>Ga0209667_1000889_pt1 | contig 23400 bp, 15 predicted proteins | sample SaaInlV_165m_DNA_2_FD_184682 | JGI IMG/M metagenome (GOLD analysis project Ga0209667, IMG submission 184682) | Marine microbial communities from expanding oxygen minimum zones in the Saanich Inlet - Saanich Inlet SI037_S3LV_125m_DNA (SPAdes)... | ecosystem: Environmental > Aquatic > Marine >... | reverse complement strand
TGTGAACCGAGTGCCTGACGACCGGGATAATATTCGCGAAGCGGTAGAAGTGCTTGTCGGAGAATCAGACCTTTTGATTTTCACGGGTGGAGTTTCTGTAGGTCGGAAGGATTATCTTCCCGAAGTTCTTGCCAGTTGTGGCTTCGAGACGATTTTTCACGGTGTTCGTCAAACCCCCGGCAAACCATTGTGGTTTGGAAAAATATCAGACGGACCGATCGCATTTGGATTACCTGGAAACCCCATATCTGCGGTCGTTGGTTTCGTTCGCTATGTCCGATTAACATTAAACCTCATGCAAGGCTTAAGAGCGAATGTCCCTAGTACTGCAGAATTAATGGAGCCTTTAGATTATACACCTTCGTTCACTCGATTCCTGCCGGTATGCATACAGGAAAGCACATCAGGTGCAATGTGCGTGCAACCTCGCCCGCCAAATAATTCCGGTGACTTGGCGGCTTTGGTGGGGACAGATGGATTTATCGAACTTCCAGAAGGAGAAAGTAGTTATCCCAAAGGCTACCTAGCCGCTTTCTTTCCGTGGTGACATCGCGGAAATCAAGTCAAAATTTTATCGCGGAAGCCATCTATATTTGGGACATGACCGATGGTGCCGCCAAGAAGAGGATAGCGATAAGTTTTACCTTGGAAGTTTTTGAAAACGATTTCATTTTCAGAAATCTGCTCAACGTAATCAGGGTTTATCGGAACCTTGCCCCCTCCTCCCGGGGCATCGATCACAAATTGCGGTACGGCATAACCTGTTGTGTGTCCGCGTAAACCGCGAATAATATCCAGACCTGTTGAGATGTTGGACCGAAGGTGTGAACTGCCCGTAATAAGGTCACACTGGTACAAATAATAAGGTCGGACACGCATCATTAAAAGACGATGTACAAGACTTTTCATAACCTTCAAATCGTCGTTTACGCCGCGCAACAGGACCGATTGATTCCCCAGAGGCACTCCAGAAAACGCTAGTTGCTCGCATGCGCTTTTGAGTTCGACAGTACACTCTTTGGGATGATTAACGTGAACACTCATCCAAACGGGTCCGTGCCTTCGGAAGATTTCCGACAATTCCGGCGTGATGCGCTGTGGTAGAAACACAGGAATGCGAGACCCAATGCGAACAAATTCAACATGAGGAATCTTCCGCAATCGATCCAGCAGATAATCAAGTTTGCGATCCGACAAAAGCAATGGATCGCCGCCACTCAAGAGGACATCTCTAATGCCGCCGTTTTGCTCAATGTAGGCGAGTCCATCCTCCAGAGCAGGATGAAAATTGTAATCTTGGGCATTTGAAACCATCCGGCTTCTAGTGCAGTAACGACAATATGAAGCACATCGGTCTGTAACCAAAAACAAGACGCGATCAGGATATCGGTGAACAATTCCAGCTACGGGAGAGAGTTCATCCTCACCAACGGGGTCCAGCAGTTCCTCTTGGTTGGTGGTCATTTCTTCAACCCTTGGAATAACCTGAAGGCGAATAGGGCAGTCGGCGTTTTTGGGATCTATCAAATTAAAGAAATAAGGTGTGATCGCCATTGACAGTTTACTATTCGCAAGGCGGCAACCCTCCCGTTCTTCATCGGTCAATTCTAGGTATTCCTCAAGTTGGGAAAGACTTGTTATGCGATTCCGAAGATGCCAAGACCAGTTGTTCCAGTCCTCGTCATCAACATCGCTCCACAGGCCTTTTCCGCTAAACCACTTCTCTTCGTTATCCTCAGGGTGCATCTTACGTCAAAAGCTCAAAAGTAGTGTTCTACGCAAAAAGGTCAATCGTCCGTTGGGCTTCAAGAAAGTGATATTTTCCTTTGCCAACCAAAAGCTAAATGACCAGATTAATAATTTATGAATCGCATGAGATTCTTGCTAGCAATTATGTTCGTATGGTCCTCGTCCTTTGCCTTGGACAACCAAGAGGATATGCCACCGTTCCGGTTGCCGGGGGTTGATGGCCGCATTTATGATTCCACAGAATTCAAGAAATCCGAACTGCTCGCAATTGTCTTTCTTTCAAATCACTGTCCGACGTCGCAAATTTTTCAGCATCGCATTATTCGTCTTACAAAAGAGTATCGGAATAAAGGATTGGCAGTCATTGCTATATCGCCAAACGATCCAGAAGCGATTTTGCCTGATGAATTGTCTCATTCGGCATTGGGAGATACTCTTCCCGAGATGGCATTGCGGGCAAAGGAATTGCAATATCCATTTCCGTATCTCTATGACGGGAAAACGCAAGAGGTAGCGAAAGCCTATGGGGTCAGGGTGACTCCCCATGCCTTCCTCTTCGACAAGAAACGAAAACTTCGGTATTCTGGAAGGATCGGAGATCCTAAAAACCCGGAGCGGGAGGATCGCGAGGAGTTGGGGATTGCGATTAACTCCTTAATTCAGGGAATCGAACCGGCGGTGGTTCGGGGTCTGGCTTTTGGAAATTCAATCAAGTGGATTAAAGACCGTATAATTGCCGAAAAAACGAGAGAGCGTTTTGCTAGGGAAAGCGTTTATTTGAAAAATGCGAATATAAGAACACTACGATTTGTTCGAAGGAATGATGCAAAACTACCAAAATTAATTTATGTATGGAGCAATCAAGATATGAATAGCCGTCAAGAATTGCTTCAACTCGCCGCAATCCATAAAATTTACAGAAAAAGAGGATTAAAGTTAGTTACCATTTGTGTGGATGGCAACGATTTCACTGATGTCGCGAAAAAACTCTTGGTCGAAACTCAGTCCTCGGGAACAAATTATATTTGCTCAGGCACCGAAATTTCTCCAGTTGTTGACCTCAGAGCAGAAGAGGGAATAGAAACAACTCCATTTCTTGGATTATTGACATCTGGAGCGAAGATCTTTTATCGATCGACGAAGGGGTTGGAACCATTAACTATCAAACGGCATATTATTGAGGCACTTAATTTAAATAAGTGAAAATTTTATGATAAAATAATAATGAACAATCAAACTATACGCGTACTTGTTATTGGTGCTGGACATATGGGCATTTCTCATGCCCGTGCTTATTCCAAATTAGAAGGATTTGAGATATGCGGTGTGGTAACTCGATCATTGAGGTCGTCTCAAGATATGGTGGATGAACTTGGCCCGATACCTCAATATATTGATTTTAATCAGGCACTCCGAGAAACCAAACCTGATGCCGTCTCCATTTCATCTTATACGGAAACCCACTTTCCTTATACCATTGCCGCCCTTGATTTCGGTTGTCATGTTTTTGTTGAAAAACCCCTTGCGGAAACTGTCGAGAAGGCTCGGACTATTGCCATTAAATCCAAGGAAGTAAATCGAAAGGTTGTCGTCGGATACATACTTCGGCATCACCCATCATGGATAAATTTCATTGAAATTGCTCGTAACATGGGTAGCCCCCTTGCAATGAGAATGAATCTTAATCAACAAAGTAAGGGAGAGAATTGGGAAACGCATAAAAATCTTATGAAAACAACTTCGCCAATCGTTGACTGTGGCGTTCATTATGTTGACGTTATGTGTCAGATGACTCGCTCAAAGCCGACGCGAGTTCATGCTGTTGGTTCGAGGCTTAGCGATGAAATAAGTCCGACCATGTATAATTACGGGATTCTTAATATCCAGTTTGAGAATGGTTCCAGTGGCTGGTATGAGGCCGCGTGGGGGCCAATGGTGAGCGAAACGGCTTTTTTTGTTAAAGACGCAATGGGACCCAAGGGTTGCGTGAGCATAGTTGCCGACAAGGCGGAAGGGGTTGAGAGCGATGATGTCGATTCGCACTGCAAGACTAATATTCTGAAGGTCCATCATGCCGAATTAAATGAAAAGGGCGAATTTGTACACGAGGATGAATTTATAAATACCGAGGACGAGCCAGGTCATGATGAGTTGTGCGAAAGGGAACAGGCATATTTTCTCAAGGCAATTAAAGAAAACCTCGACCTAACAGACCATCTAGAAGACGCAGTAAACAGTTTGGCTATCGTTTTGGCGGCAGACCTATCTTACCGAGATGGGCGAGCAATTAACCTGTGAGCCGTTTGGGGTAATGTAGCATGAACAAAAAGACATTGTATTATTTGCTGTAAAGAAAGCGAAAAAAAGAACATATATATTTGTGTGTTTTGATGTGCTAACATCTATTATAAAATGACTGGTTACTTAAAGGGAAAAACCAATAATAGAGGTATTCAAAGAATTGCAAATCAACAATAAAGCATCACTTTCTATTTGAATGTTACCCTACTGTGCTACTGCTCACGGCTCTTGCGTAACGGATTGATGTTAATTTATGTCTGCGCATGAATTACTGAACGCACTTTCTAGGTTATATCCCGCTGATCGGTTACTGACCGACGATGTACACCTTGCTTCGTACGAATCCGATGGATTGACTGCTTTTGCAGCTCGACCTCGTGCTGTGGTTGTGCCGGAAACAGCACAAGAAGTTATTGAAACCATACATATTTGTTCTCGAACCAGTGTTCCCTTTGTGGCGCGAGGTAGTGGAACTAGTCTTTCTGGTGGCTGTTTGCCGGTTGAAGATGGTATTGTGATCGCTCTCAACCGCTTGAATCGAATTCTTGAAATTGATCCTGTCCGGCGAATTGCCATCGTGGAACCTGGAGTTGTTAATTTAACCGTATCAGAGAAAGCTGCGGCTTATGATCTGTATTTTGCCCCTGACCCGTCAAGCCAGCAAGTTTGTACTATTGGCGGAAACATAGCTTTTAATTCAGGAGGAGCACATTGCCTGAAATACGGAATGACCACGAATCATGTTCTTGGCTTAAAGTTAGTTTTGGCAACAGGCGAAGTTGCGGAATTTGGCGGTGATTCTTTGGAAATGATAGGTCCCGACTGGACTAGTTTATTTGCTGGAAGCGAAGGCTTGTTCGGCGTGGCTTTAGAAATAACTCTGCGGCTTTTGCCAAAGGTCGAATCACATCACACTGTTTTGGCTGGATACGATTCGCTGGAAAAGGCAGGAGATGCCGTTTCTATGATTGTGTCTTCTGGCCTCCTTCCTGGCGCTCTGGAAATCATGGACAAGCTCGCCATTGAGGCTGCCGAATATGCAGTTAACGCAGGTTATCCCAAGGATGCGGATGCTGTGCTTATTGTTGAACTTGAGGGCCCTGCAGAAGAATTGGATGCTGAAAAGCCTCTTTTGGCAGAATTATTGAGGTCTTCTGGTCCTACGGAAACATATGTTGCAGTAGATGCGATTGAACGTGCTCGAATTTGGAGAGGTCGGAAGAGTGCCTTTTCTGCTGTCGGTCGATTGAGTCCTGATTTCATTGTGCAGGATGGGGTCGTACCCCGCAATCGTTTGGGGGAAGCCTTGCGAAAGATCAAGGATGTGGGAGAGGAATACGATGTCCGCATTGCCAATGTGTTTCATGCCGGAGACGGAAACCTGCATCCGCTAATTATGTATGACGGTCGAGTGGACGGAGCACTGGAACGCGCAGAGTCTGCCGCCAGCGAAATTTTGAAGATGTGCGTTAAGATGGGTGGTTCTATCACGGGTGAGCACGGGGTGGGTATGGAAAAGCGGCAGTATCTCCCGACTATGTTTAGTGAGGACGACATCGACTTGATGAAGTCCGTACGAAGAGCCTTTGACCCTGCCGAAATTTCCAATCCTGGGAAAATGTTTCCAGACGGCGAAGCTCCCTCTCTGTCTCTCTATGGATTGCATCCTCTGGAAAAGGCAGGGTTGATTTCTCGGGAATGACAATACTGCCACGGTCCTCCGAGGAAGTTGCTGTGGCGGTATGCGGGTCATCGCATGTCCTCGCTATAGGAGGAAGGACCAAACCTGCGTTGACGATGTCGCATGAGGGAGATTTCATCGATTTGTCGGGGATGACCGGAATTGTAGAATACGAGCCCAGCGAATATGTTTTTTCCGCCAAAGCGGGAACGCCGATAGAAAAAGTACAAGCGACTTTACGAGAAAACGGACAGTACATACCCTTCGATCCTCCTTTTGCCGCAGAGGGCTCAACTCTGGGAGGAATGGTGGCGGCGGGTTTAAACGGTCCCGGGCGGTTGCGTTTTGGTGGCATTCGCGACTTTTTAATCGGAGTTACTTTTGTAGACGGCAGGGGCCGTTTAATAAAAGGCGGAGGGAAAGTGGTTAAAAATGCAGCAGGATTCGATTTTCCTAAATTTCTCGTTGGCAGTCTTGGCTCCTTTGGGATTTTGACAGAGGTGAGCTTTAAGGTATTTCCCGAACCCCGGAAATTTCTTACATTGCGACTTTCTTCCGGGAATTTGGAAACCGGAATAGAGAAAGTTCGTTGTGTGGCAGGTTCACCTTGGGAGCCGGACGGAATGGAATTAAATTCAAGCGGCGATATTTTTTTACGAATAGGAGGAGCCGAAACCGCCTTGCCTAAAAGGGCCGATCGGATTCTATTGGAACTGGGCTGTTCGGGAGAGCTGTTCTCCACTGATGAGGCCGACAAGTTTTGGCGGAATGCAAACTCATTTGGTTGGGCTTCACCCGACGCCATCTTGGCAAAAGTTCCCGTGACTCCAAACAGAATCTTGGAGCTGGACGGATTTCTTTCATCCTTTGGGGCAACGCGTCGATACGGTGTGGCTTGTAATGTTGCATGGGTGGCGTGGCCTCCCGGATGTACGGTGACGGAACTGGACCTCGGTTTGCGAATGAGAGGCTTGCGAGGACTTGTCTTTCGGGGACAGGTGGAGAGTGTATATTTGGGGAAGTGGACCGATGGAGCCATTACAAAAGCAGTGAAGTCGGCTTTCGATCCCGATCATAAGTTCGCGTCAATTCCATGAAACACAGCATTCCCGTCGAGAAATTAGGGCCAGCCGGATCTTTGATGGGCGAGGCGATTCAATCTTGTGTACATTGCGGATTTTGTCTCCCTACTTGTCCAACCTACTCTGAACTCGGCCAAGAAATGGATTCGCCGCGAGGTCGCATCATTTTGATGAAGGAAGCATTGGAAGAGAAATTGCCAACCGAGCAGGTGCTGCCACACATAGACCGTTGCCTTGGTTGTTTGGCTTGCGAGACATCCTGCCCTTCGGGGGTTGAATACCGTAACCTACTTGGACCCTTTCGGGAAAAAGCAGAAACGGACAGCAAGCGAAGTGTTGCGGAAAAGCTTAAGCGAAAAGCTTTGTTGACCATTTTGCCTTGGCCATGCAGGTTTCGAATTGCCGCCAAGGTGGGCATACTGGCGAGACCATTCGGGCGGCTTTTGCCTGATCTTGTGAGCTCGATGTTGGCCTTGCTGCCAAAAACGTTGCCGAGCGGCATCAAGCTACCAGAAGTTGCAAAGCCAATGGGGGCGCCAAGAGCTCGCGTCGCTTTGCTTGTCGGATGTGCCCAGCAGGTAATGGATCCCCAAATTAACGATGATACGATAGCCGTACTAGCCCGCAACGGAGTCGAGGTGGTGATTCCTCGCGGCCAAACTTGCTGTGGTGCGCTCGGTTGGCATGTTGGAGCCGGGGAGCATGCCCGTAGGTTTGCCCGGAAAAACCTTGAGGCCTTTCCTGACGATGTGGATGCCATTTTGACCAACGCAGCCGGCTGTGGTTCCGGTTTGAAGGAGTACCCTCTCATTCTGAAGGGTTCGGCCGAAGAATCGTCGGCAAAGTCTTTTGCTGGCAAGGTCGTCGATTTCAGTGAGTTTCTCGACCAGCTGGGCTTGGAGACTCCGCCTCGCACGAAAGGTGTGCCTAGAGTTGTTTATCAAGACGCTTGTCATTTGCGTCACGCGCAAGGAGTGACGGAGGCACCTCGACGATTGCTGCAGGCGATACCCGGCGTGGAGCTTCTTGAAGCAGAGGAACCCGATATATGCTGCGGTTCTGCAGGAAGTTACAACATCGACCAACCAAAAATTGCTGTCAACTTGGGCAAACGTAAAGTAAGTAACTTATTGCAGACCAAACCGGACTGGATCGTGTCCGGAAATATTGGGTGCATCATGCAAGTGCGGTCTTGCATGAATGGTAGCGGCCAAACCCCTCAGGTCATTCACCTAGCCGGATTGTTGCGGCGAGCCTATGCGGAGGAATTGTAGCGGGCTTGTTGTAAATGGGGGCGCTTTGCCCAGATCGGCTGCTTCACGGCTGTGGCAAACTTTTCCACGATGGATTCCATCTCGGAAGCATGTTTTTCCATCGAAGCAAGAAGCCTGAACTGGGCACGGGCTCGTTGGAGGTTGTGCCCGGGCCGTTTTACTTTGAAATAGATATCGCCCTCTAGGTAGTCTGCGAGAAAACGCAAAGCCAATTCGTAGGTAAGGACTTGTGGGGCGATGGCCAGGTGATCGACCTCAAGAGGGCTGAGAAAACAGTTGGTCGCGTCAAGGTACCCCTCAACAAGAGCCTCGAAGATTTCGGGCAAAAATTGAATCCTGTTTACATCAGGCTCATCTTCCTGAGCCGAGCAAGCAGCCGTCCTTACAAGATCACCGAAATCGTGTAATGCACAACCAGGCATAACGGTGTCGAGATCGACGACACAGATACCCTCGCCGGTTTTCTTATCAAGCAAAACATTGTTAAGCTTTGTGTCGTTGTGGACGATGCGAACGGGAAATTTTTCTTCGTTGATGGCATCGGCCAAAGATTCTCGAGCTATTGCAAAAGTTATTAGATCACGAACTTCGTTGGTTTTCCCGAGGGGATCTTCAGTCACAACTCTGCGAAAGTCATTGAAACGTTTGCGAGTATTGTGGAAGTCGGGAATAGTCTGAAGGAGAGGGGAGCCGGGAAGGTCGGCAAGTTGTGCTTGAAATTCTCCGAAAGCTTTGGCCGCCTGATAAGCTTGGCGTGGGCTTTCCGGAATTTCTGCCGACTCTCCGCCATCTATGTATTCCATCATTCTCCAGTAGTTGCCGCAGGAGTCTTGTACAAACGGTCTGCCGTCTTGAGAGTGAACCAACCGCAGGCTGCGGCGTGGCGTTTGATCGACGGAGAGCTTTTGGCCAAGGTGCTCGGTAACTCGCGAGAAATTCTCCATAAGGCCTTCAGGATCCTTGAAGACCTCGTGGTTGATCCGCTGAACGGTGTATCGAGTTACCGCCCCACCCTTTTCACACGAAAGCAAAAAAGTGTCGTTAACGTTTCCGTTGCCGTGAGGAACGGTGGAGGTTGGACATCCCTCGAGACAAAATAACTGGCCGACTTCGTCAGGTAAATGATTCATGCTATTTTTGAAAGCCATCCTAAGCATTCAAAATTACGAAAAATGGTCAACGATCTACTTTACCTTTTTGGAGATTACGGATTACACCGAGAAAAGGCTTCGATGGCTTCGTATTCTGCGAGACCCAGATGGTCGTAGGTTTCCGCTAGCCTTCGATCGGCGGCTTCTGCTTGTTGCCATGCCTCAAGGGAGGTACGGCCAATGACGGGAGTCTGGCTTCGCTGTGAGCGGTGTTGGTAAATCCCCTTCACTTTGTTGGCCAATTCGTCAGGACTTAAGGGAACTGCCATATCGATAGCCTCCACAGACCACTCTCGCTCGTCGCTTCGATAACTCCAGCAACGACAATCTTTTGTCCAGCCCTCGCCCCGTAGTAGCTCGAAGGCCTTTTGAAAACAGGAATAACAAACGGCTTGCACGGTCGTTGGTTCAGACAAGACACCGGTAACATAAATTTGGTGAGGTTGAATTTGTTCTAAGAGCTCTCGAAAGAGAACGATGTCTTCTTCCCGAGGCTCAAAACTGCGAAAACGACCGTTTTCGTAAAATGGCAAATTGAGAAAACGGATTTGGGAGGAATACACGCCACAAATTTCCATCGCCGCTCTTGCCTCCCCTCGGCGGACAAGACCCTTGAGTTTTCGTATTGCCGGGGAGTCTTCTCCGAAAGCTTCTCTTCCCGCTAGGTCAGCTTTGACCTGAAGGGCAAAGGCGGATTTTTCGGAAGAATCCGACTCATCCAAATCCAGCATGATATCGACCGCTTTTTGAGCTTCGCCGTCTGGAACAGATAAGTTGCCCGAAGTCAGGTAGGCAACCGTTACTTCGTGTCCTTGATCGACGAGCCTGTGCAGGGTGCCCCCTAGACCCAATGCTCCATCCTGTGGATCCGGTGCAAGGGCAAGTACGCGCTTCGGGTGGGGTTCTGAGCGTTCAGGCCGATGGGAATCGTCCGCGTTAGGTTTCCCTCCTGGCCAGCCAGTGATGGTATGTTGTACCTCATTAAAAACTCGAATATTCAATTCATATGCCGAACCTCGCTCGGTGAGAAGGTCGGCGAGTCCGTGTTCGCTGTAATCCTCATCCAGCAGTTTCAGGATAGGCTTCCCGAGGAGAGAAGAAAGCCAAGCAACAGATCGTCTGGTTGTCCGCTCAGTCCATTCCACAGGGCCAACGAGCCAGGGGCTCTTCTTCCGCGTCAGCTCCGCGGCAGCCGCCTCATCGGCGAATGCCCGAACGTCTTTGTGTTCTTGCAAGAAACTTGCCGGGAGGGCATCCGACACAGGTTCCTCGACTGCCTTTGCGAAAACCTCGGACTTAGAGTCACCCCATGCAAGAAGGATTATTTTTCTGGCATCCAGAATAGTGCCAACCCCCATAGTAATTGCGTAGCGCGGGACATTTTCCTCACCAAGAAAATCTCGAGCGGCATCCTTGCGTGTTAAGGAGTCAAGGTGCACCAGACGCGTACGGGAGTCGCGACCGGAGCCGGGTTCGTTGAAGCCAATGTGTCCCGTTCGACCAATACCAAGAACTTGAATATCAATACCGCCAGCCTCAGAGATACGCTTCTCGTACGCCTTGCAATAAGCGAAAACATCTTCTCGCGGAACCTTGCCATCGGGGACTACCGTGGCATCTGCGGGGATGTCTATAAGAGAAAAAAGATGACGATCCATGAACGCGGCATAGCTTTCTGGATGCTCTGGTTCTAGGCCATGGTATTCGTCTAGGTTAAATGTCAGTACCTTCTTAAAGCTAAGTCCCTCATCCTTGTGGAGACGTACCAGTTCACGGTAAACGCCTATTGGCGTGGAGCCTGTTGCGAGACCTAGTACGGCGTGCTGTTCGTCTGCATTTCGTGAACGGATCAAGTCGGAGATTTCGCGTGCCACAAGTTCGGAGCCATCCGTTGAAGAGGAACATATGGTAGTCGAAATGTGTTCAAGTTGTCTAGATTCCTTTGTATTCTTGTTCATGTGAATCAGGAGAATGTTGTGAGGGAGGTCATTGGTTTGAAAGATCAAAACAATTACTTGAATTCAGAGACATGCAAATCAGAAAATGAACCAAATGAAAATCCAAAGACTGTTACGCGAACCTCACGGAAGTGTTTTTCGAGCGATAAGCCTTTAGTTGCCTAAGACTGCGAGTTAGAAATATTGTCGGCAGCGGCGTAACGGTCTCGGATGGTTTTCGCACGAAATACAGTAAAAGCGTCTATGACTGAGTCTTATTTGGGGCGGGCTTGTTAACCTCCCCTTGCATAAGGGTTCCTTCCTGTCCTAGATTTTGCGAACTTATGAATTTGCTATCTATCAACGATGGCGGTTACGGAATCATCTCTGGTTCTCAATGGTATATATTGTATCTTATAGCTACACTATTAAGTGTGTTCTATATTTGCTAGATATAACAACACAAAAAACAAGCTTTTTTATAGACTGGATTATTTAAAAAATAAAATTCGTATCATGGATGTTAAAACAGCATTTATTGTACCTGTGTTAATTAAATAAATAGAGGGGGAATAAAGTCATTATATTTATGGTTTTAATAAGGTTTAATATTTGAAATTGTTCGCGAGGTAGGCATCTAGAATGATTACACGAATATTGTCGGGTTTCTTATCTTAAAGATGTCTCTTTTAAAAGAGACAATATAATAGCAAGCAAGCAGTATTGAGAAACCGTAGATCAGTGTGACCTTCTTTTTGATTGCGTTCTATTTGTAGGATAACTGCTTGGAACAACTTCATTTCTTGTCGCAACACAAAACATAGACTATAGAGCCAATCGCCAAAGTTCCCAAACCCGCGAGAGCTTGCACGGGTCGTTCGGTCAGTACATGCCAGATTATCCAGGCGGTAATTCCGAGGTAGATGAACGGAGTTAGTGGAAACAAGGGCATGCGGAAAGGGCTTTCTTTCTTAGCCGCCTTCCTTCGGAGCACGAAGACGCCGGCAGCAGTCATGAAAGTGAATATCAACGTTATGAATTCGATATACACGAGGACAGTTTCAAATGAGGATGTGACCACTAGGGCAAGAGCCACGCTCCCTATCAAAAGAAGTGCTCGAATTGGGGCGCCTCGCTGGTTGCGTTTGGCGAGAAAACCGAAGACTGGATAATCTTCCCCGATTGACGTGGCGATGCGAGAACCTGTCAATATGAGTGCCCCGACCGTAGAGAAAAGCCCGGCGGCGATGATGACTCGGAGCCAATTACTGCCGAGATCTCCAAATACATATTGTGCTCCGAGGGCCGCGACACTCTCCTTGTTTTCAAGGTCTCGAATTTCCTCCATGGGAGTTACGCGAAGAAATACGTAGTTCAGTGAAAGATAAAGGACAGTCACCACGGCGACCCCGGAAAGTAGGGCGATGGGTAGTGTGCGAGAGGGATTGCGAGTTTCCCCAGCCACATATATGGCGGCATTCCAACCCGTGAAAGAATAGGAAACATATATCAGTGACACGGCAAACCCACCTCCAAGGAGTTCGGAAAAATCGAGAGTGCTGGGAGTGGATAAGTTTGCTTCTTCGGCAGGAACGAGAAGGCCTGCAATAATGAAGGCAGAAAGAAGAAGAATCTTCACTCCCGTGAGCCAGTCTTGAGCTCGGGCACCGGTTTGAACGCCACAGCAGTGCACGATTGTCATGAAGCAAATTAGCAGACAGGCGAGAGTGCCGGTCGGCACGGAGGGCAGCAGTGGACCAGCATAGGTATCAAAGGCGATGGCGGCGAGCGCGATAGGAGCGGCAAAACTCACTGTCACGGAGATCCAGCCAGCGAGAAAACCTAGAAATGGGTGGTAAATCTTTGAAAGAAGGTGATATTCTCCGCCCGAACGTGGAAAGGCGGCAGAGAGTTCGGCGTAGCAAAAAGCACCGCAAAGAGCGTGAATACCTCCGACGACCCAGAGAAGGAGCAACGAGGCTGTCGAGGAAAGGACATCTGCTTGGTATCCTAGTGAGGTGTACACCCCCGTGCCTATCATGCTGGCCACAACGAGACCCGTGACCGTGAACTGGCTCAGGCGTCGGGAATCGCATGCAGCCCTTGAAGGCATTTGGTGTTACTTGTTGAGCGTTTCGCCAGAGTAGACCTTGGTGATTTTGTCGTCTACTGTTTCGATCACGAGGTCTCTATATCCACCAGCAAGGTCGGAAACGTAGTCTCTCCAAAAATAAGTGACTTCCTTAAATTCAGAAGAAGACCCGCGTTTTGCGGAATCGGGTTTACGACCGATTAGAGATTCTAGAGCTGAACGAGCTTGGGTGGAGGAGGACAGGCGGGCAGCCTGAAAACGGCTTTGCCAGATGCGCACGGGTCGAGCATGCGTTCGATTTTTTGCAATAACCATATGTCTCTTATGATAACTTATTCTTGATTGAGCTCTTTGAGCGACTGAGCCTGTCGGATGTTTTTCTAGAAAAACCTCAAAAAGCCTAATGGCATCTTTGTGCGAAATATTTCCAGAGCGTTCAAATATGTCTGCATATTCAGCCGCTCCGAGACTTTTCGCACCTTTCAATTCAGCACGAAGAGCAGTACCCATTTCTTTACAATCCTCAAGTGCGGTTCGGGTTTCTGCAAGGGAGTCTTTCAGAGACGAAACTTCAGCCTGCTTTAGGGTGATATCGTCTTGCAATACCTTGATCGTTGCCTGCCTGCTCTCGGCGTCGACAAGTGCTTTAGCTGATAAATTCTTCAGGGTTTCGTTAAAGTCGGCACTTTCAGCGACATATTTAGCCAGCAATGTGCTATATTCCAATTTAAGAACGGTTTCCACATGTGGAGCCACAGATTTGCGAGCGGTTGATTCCTCATCTTGGCAACTTACTAAAAATGTTGTACAGAAGGAGATTAGAAAAAGGAAACGATTCATTTATTTACCTTTTTTAATGCGATAAAGATGTGTTTTTGTGCGTAAAATAAGTGAGTTTAAAACAACCGCAGGAGAGGACATGAATCCATCGTCTAATTTCGATTTAGAAACCTGCTTAAATTCCTTTGGGTTAGCTTGAAAAACTAAACAGGTTCCACCTTGGTCAAAACAGTAGATATTTCCATTGGACAAAAGAAGCGACGCGGAATATTCTCCGCCAATTCGGGCCTGCCAGATGACTTTGCCTGATTTGGGATGAATGCAGGAGGCAACTCCGCCATCGGTTACAGTATAAAGGTGGCCATCGTGAAGTACTGGAGAAGGTTTGTTTGGCGCGCCTTTGCGGAGGCGCCAGACGATGTGGGTGTCGGTCACATCGCCTTTGCCGTCTATGCGAATACCAAGAAGCTCGGCTTTTCCATAACCAGTATTGACGAAAGCCATGTCATGTCCAACAAGCGTTCGAGCGGCGCTGGAGTGGTTTCCGTACCTAATAGTCCAGATTTCTTTGCCGGAGAGAGGGTCATATCCGAATACAGCCTTGGCTCCGGGGCTGATGAGTTGGCTTTGACCCTTGACTTGTGCGAGGACCGGAGTGGCGTAACTTTTGCGGAGGTCACCACCTCGTTTTGGCAATCCTGTGTTGGGATCGAGATCGCCGAAGTCGGTTGATCGGTCTGTACGCCAAATTGTGTTGCCTGTGAGCTTGTCGAGGGCGATCAAGTATTGGTAGTCTGCCCCGTCCATAGTGAGAATAATTAGATTTTCGTAAACAAAAGGAGATGAGCCTGCACCGCGAAAATGATCGCATACTAGATCGGTTCTTTTCCAGAGGACCTTGTGAGTCTTCAGGTCGAGACAAGCTGTTCCCGGTGAACCGAAGGAAACGTAAACATGCGAACTGTCAATCAGTGGAGAAGGAGAGGCGTAAGAGTTAAAGGCGTGTGCGAATTGAGGCTTGTTAATTTGAAAGAGTTTGCGGTTTAGGAGAATTTTTCCCGAGGTGGCGTCGACACAAAGGACATACAGTTCCCGACCATCGGGCGTGGCGGTAGTGAGCCATACTTGGCCGCCGGCAACTACGGGGCTCGACCAACCACGACCGTGAACGACCGTTTTCCACATGACCTGATTGCCCTCGCTCCATTGAAGCGGGAGATCTACGCCATTGACTGAACCGTCTTGCTTGGGACCTCGGTAGTCAGGCCACGAGGTTTCCGCGATAGCCAAACGAGAAAGCCCCATGATGCAAACTAGACAAATAAAAACTTTGTTCTGAAGTTTCATCTCAAAGATATTAGCTTTGCTTAAAGTTAAGGTATTGCAACTGATTTTAACCTGTTCGCCCTTCATTAAAATTGGCTGCGTTGTACGCGATCCGGCTTGCGGGCAAATGAGGTAGCGTTATTTAAGTAACCCTAATGTTTCCCTGCCCTTATTCTTATTCAAAGCTTTTCGTTCCTAACGTCGACCCACTTTTTAATTGATTATGACAATGACCTTTTTCACCACTCTGGTCCTATTTGCTATTCCAGCTCCTTCAGAACGGTTGGAGTCAGAGCTAACGCAAAAGCAAGTTAAGGAAAACGAGGCACGACTGCTTTCGCGTGCACGAAAACTTACTTTCGCAGGAAAGCGTAGCGGGGAGGGTTATTTTTCTGCAGACGGGAAGAAACTAATTTACCAATCCGAACGGCTCCCCGAAAACCCCTTCTACCAAATTTATGTCCTTGATTTGGAGACTGGGGAAACAGATCTTGTGTCCACGGGTTCAGGCAAGACGACCTGCTCATGGCTTCATCCGGTTGAGGAAAAGGCTCTTTTCGCATCCAGTCACGAAGACCCGGCAGCGAAGGACAAGCAGAAGGTGGAGCTGGAGTTCCGTGAGTCAGGCAAGGCTCGAAAGTATTCATGGGACTACGACGAGTGGTACGACATTTTTGAAAAAGACTTGAATTCCGGAAACCTACGCAACCTTACAAATGCTCGTGGTTACGATGCCGAGGGGTGCTATTCCCCTGACGGAAAGCTTATTGTATTTGCCTCCAATCGCCAAGCTTACGAGCGGGACCTATCCGAAGAAGAGAAGAAAATTCACGAACGAGACAAATCCTATTTTTCCGAAATTTTCATTATGAATTCGGATGGTTCAAACCTGCAACGTCTCACGAATGTTGCGGGTTACGATGGCGGACCATTCTTTAATGCCGATGGCACCCAGATATGTTGGCGCCGATTTTCCGAAAACGGTCACCAGGCTGAAATCTATGTTATGAATGTGGACGGGTCTGAGCAGAGAAAGCTAACAAATCTCGGGAAGATGTCATGGGCGCCATTTTTTCATCCTTCGGGAAAATACTTAATCTTTTCAACCAATGTACACGGTTTTCAGAATTTTGAACTGTATCTTGTCGACGCAAAGGGTGCAAAAGAACCTGCTCGCGTTACTTTTACAGATGGTTTTGACGGTCTGCCCTGTTTTTCGCCAGATGGAAAATCGTTGTCATGGACGAGTAACCGAGGAGCGGCAAAACAGTCTCAAATTCACCTTGCCGGATGGAATCACGAAGCGGCGATGGGTTTACTCGCTGCTGCCGGTGATGTCCCTCGGCTCAATAAATCGGAGGACCTGCGAGAGTCGGTCATCGAGCATCGCTCTTCTCCGGAAATTGATTCTGCGGACGCTCGGGTTCATGTCGAATACCTTGCTTCTGAAAAACTGGAGGGTCGTTTCACGGGATCACAAGGAGCTCGATTGGCCTCCAAGTACGTGGCCGATCTTCTTGCTTCTTACGGTATCGAGCCTGCGGGAAGCAATCGGTCTTGGTTTCAAACATTCCCATTTACAAAGGAAGTAAGGCTCGGAAAGGGAAATTTTCTGCGAATTGAGAACAAGACAAGTATTGCTTTTGAGTTAGGCAAGAACTGGCGACCGATCGCCTTTTCCGATACTGAAGCCAAGGACTCGCGAGATGTGGTTTTTGCTGGCTACGGCCTACAAACTCCACCTGTTGACGGATTTTCAGAATACGATTCTTACGTTCATCTGGATGTAAAAGGCAAATGGGTGATTGTGCTTCGCTATTTGCCGAATGGGTGGGAGAAGAAACGAAAAGATAAATTTGCGAGCCATGCAGCACTGCGAAAAAAAGCTTCTATTGCCCGGGACCTTGGAGCCGCGGGTGTACTATTTGTAACGGGTCCAAACGCTGAGAACAGAAAGGAATTGGTGAGCTTCTTTCCAGATGCCGCTGGTTCCGGAATGTCTCTACTGGCTGCGTCAATAGATGATCAGCTTGCCTCAAATATCTTTACCATAGCCGGAAAGAATCTGCAGACAGTGCATAACGCGCTCGACAAGGGGAAGCCTGTAATGGGCTTTCCTCTCAAAGGGGTTCAGTTGGAATCAGAAATAGAAATAATTCGAGATAAAGGTACGGGGCGAAATATCTTGGGATGGTTGCGGGCTGGCAAGAAACCCTCGAAGCAATTTATTGTGATCGGAGCTCATCTGGATCATGTCGGCAAGGGGCGAGTCGGATCTCGAGCAAAGAAAAATGCAAAAAAGAAAATTCATCCCGGTGCCGACGACAATGCCTCTGGAATTGCAGTTCTTTTGGAGATAGCCCAGTTTTTGGCGGATCTCAAAAAGCGTGGTTTGCTAAAGATGAATTTCGATATTTGCTTCGCCGCATGGTCGGGCGAAGAAATAGGCCTTGTCGGTTCGGCGCATTACGCCCGCGAGCTCGAGACAAAAGTCAAGGCACGCGACGATAACGCGAGTTTACCCATTATTGCCTACCTGAATCTGGACATGGTTGGTCGTTACAAAGAGAAACTCACCCTTCATGGTATCGGTTCGGGTGAGGGATGGCTTTCGATAATCGAAAAAGCGAATGTGCCCGTGGGGTTGAACCTCAATCCACAAAACGACAGCCATTTGCCAACCGACACCACGTCTTTTTACTCTCGGGGCGTTCCAATACTTAGTGCCTTCACTGGTCTTCACCAAGATTATCACTCCCCAACGGATACGGCGGATAAACTGAATTACGAAGCAGCTGCCGATTGTGGCAAACTTCTTTCCCGAATAACCATGGAACTCCTGGAACGCGATGGCCCAATTCCCTATAAATCATCGTCTGCCCCCCAAAGGCAAAGTCGTGGGCGCCTTACGGCTTATCTTGGGACAATTCCCGACTACTCTCAAAGCGACCTGAAGGGAGTATTGCTGTCTGGTGTTGCAAAGGGCGGGCCAGCCGAAAAGGCGGGACTTCGTGGAGGGGATGTAATAATCAGTTTGGCGGGCAAGAAAGTGGAAAACGTTTACGATTACACCGATGCAATCGGTGAATTGAAGCCAAAGGTTGTCGCGACCATAGAGGTCAACCGCAAAAGCAAAACATTGAAGCTGGACATTACTCCGGCAGCCCGAGATTAAGCCGCTCTAATCTTCCTCTAGTTGCCAAACAAAATAGCCGGAACCGCTTTTTTGCGGAACAAGCTCCTGCCCATTGTTGATTATATATCGAATGTTTTCGAGAGAGGATGCATAGCAGCGGAAAGAACCATTGATACTAAAACTTTCTTCCCATCCCGCCTTAAGGGCACTTCGCTCATAGTATATTTTTTGCGGCTTGGCTCCATCGTCTGAGAGAATCAGTCTTTCGATTGGACCATAGGCCGCGAGCCGAAGCGTAATTTTTTTAACAGATGCATCACTGTCCGAATCTGTCGTCCCTCTCTCAGTAATAACCGAATTATTGGTGGGTGAGTTTGGAGCATCCGGCTTGTTTAAGACATAAACCAAAGCGACAATTATGCCTACGAGGACTAATGCCCCGGAGGTAATTACTATCACAGGCTTGAGAACTCCTTGGGAACCGGATTGTTCCGCAGTAGAAAGAGGGGATCCGCGACGAGGTTCTTTTGTCACCGATTGAGTAGCGGAACCAGAGGTTCCCTCGGTTTCTCCGCCTTCACTGCTTGAGGAAATTGAACCAAGTGCCTTCTTCGTGGACTTGCTCGAACTTCCCGGTAACAGGATGTCAAGCTCTGCAAGGACCGCCTCAGGGTCTAGCCCAAGAAAGCGAGCATAGTTCTTTAGAAAGCCGCTCAAGTAAACAGGAGGCAAATCTACATCAAAGACATCTTTTTCAAAAGACGAAAGAAAGTGGCCTCTAATCTTAGTAGCTTCTTCTGCTTCTCGTATAGAAATGCCTTTTCTATTACGAGCCTCTTCCAGCTTTTGTCCGATGGATGCCATAATTAAGTTACTTAAGCCACAACCAGCGTCGGTTTTCAATCAGCAACCGTCTATCTCGAAGATTTTTTTTCATGGACTGACCTTAACTGTTAAATATTTCACAAGTCCAAGAGAATTTCTCTACCTTGTGAGCCATTGTCAGGCCCGACCATCCCTCGATCTTCCAATTCATCCATTATGCGAGCGGCCCGATTGTAGCCTATGCTAAGTTTCCTTTGCAAGTTGGAGGTGGAGGCTCGCTTGGTGGAACGAATAATCTCGATGGCTCTCTTTACCATAGGATCTTCGTCGCTATCTCCATCTTCTCCAAGAATTTCTTCTTGGCCCGCCGCTTCTACTTGAGCACGCACTTCTTCAATAATTTCCGGCGGGCCGTTTCGTTTTAAGTATTCTACTATGCCATTGATTTCATCATCGCTGACGAATGCTCCTTGTGCTCGCATAAATACCGGACTGCCAGGTGGAATAAAAAGCATGTCACCTCGCCCGATTAATGTTTCCGCACCCTTGGAGTCGAGAATGGTTTGGCTGTCTCGATAGGATGCGACGCGAAAAGAGATACGGCTTGGGAGGTTAGCCTTGATAACGCCGGTGATGACGTTAACGGACGGTCGCTGGGTGGCGATTATTAGGTGTATGCCTGCCGCTCTAGCCAACTGAGCCAAGCGAGCAATCCCGGTTTCGACATCGGCTTGCGCTACCATCATAAGGTCGGCGAGTTCGTCAATAAAGCATACGATGTAGGGAAGTTTGTTTTCCGGGATTTCCAAAACACTGTCGTCCCGAGGAACCTCAATGTTTGACAATGCGGCACGCTCCTCGGGGGTCATTTCGGCTTCCAGTGCGATTGCCTTTTCCTTTTCTTCCTTGTCCTTTAAGATTTTAGCGTTGAAGCCTGCGATATTTCGAGCACCCACTTTTGAGAAAATTTGGTAGCGGCGCTCCATTTCGATAAGCAACCACTTGAGTGCACCCGGAACCTTTTTGGGTTCGGTAACGACGGGAATGAGCATATGAGGAAGATCGTTGTAGACTTTCATCTCAACGATCTTTGGATCTACCATGATAAAGCGTACGTCCTCAGGGCTCGAATGGTAACATAGGGATGCGATAATGGTGTTTATGCAAACTGTCTTACCTGAACCAGTAGATCCCGCAACCAGCAGGTGAGGCATTTTTGTAAGGTCTGCTACAAGTGGAATACCGCTGGCTTCTTTGCCTAAAACAATTGGAATCTCGGCATTTGCATCTGCCCAGGCCTTTGATTCTAAAATTTCCTTCAGGCAGACGGCGGCGGGTTTGTCGTTGGGTACTTCGATCCCAACGCATCCTTTTCCCGGGACAGGAGCAATAATCCTCACGCTTTCGGCTTTTAGGGCCATCGCGAGGTCTTTTTCTAGATTTGCAATTTTTGCTACTTTTACCCCTGCGGCAGGATGAATGTCGTATCTGGTTATGACTGGTCCTGTGTGAACTTCGCCAAGTTCAACTTCGATCTTGAATTGAGCCAAAGTTTCCCTGAGACGGACGGCCTTGATCATGTGGTCTTCGTCGGCAGAGTCTTCTTCTTCAGGTGGGTCCATGAGAAGATCAAGAGTGGGGAAATGATAGTCACCTTTTCGTTCCGGAAACAGATTTGCTGCTTTTTCGGTTTTGGCTGCCCTTACTACCTTGAAGCCATCCACACCCTTGTCATCGCTTGTCGTGAATGCTTCTTCGTCTGCTGAAGGAGAAGGGTCTAATGCTTCTTGAGGCTTAGGTTCGAGGGAGCCATTTTTCTCTTCTGCAGAGAGGTCTTTCTGTTCTGGCGGTGGTTTTTTCTTTGTTTCCTTCTTAGTTTTTGTTGGCGAGGGCGTTGTCTCGACGGTATCTGAATCCGAGCCAACTTTGCCGAAAAGGATGTCGTCAACCTCTTTTTTACGGCTAAAAATAGAGTTTTTCTTTTGGGCCATCGCCGGCTCTGGTTCATCGACCGACTGACTTTCCACATTCTTTTCCTTTGGCTTCGAGGCTTCTTCTGAGCCACTGGAATTTTTGGTTTCTGCAGACAAACGTTCCCGCAGGTCATTTGCCCATCCCAGTATGCCAGCAAATGCAAGGTTTGGTTTGACTGACCAATGGAGAAGTAAACTACCTGCAAGTGTTACGCTCATGAGAAGCCCCGTGCCTAAACCTCCAAGCCAGTGGCCAAGAAAGCCACCGGAACGGAGTTCCTGTGCTGCGTGTAGTGGAACACCTGAATATAAAATACCACCCAAGGAACCGCCGGCTCCGTGGCGGTAGAGATCTTTGTCGAGGAGAGGCTCTCCGCCTTCGGCCCTGAATCCGGCGTCTCTAAGGTTGGCTAAAGTGGCGATTGAGATGATGACCAAACCGATAGTGGCAAGCTTTCGAATTCTCATGGACTTTGTGCTTTCGGCAAAGGTAAGAAACGAGGCACAGCCAAAAGCCCAAGGTAAAAGCCACGCACCCAAGCCAAGGCTGGCGAGCATATGGTCTGACAAAAATTCTCCGAGCCCACCCAGTAAATGAGGCTCCCCTGCCCTTGGCTCTGCATGTCCTTGGCCGTCGTAATCCAGAAGGCTTACCAAACAGACAAGAGCAACAACGGCAAGACCTGCCGCCAACCATGGTCGTCGCACAGGCGTAATTTTTCCGACAGAGGCTTTTGGAGCCCCTGAACCTTTCCCTTTTTTCACCACTAGATTTCCCTTACCTTTTTTAACTATGACTAGGCATAAGAGGATTTCGTTGCCTTGCAACGCAATCTTTGAAGATACTTTTACCAATGTCGGTTCTTAAGTTCACACCTATTTGCGTAGTTCGCGTTTGGGGAGGTCGTAGCCTTGCGAAAGTATTTGGTCGGGATTTACCTGAAGGAAAAAGAATAGGTGAAACTTGGGAAATTGTGGACAGGCCCGAGAGCCAATCAATTGTGGCGGAAGGACCTTGGAAGGATCGCACGCTCCGCGAATTGATCGAAAGTAATTCGGATTGGCTTCTCGGCCCGAGCTGGCCCTCGGCGAAACCGTTCCCGATTCTGGTTAAATGGTTGGATTGCTCAGAACGCCTAAGTCTTCAGGTTCACCCTCCTTCAGTCATTGCACATGAACTCGGAGGTGAACCCAAAACGGAGAACTGGTATGTGGCGGAAGCTACTTCCGGGGCAGGTTTGATCGCTGGCTTGAAGTCTGGGGTCACCAAGGAGTCTTTTGAGAAAGCATTGAAGGCTGGGTGCCTTGAGGACTTATGTTACCGATTTCCATCGCTTGCCGGAGACTCCCTTCTTGTGGAAAGTGGCCGCATTCACGCTATCGATGGAGGTAATTTGATTTTGGAGGTTCAGCAAAATTCAGATACCACTTACCGAGTATACGATTGGGAACGCGTGGGGTTGGATGGCGAACCCAGAGAACTACATGTCGAGGAGTCTCTGCGATGCATTAACTTTGCCGATTTTGAGCCCGAGCCATTTCACTCTGATCCTGAAGCCGCAGAACAGGTTATCGCAGAATGCGACCACTTCCGCATTTGTAAATTCGAGATTGCGGATGGACAGAAGAAAAAACTTTCTTCCGCTGGCGGGGATGTCGCATTGGTGCATATCTTGAGCGGATCTCTTCACGGCGAGGGATGTTTTTTGAAAGCAGGGGATACCGGACTTGTACCTTTTTCGGAGGATTTTTTCGGACAAGCTTCGGAAAAGACGACATTTCTGGTGACGGATCGTTTTATTCGCTAAGTTGGGGGCAAACTTCTCTGCTTTCCCGTTGACCGGCGGCGAAGGGCAAGGTTTTTTATACCGTTTAACTTATAGCAACGTTTGATGGAACAAGGTAACAAAACTGAAGAAGAAACAGCATCTCAACCTTCGGAAGAGATTTTGGATGAAGCTAACGCCACCGACGAGGTGGATGAATCTCTGGAAGAGGAATCTGCTCAAGGCGATGCCTCGGGCAGGATGCAGGGCAAACTCGAAGAAGCCTATGGCAAGCGCGACGAGCTACAAAACAAGTACCTCCGCACG
>Ga0209667_1000882_pt1 | contig 23463 bp, 20 predicted proteins | sample SaaInlV_165m_DNA_2_FD_184682 | JGI IMG/M metagenome (GOLD analysis project Ga0209667, IMG submission 184682) | Marine microbial communities from expanding oxygen minimum zones in the Saanich Inlet - Saanich Inlet SI037_S3LV_125m_DNA (SPAdes)... | ecosystem: Environmental > Aquatic > Marine >... | reverse complement strand
TGAGGCACAAACCGATGAGTGCAAACCGATGAGTGCAAACCGATGAGTGCAAACCGATGAGTGCAAACCAACTACCTTCGGGTGAGCTCGAGACGATTCCCGGCATTGGGCCGAGTATTGGCCAGGATCTTCGCGACCTGGGCCTGCAGTGCGTCGAAGATCTGGCAGGAAAGGACGCCCAGCAGTTGTACGAGGCGCTTTGTCAGTTGCGCGGTGGCCACATCGATCGCTGCGTCTTGTACGTCTTCCGCTGTGCGACTTATTTTGCAAGCCATCGCACTCACGATCCCGAATCCCTCAACTGGTGGAACTGGAAGGATGGGCAGACAACGCAATGAAACCGATGAGGATTCACTCCGCTGCCGAGACCATCTCCTGACGGTGTTGATCGAGTCGCTCCCGCAGCGGTGCGATCTGGTCGGCGGCCCAGTCGAGATCGAGTTTACCGCGGATCTTCATCTGAGGAACGATGCCACTGATGGTTCCGCGCCAAACCAAACCCACCTGGCCACTACCGAGTTTCTTGAGGATCTTCTTGCTGTCCGTCTGCTCCTTGGCACGTCCGTTGAGCAGGGAACTGAAGCGACCCTCCTTCAACTCGAAGCCGAACTTGTGATGCTCCTCGTAAGCGATGGTGGGAGCTTTGCCCACCCCCCCCACCGCCCGAGTGCCGGCGATGCGAACCAGTTGCGTTCCGAGATTACTGCCTACCCGCTGCCGTAGCCTTTTCGACCAGGCGAAGACGGCTGCCACCATGTCACCACGGCGACCTCCGAGGAAGGAGACGTAGGTCAGTTCCATTCGCACATCCGGTTGCCACACCGCCGCATGAAACCACTGCCCCTCATCGGCGATGATCACACCACCGGAGACCCCTCTGGAGTGGCCCTCCCAGTCGCGTCTCCAGCGCACCTTGCCCGAAATCTCCGACCCAGGAGAGGGGAACCAGTCATCACCGAGGCTTCGATCTTCCCGCTCGAAATCGTAGGTCAGTTCAACGGTGCCATCGGCGGATATTTTTTCTTCGGTCGCCTGGAACAGATCGAGGATTCGCTCCTGTTCAGCAGCGTTCAACTGGAAGGCAGGAATCTCGGGCTTGCCGCTACCATCTGCACCTTGCATGGCACACAACAGCACGAGAGTGGGTATCTGCAACATGATGGTCATGAGAACCTCCCTTCAGGGTCATCGATCTATCGAGAGCATCCGGAAGTACTGAGAACTCGGACCGTCGAAAGTAATAGAGGCGAGCAGACCTGCTGCAGAATGCTCTTCATGGCCTGATGACAAGCCGCTTGTCGATCCGATCTCCGCTGCTACGGTGCAGCCAAATCGGCGGAAAGGTGCGTAACTCCCTTGTCTACGAGATTCCGATCCCAGACCCGGTGGCTGCCCGCCACTGCATTCCTGGCACTACTGATCCTTTCTTCTGGCCACTTCTTCAGCGAATGGGTCCGGTCAGAGGATCCAGCCGACAACTACCTCGAGGTACTCCACCAGGCCGATGCCAGGAGCAACAAGTTCCTCAACCGGCAACGTGCCGAGTTCTTTGGGCTTCGCTACCGCACCGCCACCACCAATAGCGACAAGTTTCGACTGTTCCATCAATCCGCCGACGAGTGGATCAAGGCGGGGGACATCTCCAAGGGACTGCTTCGCCTCGATTCCTTGCTGTCGGCATTGCCGACCGAAGGAAGAGATCAAATCGTCGATGTCGAGGAAGCCCTTCGATGGAGCCAGATGATCGGCGGCTTGCGCCTGGGAGAGCAGCAGAACTGCGTGGCGATGCATGGTCTCGATTCCTGCCTCTTCCCCATCGGCGGCAGTGGTGTGCACCAGCAACCGGAGGGGATGCAGCTGGCGATAGAGAACCTCGACTGGTCGCTGGCTCGTTCTCCCGATCGACTCGATCTTCGGTGGTTACGAAACCTCGCTTCGATGGCCCTCGGCAACTGGCCAGATGGAGTGCCGGAGCCGCTACGCCTGTCGCGGGAACTGTTCGCCTCCTCCCATGATGTGGGTCGCTTTCGCGATGTCGCTCCCCAGGTCGGGATCGCCACGGTGGGACTGGCGGGAGGGGCCAGTCTCGAGGATTTCAATGGGGATGGGCATCTCGATCTATTCGTCAGTTCCTGGGGACCGACGGATCCAGTCCACTACTTCGAGAGTGACGGCGAGGGACAGTTCAAGGATAGAACCGAATCGATGGGCCTCTCCTCCATCACCGGCGGACTCAACATCACTCATGCCGACTACGATAATGATGGCGACGCGGACCTGCTGATTCTTCGTGGAGCATGGCTCGGAAGCGCCGGCCATCATCCCAACACATTACTACGCAATGACCGGGTGAAGTTCACCGATGTCACCGTCGCCTCGGGGCTGGTGTCCTATCATCCGACCCAGACTGCGGATTGGGGCGACTACGATCTCGATGGAGATCTCGATCTCTTCATCGGCAACGAATCGACCAGCAGTGAAGTCCATCCGTGCGAGCTGTTTGAAAACCGCGGAGATGGCACCTTTGTCGAGGTCAGCCAAGAGGTAGGTCTACACCACATCGCCTATGTGAAGGGTGTGGCGTGGGGAGACATCGACGACGATGGGGATCTCGATCTGTACCTCTCAACGATGGCGAGTTCCAACGCACTGTACGAAAACCTCGGCCCTGCGGCTGAAGGAGAACGACCTCGATTCAAGGACATCACTGCCCGAGCCGCCGTTGAATCGCCCCAACTCAGCTTCCCCACCTGGTTCTGGGACTACGACCATGACGGTCGCCTCGACATCCTCGCCGGCTCCTACGGTAGTTTCGAGGAGAGCATGCTCGAGGGGGTCGTGGCGGACTATCTCGGGATGCCAACTGCCGACGAGGGGATTCGCCTGTATCGCAATCTCGGAGACGGGCAGTTCGAGGAGGTCTCGGAGAAGACCGGCATCCGTCACACGGTGCTCCCGATGGGCGCAAACTTCGGCGATCTCGATGGTGACGGTTGGCTCGATGCCTACTTCGGGACCGGTCAGCCGGGCCTCTCCACCCTGGTTCCCAACCGGATGTTTCGCAATGCCGCAGGAAAACGCTTCGAGGATGTCACCACCAGCGGTGGCTTCGGGCACCTGCAGAAGGGCCACGGAATCGCCTTCGGCGACATCGACCACGACGGCGATCAAGACATCTTCGCCACCATGGGAGGAGCCTACGAAGGAGATGGGTATGCCAATATTCTGTTCGAAAATCCAGGCCATGGACACCACTGGTTGACGCTGAGACTGGTCGGCACCCGATCGAGCCGCGATGCACGTCATGCCAGGGTACAGATCGAGGTGAAGACGAAGTCGGGACCACGCACCATCCACCGGGTGATCGGCACCGGAGGAAGTTTCGGCGCATCCAGTTCACAACTGGAGGTGGGACTCGGTGCTGCGACTGAAGTGATTGCGGTGACGGTGCGCTGGCCTGTCTCTGGCCACGCTCGCTACCTCGGCTTCTCCCTTGATGGCACCTACATCATCGAAGAGGGAGAAAAGGAGCCAGTGGCGGTCCAGACGGTCCCCTTCCGGCTCGGAGGAACTACGGAAAAACCACTCGAAGAGGATTGATCAGCGAGATCCTTTAGTCGCCCGATGCTCCTTGAGACGGGTCTTGAGGTCGGGGATCGACTTTGCGGCCCAGTCCAGATCGAGCTGGCCACGGAGGGTCACCTTGGTGATGCAGCAGCGAATATTGCCATTCCAGACAAATCCCACCTGTCCGCTGTCGAGCTTCTTGAGAAACTTGCTGCTGCTCGATTGTTGCTGGGTGCGTCCCCCTCGCTGAGCACTGAACTGGCCATCTTTCAGTTCGAACCCGAAATTCACCGGCTCACGAAAGATGATCTCTGAAGGCTTGCCGATCCCGCCCGCCGGTTTGACACCAGAAATCCTCATCACCTGGCTGCCGAGGTTGCTGCCGACTCGCCGCCGCAAACCCTTGGTCCATCCATAGGTCGCAGCAACCATGTCCCCCACGCTGCCACCACAGAAGGAGTAAAAGGTCGATTCCACCTTGACCTGTGGTTTCCAGACAGCCCGATGAAACCACTGCCCCTTGTCCGCCATATAAATGCCTCCGGCAACTCCTACCACTCCTCCCTCGCCACCACGGGTCCAGCGAACCGGCTGACCGATGCGTCCAAACGGGTTGGTCGGAATCGGCGACCAGTCCTCACCGAGGATCTCATTCTTCGAGGTAAAGTCGTAGATCAGTTCGAGTGTGCCGTTGGGACTGATCTTTTCGCCAGTCGCCTGGAACAGATCCAGGATGCGGGAGCGTTCCTCTTCCAGCAGCACGAACTGGACTTCCTTTTTGCCGCCCGCGGGAGTATCGAGCGGCTCGTCCGCAAGGAGCTGAAGCCGCGTTTCGAGCGGAAGCAGCGTCGCGAGTGGCAGCCCCAGTAAAAGGAGCAGTGCCAATGCGATGATCCTGTGGAATTTCAACATCTGTGAACCCAACCTTCCTCGTCATGCCTTCGATCTGAACTCAGAATCGAGCCTCCTCAGTATATCCCCGACACCAGGTCCGATCGACGCATGAAAACGAACCCGTAGGCTCGGAGAGGAACTCATTAATTCTAGCGGTGGTTCGACTCCTCAGGTGCGACCGTACCCGCGTGAGGATATGCTGACCCTCCTGTTACTGAAGGGAACCACGATGACTAATACTTGCCCATCTCTGTCCACTCTTGGGGTTCTGGTGAGCTGGCTATCGCTGTTGCTGGCTGGCTGTGCGGGGGCGGGAATCGATCGACACAGCGATCCAGCGTCCAGCAATCCAGAGCGACCTGCCAAGGCCCCCAACATCCTCTTCATCTTCACCGATGACCATGCTTCCCATGCCATCGGTGCCTATGGCAGCCGCTTTCCCGCAGACATCACTCCCAACCTCGACCAACTCGCTGCAGACGGCATGATGTTTCGTCGTTGTGGCGTCACCAACTCCATCTGTGCACCGAGCCGGGCGGTGATCCTGACCGGAAAGCACAGTCACCTCAACGGCGTACTGACCAACGCAGAACTGTTCGATGGCTCGCAGATGACTTTCCCAAAACTGCTACAAAGGGCCGGCTACCAGACCGCCATCTTTGGCAAGTGGCACCTGAAAACCGAACCGACCGGGTTCGATCATTACGAACGCCTGCTCGGTCAGGGCCCCTATTACAATCCGATGATGCGTAGTCCATCCGACAACGAGGAGGGCCATGCCGACCGCAAACATTCCGGTTACACCACCGATATCATCACCGACCTGGCCCTCGACTGGCTCAAAGAGGGGCGCAATGGCGATCAACCCTTCATGATGATGGTCCAGCACAAGGCCCCCCACCGTCACTGGCAGCCTCCCCCACGCTACCTCGATCGGTTCGACAACATCGACATCGCAGAACCGGACAACCTCTTCGATGATTACAGTGGCAGGGGTACCGCCGCACGGATCCAGGATATGGAGATCGCCACCACCCTGACCAAGAACGACCTCAAATTGGTCCCACAGCGTGGTCTCGACGAGGCGCAGACGGCGATCTGGAATGCTGCCTACCAGCCGAAGAATGCCGAACTGAAGCAACTCAAGTTGACTGGCGACGATCTGGTCCGGTGGAAGTACCAGCGCTATCTCAAGGATTACCTGCGCTGTATCCAGGCGGTCGACGACAACATCGGCCGCATGCTTTCGACCCTCGATGAACTGGACCTGAGCCGGGAAACTGTAGTGATCTACTCGTCGGACCAGGGATTCTTCCTCGGTGAACATGGCTGGTTCGACAAGCGCTTCATGTATGAAGAGTGTTACAAGACGCCACTGATTGTGCGCTGGCCCGGTGTCGTCGATGCCGGCTCCGTCGAGGAAAGCCTGGTCAGTAATCTCGACTATGCCCAGACCTTTCTCGATCTTGCGGGGGTTTCAGCGAAGGACTCATCGGTGCAAGAGATGCAAGGGGTAAGCCTGGTGCCGCTGCTGCTCGGTAATAAGCCGGATGACTGGCGAGAGAGTCTCTACTACCAGTATTACGAGTACCTGGAGAACCAGCGCACCGCTCACATGGTGCGACGTCACCGCGGTGTTTGCACCGAGCGCTACAAGTTGATCCACTTCTACAATCTGGGTGAGTGGGAGATGTACGACCTGCAGGAAGACCCACAGGAGATGAAGAACATCGCCGATGACCCGGCCCACGCAGCGACACGCGAGAAACTGGAGAAGGAACTGGAGAAGCTGGCGCTGCAGTACCAGGTTCCGGATGATCGCGGAAGCGTCTCCCGAGACCCTCATCAAAGGATCGAGGCGTATCAGGCCCGTGAGCAGCAATAGACCTTTTTGTTATACTTGTATTCTTAGTATTGTCGTTAAATCCTGCGCACCTTGTCGCTAACAAGCATATTCGTATATTAGAAAAAATACACCAGCCTTTACTTCGGTCCCGCCTGGCTGCGACGTCTTTGGTTATTTACATGGGTGGCATAAACGATTTCTATTGGCGGTTTTGAGGCATCTGGATTTACGAACGGTATTCGAGACTACAAACGGCTTACTAATGATGTGAACTTTCCGAGTTCCATGCTTGTCCCGGCTGGCTCGTGAGAATACCTGATGGTCGTCTCTCGTCAGTCTGATCAGGGGCAGTAGACCTGGCATTCGAGGGGGTCCGGGGTCGGATCGGTCCCGCAGCCGGGGAACGGTTCTGGGGGCGCAGAGCCGGCATTGAAGAGGAAGGCCAGCTGGAAGATCACGTCGGCCAGATTGACTGAAGAATCGTCATTCCCATCGGCGGCCTTGCGGCAATCGATGGCCACCGTCATGAAGAGGTGCTCGAGCAATCTCACCGCATCGGCCAGGTTGATCGAACCGTCAAGATTCACATCGGAACGAACGAAGGTCTCTGCCGGCGGCGGCACAATCGCGAGCACCAGGTTGGTCATTGCGATGTTGTCGACCAGTAATGAATCCTGAGATGTCATATCGACATCGATGAATCCCCCCCCCACTGCATCGCGCAGGGTGTATTCCCCACCAGCGAGGAACCCTCCCAGTTCCCACTCGATGAGGATCGGATCAGTGATCAAGAACTGCAACTCCAGGATGAAGACGACCGGATCGGGATCGGGAGCGATGATGCAGGAGAACCAGGAATCATTGGAGTAATTGATGCTCGAATAGAAGGACGGACTCGGCGGAGCGGGCGGAGCATACAGATCTTCACCGGGGTTATAGCCATCGGAAGCACCCTCGGCCATTCCCACCAGGAGATTGTAGGCCGTGCCATTGAGGGTACTGACTCCCAGGCTGATCTCGAACTCCTGAGCCTCGACACCATCGAGAGGAGTCAGGAGCCCAAGTCCCAGGACCAGCACCAGGAGGAGCTGGATGTTGAATTTTGCTGGGTCTGACATCATTTCATTCCCCTGCCTTCCTCGCCAGGAACTCAGGTTCAGCAATCATCATATTCCCGATGAGGTCAATGCAACAGTAGCGGAGAACAGGGCTTTCTTGACTGATGCGACAGGTAGCAGCACTGGTTGCGCTGCTCCCCAGATCAGTCGAGCTGGATACCTCTGCCCGAGAGGATGGTACCGGTGGCATTTCGATAGGTCGCAATCGCCTTGCGCAATCGAACCCTCGACTGCAACTCGGAAACCTGCGATTGCAGCAGGCTATTTTGCACCTGCAACACCTGGTAGGCGGTCGAGACCCCCACCTCCAAGCGCCTCGTCTCTCCATCGAGTTCCTTACGACGCAGCCGGGTCGCCGCACGAGTCGTCTCGACGCTCTGACGTGCACTCAGAAGTTCACGCACCGCTCGGGTCACTTCCAGCACGATCGCATGAGATACCTGCTCTCGCGAGACGTGTGAACGGCGTAGGTTCTCACGCGATTGGAGCATCTGATTGCGGGCGGCACGATTACCCAGTGGGAACTCGAAATTGACCCCGGCATTCCAGGAATAGTCTTCGCCGACATTGGACCAGGAGCCATCAAAACTGATGTCGTTTCCAGGTTGATTCCAGCCTCCATCGACGGACAGGTTGGGGCGCAGCTGGTCCTCACTGAGGAGCAGTTGATCCGCGCTGTTGGCGATCTCGATATCGCTTTGCAGCAGCTCGAGGCGGGTGATCAGGGCCGCTTCCACCGCCTCGGCCATCACCACCGGAAAATCGGGCAGTTCCAGAGACGTGGTTGGAATCACCTCGAGATCGCGAAACATCGGGCCCGAGTCTCCGCCGATCCTGAACTCAGGAGAATTGACCTTGTCGAGCAACACATCCTGCAGATCACGGTACTGATTGACCGCATCGATGATGCTGGCCTTCTGCGTCTCGATGTTGGCCTCGGCGCTGATGACATCGAGTTCGGTGCCGGTCCCCACCTCGAGCCGACGCCGATTGATCTCGAGCAGTTCGCTCGCCTCACTCAGGGCGCGCTCCTGTACCTCGACATTTCTTCTCGCATAGACCAGATCCCAGTAGGAAGAAACCACCGACGACACCGTCGTCTCGACCGCACGCCTCATCGCCAGGCGTGAGGCCTCGACATTGCGGATCGCAATCCGCAAGGAAGTCTCGGTGATACTGCGGCCAAAGCCCCGAAGAAGCGGCTGGCTCAGGGACAGGTCGTAGGCGCCGCGGTAGTTGAGCGGACTGAAGAACTCGCTCACGGCGGAGGTTGCAGAACGACTGCCGTTGAGGCGCAGATTCCAGGTGGTTCCATACCGGAGTTGCCCCGACAAGCCGAGGAAGTAGGTGCGATTGTCGCGTTCGCTCTGCTCACCCACTGCCGCACCCTCGATGATGCTGGTCGAAGTAGTGCTCGACTTACTGATGGTGAAACCGGTCCTGAAAAGCGGATCGAAGGCAGCCTCTGCGATCAGCGGATCCCGCTCTGCGCTGGCGAGAGTGAGTCGCTGCACTACCAGATCGAGATTGTTCTCCAGTGCCAGCAGGATCGACTGCTCGAGGCTCAGGCGGATCAGTTCGCTACCCGGAGATAAGCTCGTCTCGGCTGGTGAGGCCTCCTCCCCTTGCCCCGCAAGGAATGGAGAAAAGATGCAGACCATCAGCAGTGTCAGAAAGACTCGAATCATGACCACCTCTTCGACCCAGATCACTCGAGGCCCTCAACTCCGCACGAACTGCGTGGAGTTTCAGGGCTACAGGGATGATAGGCGAAGAGGCCAGATCGGCAAGGGGTCCGCAGGATCAGAAGTGAGGTACGAGACGATCCGGCCTGGAAGATGAGTCTTTTTCGGCCCCGGGACGAATCTTTTGCACCAGCATCGGAATCAGATGCATGGCACTCAACACGAGTAGGACCGCAACCTCGACCAGCAGCAACAAGATCAGTGATCGCCCTGCTTCCACCTCGTAGAAGCGACTCAGGAACCAACCATTGGTGAAGGTGCCAAAACGAAGTCCGAGCCTGGCGGCCAGTTCCAGGCCGGCAAAGAGGGTCGCTCCCAGCAGTACGGCTGCTGCGGTATCCCGTCCACGGAGCCCTGCGGCCAGCACCATCGCGCCGAGCCACGCCACCATCAACCAGGTAGTGACTCCAGTCGCCAGCAGTTCGACAGGAGCCGACAATACCCTGGCAGCCAGGTGGCCACTTCCCAGCTGATACGACTGTTGTAATAAGCCGGGATCGGGGATCGTCGAGGTGGCTTCTGGCAACCACAACACTGCAGCAGAGAATCCGAGGAGCAAAACCGAGAGGCGGAGAGCCGTCGTCAACGGCACGCCCAGGCGCTGGAGAGTGCACTGTCCTTCGATCAAAAACGGTGACCCGTCACGCCAGGGTGAAAGGCCGATCACCGGTGTTGCCGTGGCCAGGCAGGAGAGTGTGCGAGCCAGCCCGTCGAAGATCAGTGCCGGAAACATCGCCAACTTGACCGGTCCACGAGTCAACAGATCCCCACGAAGGTGACCGATGCCCCACAGCATCAGAATCACCGATAGGAGTAATACAGCAATCAGGATCATCGGAAGCCTCCACGGTCGTGGCATACGGGAAAAGGATCCCATAAGCATTCCATCCCGATGCTCTAGTGCGCCAGCGAGAAACTGTTCAAGAGTCGCTGCCACCCACGATGATGCGCGTCACTCGTTCGTAGTCTTCAGCCGAGAAGAACTCGATGACGATTTTTCCACGCCCTTTGGCGGAGGTTTCGAGCACCGACACCTTGGTTCCGAGCAGGAGAGCCAGTCGCGTCTCCTCTGCAATTACGTGGGTTCCAGCCCCATTTGCCCCCGTTGTAGGCACTTTTTGCCCACCTGGTGGGGAAGAAGGATGGGATTTACTGATTCGTAGCGCTTGGTCCAGATCCCGAACTGTCCAACTCTTGGACAGTAGTTTTTGATGCCATTGGCGGCGCTCTTTGTGATCACTCACCGACAGCAACAACTTGGCATGTCCGGCACTGATCCGGCGATTCATCAGGCTGTCTTGGATCTCATCTTCCAGTTCGAGAAAGCGCAAGGTATTGGCAATACTGGAGCGCTTCTTGCCCACTTGTTCGGCGAGCTGCTCCTGGGTCAGGGCGAACGATTGCTGGAGCGCGCGATAGGCTCGGGCCAATTCAATGGGATTGAGATCTTCTCGCTGGATATTTTCCGCGAGCGCCAGCGGCAACATCCGCTGGTCCTCCACCTCGCGAATGATCACAGGAACCTGCTCCAGCCCCAACTTCCGTGAGGCACGAAGGCGCCGCTCCCCGGCAATCAGCTCGTACTGTCCATCGCTGCCCCGGCGCACCACCAGCGGCTGAATGATGCCATCGGTGGCGATCGATCGGGAGAGCTCATCGATGGCTCCATCATCGAACTGAGTACGAGGTTGATTTCGATTGGCCTGAATCAAGGCCGGATCGAGTTGAACCACCACTGCAGCGCTTTCTAACGTAGTTTCGGGGGGGGGAGTCTGACCGGCGGGAATCTCTTCAGTGCGCCGGATCAGGGCATCGAGCCCACGTCCCAGTTTCCGTCCATTCATGCTCAAGGACCTCCTTCGCGAGGTTCAGGTAAGACCAGGCTCCAGCGGAGCGCGGTTGATAGAGACAAATCGGCTGGCCATAGCTGGCCGCCTCTGCCAGAGCCGGATCCCTCAGGACCGGGGTATCCAGGGTATCTTTGGGGAAGTAGCGTCGGACCTCTTCCGCCACCTCGTGGCACAGATCGACCTCGGGGCTAAACAGAGTCAGAACCAGGCCCTCCAGCACGATCTTGCGCTCGAGCGAGGACTCCGCTCGACGGACCAGTTCCAGCACCTGGGCCAACCCCTCCATCGCATAGTACTCGCACTGCACTGGAACCAGCACCGAGTCGGCGATGTGAAGCGCCAGATCGGTCAACGGTCCAAGAGAGGGGGGGCAGTCGAGAATAACGACATCGAGTTGGGAGGGGGGTGCGTCGAGCCATTGCTGCCGTAGCCGTTCCGCTCCACCGCCACGCGCTTCAGCGGTGGCCACCGGCACCTCCAGATTGACGGTACTGGGCAAGCATCGCAGGCCCGGAATGGCGGTCTCCTCGGAGACTTCATTCCAGTCGAGCGTACCGTCGAGGAGAGCGGGAAGATGGGAGCGCGGGGGAGACTCGATGCCGAGCCCGGAGGTGGCATTGGCCTGGGGATCGAGATCCACCAGTAGGCAGGAGTGGCCGGCAAGGGCCATGTATCCGGCCAGGTTTACGGCGGTGGTGGTCTTTCCGACTCCACCTTTCTGACTGGCAATGGCAATCACTCTGGCCAAAGGTTCTCTCCTCCTGCTTCCTCAGCCCACAGTGGGGCCCCCCGGAGGGAGGGTATCCGCCCTGTCTACTCGAGACAAGCCTGTCCGATGGGGCTTCACTTTCCGATGTTCCCCGTGGAACCATGAAGCATGAAGAGCTTCGTCGCGATGACCAATGTTCCCCGAGGAACAGGGCGGCCGATAATGACCACGTGGCGATGTTCCTCCTCAGAGGTCTTTTCATATCTCGGGATTTCACTAGAATACCAGCAGTCATACGGCCCAGGACCCACTCCCCGGCAATCCCAGTCGGCAGGGGGGGATGAAGAAGGCAAAGAAATGTTAGAATCCAGTATGAACAGGAGATCTCCTTGAGAATTGCGGTCATCTCTGACATCCACGGCAACCTCGAGGCTCTCACCTCCGTATTCGAGCTCCTCGATCAGCAGGGGGTCGATCGGACGCTGTGCCTCGGCGATGTGGTCGGATACGGACCCGATCCTGGAGCCTGCCTCAGCAAGATTCAAGACCGCTGCGATGTGATCGTGGCCGGCAATCATGAACATGCCGTGCTCGACCTCCTCGATCTCGACTACTTCAACCCCATCGCCCGCCAAGCCACGCTATGGACCCGTTCCCAGCTCGATGAAGAGCAACTCGAGTACATTCGTAGCTGGCCGCTGGTCCATCACGAGCCCGAATTCTCCATCGTCCATGGCAGCCTCGATCAACCGGATCTGTTCGACTACATCCAGACCACCTGGGATGCCCACCTCTCCTTCCAGCAACTCAAGACCCCGGTCTGCTTCATCGGGCACTCCCACGTGCCGGTCAGCTTCCTGCTGAGCGACGTCATCCGCTACAACACCGATGCTGTGGTGGAACTGCAGGAAGGTCTCCAGGCGATCGTCAATGTGGGCAGCGTCGGACAGCCGAGGGATGGCAATCCGGCCGCCAGCCTGGTGATCTACGAGCCGGAAGAGCGCAGAATCGAACGATTCAGGGTGGAATACGACATCGAGGCGGTACAGCAGAAGATCCGTCAGTCGGGACTTCCAGAGTTCCTCGCCGAGCGGCTGGCAGAGGGGCGCTGACCGCTACCGAGGGGTGGCGCTCGGCGGAATCGCCACGGCCTCCTCTTCGAGACTACTCTTCGGGATAACGCTCGTTCCCCTCGGAGTCGGTCTGAACAGAATCGCGGCGCTGAGTGGGGGGAGTCTCTGGCGGATCGATGGTGGTTTTCAGATCATCCTCGGTCGAGCGAACACCCTTCTTGAACTCGGTCACGCTTTTTCCCATGTTCCTCATCACCGACGGCAAGCGACTGCCAAAGATCAGTAATGCGACCAACAGGATTACGCCCATTTCAAAGGGTCCCGGCATGAATGCCAGGCAGATTCCAGTAATGCTCTGCGTCATCAGAATCCTCCATCGAAGTCTGTGGACCGAAGTCCGGGGATCGAGGTCATCTCTGGCACTCGACAGGATTCTGATCCTGGTACCGACGAGACCTGTCCCGGGTTAATGAGATTGTAGTCGCCAGGGACCCTCTTCAGCAAGGAGACCGACCACACTCCCGCGAGTTCAATCGAGCTTCTCAATATTCTCTCCGCAAAGTACCGAAGTGACCCGCTCGGCAAGCCGAGCCAGAAGTGCCCCTTGCAGTTCATTTTCAGAGGTTTCGAAGGAAACGTAGATTCGGCCAGTTTCCGGATTTTCAGGGACTCGGATGTCGAACTCACGCCTCAGTACCGACCTCCCGTCCGTCACCCGAAAGAGATCCCAGTAGCCCTGCAGCCGTCCCTGAAGCATTCCCAGGCTGCGGCGATCGCGAAAGGTCAACCGCTCGATACGACCGGTCAAGACATGTGTCGCCCCAACCTGTTGACCGATTTTTTGCCACGGCACCCGGTCGGAATCGGTGTGAAACACCAGTTCCGACACCTGATCATCGGGAACCAGATAGACCCCATCACAGGCCGCTGGAAGTTGCATGCGAATCGCCCGGGCGAGAGTGGTCCCGGCGACCGATTCATAATGCCAACGCAACACCGACGGAGCTTTCGACTTCTGCTGGAATGGAATCACCAACAACTGCGCATCCCCGATGTCGTATTCGGGATCAATCCGCTTGTCGACCCGAGTGCAACCAGCCGACAGAGCCAGAAGCACAAGAGTCAGCCACAACCACCATCTGTTGGATCTCAGCATCGGGCGCCCTTTCGACGAGGTGAAACATCTACGACTCGGCATGATACGGCCGATGGACGGCACATCACAACTGGAAGCCCGCAGCAATCGACCAGGGTAGGGTGCCGCAACGATCAGGGACTGTGATCCTTACGGTCCATTCGCTCGAGAGCTGAATCGATATCACCGATCGACCAGCCGCCGCCCCGGGGCAAACTCTCGACCCGATAGCCTCGAGAGCCCCAGGTCAACTTGACCGAGCGAGAGGGGGGGAGATTGGAGGTGCCGTCACGCAACACCTGGACCGGCTGACGCTCCCCGCCTTCCAGTTCGACGCTACGATTCCTCAGCAGTACTCGGGCACGCTCCGCCAGGATCCGGTAGGGACCTCCTCGCAGGTCGGTCGAGCCCCAAGCGAGCACCTCGTGGGGGCGGATCACGCCCCCTTCCAGCGGCTCCCTCAATACCAGTAACAACTCATCGGCTCTCAGTTGGAACTGCCCCACCTCTTCCTCGGCGGTAGGATCGAGCTGGAAAGTCGCACTCAGAACCGAGGAAAGCAACACCTCGAGCCGCTCCGGAGTGCCCTTACCCGGCACCGTCGAGCGCACCATCACCACTTCTCTGGCCACCACTTCATCTTGAGGATCGGTGCCACGAACGAAGGTCTGCAATCCCTGCCCATCCTGCGACGAAAGTACCAGTCGCTGATGGAGTTGGTCCCAGTGACAGTGCTGTCCACGAAACTCGATCGAACCCTCCGGCTGTTGCAGTTGAACCGAGTCGCTGGCCTCGACATCGACCAGTCGAATCTGCTCTCCACTCAGATCGAGTTTCGCATCGATCCGCTCGGCAGAGAGATTCCAGGCCAGTTTCCTTTCGGTCTCGACCGCCTCTCCTGCGGAGGCATTTCCAAGGTACACCCGGGCTGCCGCCTGGCCCTGTAACTCGGCGGTCGCTGCAACCGGATCCAGGGTGATCATCTGCGCCTCGATGATGTCTGGATTCCGCGCCTCGCCAGCCACCTCAACTTGCTGTAAACCTTTACCCTGAAAGCGGTAACGTTGATTGACGGCATCCCATAGCAACTCCTCACAGCGGGCCAGAACGGTACCGTCATTGATCTCGACCTTGCGACCATCATGGCCAAGAGCTCGCACTGCGATGATGCTGCCGGGAGAGATCTCTGTGGTTCCTTCAGCGCTGCCATCTGCTGGCATCCCATCTTTCGCCAGCGAAACCACTACCTCGTCGCAACCGATCACCACCTGACTGGCTGACCCGCTGACTGCGGAAGGGCCAATCCTCGCCTCGACCGTTCCTTCGCCGCTGGCCTGGCTCTCGGCCAGCGAGAGACGCAGACGATCGGCGGTCAGTTCGGCTCGGTCGCCGAGGAGGATCTGCTGACGACCGACCCCCTCGATCCGCACCACTCCATCGATGCCTCGCCACTGCAACTGAGAGCCGTGGAGATGCAGCGATTCGGTGCCCTGGATCTGCAAACTCAGCGGCTCTTCACCAGCCACCGCATCGAGTTGCTTGAGACGCTGTTGGGCATCCCATTGCAACGTCAGCTGGTCCGCTTCGACCACGCTGCTCGGATTCTCCCCGAGCCACTTCGGCACCGTACTGGTAGGACCGGTCGGCAGTTCGACCAGTTGAGCCTGGACTCCTCCAGCGAAGACCAGCCTTGGTTTGCCGATGGAGAGTGCCGCCGATTTTGCCTCGATACGGTTGTTCCCTGCGCTGAAGACCGCCCGCTGATCGGCGGTCGAGAAAACCTCGATCTGTTGATCGATGGCGAGCCAACGAAGCTCTTCTCCCTCGATTCTCGCTCCCTCGGGGTGTTGCTCCTCGATCACTACCACTTGCCCCGACGCCGCCCGGGCGGTCAAGGTAAGCAACTGGCCATCCTCGAACTGGAACTCCGCGTCCTCGGCAGTGACCTGCCACAGCGCCTCATTCTGCGATTCAGCGGAACCCGTGGTGATCGCCTGGCCGACCATCTTTCCGATGACTCCGCCGCTGATGATACAGCGCCCCTCCTGGGTCAGGACCGTCGCTTCTTGCGCCTCGAAGGTGCCCAGATCACTGTGGATCAAGACCCCTTGAGAGAGTCGCACCCGCGCCTCGCCGTTTTGCCAGTGGAGTTGATTTCCCTCGACTCGTACTCCGCCCCCCAGATGGACGGTGATCGGATTCTCACGACGGCTCCCCTGGATTCGCACCAACCGACGGGTGGTGGGCTCGAGATGAAGATCGAGGTAATCGGCGAAAATGTGCCGAGGGGGAGCGGCCTGCTGGGGCACGATCGGGTCGTCAGGTTGTGCTTCGAACACCTGCACTCCGCCGTCAAATCGAACCCAGTTCTCGGCCCCCTTGAGGGTCATCGGGCCGTTGCAAAGGACTCGAATCTGCCGCCCAGGCGCTCCATCGAGGCCCTGCTCGGTAACGACCCCATCCTCGTTCACCATCCCTTTCATGGCGATGATGAGGGGCGGCGAGAAACTCAGGCTATTCAGACCAGAACCGGAACCCAGCGAGCCATGCATACCAGAGGAACCAATTAGCTTCAGTTCGGGCCAGGTGACCTGCACCGGGGAGTGGCCCTCGATGCGGATATCCTCACCATCCGCCCAACGAATCACCATGTCACGGGTTCGCATCTCTGGCGATCCGCCGGCACCGATGACTCGCAGGTCTCCGACCACTTGCGCCTCCTCGCCGCCGGGATCGGTCACCACCCTTTGCGCCTCGAACATGATCTTGTCGATCGGCTCGGTTCGCCCTGCGGCGTAGACCGGCATCTCGATCGACGCATCGAGCAGGTCGCGCTGATTCACCAGGTTGTCGGGAGACAGCACCAGCCCTGAACTCAGGTCGACCAGTCCTCGCAGAGTGAATCGCAGCCGACCCAGCGAATAATCGTAGGAGCGGTGGGTGACATGATTCTGTTCGGTGACATCTAGCGGCGGCTCGGTCTCAGTATTCTCGATGGGTTCCTCTGTACCCTGAAACTGGCCGGTGAGGAGTAGGAATACCACCAGGCCGACCGAGAACACTCCGAGAAAAAAGGTGAAGCGTCTCAAGGTGTATCCCCCGTCAGCTGACGATTCACCAGTTCTTCCCAGACCCCGTGAGCCTCGAGAATCCACTCGCAGACCTCACGTACCGCTCCCTGGCCGCCGGCTCGTCCGGTCACCCAGCAGGCCGCCTCTTGCACCACTGGATGCGCATCGGCGACCGCCACCGGGACCCCGACCAGCGCCATCGGCGGCAAATCGATCAGATCATCTCCGACATAAACCGCATCGCTGGCACCGATCGACAGGCGATCCAGCACTTGCTGCAAGCAGCTCGCTTTATCGCGGATTCCGCCGTGAACCTCGGAGACGCCCAGTTCAGCGGCACGCATTGCGGTAACCTTTGAGTTGCGGCCAGAGATCCAGGCGACCTGGATGCCGTGTTCGATCAGCCAGCGGATCCCGGCTCCATCCGGCACGTGGAAGTTCATCGCCTGACGACCGTCCTCGGAGATGGAAAGACGGTTGTCGGTCAATACTCCGTCGACATCGAGCACCAGCAGCCGGGGCGGATGTTCTCCTGGTGGTGTGGGGGTTATGGCTTTCATCGCTCTTCAGTCTCACGGACCCATCCTCGTGCGCAAGGGTAATTCCGACCTTCACGAACACCGACGACGCCCTTCTGCTATCCTGTTCAGCACTGCTCCCACTGAGGGAGCACTCCTCGGGACCCAGGAGAGCGAATAGTGACCCAGTTGACCGGCGATCCACCACACTCCAACGAAGACTCCGAGAGCCCTGCGTCGGCCCCCGCCGACCTTCAAGACGGCTCCGAGGGCGGGGTTCCATCGACTCCACCCACGCTCCAGCAGTGGGAGGACGGATTCTACACCGCTCTCGAGGAATACTCCGGGCCTCTCGAACTACTGCTCTACCTGATCCACAAGAACGAGATCGACATCCTCGACATTCCGGTGGCGCAGGTACTCGAACAATTCCTCGCCCATGTCACAGCGGCTCAACAGCAGGGGACCCTCGATCTACGCCAGGCGGGAGATTACCTGGTGATGGGTGCTCGGCTGGTCGAGATCAAATGTCGCATGCTGTCTCCGGAGTTGATCGAAGAGGAAGACGAACTGCTCGAAGAGGAACTGGACGACCCGCGCCAGAGTTTGGTCGAACAGTTGCTCGAGTACCGCGACTTCAAGGAACGAGCTCAACTGCTGGAGGAAGCACACCGACTACGCTCCCTCGGATATGAACGCCTGCAAGACGAGATGCCCCCGCCACCCCCCGGTACCCTCGACCTGTCGGAAACATCTTCTCTCGATCTCGCCTCGGCATTTCAGCGAGTGCTCGATCTGCTCCATGAGCGTTCGGCCTTCACCGTCATCTCGGCAGAAGAGATCCCCATCGAACAGTCGATGACCGAGGTCCTCGAGCGACTTCGCAGCGCCCCATCTACGGCACTGCCCTTCGACCAGTTGTTTCCTCACCATCGTGGAATCTCCGGTGCCATCAGCACCTTGCTGGCAATCCTGGAATTGACCCGGATGCACCAGTTACGCCTGGAACAGGGCGCCCCTGAGAATCCACTGCTGGTCCGAATTCGTGAAGAAACCTAACGGGATGCGCATCCTGTTCCTCGGCTCTGGGCCCTTCGGAATCCCCGCACTGCGGAAACTCCACTCACTGCGAACTGATCTGCAGGTCGCCACCGTTCCAGACGCACACCATGGCCGCAAGCGCACCCTGCGACCCAGCCCCATCAAGGCGGAAGCGCAATCGCTCGGTCTCGAGGTTTTCGAGTGTCAGCGACTGCGCGGAAGAGCCGGTCGCGAGATCCTCGAGCAGAGCGCAGCACAACTGATCATCACCGCCGATATCCGGCTGATCCTCGGCTCACGATTTCTCGAGGGCCCCCAACATGGTTGCTTCAATCTGCACGGTTCTTTGCTACCACGCTGGCGTGGCGCCGCACCGGTGGTGCGTGCACTGATGGCCGGCGATGAACAGCTGGGAGTGACTCTGTACCGGATGGTGACAGCACTCGATGCCGGACCGATGGTCGGCTCTCGATCATGGACCGCACCGAGCGAAGTGACCGCCGAGGAGGCGGAAGCACACCTCGCCCTGCTGGCTGCAGAACTGCTCGAACAACATCTCGAAGCTCTGGAGCGTGGCGACGCACCGCAGACGGAGCAGCCAGACGAGGGGATCACCCTCGCCCCGAAGGTCGAAAAATCGGAAGGTTGGGCCCGCTGGGACGGCCCGGCGAGTTTTGTCGATCGTCAGGTCAGAGCGCTCAAACCATGGCCTAGAACCCGTTCCACGGTGCTTCGCCACGGCGCCGGGGGCCAGCGCGATGAGTTGATCCTCGATCAGGTCCGTCAGATCGACGGGATTCCAGGCGCCATTCCAGGTACTGTGCTTGAAGTGTCCCAGCACCAGATCGTCGTCGCTTGCGGCCAGGGCGCCATCGCTATCGAACGACTGCAGCGGATCGGCAAGAACTCGATGACAGTGCAACAATTACAACTAGGGATGCCTTTTCAAACCGGAGACCGGTTCGAGGGAGAAGATAGCCGATGAACATCGATCGCCCTCCTCGAACCACAGAGGATCGTCACCCTCCCGATGCTGGAGATGAAGATGTCGAAGATGTCGATCTTCCCGAGCAGGAGCCTCCCTATCCCTACCCGGTGATCCGGCGCGCAAACAATGGTGCAGAGTTGTCGACCCGTGGAGCGGCGATCCACCTGTTGACCCTGTGGGAGCAGGCTTCCCATACTCCGATGGACCAGCTGCTGGGGGAGTATCTCGATGCCTGCAGCCTGTCCCCATCCGATCGGGGATTTCTTTCAGAGTTGTGCTACGGCGGAGTGCGACTCCGCGGCAGCGTTCGCTTCCTCGCCGATCTGTTCATGGATCGACCCTTCCTCGAGGCCATGCGGACGGTTCGATCGGCGATCGCAGTCGGAGTCTACCAGCGAGTCTGGCTTCGCACTCCTGCCCATGCTGCGGTGGCGGAATCGGTCGATGGCTGGAGAGAGTTGATCGAGGACCCGAAGCAAGCGGCTCGCGATTCTGGATACATCAATGCCGTACTTCGCTCTCTCTGCGAGGCGGTCGAGGATGTGGATGAGAATCTCGATGACCCGATCGATGCGGTGCGTGTTCCCACCGGCTGGGCACGAATCAAGGGGCTACGTCTCCAGCGGGGAACATCGGGACGGATCCAGCGCTGGAGCATCCAGTCGAGCCATCCGCCCGAATTGATTCGCCGCTGGCTCGATCGTTACCCTGAAGAGAAGGTGCGCCAGTTACTGGCTCGCAACAACGAGACACCACCCCTGTTCATCGTGCTCAAGAAAGACCGCGAACTCGATCACCAGGTTCGCGTCATGAAGAAGGCAGGAATCCATGCCAAGGCGGCCCAGGGGGCCCCGCAAACCCTCGATGTGAAACGAGGCACGAGAGTCGAGAAGATTCCCGGCTTCGTCAGTGGCGATTTCTGGGTACAAGACCTGACCGCTCGCCGCCTCGCCTTGCGCATGCCGAAGCGAGAGGGGGCTCGTCTGCTCGACATGTGTGCCGCACCCGGTGGAAAGCTCGCGACCCTGCTCGATCGCGGCGGCATCTCGCGCGTCCTCGCCTGCGACCTGTCAGATCAAAAGTTGCGCCGCATCGCAGAGAACTTGCAGCGGCTGCAGTTGCATGACTGCTGTCCCATCCACCTGATGGAAGTGGACCGAGACCCAAGTCGGTTGCGTATCGACGAGTCCTTCGACCAGGTGCTAGTCGATGCCCCCTGCTCCAACAGCGGAGTCCTCAATCGTCGCCACGAAGCACGTTGGCGCTTCTCCCCAGAAGTGGTCAGCGATCTGGAGCAACAGCAACTGGCGCTCCTGCGTGCGGCGATCCGACACCTCGCCATGGGAGGTCACCTGCTCTACAGCACCTGCTCGGTCGAACCGCAGGAGAACCAGGATGTGATCCGCAGAACCCTCGAACAGAACACCGAATTGAGGCTGATCGAGGAGATCGATATGCTCCCAGGAGACCTCGGTGGAGACGGTGGCTACGCGGCCCTGATGCAGCGCGTCGAACGCTGATCGCGCCATCCGGCGAACTTTCCTGACATCGCAGAATTGCAGAATACACCGAAGATTCGGTGATTATTGGGCAATTCCACCCCGCCGTGGGGTTTCTCAGCAAGGAAAAATGACAGGTGAGTGTCCTACTTCCGGCGAGTTACGGATGACCTCTGTAGAGATCGAACCCCCGTACTTTTGATCGGGGAGATCTGAAAGCGAGGTTGTGATGACCAAGAACTACACCCACCACAAAAATCACTCGACGAAACAAACCGATTCCCTCACCCAGCCTTCCCTCACCCAGCCGCGGATGAAGAGCCTTGCGCTACTGTTGCTGCTGCTGGTGGCGTTCTACCCACAGATCACCGATGCCAGCGCTGACGGTTCCCGTCGCCCCCTCGACCTGCCTTCTGGCGGTGGCGCCGATCACGATGAGGACATGGATGATTCCCTCCCCGACAACGTTCTGTTCTTCGGTCAGAGTTTCGATGGCGATGCCTTCTTCTGGGTGCTCGATGTGTCGGGAAGCATGGCCTGGAATGGCCGTATCGACACCTTGAAATCAGAGTTCATCGGCGTGGTCAATTCACTCAGTAGTCACAGTGACTTCGGCGCCATCGCCTTCAGCAGCAACATGATCCCATTCGACATGCGCTGCGGCAAGGCGAGCCCTGCGCGCAAGGTCCAAGCCGCCAGCTGGATCCTGCAAATCGAGCCTCATGGCGGCACCTGCCTGGCGCCAGCGGTGATCGAGGGACTGAGGACCTTGCGAAAGAGCGAGCATGACGATCGTCGCTTGATTCTGGTCGGCGATGGTGCTCCATTCTGCGGCGGAATGGCCGATGCGGAAATCGCTCACTGGAACATCCTCGCGGCGAACTGGGACCGGATTCCCATCGATACAGTGTTCACCGGTGGCGACGAAGCAGGACTCGACTTCTTCCAGGGACTGTCCAATGCCAACCAGGGGAGACTGACCATCTCCCAGTGAAGATCCATCGCCAGATGGTTCCTTCCAATGCGAGACCAGGGGACTTCCCTCGAGGAGTTCCCGGGTCTCGCTTCCTTTTCACTACTGCGGCAGATCTCCGGCTCGATCCCCATCGCCACTTGACCCGCTGCGAAAGATGGCTCTGATACCACCTCGGAGGTGCGATGGCTCACTCGATACGAACCTGTGCCACTCGACCGGCAAAGTCACTGCTGTGGCTGCTGGTCATGACGATGGCGATTTCCAGCGGTAGCTCCGCAGCTCCGTTGCCCACCGACCTGTCGACCATCGTGCAAGAGGAACTCGATCGGGTCGCCGCCACCGAGGACCAGGTGCGATATCGAGGCCAGTACGCCGCTCTGGTTCCACTCGGAACTCCCGCCGCACGACTTCTACTGACGATGCTCCGCAACGAAGATCTGTTCATCGCGCGTCGCCGCCAGGCGGCCAATGCCCTGCACGATGTCGCCAACACCGAACTGATCGGCGCCCTCCATCAAACGATGGAGGACCTGCTGCTGGAACCGTGGGTCGAGACTGAAGTCGGCTTGATGCTGGCTCGCCTCGGGGAGCGCCAGACTCTCGACCGCTGGATCGGTCTGTTGCGGCGAATCACCGACCCACCCCCGACCACGGTGACCCTGGCAGAGGTCCTCAAGGGACTGGGCACACTCGGCGATCTGCAATTCAGAAGTGCGGATCTGGCCGGAGCCAGCATCACCCACCAGCGGCGGATTGGCTTGATGAAGGACCTGATCCCGCGAGTCTCGAAGCGACTCCAGCCAGCTCTGACCGACGAGATGCTGGCGATTCACTACAATCTTGCCTGCTGCTTGGCGCTCTCGGGAAGGGTCGACGAGGCGTTCGAGGCGGCTCAAATCAGTTTGCTCTCATCGACGATTCGCATCACCATGGTCGAGGTCGATGGCGACCTGAGGGCACTACGCGAGGACCAGCAGTGGGGTGAGTGGCTGCTGCAGCAGAGGCTTCTACACCAGAGCAGCGCTCGAGATCTCGAGGAACCTGAACCGAAGGAGAAACAGCGATGAATAAATCTCAGCGTGGCGGGGCTTTGCTGGTTGGCGTGGCCTTGTTGATTTCGTTCGTGACGAGCGCGGAAGATGGGTTCCACCAGTTCGTGGCTTCCACCCTGTGGATCACCGCACTCTTGCATCTACTGTGGCAAAGCGCGATGACCTTCGGCACCGATGTGGAACCGCTCGACTTCTTCCCCGCAACGGTGCTGATCCTCATCGGTTTCATCTTCGCCCATAATTCCCAACTTTCCTGGCCGATCCCCATCGCACTGGCGCTGGTGGTTGGACTGGGAGTGGTGATGCGGCCATTCGGGCTACACCAAGATGAACTCGATGAACTCGATGAACTCGATGAACTGGATGAAGAAGAGACGGAAG
>Ga0209667_1000867_pt1 | contig 23753 bp, 26 predicted proteins | sample SaaInlV_165m_DNA_2_FD_184682 | JGI IMG/M metagenome (GOLD analysis project Ga0209667, IMG submission 184682) | Marine microbial communities from expanding oxygen minimum zones in the Saanich Inlet - Saanich Inlet SI037_S3LV_125m_DNA (SPAdes)... | ecosystem: Environmental > Aquatic > Marine >... | reverse complement strand
ACTTCATTGTTAAAGTCATACATCTTAAAATCATTAAAAATTATCATTATTTTTCAGTATTAAGGCTCACGTAGAAATTATTCCTTCAATTCATCACAATTTGGACACTTTTTATCAAAAACTTTGGAACCACATTCCATACAAATTCCCTCACCCACATCTTGTAGAATTGTTTGTTTTCTCTTTGAAACATAGATTTTGATTCCAAAATACATGATTGTCACGATTATTGCAGCATATGCTGCACCCATGAACGGAATTAAACCAATCATAAAGAGTATCAATCCTACAATAAGAACTATATCACGTCGCTCAAATTTCAATAAATTCAGAGACAAATAGAATTCATAAAAACATGCCGGAGCTCAGAGCCATTAGTTTACTTCATTCAAAGTCATTACTCTAACTCTTCCTCATTGCTCGGCAATTACCTCAGATAGTAATTTGATAATAAGATAATGGTGGGATTGGGGAAATTTGAATTCCCGACCTCTGCGTCCCAAACGCAGAATCATACCAAGCTAGACCACAATCCCAGTTAAACACAAGAACGACCCAATTTAAGCTTCACAGATATTGTAAAAAATCAGATAATCATTTTAAAGGCACCAAAAAGATCAAAGTCGTGCAAACAGAAGACTATCTCAAAGCAGGAAAAATTGCATCTGAAGTCAGAGAGATGGTCAGAAAAAAAGACTGGATTGGGAAAACAGTTTATGAAATTTGTGAAGAAGTAGAAGGGGAAATTAAAAAAAGAGGAGCAAAATGTGCTTTCCCAGTAAACACCAGTATTAACGAAATAGCAGCCCATTATACTGCAGAGCCAAATGATCCGATTACCATTAAAGATACAGATTTGGTGAAAATTGATCTAGGAGCTCAAGTTAACGGATACATTGCAGATACAGCAGTAACTGTTTGTTATGATGCACAGTATGATGGATTGGTGCAAACAGCAGAAGAAGCATTGGCAAATGCAATGGCTATGATAAAAACAGGTGTAAAGGCAAGCGATATTGGGCGAACAATAGAATCTACAATTAAACAAAAAGGATTCAAACCAATTGCAAATCTTAGCGGTCATTCATTGGATCAATATACAATTCATGCAGGAAGATCAATTCCAAATATTTGGTCAATTGGAGGATTTTCACTTTCAGAAGATTCAGCATATGCATGTGAACCTTTTGTAACAACAGAACAAGGTGGAGGTTTTGTTAGAAATGGTAAGATAAAAAATATTTTTGCCATAAACTCTAGAAAGAAAACAAAAAATGAAGAAGCAGACAAGTTACTGGATTTTATTTGGGAGAATTTCAACATGCTACCATTTGCATTAAGATGGATTACAAAAGAACGAGAAGAAAAACAAGCAAGAGAATTATTAGAAATATTAGTAAAGAAAAAAGCTGTGCAAGCATATCCAGTATTAATTGAAATAAATGAACAAAGAGTTGCACAGGCAGAACATACATTCATCCCAAATGCAAGTGGGGTAACTGTAACAACTAAGGCATTATAAAAAATGAGACATATTGAGTGATGAAATTAGACCATGTCCCAAATGCAAGGGCATCATGTTCAAAGAACAAGGTGAAACAGTGACATGGTTTTGTCCAGCATGTAATGTGAAATTTAGAACAAAATAATAGTTAATTTATGATTCTAGTTCTTCGCCAAATATTTTTTCAATAATAGAGGTTCCATCGCATGAATTACATTTAGATAATTCAGAAAATAAACAATCACCGTCAATAAATTCTCTTTTTTTCAGCATGCCACATTTTGAACATTTTTCAATAGTATATGCAATAATGATTTTTTTCTTTGAAAAAATCATTGAGGAACTCCAGAGGTATTACCCACACCAATAATTACTATTGATTGACCTTGTTTAGTATTTTCTTTAATCATTTCATAGATTTGAGAAGTAACATCGTTTGATTTTTCAGCAATTTGTTTTGTCATCAATGTAATTGCCTCTTTAACTGATTGCTTCACCACAATAGAAAAGATAGGAATATTTTTCTGTGTTGCAATTTCCTCAATTTGAAATCGTTCAGTTCCAATTCCACCAATAGCTGCACCAAATCCACATGCAACAGATGCGGACTCTTCACCCTCCATTTTTAGTGCAGCATCTACCATGATTATTGCATCAATCTTAGAATTAGAAACAATTGTTTCAAGAGCTTCTGCAGGACGTCCAACTGTAGAACCAGGCCCTTCAGCTTTTATGAGAAATAATTTTCTTCCATCAAAATCAGTTTTTGCAAGAATAGTTTGAAATGCAATTGTTTCTTTTTCACAATCAAGCATTATTTTTCCTACAACCATTGGTCCAATTCCATCACCGATAGGTTGTCCCGTTTTAAATGCAGGAACAGATTTACTCATTGCCTCAGCTTGCTCCATGATGAAAGGAAGTAGCATTTGTAATGGTAAAATTAATGGATAATTGTTTTGTTTTTTTGCAGTCAAAAACATATGATTAACAATCTTGTAAATCATTTGAAGTGAAGATGCGATTTCAAGTAAAGTTTGAACTTTGGTTAATTCAAGATCATTGATTTGAGGCGAGAGTAACTTAATGTGTTCTCGGGTATAATCCTCCCTCATCCTTACAGTGTGTCTAACTTTGTCAACTATTCCATTAGGATCCATGTCAACAGGCATTATTGTAAAATATTCTAAAAATTTATCAATTTTTTCTGTCGGGTCATCATCAAGTTTTAAATTTTTTTTAAGATAAATAATTAATTCACTTCTAGAGTCCACTTTATAGCCATCAAGTTTCTTGAGGGCCTTTTTGATTTCACCTGAAGTAACGTATAATTGAATTCGTTGACCATAAAATACAAAAAGTATGATTGGAAGAATCCAAATCAGCATCATTAAGGGATTACTATCATCACTCATTCCAAATAATTGATCAAAATCAATATTCGTAAGTTCCATCAAACAACGTGCAAGAAAGATCTAAATTAAATCATTCGTCCAAATAGACCCACCAAACCAATTTTAAATTAATATATTTAAAAAATAACAGAGTAGGTTATTCTAAATAAGAATTATTTGATAGGACTTCCCAAAGGGACATCTTCATTGACAGTTAACCAAAATGGTTTATCATCAACATCTGCAGCCAACAGCATTGCATTTGATTCAACACCTGCCATTTTTTTTGGTTCTAGATTTGCAATCACAATTACAGTTTTTCCCACCATTTCTTCAGGTAGAAAATATTGTGCTCCACCAATGATTACATCACGTTGATCATCATTTCCCAAATCAATTCTGCCTTTAATAATTCTGGATTTACCTTCAATAGGTTCAGTTGCAATAATTTTTGCAACTCGAATATCTAATTTTGCAAAATCATCATATGTGATATCAGACATATCAAACACCAATTGTTCCAATTAAAATGAATTTCGATTTTTACTGTAATTCTTTTTTAGTTATTCCACTAGTCTCAATTTCATATTTTAGTGCTGCTGGAAGTTCCACATATTTTTTATTAGCTAAAGCAATAATTTGATCTTCAGGAACATCAACTCGTTTTAATAATTTTCCACGTTGATGAGCATAAGCATTTTTCCAAAAACCAGAAGCATCAAATGTTTCAATTTTAGGCATGTATTTTGTGGGTTTCATTTTCTTTTAAATTTAATTGACTGTGACGGAAGAATGGCAGATGCCATTAGAACTGGAGTTAAAGTTCTGGATTTTAGGCATGTACCCATCACAGTCTATTTTGAATCTAATAAGATTCTAATATATTTTAATGCAGAACAAATTCGGGTAAGATATGGCCACAATTGAAGTAAAAATAGGAATTAATGCTACAGTTGACAAAGTATGGGATATTATATCAGATATAGACAATGAACCAAAATTTTGGAAAGGAACTAAAGAAGTCAAAAATATTTCAAAAGAAGGAGACAAGGTTTTTCGAGAGGTAACAATTGCATTTAGAGATCAAAAATGTATGCAAGAAGTTACACTGTATCCTAAAAAAAAAATTGAAGCCAAATTCACAAAAGGTATCATCAATGGAGAAAAAGTCATTAAAATAATTCCAAATGGAGATGAAACGATCATCCAAACGACTTGGGATATGAAACTTTCAGGAATGATGGGGATGTTTACAGGTGTGATCAAAAAACATATCAAAAGTGGAACAGAGCAAGCCATGCAAAGCATCAAAGAAGAAATAGAGAGATAATTGATGGAATTAATTTTTGATATTTTCATTTACGTAATAATTGTAATTTTAATTGGGGTTTGTGGTGCATGGATTTTTCTCATCAAATCAATGATGGATTCATTTAGACTAACGCCATATCTTGATAAATTTGAAAATAAATCAGAATCAACTCCCAAAGTTTCAATCATTCTTCCAGCAAGAAACGAAGAGAATTTCATAGGGAACTGTTTAGACTCGTTAATCAAACAGGATTATCAAAATTATGAAATCATAGTTATTGATGATTCATCAGATGATTCAACATGGAAAATAATTTCAGAATATGCAAAAATGAATTCCAAAATTGTGCCAGTGTCTGCAAAACCTAAACCAGATGGTTGGGTTGGCAAAAATTGGGCTTGTATGGAAGGATATCATAAAGCCGCAGGAGAACTTTTGTTGTTCACTGATGCAGATACAAATCATTCAAAGAATGTAATATCACTTGCAGTATCACATTTGAATTCATTTGATTTAGATGCATTATCTGCAATTCCAAAAATGCTGACACTGGATTTTTGGACTAGTATTACACTTCCAATGATTTCCACATTTTTACATACTAGATTTTCTGCATTAAATGTAAACAATCCATCAAAGAAAACAGGCTACTTTTTTGGTAGTTTTTTTATCATGAAAAAAGAAACTTATGAAAAAGTTGGAATGCATGAAGGAGTAAAAAATGAAATAATTGAAGACGGAGCTTTAGGGAAAAAAGTCAAAGAGTCAGGATATAAAATGAAGATGGTCAGAGGAGAGCATCTAATTGAAGCAGTTTGGGCACGAGATAAAGGTACATTGTGGGATGCTCTAAAAAGATTAATGATTCCATTATATCTTCAAAGTGGAAAAATTGCTATTGGTATTTTCTTTGCAGTATTATTTTTATTATTTATTCCATTTCCGATATTGCTAACATCTATTACAATACCAACAGAATCAATATCTACAAAAATACTTTGTATTACTGCAGCCATGGCCTCAATTCTAATCTATATTGGTGCAATAATAGAAGTGAAAATAGGTATTGGTTTAAAATTAGGATATGCAGTATTTGCGCCACTAGGCAGTATTGTCGTAGTATTAGGATTCTTGAGCGGATTACTTCAAGCAAAAAGATCATCATCGATTTCATGGCGAGGAAGAAAATATTCTATGAAAGACCATACTCAAAATTCCATTAATGTATAGGAATCCTTTTAGATAGAAAATAAGGATTAAAAAATCTCATGGACAAATCAGGATTGTTAGTTGGAAGTGCTTTAGGAGCAATGGCAGTAATTACAATTTTTACAGTTTTTTTCATATCACCCCCAGAACCAATCAATTCAGCAATTGATTCAAGTGAAAAGTACGATATCCAAACGAAAAAACAAGTTGAGCCTTATTCAAATAATTTATCATTAAGTGAAATTTTTGAAAAAACAGAACCAGGAGTAGTTAGGGTCAATGTTCAAAGAACAAATTCTGTTGATGGAGTAGGAGGTATTGGTTCAGGTTTTGTTTTTGATAAAAAAGGACACATAATTACAAATGCACATGTAGTGAGTGATGCAACAAAAGTAGTAATAACATTTCTTGATGGAAGGTCATACAATGCAGAAATAATCGGAGCTGATGAGTATACAGACATTGCAGTAATCAAAGTCAATGCAGATTTTTCATTATTACAACCAGTGTCACTCGGAGATTCATCTACACTCAAAGTAGGAGAAGAAATTACTGCAATAGGAAACCCATTTGGATTATCAGGATCAATGACGTCAGGAATTATCAGTCAAGTGGGACGATTACTTCCAACAGAAAACCAATATTCAATTCCAGACGTAATTCAAACAGATGCTGCAATAAATCCAGGAAATTCTGGAGGGCCATTGTTAAACATGATGGGAGGAGTGGTTGGAATTAATACTGCAATTCAATCCAATACAGGATCAAATACAGGAGTAGGATTTGCAATACCTTCACAAACTATTGCTAAAATTGTTCCCACATTAATTGAGAAAGGAGAGTACAAGCATCCATGGATTGGAGTTTCAGGTCGAGATATTGATCCAGATTTAGCAAAAGTGTTGAAAGTAACAGATGCAATAGGTTTTTTGATAGTCGCAGTTGTCGAAGATAGTCCAGCATCTAAAGCAGGATTAATTGGTTCAGAAAAAACAATTGAAGTTGAGGGAGTGAATTATCCAATTGGAGGAGACATCATTGTAGCAGTTGATGGAATTGAAGTAAGACAGATTGACGATATTTTGATACATCTGCAAAGAGCAAAATCCATAGGTGATGAAATGGTGTTAGAAGTTTTAAGAGATAATAGAACTACAAACATCACAATAATTCTACAAGAAAGACCAAATGTAAATTAGAAAAATACAAGCATAAATACTTCCAGTCAAGAATTCATTCTATTGAACAAGCTTGTCTTAAACTCTGAGAGCTTAAACAATGTTTTAGAGAATAAAACAATCTCACGTCAAGAAATAAATGATATTTATCAACATGCAAGAAAAGATCCTAGAGAACTTTTTTCTGTTGCACAAAATTTAAGAAAAAAATTTAAAAAAGAGACAGTAACATTTTCAAAAAAAGCATTCTTCAATATTATTAATCTCTGTAAAGATACTTGTTCGTATTGTACATACAAGGCAGAACCAGGAGATGTAAAACTCTCATTAATGTCAAAAAAACAAATTTCAGAATTATTAGAACTTGCAAAAAAATACAAATGTGTTGAAGCATTATTTGTTACAGGAGAACAACCAGAACAAAAATATCCAGAAGCAAGAGAATGGCTTAAAAAAAATGGATTTAAATCAACAACAGAATATCTTATTCATTCATCAGAATTAGCTTTAGAATTAGGATTATTTCCACACACAAATGCAGGAAATTTGAATTTTGATGAAATGAGGGAATTAAAAAAAACAAATGTATCCATGGGAATCATGCTTGAAAATGTAAGTGAGAGATTAACAGAAAGAGGAATGCCTCATCACCTAGCAGCAAGTAAAAGACCAAAAACAAGATTATCTATTTTAGAAAATTCAGGAAAACTGAAAATACCAATGACTACAGGAATTCTTGTAGGTATTGGGGAAACAATTGAGGAGGTAATTGATTCCATATTTGCAATAAAACAACTACATCAAAAATATGGAAATATTCAAGAAGTGATATTACAAAATTTCCAACCAAAACAAGATACGATAATGAAAAATACACCATCAACAGATGAAAATTATTTTAAAACAATTGTAGCATTATCAAGAATAATCATGCCTGAAATGAATATACAGATTCCACCAAATTTATCACCTAAATCATATCAAAGTTTCTTATCAATTGGAATAAATGATTGGGGGGGAATTTCACCACTTACTCCAGATTTTGTAAATCCGGAATTTTCATGGCCTGAAATTAGTAAGGTAGATGAGTATTCAAAAAATGCAGGTTTTGATTTAAAATGTAGGTTTCCAATTTATCCCGAATTTTTTTCTTTTATTAGTAAAGAGTTAAGAGACAAGATGTCAGTGATAGAAAACAAGGAAGGATTTGTAAAAGAGGAATACTGGAGATGACAATGAACATAGATTCACTTTTCAAATATGCAGATCCAATAATTTCAGAAATTCTTAACAATGCATTATCAGATAAAGAGATTTCAGCTAAAGATGGAACGGAATTATACGGTGCAGATGGAATAAATTTTCATCTCATAGGACTAGTTGCAGATGAAATTCGAAGAAGAAGAGTAGGAGACACTGTATCATATGTGGTTAACAGAAATATCAATTTTACAAATGTATGTATCAAACAATGTGGTTTTTGTGCATTTAGTAGAGATTTTAGAGAGGAGGAAGGATATTTTCTTCCAACTGAAGAAATTGTAAGACGAGCTAAAGAAGCACATCAAGTAGGAGCTACTGAAGTTTGCATTCAAGCAGGACTCCCTCCAGATATGAAAGGGGATCTTTATGAAAATATTTGTAAAGAAATTAAAAAAGAAATCCCAGACATCCACATTCATGGATTTTCCCCTGAAGAAATCCTGTATGGTGCAGATAGATCAAATACAACAATTAACGAATTTTTAAAAAGAATGAAAGAAGCAGGTGTTGGAACACTTCCAGGAACATCAGCAGAAATTCTTGATCAAAAATTAAGAGATAAGATTTCACCAGGCAGAATCAGTGTAAATAATTGGGAAAAAATCATCAAAACTGCTCATAAAATGGGAATCAAAACAACATCAACTATGATGTTTGGACATTTGGAAACAATAGAACACAGAGTTAACCACATTGTAAAATTAAGAGAAATTCAAAAAGAGACAGGAGGCTTTACAGAATTTGTTCCCCTTAATTTTATTCATACAGAAGCACCAATGTACAAACATCAATTACATGAAGGTATTAGACAAGGAGGAAGTGGAAACGATGTTTTACTTACACATGCGATTGCAAGAATTATGTTAAACAATTCTATTGATAATTTACAAATGTCATGGGTAAAAGAAGGGCAAAAAATGTCACAGTTATTGTTGATGTGGGGAGCAAATGATTTTGGTGGAACATTAATCAATGAAAGTATTTCAACATCTGCAGGTTCAGAATATGGTCAATTACTAAGACCTAAAGAAATTAGAAGAATGGTAAGAGAAATAAAAAGAACTCCAGCAGAAAGAGGCACAGAGTATAATATTCTAAAAAAGTTTGAAAATGGTGAAGAAGAGGAAGATAAATTAGATAAAATTGCAAATGCTTCTCAGTTTGGATCATATGTAGAATTAGTAAAAATTAATAAATTTAATTATAAAAATCCAAGAAGAAAATAATTGTCCATAGTAGAAAAGGCATTAAATCATTCAAAAAAAATAGGTATTGATGAATGTGAAATAGTTTTAGTAAAGAAAAAAATTACAACTGTTCGAATTACTGATTCTGAAATTGCAGAAATCAAACAAAATTTTGATGAAAGTTATGGAATCAGAATCATCCATCAAAAGAAAATAGCTTCTAGTCAATCAACAGATAAACAAAATGTCAATAAAAATATTGAAAATATTTTTGATACAATATCAAATCTGAAACCAAGAGAGTTTTGGGAAGAATTACCATACAAAGCAAGACTGAAAAAACTTGACGGAACATTTGATGAAAAATTAAAAAATATTTCAGGCTCAAATGCTATGGATATCGCACAAAATATGATAAATTCAACGATTAATGATAAAGTTAGTACGATAACAGGTTCATTAAATATAGTCTCAGAAGATTTTCAATTATCAAATTCCAAAGGATTAGAACTTGCAGATGAATCAACATACATTACAGGAATTATTAATGCAGAGTCAGAATTTGGGAATACACCAGTATCAGGCATAGGTCATGCAAGTGGTAGAACTCTATTAAATTTTTCACCAGAACAAATAGGAAAAGATGCAAAAAATATGTGTGTTAAAGCAATCAATCCACAAAAGATTGATTCAGGGAAATATTCCATAATTTTTGAACCATATTCTGTAGGAGAATTATTAGCGTTTGTGGTTGCAGTAAATTTTAATTTTAAAACATTTTCAGAAAAAAAGAGTTGCTTCTCAAATGATCTGAATAAAAAAATAGGGATAGATGAATTTAATTTAATTGATGATCCGCACATTCCAGAAGGAATTGGAACAAAATCAATAGATGATGAAGGTATAGAAACTCAGAAAAGAAATTTGATAGAAAATGGTATTTTTAAAAATACATTTTCAAATCTTTATGATAGTTTTAAAGAAGGAGTAAAATCAACAGGAAATTCATCAAGAGGAGGTTCGCCGATGGGAAGAAGTTCAGAACCAATTCCAATTTCAGCACCACATAATTTGAAAGTAAATCCAGGAACTAGTTCTCAAGAAGACATGATAAAGGATACAAAACAAGGATTGTTAGTTGGAAGACTATGGTATACATATGCAGTAAATCCAATTAAAGGTGATTTTTCATGTACTGCAAGAAGTGGAATACATGTTATTGAAAATGGTGAAATTAAAAATTCTGGAAAATCAGTACGAATAATTAACAACATAACAACCATGCTAAAAAATATCTCAGAGATAGGTAATAATCAAAGAAATGTCATTCAATGGGCATCATTGCCATCAATTACACCATCAATCAAAGTAGAAAATATCACAGTAAATTCAATTTAAACCGGAAATATAGGCATAGATTACTTGAAAAACGTGACTGCCAAATAGACAACATAGCCAATTGCAAGACAAATGCCCATTGCTCTATTAATAATTCCAGTTTTGAGTGCAATTAACAATGAAAGACTAAAGAGAATCATTATTGCATAATCAACATAAACATCAGGTGAAATTATTACACCACCAAGGGTTGCACCAACACCCATGATCATCAAAATATTGTAAATGTTACTTCCAATTATATTTCCAATACCAATATCAGTATGACCTTTTCTAATTGCAATTATTGATGTAATTAATTCTGGAAGAGACGTACCAATTGCAATTACAGTCAGGCCAATAATTTTTTCAGATAATCCAAATTCTTTTGCCAAAATAACTGCATTATCAACTGTAAGAATTGCGCCAATATACAAAAGTCCAATACCCAATCCAATTAATCCAATAGATTTCAGATAGATATTTTTTTTATTTTGATCTGTTTTTTCGAAATTATCGTTTCTTTGCTTTATCACATCTTTGAATGTATAAATTGCAAATACACCCAATCCTCCAAGTAACAGAATTCCATCATACTGAGAAATCTCACCATCAATTGAAATTAAAACAAGTAAAACAGAAACACCCAACATTATTGGAATTTCTTTTTTTAATACAGATTTTCGTACTGCAAGTGGAACAAGAATTGCCGCAATACCAATAACCATTCCAACATTTGCAATATTACTTCCAACAATATTTCCCAAAATTATTGCACTGTGTTCTCCTGCTGCAGCAACACTTGCTGCAAGTTCAGGGGTGGATGTACCATAAGCTACAATAGTCATACCAATTACAAGATTACTTATTCTGAATTTCTTAGCGATATTTACACCACCACTAACTAACCAATTACCCCCAAAACACAATAGTGCTAACCCCACTACAGCTAGAATTGCATTTACTACTATTTCCACAATGAATTCTCAGTCAGGGATTGTTTAAAGGAGATGATATACCATAATTTTACAATTCATGTTAATTCAATCTAATATTTTTTAAAACATTAGATCTAATCAGGGAAATTAGGCACAAAACAAGTGTAAAAAAACCAGCTAGAAAGATCAACAAAGCTCAAGTCAAAGACTAATAAAGTAATGTACCGTACCATACAGTATGATGCGAGCAAGACTAACGTACGTACCACTAGAAGTGGCAGATCAATTTGAGGATTTCATCATAAAGCGCGATGAACAAGTTTTAGATGCAGTAAAAGCAAGAACAAAAGATTACAGTACATTATCTTTATTGAAATTATTGTATCAGCTTAAAGGAAATTCCATGACCTTTTCAGAATTGTATTCAAAATCAAAGATTAGAATGAAAAAATCATTTCTAAATTATCTGCATCTATGTGTAGATTACAATTTTATCAAAAAAGAACCAAGAGGTGCAAATATGATATATTCAATTACAGAGAAAGGGCAAATGATGTTAAATCTATTCATCCACAAAGAACTTCACATATCATAAAAAAATATTTCAATACGTAAAACGTATGCTTAGTTTAAGCAGCACATCGCTTAATTCCAAAAAGTGTACACCAATAGTAAATGGGTCTAGGAACAAAACAAGTATGGAAATGTGATGTTTGTAATCATGAATGGTTATCAAGAAATAAAGACAAACCAATTAGATGTGCAAGCTGTAAAACACCATATTGGAATAAATTTGAAAGAAAGGTGAAAAAACATGAATAATTCAATAATCATGACAATAATAGGAATTATGGTATTAACTACAGCTACTATAGGATATGGTGCAACACTTGCAACACCATTAGAGTTTAATCTAATCGGTGCAAGTGATAATACAGCAGTAGGAGCAGCAAGAGCAAATGTAACTTCAATTGATTTCATTCAAGAAGTGGGAAGTAACGGAGTAATTCAAATAAACGGAACAAATTTTTCGGTAGGAAATGAGGACACAGTCAATGCACATAAGTTTCAAGTGTGTTTGACAATGGAAGGCCCAATAGGGACATTTACACCAGCAGCAGGAGAAAGTCCAGCATGTACAACAACAGCATCTATTGCAGCTAATGCAATACATACGAGCCACACCATAAATTTTGTAACTATGATGAATGTCACAAGTCTTCAAAACATCAGTGTGTCAGTAGAAGAAACTACATAATCAGATGTTCATAAAAATTGAATTCAAATAATCAAATCAAGGTTAAAAAATAGGAACAAAAACAGATAATTTTGATAAATTAAGATTGTTTTGGGGTTAACGGGGTCGCAACATCCCACAAAAATTTACATAAACTAAAAATATTATTTGTCATTTCAGGGGCATCAGTACATAATGAAATATCAGAATTCTCATCCATGAAATCATTAGTATTAGTAGAATCAGACATAAACATTTGTGTATTTTTAAAAACAGTAATTCTACCATTAGAAGGTAATTTACCAATTTTATTTTCAGTGGCATTAAGTCTCTTAATGTATGGCATCATTAATTTTTCAGAAGAATCAGTAATTAGAAAAACAGTACCCCCATTTTTTTTACATATTTTTATTTTATCAGGAATATCACTATGGTACATTCGCATAATATCTTTAATTGGAGTTACAATGTAAACAATATTTTTTGCAGTTTCCAATGCAAAACTAATACCAGAATAAACATTTTCCAATCCTTGTATTACTCTGAATGTAGGCATAGATGTTCCAAAAGGAGAAGAAACAACCCCATTAACTTTTTTGATAATATCTTTTTTAATTTTATTTATACGTTCAATATCTTTTTTCTTCTTTTGTAAAACTAATTCAATTGAATTTTCAGGATCAGTAGGGATACATAATTTTGGGCTAGACAAAGTCATAGAAACAAAACCTTCACTAACTAATTCATCTATTTTTCTATAAATTTTATTTCTGTCAATTTTCATTTCTTTTGCCAAAGAACCAGTAGTGACAGGACCCAATCTTAAAAGAGCCATGTAAATCTGGCCAGATTGAAAGTCTAATCCCAACGCAGAAGAAAATGCTAAACTAACATCATTGACTTTTTCAATAATGTCAAGTTCAGTGGAAGTCTGCTCAAAATTGGTTTTTTGTCTTTGCAATGGAAATATTACTCATTTTTACTTAATACCAATCAAGGTGTTCATAATGAACAAGAGGTTCATCAAGAGGGAAAATGAAAAAATATGCTCAAAATAAGCACACTCGAGCATTTTAGATAGAATAATGTACATAGAATATGGAAAAAGACGTTATCGAAAGAAGGAATGTAATGATTAGTGGATTCAAAGTTAAAGAATCAACAAATAACAATTTAGGGATAAGAGGGACATCACAAAGAGGGTTAAAAGAATCACTACAAAAAACTGAAAATGAACTAATGGATGCACTATTTGAACAAAATCCAGCATACAATCAAACAATAGCCACATTAAAACAATTCAATGAGTATAAACTACAATTAGCAAAAAATCAAGTGGAAAGAGAACTAAAACTTTCAAAAGCTTTTGAACAAAGAGTGATACAAAATTTAAAAAATGTTGCAAATAATGAAAGAAAATTAAAAGAGCAAAAATTTAATCTTCAAGAAAAAATGAACAAAGCATCAGAAAAACTTTCAGATTCAGAAAGACTCATGGTAATAGGGGAACTTGCTACAAGATTCAGTCATGATGTTAAAAATCCTTTAGCGCTCATTCAAACTCAGCTTGAAATTCTACAATTAAAATTATTAAAAGAAGATGATAGAGATTCCAAAGTTGCATTTTTAAGAATTTTTTATGCATTATCTGGAGTCAATCATATGGCAGAACAAGTTTTAGATTATTCTCATGAAAAACCACTACAAATAACACAAACCAATCTATCAGATATTTTGAAATTGTGTATAATGGGAATGGTTATTCCTGAAGATATAAAAATTACATTGCCAGAAGAAGACCATATCATAGCATGTGATGATTATCAAATGGGAATTGCATTTAATAATTTGATTTTAAATTCCATAGAATCACTAGAAGAGGGAGGAGAAATTAAAATAAATGTGAATAAACAACCAGGCAACATCACTATAGAATTTCAAGATTCAGGTCCAGGAATCTCAAAGAATATACTGGAAAAAATATTTGAACCAATGTTTACAACTAAACAGAAGGGTACAGGGTTAGGGCTTGCAAGTTGTGTTAGAGTAATAAAACAGCATAAAGGTACAATTAATGTACAAAATAATCCTACAAGATTTTTGATAAAACTTCCAATAGAACAACAGAGTATAGACTCAAAAATAGATTAAAAAATTAATGTAAAATTAATTAGTACTAATTACAGGCGGAGAGTCAGAAACAGAAAGATCTTTTATCGGAAGACTAAAGTAAAAAATAGAACCATCCCCCAGTTCACTTTCCACGCCAATTAATCCATCCATACTACGAATTATTCCTTTACAAATAGACAATCCAAGACCAGAACCACCATGTTCTCGAGTAGTAGATGCATTTACCTGATAAAATTTTTGAAATAGTTTTTTTTGATTCTCTTTTGAAATTCCTATACCATTATCTTTGACATAAAATGTAACATACGGATCATTTCTTTTTGTGGCAATCTCAATTTTCCCATTTTCAGGTACAAAATCAATTGCATTAATTATAAAATTTTTCAATACTTGTTCAATACGATTTTGATCTCCATGTACAACATAATCATCATTACAAGATAAAGAAAAATTAATATTTTTTTCATTCATTATGCTTTCATATTCATCAAAAACCGATTGGATAATTTTACATGAGGATAAATCAGAAAAAACAAATGCCATTTTACCCAAATCAAGTTTTCTAGCATCCAATAAATCACCAACCATGGTTACTAATTTGTCAGCATTATGATGTATTTTTTCAATACTTTGACGTTGTTTTGGGTTTAAAACACCATAAGCATCTTGTTCTAAAATCGAACACCAACTAATTATCGGAGTTAGTGGAGTCTTTAGTTCATGTGAAATCATAGATGTAAACTCTGATTTTAGTTGATCAGCTTTTTTTGCTTCTTCTATAAGATTAGTAACAATATTACTTCTCCATTCTAGTTCTCGAAGATACCTTTTTTCTATTTTCTTTTGTTCAGTTAATTCAGATATTGTTTGATTCAATTGTATTTTTGTTTCATCCAAATAGTGAATTTTATTTTGTAATTCACTATCTTTATTTTCTAATTCTGAGATTTTTAGTTCATAATTTTTTGATTTTTCAATAAATTTTTCACTCAACTTGTTAATTGAGTTACCTAATTGACCCAACTCATCATTATTTTCTATTTTCAATAATGTTTTCCCGTCATCAGAAATCAAATCAGTATTTTTGGTGAATTTTTTTACTTCTGACAAAACATGTCTCACCAAAAGAATAGCAGTTGCACCAAATGCAAAAATTGCAGTTATTGAAATACTAAAAAATAGAAATTTATCAGCAGGATCAGAAAAATAATATCCATAAAATATCAAACCCGTCATTATTGCAAGAAATGAACCAATTTTTATCAAAAATTTAGTTAGCATGTCTAAAAAGTAATGGTCCTAATCTTTTGTCAAGCAATGTATCATCAAATTAAACAAGCTACAGCTAAACTGGTCATCTAAGAATAAATGATAATGGTATCAGTAATAGTAGTTGAAGATAATGTTGATTCAATGGGAGTATTATGTGAATTTTTACAGATCAAGGATTTGGATGTGATCGGACGAGGAAAAAACGGTCAAGATGCCATTAAATTGTATAGTCAACTTCGTCCAGATGCTGTAATTATGGACGTAATGATGCCTGAATTTGATGGGTATTACGGTCTAGAAGGAATCAAAAAATCAGATCCAAATGCAGTAATAGTTATGGTGACAGCAGACAAGACTGATACCACCAGGAAAAAATTAATGGATTTGAATGCATCATCGATATTATACAAACCAAACGATGTAAACAAAATAAAGCCAACAGTAGAAACATTAGTTAGCAAAAAAATTCAATCAATTAAATTTTAAAAATACAGACAATTTTAAAAAAAATACTCAATAAAGTAATTAGACAGAACAAATCGATGTAATTAGTGCAAAAGAAATTCCCAGAAGCTGAAGTGTTTGAAACAAAAAAAATAGAATTAAAAAGTCCAATAATTTTTGCAGGATTTGTAGGAGCAGGATTAGTTGGCCCTGTTGCAATAAATCACATTATTGAGAAATTAAAAATGGACGAAATAGGAGTAATGAGATCAAAGTATCTTCCACCATCCACAGTGTTCATGAAAGGTAGATTACGCCATCCATTTAGATTCTATTCAAACCAAGAAGGGACTGTATGTGCAATAATTTGTGAAATAACATTGAGAATGGATGGACTTTATTCTCTAGTAGCATCAATTCTAGATTGGGCAGCTGAAAAAGGATCAAAAGAAATAGTAATTTTAGACGGGGTTGCAAGTACTGAACACGATGATAAAGCATACTGTGCAGCCGAAGAAGATCTAATCAGAACAATGGCAGACAAAGACATCAGTATGATTCCTCAAGGGTTCATCACAGGAATTCCTGGAGGAATATTAAATGAATGTCTGGTAAGAGAGATTCAAGGTTTGACACTATTAGCAAAAGCAGACAAGGTTGCACCAGATTCAGCTGCTGCTGCCACACTAATTGAGGCTCTAAATAGGCTCTACGATATGAATATTGATACTACTGATCTTCAAAAAAACCAAGAGAGAATTAATTCAGAATTTAGTGAACTATCTCAAAAATATGTAGAACATAGAGAAGAGATTGCCGGCATGTACATGTGATCGAAATAACAGGCAAATTCTTTTATTCACAACATAGGAGCATCAAACCATGGCTCTAACCTACAAAAAAGCTGGAGTAGATATTTCACAAATTAAACAAAGTCAAAAAGCTATTGGGAAGTTAATTTCATCAACTCACAAACTTCAGAAAAAAGCAAAAATGACACATGGTTTTGGACATTATGCAGGAATTGTAGAGATTCCAGGTGGGAAACTTTTGGCAACACACACAGATGGAGTAGGAACTAAAGTAGTAATTGCAAATATGATGAAAAAATACAACACAATAGGAATTGATTGTGTTGCAATGAATGTTAATGATATAATTTGCATTGGTGCAACACCAATATCATTTGTAGATTATATTGCTTCAAACAAAAATGATGTAACAATTTTTAAAAAAATTGTTGAAGGCCTAGTTACGGGTGCAAAAAAATCATCAATGCCAATCGTAGGTGGAGAAACTGCAATAATGCCAGATGTAATTGATGGTAAAGGATTTGCATTTGATTTAGCAGGAATGGTTGTTGGGTTATTAGATAAAAAAGATATGATTCTTGGAAATAAAATAAAATCAGGTGATGTAATTATTGGTGCAAATAGTACAGGGTTTCATTCAAATGGATATTCACTTGCAAGAAAAGCAATACTAAAAAAATATTCCATCAAAGATAAAGTAAAAGGAGTAGGAAACATCGGAGATGCAATGCTCAAACCAACTGAAATTTATACAAATCCAGTATTAGAAATGATTCAAAAATGTAAAATTAACGGTCTGGCACACATCACAGGAGGAGCATTTACCAAACTATTGAGACTAAAAAATATAGGTTATCAAATTAATTCACTACCAAAAATCCCGCCAATTATGGGATTAGTACAAGAACAAGGAGTAAAAAATGAAGAGATGTACAAGACATTTAACATGGGTGTGGGTTTCTGTGTAATTGCACCAGAAAATCAAGCAACAAAAATCAAATCAATCTTCAAAAAACATAAAATTTTAAGTCAAGAAATAGGACAAGTGATTTCAAAGAAAGGGGTTTTTGTAAATTCTTCAAAAATTGCTTAATGAAAATATAAAACACATTGTAAAAGGGGTTAATTTCTTTTCTCTAAAATTTTCAATTAATGATATTTGACATTAATGATAAAATATCAATTTCATAATTAATTGTAAAAATTAACTTGTGTCTGCTTTGTATGCTTTTGTTGAAAAATCAATAATTATTTTTTTTAATTCTTCAAATCTATTAATGTAAGATTCTTTGATGAAGGTGTTTTCAGAGGACGTAGGCATTCTTTGAAATTTTTCCAAGAATATTGAAAAAAGAAGCCCCTCACACATACCAGAATAATAATTCATGTATCCATTAAGGTAAGAAGGATAGTCATTGTTTTCTACCAACATTGTTCTAAATGTAATGGGTTCAGGTGAAGTTTCTATTGCATGAATGCTCTTAATTGTTGTATCATAAGCCATACCTAACATCTCATCAATTTCCATTTTCAAATCTAAATCAGACATTTTTAAATAATATTGTATACTGTGAATATAATCTTTAGGTCATATCAGTACAAATTCAACTAATATGATATTTTTAACAATAATAAAATAATTTTAAACCTGATATTACCTTATATGACATATTTCTTTGATTTGATCAGAGGAAAATGAGTGAGGCCCATTTTATTGAAACAATTATCGGCGTAGGAATACTTCTTTTTGCAGCTAAATTAATGGCAGAACTTTTCCTCAGATTAAAACTTCCAATTGTATTAGGTGAACTTTTAGCTGGAATGATAGTAGGACCGTTTGCATTAGGAGGGTTTTTTGTGATTGATGGAAAACAATTATTGCAAATTAACGATGAAATTAAAATTCTTGGAGAGATGGGGGCAATTGTAATTTTATTTATGGCAGGACTTGAAATGACACCAAGAGAATTTCTCAAAGGAGGTAAAGCATCATTTACAGTAGGAACACTAGGAGTAGTAATCCCATTCTTTGCAGGTCTTGCAGTTTTCCAACTATTTGGATTTGATGCATTACAATCAATGTTAATTGCTACAGCACTTACTGCAACAAGTATTGCAATTTCAATTCAAGTATTAAGTGAATTTGGGAAAATTAAAACTCCTGAAGCGAGATTGATTATTGGTGCAGCAGTAGTAGATGATATTTTAGCAATTGCAGTTTTGTCAGTTGTTTCATCAATTGCAGCATCAGATGGAGGAGTAGACAACATCGATATCACTCAAGTTACATGGACAATTTTACAAGTATTAGGATTCTTTGCAATCATGCTCATTGTAGCAGTAGTAGTAATCCCAAAAGTCATCACTCCAAGAATTTGGAAAGCAAAAGGAAGTGTGGAGGGAATTGCCACTGCTGCGTTTTTTGGAGCAGCGGCGCTTGCAGGATCCATAGGGTTGTCACCGATTGTAGGGGCGTTTGCAGTAGGTATGGCACTATCAACTACCAAAGTGTTTGAGAAAGTAGAGAGTTATGTTGGAAAAATTGGTTTGATTTTTGCACCACTGTTCTTTGCCATTATAGGAGCACAAGTAGACCTAAGAGCAGTAGACTTGAATATTTTGATACTTAGTGGGGCAGTCATAGTAGTCGCAGTTGTGACAAAATTGTTTGGATGTGGGTTACCAGCAATATGGTTTTTGAAAAGTAAAGCACAAGGCATGAGAGTGGGAATCGGAATGATATCAAGAGGAGAAGTAGGATTAATTGTTGCAGGAGTTGGAGTTACAGCAGGAATTCTCACATCAGAAGTATATTCTACAATTGTAATCATGGTAGCAGTAACAACTATCATTACACCAATTTGGCTAAAGATAGAATATAGAAAAGAACAAAAAAAAGGTGATGATCCATCAAAAACAAAACCAGAGCCAACTATAGAATAGATTCAGATATAATAAAATGATACAAAAATGATCACTATGAAAGATATTTACAATAAGGAGGATTTAGACTAAACAACATGACTGTAAATTATAATGAATTAACAAAACAAGTTCTCAACATATATCCAGAAGTGAAATTTGCAGGAATTGTTAACGTTAAAGGGGAAATTGTAGCAGGAGGTCACAAAGAAAATGTCACGCAAATACTAAAAGGTGACGAAGTAAAAATGTCAATACATTATGCAATACAAAAAAGAGATCTGTATACAAATTTAGCATATAAAATTGGTCATGAAAAATCAGCAATTACTGAATTTGAAAAAGTAATAATGATTAGCATTCCAATGAATTCTAATGAATTATTTTTAGTTCGAACAGATAAAGGAATTAATTATTTAAAAATTGTTGAGTTCATTTACTCAAAAATAGATCCTCAAAAACACATTCGTGATGAAATCAATATAATTCAAAATGAAATTGAGAACTTGAAAAATATGAAAGTTGGTAAACCAAAGAAAAGAGTAGTAAAAAGAAAACCAGCTAGAAAAACTGCAAAGAAAAGAGTAGTAAAAAGAAAATCAGCTAGAAAAACTGCAAAGAAAAGAGTAGTAAAAAGAAAACCAGCTAGAAAAACTGCAAAGAAAAGAGTAGTAAAAAGAAAACCAGCTAGAAAAACTGCAAAGAAAAGAGTAGTAAAAAGAAAACCAGCTAGAAGTAACAAATCCAAAAGAAAAACACGAAAATAGGCTATTCAAGCCGAATTGTTTAACGAATTTATGTCTAAATTACAATGAATATTCATGAATAATCTGGATCCTGTACTTGCCAAAGCATGTAGTGAGATTACTCAAAATCTTCTAACAATCAGCCAGCCAAATAAAAAACAAGTCAAAGAAGAAATCATCAAAATTTGCACAAAATATGCACTTGAGCGCATTCCCAGAAACTATGAAATTCTATCAACGGTAAAAGATTCAGATTTTGAAAAATTAAAAAAAGTATTACTAAGAAAACCAACAAAGACAGCATCAGGAGTTTCAGTTGTGGCATTGATGCCAAAACCATATGCATGTCCCCATGGACGATGCACATATTGTCCAGGAGGAATAGAATTTAATTCTCCTAATAGTTATACAGGAAAAGAACCATCATCACTAAATGCAATTGAAAGTAAATTTGATCCTAAATTACAAATTACATCAAAGATTGAAAAATTAATTTCTTTTGGACATGACCCAAGTAAAATGGAAATTGTAATTGTGGGAGGAACGTTTCTATTCATGCCAAAGGACTATCAAACTAATTTCATTAAATCATGTTATGATGCATTAAATGGAACTGATTCAAAAAATTTGGAAGAAGCAAAATCAAACAACGAACATGCTGCAATTAGAAACGTAGGATTTACAATTGAGACAAAACCAGACTATTGTAAAAAAGAACATGTAGATATGATGTTAGGTTATGGAATTACAAGAATAGAGATAGGAGTACAATCATTACAAGAAAGAGTTTATGAGATTGTTAACAGAGGACACAAATATAATGATGTAACAGAATCATTTCAAATTTCAAAAGATGCAGGATACAAGATTGTTGCACATATGATGCCAGGATTACCTACAATGACACCAGAAGGAGACATTGAAGATTTTAAAAAATTATTTTCAGACCCACAGTTACGTCCAGACATGTTGAAAATTTATCCCTCCCTAGTAATTGAAAATACCCCACTGTATCAAGAATACAAAGACGGGAAATACACACCATATTCTGATGAAGATATGATCAAAGTTCTAACAGAAGCTAAAAGAAATGTTCCAAAATGGGTCAGAATAATGAGAATTCAAAGAGAGATTTCACCAAAAGAGATCATTGCAGGACCAAAATCAGGCAATCTAAGACAGATTGTGCATCAAAATCTTGCCAAAATAGGCATATCATGCAAATGTATCAGATGTAGAGAGGCAGGGCTATCCAATAAGAAAACAGATGCAGGAGATGTAAAATTAACTCGAATTAACTATGATTCATCAGGAGGAAAAGAGGTCTTTTTGTCTTATGAAGACAAAAATGAATCAATTTACGGATTTTTGAGATTACGAAAACCAAGTGCAGATGCACATAGAGACGAAATTAATCAAGACACATGTATTGTAAGAGAAATTCACGTGTATGGGAAATCTTTGAAACTAGGAGAAAAAGGAGATGATGAAATTCAACATTCAGGTCTTGGAAAAAATTTGATGAAAGAAGCTGAAAAAATATCTAAAGAAGAATTTGATGCAAAGAAAATGCTAGTGATTAGTGCTATAGGTACAAGAGAATATTATCAAAAATTAGGGTATTCGTTATATGGGCCATACATGTCTAAATCATTGAATTAGTGAATTGAGATGACTGAACAAAATATTATTGGTAAAGGTACTTGGATTGACAAATTAGCATCAGAGTTACTAGAACGTGAAAAAGTTCTTGGAAGAAATACAGATATTCTTAGAGTAGAAAGTGGTCTTGGTGCATCGGGGATTCCACATATTGGAAGTCTAGGGGATGCAGTAAGAGCATACGGAGTAAAGCTAGCATTAGAAAACTTGGGATATAAATCAGAATTAATTGCATACTCTGATGACCTTGACGGATTAAGAAAAATTCCAGAAGGAATGCAAGAGTTTGGTTTAGAGGAACATATTGCAAAACCAGTATCACTCATTCCAGATCCATATGGATGTCATGACTCGTATGGAATGCACATGAGCAGTATTCTATTAGAAGGACTAGAGAAAGTTGGAATAAAATATGAATTTAGAAGAGCAGTTGACACTTACAAACAAGGATTACTAAAAGATCAAATCCACACAATATTACAAAATAGTACAAAGATTGGAGAAAAGATTGCAGAACTAGTAGGACAAGAAAAATATCAAAAATATTTACCATACTTTCCAGTTTGTGCAAATTGTAATCGACTTTACACAGCAGAAGCTACGGAATACATTTCAGATGAAAAGAAAGTAAAATACACATGCCATGATACAGAAATAGGCTCAAAAATGGTCAAAGGTTGTGGTCATATCGGAGAGGCGGACATTGGAAAAGACCTAGGAAAATTAGCATGGAAAGTAGAATTTGCTGCAAGATGGACTGCATTTGATATTAGATTTGAAGCATATGGAAAAGACATTATGGATTCAGTCAAAGTAAACGATTGGGTAGCAGATGAAATTTTAGAATGTCCACATCCACATCATGTAAAATATGAAATGTTCCTAGACAAGGGAGGAAAAAAGATTTCAAAATCATTAGGCAATGTAATCACTGCACAAAAATGGTTAGAATTTGGCACTCCAAAATCAATTCTATTATTATTATACAAGAGAATCACAGGTGCAAGAGAATTAGGATTTGATGATATTCCATCATTAATGGCAGAATATAATGAACTTGAAGATATTTACTTTGGACGAATCAAAGTAGACAATCAAGCAAAATTGATAAAATCAAAAGGACTATTTGAATATGTAAATTTACTAAATCCTCCAAAACAATC
>Ga0209667_1000861_pt1 | contig 23823 bp, 21 predicted proteins | sample SaaInlV_165m_DNA_2_FD_184682 | JGI IMG/M metagenome (GOLD analysis project Ga0209667, IMG submission 184682) | Marine microbial communities from expanding oxygen minimum zones in the Saanich Inlet - Saanich Inlet SI037_S3LV_125m_DNA (SPAdes)... | ecosystem: Environmental > Aquatic > Marine >... | reverse complement strand
GTAAACTGGACCACTAAGGCATCGAACGACCTCCTCTGCTTCGACCATGACGGCAACCTGCTTTGGCGACGGGATTTCGGGGGTTACGAAACCCAGCACGGCAACGGCTTCTCGCCAATCGTACATGGAGATCTAGTGGTTCTCACCCACGATCACTACGGGGATAGCAACGTAATCGCAGTTGACCGTAAAACGGGATCCACCGTATGGCAAACCAAACGCGCGTCGGCCAAACCATCCTCATCCACACCTTGCGTATTCCAACCCAAGGACGGTCCACTCCAATTCGTCACCAGTTCGATGGCTCACGGTTGCTACGCCGTGGAGGCCAAATCAGGGAAAATTCTTTGGGAAACCGGTCCCAATACGCTAGACCTTCGCAGCGTGGCATCCCCCTACCCTGCCAACGGACGCTTCTTTGCAAGTTGTGGCTCAGGGGGCCGGGCCAGTCGATTCGCTTCGGTCATTCCACCGAAAAGCGGCAAGGGAAAACCCACCATTGCCTATTCCTTGAAGAAGAACATCCCCTATGTACCCACCTCCCTGGCAAAAGGGAAACTACTCTTTCTCGTTACCGATGGCGGCATCGCCTCCTGCCTCGACTTAGCATCGGGCGAAATGAAGTGGCGCGAACGTCTAGACGGCAACTATTTCGCCTCACCCATCTTGGTTGGAGAGGTCATCTATGCCATATCTCGCGAAGGGAAAGTCACCACTTTTTCAGCGTCCGAACAATACGAAGCGCTGGGCGTGTCTTACCTTAACGAACTCACTCACAACACACCTGCCGTAGCCAACGACAGCCTTTACTTCCGGACCTACTCGCACCTCTTTCGCTTACCTGCAAAAGCCGCAAGGTAGACGAGTTCAACTTCGTCTCGGTCAACCATTGCCGTTGACTCAGTCACTCCAGCAGAAGAAAATGCAAAATATGAAAAAGAGTTATCTATTTATGTTCGCGGGCACTTTGCTCGCTTGGAGTTCAGCGATTTCGGCAAATGCCGAGAAATTCTCCGTTGCGGGTTACATGTTTAGCTCGCCTCCAGGATGGAAGGCTTCTCCGCCTTCCTCGTCCATGCGCAAAGCTCAGTTCTTGGCACCAGGCAAGAGTGGAGAGTCAGCAGAAGTCGTGTTCTTTTACTTCGGTGCAGGCGGGGCCGGAGGTGTAAAAGCGAACATCGACCGCTGGATGGGCCAATTTAAAAATGCCGAGAACAAAAAAGTGGAAGGAAAAACGGTAGGCGGAACGAAACTCACATACGCTAGAGCCTCGGGAACTTTCATGAGTGGTCGCCCCTTCGGACCGAAGACTCCTAAAGAAGGATATGCTTTATTAGGTGCTATCATCGAGGGGAAACAAGGAGCAATCTTTGTGAAAATGACTGGCCCTGAAGCAGCCGTTAAGGCAAACTCTGACAAAATGAGAGCTATGGCGGAAAGTGCTCTAAAGTAGATAAATGTCTAGATCGCACTCTGATGGTCTGTTAATATAGATAGGCTTGTTTTTTAATGTCTCGCACGCGCACATGAAAGAGCTTCTCAAACTATCAGCCTTGATCAGCTTGTTTTTCGCCTACACCGCAAGCGGGCAAACCTTCAAACCACAGCAAATCACCTTTTTTGAAAAAAAGGTACTCCCACTCTTGGCCGAACACTGTTTCGAGTGTCACTCCGCCAAGTCCAAGAAGGTCGAGGGCGGACTACGTCTCGATCATCGAGAGGGTTTCCTCAAGGGAGGTGCCTCAGGCAAGCCGATCGTGAGCTTCAAAGAGCGTCCATACCAGTCCATGTTGCTCAAGGTGGCTCGATTGAAAAAAGGAGACGACAGCAGACACCCTCCCATGACAAAGCCCTTGTCGAGCATTGAAATCAAGTCGTTAGCCAGCTGGATGCAAATGAAATTACCTTTTCCAGAAAAAGCCCAGCCAACCCTCGTGAACCAAGAAAAACCCACTGGCGACTGGAAGAAGAAATTCGATTGGGAAAAAGCTGGCCAATACTGGGCGTTCCGAAAACCAGAGGCACGCAAAGTGCCTCAACCCAAACAGGCGAACTGGGTCCGATCGGACCTCGACCGCTTCATCCTCTCCAAACTGGAGGTCTCAGGATTGAACCCCGGAAAAGACGCCAGTAAAGCCACTCTTCTACGCCGCATCTATTTCGACTTGATCGGATTGCCACCGACTCCGGATCAAATGAAAAGTTTCCTCGCCGACGATTCGCCGAAAGCCTTTAAGAATGTGGTCGAGGATTTGCTTGGCTCAAGCCAGTTCGGCGAACGTTGGGGTAGGCACTGGATGGATGTCGCACGCTATGCCGAGTCAACCGGGATGGAGCGGAACTTCACCTATCCGCACGCATGGAGGTATCGCGACTACGTCATAAAGTCGTTCAACGAGGACAAACCATACGACCTCTTCATCAAAGAACAGGTGGCAGGCGACTTGATGGTGTCCGATGATCCGAAACAGGAAGCCGAACGCCTAGTTGCTACCGGATTTCTCGCGATGGGACCGAAATCCCTTAACCAAAAAGATAAGAGAATTTTCACGATGGACGTAGTGGACGAGCAAATCGATGTCGCCACCCGCGCAACTCTAGGTCTTAGCGTAGCCTGCGCGCGTTGCCACGATCACAAGTCCGACCCCATCCCGACCGAAGATTACTACGCCTTGGCTGGTATGTTTCGAAGCACGAGAACCCTGTACGGCACTGGCAAGGGAAACGGAAACCGCCAAGTCGGCGGCTTGATCCCAATGGGCGAAAACGCCAGGCAACTGAAGGCGAAGCTGGAAAAGCATAAGCGCAAGATGGCCGACCTCAGCAAGCAATTGAAGAAAGCCCAGAAGCAGCTCAGCATGCTGAAGCGCAAGAAAGACGAGGAAGGCAGGCAGGCCAAGATGGAAGAGTGCGTCGAGGAGGTACGCGAAACCAATGCCCAAATCAAGGAGATGAGGAAGAATGCCCCCCCTGCCCCCACCTACGCCATGGGCGTACAGGACGGGGGAGACCCGATCAACGTTCGCGTACACCTGCGCGGAGACGTCGACACCTTGGGAGCGACCATTCAGCGCGGCTACCTCACCGCCCTACCGATCAATCAGGCTCCTCGCCCCAAAATGGAGCAGAGCGGACGGCTCCAACTGGCGGAGTGGCTGACTCACAATGAAAACCCGTTGGCTGCCCGTGTAATGGTGAACCGAATATGGCATCATCTCTTTGGTCAAGGCATCGTTCGTACTGTCGACAATTTCGGCTCTTCCGGAGGAGCTCCATCCCACCCCAAGCTCCTCGATTATCTCGCCCTCCGCTTTCAGGCGAACGGATGGTCGATCAAGCAAGCCATCCGTGAAATCACGCTTAGTCGGACCTACCAGCTCGCTTCTTCGGAAAACGCAGAAAATTTCAAGAAGGACCCGGAGAACAAACTACTTTGGCGAGCCAACGTTCGTCGCCTTCAGGCCGAGGCACTACGCGACGCCATGCTCTCCGCTTCCGGCGAACTGGACATCGAACCAGTCAAAGGATCGGCCGTGGCCGAAGCCGGCAACGGCAATGTGGGACGAGGGGTAACCATACCTCGAAATTCGCTCGAAAACGTATCCCACCGCAGTGTATACTTGCCCATCGTACGGAATCTATTGCCCGAATTCCTGCGTGCCTTCGACTTCGCCGAACCTAGCATGATCGTGGGGCGAAGGCAGGAGACCACAGTGCCATCACAAGCTCTGTTCCTGCTCAATTCTCCCTTCGTGATAAAACAAGCCTCGGCCATGGCCATGGATCTCCTCGCCGAGGGTAAAAGCGCTCCCGAAACTCTCGTCGTGAAAGCCTACGAACGAGCGCTTTCCAGATCTCCCAGCGAGGAGGAGCTTTCCCAAGCCATGCAATTTCACCAAATCGCATCGTCCAGCAAAGGAGAGCTCGATTCTTCCGATGCTCTAGCCCATCTTTGCCACGCTCTATTCGCAAGCGCCGAGTTCAGGTATCTAGATTAAGTATGAGCTCAAAAGTCACATGAACACTAGCATCGTTGGCTTCTGCGTTATCATTCTATGTTTTGCCTATAGTAGCAGCCTTGCGGGCAAGGAACAGAACTGGCCTCGTTTTCGTGGGCCAAATGGTTCCGGAGTCGCCGATTTCTCGGTTCCCGCCAAGTGGGCGAAAGAAACCTATCACTGGGACACAAAGCTACCTGGATCCGGGCACAGTTCGCCAGTCGTCTGGGGTAAAAAAGTATTCCTCAATGCTGCCCGCGACAAGGGAAAGGAACGCCTCGTAGTTTGCGTCGACGCCAATTCGGGGAAAATTCTTTGGACAAAATCCTTCGCATCCCAAACTCACAAAACCCACAAGCACAACAGCTATGCAACCGGAACACCCGCCGTAGATTCACACGGTGTGTACGTCGCATGGGGACACAAGGGAGAACTTCAATTCACCGCACTGTCTCACGAGGGGAAACTTCTCTGGCAGCGAGACCTTGGCAGTGCAAATGGTGGTCATGGTTTTGGTGTATCACCAATCGTCCATAATGATTTGGTTGTCCTCCCAAACGACATGGAAAAAGGTGGCGGCTTCCTAATTGGGGTCGACCACAAAACAGGCGAAACCCGCTGGAAAAGACCTCGTAAGAGCAAGCGGCTAACCTATTCCACGCCCTGCGTGTTTAAAGCGCCGGGCGGAAAAGAGGAACTTATCTTCACAAACTGGTGGCTAGGCGTAACCAGCGTGGAACCAATTCAAGGCAAACAGCTATGGGAGCTTTCCGTCTTCGGGCGCCCGCATGCCGAACGAGCCATCTCGTCTCCAATCGTGGCGGGCGACCTCGTGCTGAGCGTCTGCGGTTTCACAACTCTGGACAAACATCTGGTTGCGATTCGTCCCGCCTCCGCGAGCAAGGACGGAAAGGCCAAGGAGATTTGGCGGCTCGAAGACACCGTCCCTCATATCCCCACCCCGCTGCTGACCAAAAACCGTCTCTATCTCTGGGCTGACAACGGGGTCATAACCTGCCTCCGTCCAAACAGTGGAGAATTGGTCTGGAAAGCACGCATCGAAGGCGTGAAAGACACCTTTTTCGGGTCGCCCGTTTGTGCGGGTGGAGTCATTTTCTGCGTATCCGCCTATGGGCAAGTGGTCGCGATTGCGGACGACGAGGAATTTCGCCAACTGGCGGTCAACGATCTTGACGAGCTCTGTCGGTCCACCCCTGCCCTTGCCAACGGAAACCTTTACCTTCGCCTCTTCGAACGCCTGATTTGCATCAAAGGAACTTGAGAAAGAAACCTAGCAGGTTTCAAATAATATAAGAGTAAGACATCATGAAGAAATCGACCTTATCCACTCACAGTCGTCGTAAAGCCCTCCAGACGATTTCAACAGGGTTCGGTTACTTGGCTTTTTCGGGGATTGCCGCCAAGCAAGCTCTCGCTGGGAGCGCCACGCCGCGCGGACCTCACTTTCCCGCTCGAGCCAAGCGCGTAATTTTCGCCTGTATGCGGGGAGGGCCTTCCCACGTCGACACCTTTGACCATAAACCAAACCTACTCCGTGACGATGGTAAAAGGGCAAGCGGATTCGGTAATCGAAAGCTCATGGGAAGCCCTTTTGAGTTCAAGCCCCACGGGAAAAGCGGGCTACCAATATCTGAACTGTTTCCTCATCTCTCCAAGCATGCCGACGACCTCTGCTTGATTAACGGCATGCATGCAGACGCACCGGTACACCCCCAATGCTTCGTCCAGCTACATACGGGCAGCTTTCAGTTCGTGCGACCCAGCGTAGGGGCTTGGGTTAGTTACGGTCTGGGAACGGAAAATGAAAACCTCCCAGGGTTTGTTTCGATCAAGCCCCCAACCCGCGTTGGCGGGGCCCAGAATTATGGGAGTGCCTTCATGCCGGCAGTACACCAAGGTACTGCCATCGGCGACCTTAACCAAAAGATCGGGGATGCCACCATAGGGAACCTTTCGAACAAAACCTTGGAACCCGGTCTTCAACGCAAACAAATCGATTTCATTCAGTCGATGAACCAAAAGCTACTTAGTCGTAGAGCAAGCGACGAGCGAATCGAAGGGGTCATCAAATCATACGAACTAGCCTACAAGATGCAATCCAGCGTGCCCGAGCTGCTGGATCTCTCCGACGAACCCAAGCATATACTCGACATGTATGGAGTCGATGGCCAGGCGACCAACGACTTCGGTCGCCAATGCCTACTCGCTCGGCGAATGGCGGAAGCAGGTGTGCGCTATATCGAGGCAACCCATTCGAACTGGGATCAACACGGGGCTCTCAAAAGTAAATTGAAAGCCAATTGCGGAGCCACGGACCAACCTCTGGCTGCTCTCCTGACCGACCTCAAACAGCGAGGCATGCTACAAGACACCTTGGTTATCTGGGGAGGTGAGTTCGGTCGTACGCCACATGCAAAGAAAGCCGATGGTCGTGACCACAACTCGAGCGGATTCAGTTTCTGGATGGCTGGAGGCGGAATTAAAGGCGGCATGCGCTACGGAGCTACCGACGAGCACGGTATCGCTGCAGTCGAGGACAAGATGCATTTCCACGATCTCCACGCCACGATTTTGCACTTGCTTGGCTTAGACCACGAACGCCTGACTTATAACTACGCAGGCCGTGACTTTCGTTTAACCGACGTCTTTGGAAAAGTTGCCAAGAAAATCTTGGCCTAACTTAGTTTGCGTGACTTGCCGCATGAGCAACTAAGCCCGCGACTACGGCGTCCACGTATTCCTCGACAAGGCTTACTCGAAGTTTTCCAGCCACCATCTTGGCACCTTCGTAGTCTCCCGATTGAATACGAGAAAACACTTCCTTGGAGTTCGCAATGTAAGGCTCGAGAAAAACGACGGGGCACTCGTACAAACGATTAGCAATTAAGTTACGCCCCCACACGCCTTCCATCTTCCCCACCTTAATGGCATTCGGCCCCTTATAGGCAAACGCAGGCAATCCCGTGGTGCGTTTGAAGGATCCAGCCATGCACTCGGCCAAGGATCGCTCATCTTTATGGGAACGGTTTAAAAGTTTCACGAGCATTTCGAGTCGCTGGTTGTCGAGGGCGATTTCACCCCCTAGGTATGCTCCATTAGTGAGAACATGGTAATCATTCCGCGCAACCAGCGATTTTTTTTCAGGAGTGGGCCAAGGGGCTGCGTTCAAGTGAATGCATACGACTAGGTCGGGCTTTATCTTTTCGTTGACCTTTAATGCTCTGGCCATGATTTCACTTGAGCGAAAGAACAGAATTTCTCCGCGGCGACGAACCATTTTTTTGCGCACCTTCTTCGTTTGCGTGGGCACGGTATCCCCTTCGATTCTTTTTTGCCAAGCCTCGGCCTCTTGGCGCAGGCTTTTGGGAGTTTCCTTCGTCACGGGCTTCTTCCGATTACGAACCAGCGAAACCCTAGCCCCCAGTCCGCCAAGACTCTTGGAGATACGCTTGGCTACCAAGAGGGCGATATCACCTTCCTTAACGGGAGCAGCATCGCCTATGACAAAATGCCGACCCTCCATTTCCGAATATTTACCACCCAAGTGCCCAGGATCCAAAGCAATGTGGAAACCAGTCAATGGCTTTTCACGGGCAAGGGCCCGGAGCTTGGTCGCGGAACGCCAATACTCTTTCCGATGATTCCTGGCGGCAACATCTGGACAAGATGCCAAAGGCAAAACATACCAATCTTCCTTGCCCGCAAACTTACGAATACGAACTTCCTTCTCGTCGATCTTAATCCAACCCTTCCACCAAGACTCACGTGGAACGTAAACTTTTCGTAGCAGTTCCTCGAACGCCACACTCGTGATACTGTTATGGTAAACATCCAAGCGAGACCATTCGGGCTTCTTGCCAAGTACTGAAATAGATGCCGAGACCGAGGAACCCCCGATCGATATCACCGTTGCCAATAGTAGATGATTCATTGAGTTCCCAGAATAGAGAACTCGGAGAAAATGAACAGTTTTTTTACGAACATTCAAAAAATGCTCAGGAAAAATCCCTGCGCGCATCCAAGGCGCTTCGCAAGGTGACCTCGTCGGCATAAGTGACGCCTGATCCACTGGGAATGCCAAATCCAATACGACTTACTTGCACGTTTCCGACCCCCACGATTTCTTCGCTCAAGTAGTGACAGGTAGCCTCCCCCTCAATGTCGTTCGCAATGGCCAGGATTAGTTCGTTCACCTCGCCTTTTTCAATACGGGTTTTAAGACTAGCAAAGTTCAGCTTTTCCGGACCGATGCCCCGAATCGGTGAAAGCTTGCCGTGCAGGACATGATAACGTCCGCGATAAGCACCCGAACGCTCAATGGCGAAGAGATCGGGAACTCGCTCGACGACACAAATCTTTCCATATTCCCGCTCCTCGTCCCCACAAATGGAGCAAGTTTCATTCTCAGAAAGGTTGCCACAAATGGAACAAGCTCTCGCCGAGGTTCCCGCGGTTCGCAGAATCTCAATGAGATCGTCGAGTCCTTCGGGTTTCTCCACCAGCAAGTAGAGTGCAATACGTTCGGCCGATCTATGACCTAGACCAGGGAGACTCTTGAGCCCCTTCAATAGGTTTTCAAAGCCGGGCGTCATGCTATTGCCCGCAATAAAACAAAACTACGACCAAGGTCAAAAAAGTCCTGGCATCTGAATACCTCCCGTGAGGTCACCCATGGCGGCTTCATTTCGTTTCTTGGCTTCCTCAGCGGCATCTCGTATAGCTTGCAGTATAGCCTCTGAAACAAAGCCCGGATCTTCCTTAAGAAATTCTGGATCTAAATTCAAATTTTGAAATTCGCCTTGCCCGTTTATCTTGACAGTGACGGCACCACCACCACCGGAAACCTCAAACACCTCTTGGCCAAGAGACTCTTGTGCCTCTTCCATTTTCTTCTGCATTTTCTGAGCTTGCTTGAGTAGCTTACCGACACCAACCATAGTAAAAGTCCTTGTTGTGGCAGTTGAGGAATTAGAGAAACACTCGATTGAGTGAGGTTTATCCCTAGCTTTCCAGGATGGAGTTAAAACCCTCCCGAAAAGAAGGATAGTCAGGTACCCAATTCAGCTCATCACGGATGCGATCGTTGCTAATTTTTCGATTTGAAGCATTCGAATCTTCGCTATCATTAAACGAAGGTGCATCGACTCCCAATTTCTCGGCAAGCCATGAAGCAATTTCTGCTCGCGAAGAATGATTGCCATCGGAGACATTATAAATTCTACCAATGTTCTGTTCACCTGCATGAAGGACAGCGAGAATTGCTGATACAGCATCATCGCGATGGATCAAATTGAGGATGCGATCTCCGTCACCAGCTTGGGCTTCGCCATTTCTTACGCTATCCAAAAACAAATGACGACCAGGTCCATACAACCCCGCAAGGCGAAGAATAAAAGAGCGACGGATACCCTCACCGCTGGAAAAGCCCAACTGCTCCGCTGCCAAAAGAAGCCCACCCTTTTCGGACACACCATCAGAAGAAGCGGTTTCGTCAACAAGGCGACGCCCAGTTTGCGGGTACACTGAAGTACTACTCGTAAAGACATAGGTTCCAACCTCGCCATCGCGAGCCCACTTCACCACAGTGTCTTGTCCATCAACGTAGGATTTGAGATAGCCATCCAAGTCGGCTGAGGCCGCTCCCACGCAATTCACAACGAAATCCTGCGTAGAATCAATCTCCCCTATCCAGGACTCATCATCCAAGTCGGCTGCCACTACCTTATGGACCCCCGCATCATTCAAAGATGCAGCGGTGTCGGCATTACGGGTAACAGCTGATACATACCAAGAGAGTTCAAGAGCCTGACGGGCAAGTTCCGAACCAAGATAACCACAGCCAAATATTGCGAGCTTTTTGCTCATAAAGGATATTCATGTAAAAAATCAACGGAAACGTCAAGGTTGACTAATTCGTTAATTTCATGCGTAAAGCTCGACCTTTTTAGAAATGCAAAACCAACCCGACAAAGAAAAACTTCATGTTGTCTTTGTTTGCTGGGGCAACATCTGCCGTTCTCCCGCAGCCGAAGCCACTTTTCGCAAATTGATCATTGATCGTGGACTGGACGACCGCATCACCTGCGATTCCGCCGGCACCATTGACCAACATACGGGAAACTCGCCGGACCCACGTATGCAAAAAGCAGCCGAAGCAAGAGGCATCCGGACAGGAGGATCGGCACGCAAAGCCAATAATGACGACTTCGCCAATGCAGACATCCTGCTAACCATGGACAACTTCAACTTCACGGAATTGAACAAACTCGCTCCGAACGATGAGGGACGAAAGAAGATTCAACGATTCTGCGAGTATGTGAGCGGAACAGTCAGCGAAGTACCCGATCCTTATTATGGTGGGGTCAGTGGTTTCGAGAAAGTACTGGATTTGTTGGAGGAAGGTTGCGGTGCTTTGCTCGAAGACTTGAGAAAGCACTTGGGATAGCCCCCCCATCCTTCCGCATCTTTGACCACAATCAATAACGCCGATGTGGGAAGACGTAGCAACCGCCATTGCCAAGGAGACGCAAACTTCATTTGTTCTCCATAGTGAAAGCAATATCGCCGGTGGTTGCATCAACGAAGCTCGAAGGTTGGAGAGTACGACTGGCGAAGTATATTTCGTGAAGGCGAATTCTGCCGACTTTTTGAGACTTTTTAAAGCGGAAGCCAAAGCCTTAACCGAGATAGCCTCAACTCGAACTGTTTGCGTACCTGAGCCGGTTTGTCATGGAACCTCAGCCGACCGATCTTTTCTGGTCATGGAATTTCTCGAAACGGGTAGAGACGGAGGTTCGGCCCAGCGAAAGCTAGGTCAAGATCTCGCCCGACTTCATCGCATAAAGCAACCTCACTTCGGATGGAAGATCGACAACGCCATAGGAGCCACACACCAACCCAACCCGGCATCCGACGACTGGATCGCATTCTATCGAGAACATCGATTGGTTCACCAGTTCGACCTTGCCCAAAAAAAAGATCAATCCTTCCATGGGGTCGAATCCCTCATAGAGCGCCTACCCGATCTCTTCAGCGAATATAAACCGTGGCCATCTCTCTTGCACGGTGACCTTTGGGGTGGCAATTTTTCTGTCGATACAGAGGGTCAGCCCTACGTATTCGATCCCGCAAGCTATTACGGGGATCGTGAAGCCGATATTGCCTTCACCTATATGTTCGGAGGGTTCTCCAAAGACTTCTATAAAGGCTATGAAGAGATTTTCCCTCTCGACCCCGGCTTTGAAATTCGCAAAACCCTTTACAACCTTTACCACGAATTGAACCACTACAATCTCTTCGGGGGCGGCTATGCCCGCTCCGCCCAATCGAGCATCAATCATCTCCTCGCCTATTCGCCATGACCAACGACATACAGGAAATCCTGCTCGACGAAGAAACCATCAGCCGACGCGTGAGTGCCCTAGGAGCTGAAATCGACATCCATTACGAAGGGGAGGAAATCCTGCTCATTACCTTACTGGACGGGGCCATCGTATTCACCGCGGACCTCATCCGCAACCTGCGCCGACCACTCCGACTCGATTGCATACGCGTATCCAGTTACGGAGATTCGACTTCTCCCGAGTCAAGCCCTCGTATCTTGGGCAACCTCCGAGCCGAAGTAGAAGGCCGCCACGTTTTGCTCGTCGACGACATTCTAGATACCGGAAACACCTTGTCGCGCGTTCAAAACGAAATTCTCTCTCGACAACCCGCATCCGTACATTCCTGCGTGCTGCTCGACAAGCCCGCTCGACGCGAAACCCCATTCAAAGCCGACTGGATTGGCTTCTCCATACCCGATCATTTCGTAGTCGGTTACGGACTCGACTACGCGGGCAGATATCGCCAACTTCCACATGTCGCGCTCCTCAAGCCTGAAGTCTACTCCTAGCCCCCCCTCCCAAGGAGTCTACATGGTTCAAACCAAACCAAATGTTTTTCGCCGTATATACGATTGGACACTCTCCCTCGCCGAAAAAAGGTCCGCGGGGAGATGGCTCGCCGCAATATCCTTTACAGAAGCCAGTTTCTTCCCCGTTCCGCCCGACGTACTTCTAATTCCGCTCTGCCTCGGCGACCTAAGAAAGGCACTCAAGTTTGCCCTTATCTGTTCTATCGCTTCCGTGCTCGGCGGTGCCGCCGGCTACGCCATTGGAGCCTTTGGCTGGGAGACGGTTCAGGAACTCTTCTACAAATACATACCGGGATTTACCGCAGAGAAATTCGACCATCTCATGATTTGGTATGAGCAATGGGGGTGGCCCTTGGTATTCCTTGCTGGATTTTCTCCTATTCCTTACAAAATCTTCACCATCGCAAGTGGCGTCCTAGGGATGGCCTTTCCTCAATTCTTAATCGCATCCGCCGTCAGTCGTTCCGCCCGCTTCTTCATCGTCGCCGTACTAATCGCCAAATTCGGCGAACCGATGAAGGTCTTCATTGACAAGCACTTCAACAAGCTCGCACTCGGTTTCGCCCTTCTTCTCGTGGGTGGATTCGCCGCGCTTAAATTGCTGTAACCACAGAGACCACCCGATCTAAGCCTCAGCCATTTCCCTGTCCAGCCTCTCAATGTACTCACTGACGTTACAGGTGAGCATTCTAGTTTTTTGAGGCGAGACTTCCAGCACCTTCGTCACCACCCCGTCCAGAAAAGAACGATCGTGACTCACTATAATTGCAGTCCCCTCGAACAAGTTGAGGGCCTCCTGCAACACCTCCTTGCTGCGAATGTCCAAGTGATTCGTAGGCTCATCCATTATAAGGCAATTGCAGGGCTTCATCAGAAGTTTCGCCAAAGCCACTCGGTTCCGCTCACCCCCGGAAAGAACGGAAGTCTTCTTCAACGCCTCTTTCCCACTGAAGAGCAAGGCGCCTAATGCCGCCCTAGGGTTTGCCTCAGGGTTGCCTTCGGCGACTTCCTCCACTTCCGACAGCACGTCATTGACTGGGTTCAATTCCTCGGCTTGATGCTGGGCGAAATAACCGATAACCGTATTTACTCCGACATCTCGCACTCCCTCCTGAAAGGGTTCTACCCCAGCAAGAATCCGAACTAGCGTCGACTTCCCCGCCCCGTTCACGCCCACGATCGCAATGCGGTCACCCTTATCTATCCGCAGATCCAAACCATTGAAAACTTGGTTGTCTCCATAAGCCTTTTTCAGGTTTTCCACCTCGATCACCTTGTGACTGGCGGGAGGCGACGGTGGAAAGCGAAAATACATTTTTTTCTCTTCCGCCTCAGGCTTCACGATTTCCATTTTGTCCAAAGCCTTTATTCGACTCTGGACCATGGCAGCCTTCTTCACATTTGAACGGAAGCGATTGATAAACTCCTTCTCCTTTTGGATAACTTTCTTTTGGTTGTTGGAAGCCTTTTGCTGGCGTTCCTTGCGGGCCGCGCTTTCCTTCAGATAAAAGCCAAAGTCTCCCTTGTAGCTGTTAAGTTTCCCGAGCTTCAGTTCCAAAGTGCGCTCAGTTACAGTCTCGAGAAAGGCTCGATCGTGCGAAATCACTATCAGGGCTCCTTGGTAACGCTTCAAATACTGCTCCAGCCAGTGCTGGGAAACAATGTCCATATGGTTTGTCGGCTCGTCCAGAATAAGGAGCGAAGGCGCCTGCAGCAACAGTTTGCTCAAGGCAATCCGCATCTGCCAACCTCCCGAAAACTCAGCCACGTCACGATTCATGTCGGTCAGGGCAAACCCCATTCCCATCAGCACCTTCTCGATGCGGGACTTCATTTTTTCCGGCTCGTATGCGGCCAATTGCTCCTCCCAAGCACCCATCAAGTCGATCAAGTCGTAAAACTCCTCCGCATCCGGTTCCATCTCACCCAATCGAACCTCAGCCTCATCCAAACGCTCTCGCAAGGCCAAGGCGTCGGCAAATGCTTTCTCCGCCTCCTCAGCCAAAGTACACCCCTTCACCGATATCCCATCCTGCGGCAAGTATCCGATTGTCGCGTAATCCGGTTTCTCGATGGATCCTGAGTCAGGTTCCACCTGCCCCATAAGCATGCGCAACAAGGTGGTCTTACCCGAACCGTTCGAGCCCACCAAGGCAATCCGGTCGAGAGAACCGATTACCTCGGATATCTCCTCGAACAGGGACTGCGGACCATAAGCGAGACTAACTTCTTGGATTTGAATCATCGCCGGCGAACAATGTACAAGTTCGCCTCCAAGGCAACTCGATTAGATGGAAGAGCACCATCAAATACAAATGCTACGAATGCCTTAGTAAGCCTCTCGGACAGAACTAGTTTTCCCGGACTGCTGCCGAGCAACTTGCCACATCCACCTGGATGCAGCTCAAATAGTTGTCTTGTTTTTTTTCTGAGGTTTGTATTGGTTGTTGAAGAGATAAATTTGATGCAAGAAGAAGAAACGCAAATTGTACTGGAGAGAAGATCCGGTCGCAAGATGTTGGGGTGCCTGTTAATTGTGATCCCTATTGGATGGATTATTGGTGCCCTTGTCGAACCAGATAAAGCTGGTTTGGTGGGTAGCTTTTTGGGATTTCTATTGCTCATGGGTTTATTCAGTATGGCTACGGATTTTTCGAAAAATCGGAGAATCGTGGTTACACCTTATCAGATCCAGTTCAGCGAAGGTATTTTTAAGGCCACGGCCATGACTATTAGCTGGGATGAGCTAGGCGAAGTCGATTACTCTGTTAAAGTTTCAAGGGCTGAAAACGGAGTCAAATCAACAACCTGTATTATTTACTTGAATAGAAAGGGAGCGAAACCGCCCGGCAAACCACATAGAATTGATTATTCAGACGAATTAGGGAGACAGGTCAAAAACTCATCACGAACTATTCATGCAGAAGAAGCCGTTCAGTTGATTGAAAAGTTGCGTGTCGCTGGTTCCGAAGGAGAGAGGATTGAAATAATCAACAACAACAAAGCACAGGACCTTCAAGGATTGTAGTCTGTCCTCCCTTCACGAAGCGGGTCTCTCGTTACTGTCCTGCCTGCGATGGTAGAAAACCGAAACACGAGCGAAATTGCCATTGTAAGCATAGCTCGACAAAAAACGGAACTACGATCGGCGAAGATATGATCGTTGGTGGTTTTAAGTGTTTGAGAATTTCAAAAGTCTAGGCTCGAACATAAGACAGAATTCCGATTCCTGCACTCTCTTAAATTGGTCCACTGGCAAATAAGGTGGACAGTCATTGGTACTGATTTCTCCCATCAACCTTCAAGCTTGGAAAAGCCCTCCAAAGCATTAACTTCTGACTTTTGGCAGTGGGGTTTCCTTCAAGCCTAAGACACCGCAAATCCCTCAAGCCAGCCAGTGGCGTTAGGTCTGTTATTTCGTTATCACTGAGGTCCAACACCTTTAATTTGAATAACCCCCCGAGCGGCGTAAGGTCACCGCCATATGGAAGCCCACCGAGTTGCAGAGTCTCCAAATTAACCAACCCCCTTAAAGGCGTGATGTCGGCAATCCGGTTTTTGTCGGAAGCTAAACTACCTCTAAGATCCAATGTCTTCAGATTCGTCAATTCCGCCAGCGGGGAGACATCAGAGATGTTGTTGTAATATAGATCCAGATTGACCAAATCATACAACCCCGCAAGTGGCGTAAGATCACTGATATTACAGGAACGTAGAGACAGAGAAGTCAAATTCTTCAAACCTCCCAGAGGAGTGACATCAGATATTGGTTTCTTTTCGAGACCAAGATGTTTCAGATTGGTTTCTTTCGCTTTTCGAATCTTGGCAAGAACTTCAAGACCGCCATAGGCTTCGGGCTTGGCTTCCCACTCGGCCCATTTGTTACTATCAGTGGCATTTCGGGAAGGTTCTACGGAAGTCCATCTCTTTAACAATTCGTCAAAAAAGTACCATTCGGAATCTGAAGATTTCCAAACATAGAACTTGCCATCGGCTGAAGGGCTTCTCACATAACGCCACAAACGATCGTGGTGAGAGTATAACCACGGAAAAGCTCCATGCCACATCCAACCAGAAGAGGAACTTGGAGACTCCGAATTCGACTGCGGCATGTACCACCAAGAACTTTCCGTGTAAGAATAGACCCAAGAAGAATCCCCATACCACATCCATTCGGAAGGCGAATCGGCCCTAAGATTCGATGGGATAAAGAGAACCAGAAGAGACAGCAAAACGAATCTAATCATTGCACAAAACAGCTCAATCTTGGTCCCGCCTCTAGATACATCATCTGATTAGTATACTATCCCAAAAGCTAATTCGCCTATTACAATTTCTAGCTATTTTTATAATCGGCCAACCGAAGAACCTCGCGAGCATGGTTATGAGAGAGATGCAACGAGACGCCTTAGTGCAGTTTTGAGTAAGAACTGGAAATTGCAGTGCGGCAGGGAACACCCTGATAATTTGGCCGGAATGACATCGCGACCAGTAACTTCTTCATCTCTCATGCCAAACATTCTTGGACTTGGAATAATAACGCCAACCTGTAGCGTCATGAAACCACGCCCAAGGTTAGATGGCTTGATTCGTCCAGTACCGTTTATGGATCTCATGCCAGTACCAAATGGAATCCATAGTTTCGGCTACGATGTATATCCATCCGTGATCCGAATGATAAATCCAATCGGAGTTTGTCGGAGAAAATGGACCAACCCCCTCCAAGACTCTCCACCCCCGCCGAGTTCATTCCCTGAATTCGCGAGAAAATTTGCAGTGGAAGACTCCGAGTCGCTTAAATTCGGAAATCCATCACCATCGGAATCGTTGGGATCGGTTAACTCCAAATACCAATCTTGGAAATCTGGCCAAGAAGATGCGGTGCCCCCATCAACCGCCTTGACTGAAGCGGAGTAAACATTTCCGCTCCTGGTCAAGGAATTGCCGTAAATTCGGACCACGGATGAATTCACATTGAGGTCAAGAGTGACTATACTGACTTGGTTTTCGTTGGAAGAACTGTAGGTGGTGCTTCCCGAAACGGTCCATATTATATTACGAGGATCTCCCCAACATTTCCCTTGCATTCAAAGAGTGCCCGGAGGGGGACTTGAACCCCCACGACCTTTCGGTCAGCGGATTTTAAGTCCGCTGCGTCTACCAATTCCGCCATCCGGGCTTGGACACAAGGAATGCATTATGCCTTAAAGGTATAGGGGAGCCAAGGTCATTTCACTTTGACTCGGCCGAAGGTGGCTTTTCTTCGGCTTTTTCGTAAGGATTTTCTTTGAAGGACGAATCGTCCACTGACTCACTGTCACCATCGGGCTCCACATTTTTCACGGACTCAGGCTCTAGGTAAGATTCGTGCTCTTCGGCGAAGTCGTCCCATTGCTTCCTTTGCGAAAACCCACCTGTGGCCGCTTTGTCTCGCAATTGGCGCTCGGAGCGCTCGATACGGCGCTTCCGCTCGGAGTCTCCCTGGATCACCTTCATAATGATGAAGGCCGCCGCCAGAACGATGAGAATTACGACCTCGACAGCCACTCAAGCGGTCTCCGCCTCCAATGCGCCTTCCTCCAAAACGCCCTTGGCCTTGGGGAACAACTGCCACCCCTCAAAGATCATCCATACCTCCAAGACAACGGTAGCTAGTCCGATTCCGCCAAGGAGATAATCGGGCTTGTCCCCGACCAACCACCCGGGAGCGGAGAAGAGCTGGTGCAGCATCGCCCAAAGAGGCATGATCAGCATGAAGATCATCGGGATGACGAGAAACCACACGGGCTTCCCTCGGCGCCAAAGATAAAAGGTGATGACCATGAAGGACAGACCTGCCAGAAGCTGGTTGGTGGCCCCGAATAGCGGCCAAAGTATGAGGCCGCCCTTCCCTGCGTTGCCGAGGGTCCATTCACCTCCGCTGGGTGGAACTGCAGCCATCGCGCCCGCTATACAAACTGCAAAGATAGTGGCACCGTGCTTGTTTTTCAACCAAGCGAAAACTCCGCCATCACTGGGGCTCAGGGTTCGCCCAAGTTCCTGTATGACATAGCGTTGGAGGCGACATGCTGTGTCCAAAGTGGTGCCGGCAAAGGAGGCAACAAGCACTCCCATCAAGGCAACCGCAACTCCTCCGGACAAACCCAGAGCCATAAGGAAATTGGCAGAGCCATCGACAAATGCTCCCACCTTGGCACCCAGTCCCTTGGCCGCTCCCCAAGATGCATAACGCTCGGCCCAAGCCGCCTCGCCAATTAATGTTTCGCCACCTGGCGTTGCCACCCCCAAGCCGAGCCCGGCCCCGCAGGCGAGAATGACCAAGGTGGCGAGAAATCCCTCGGTCAACATGCTACCGTACCCAACGAAACGGGCGTCCGGTTCACTCGAAATTTGCTTGCTGCTAGTACCGCTGCTCACAAGGCAGTGAAACCCGCTGACGGCACCGCAGGCGATGGTGATGAAGAGGAAGGGGAAAATCATCGGGGCACCCTCGGGGTGAACATTGAAGGCGGGTGCCACCATGGTCAATTCGGCATCCCCTTCCCCACCCGCAAGGGCAGCCGCAAAAAGGCCGAGGACGATCAAGGCCAAAGCTGAAATGAGCTGGAGAGAGTTTACGTAATCACGCGGCTGGAGCAATGTCCAGACTGGCAAAACCGAGGCAACGTATGAGTAGCCCAGCAGCACGACCACCCAAGTCCAGATGGACCATCCGGCCATGGCGGCATTCCATTCCCCAAGGATCCCCACGTCGCCGTAAACGACGGACAGGTACATCACGGCCAGCGCTGCAATGGAAGGCACCAGCAATCCAACGCCATTGCGGTTAAGCATTACGCCGATTGCGATCGCGATGGGGATCTGCACGACGCAGGGAAAAATAGCAGACGGATATTGCTTGAAGACAGCCGCGATAACCAACCCGAAGATCGCCAAAACCACCGTCAACGCCATGAAAAGAATAAAGAGGAAAAGCAAACGCACACGCTTGTTCAGCAACCGACCCGCTATATCGCCCACAGTCTGCCCGTTGTTGCGCAAGCTGACAACCAAGGCGCCGAAGTCATGTACGGCACCAACAAGGATAGAACCAAAAACCACCCACAAGAGGGCCGGCACCCAGCCCCACATGATAGCGATTGCAGGACCCACGATCGGGCCCGTCCCGGCGATCGAGGTGAAGTGGTGCCCGAAAATAACGGATTTCTTTGTCGGTACATAGTCCACCCCGTCCTCCAGCTTCCGTGACGGGCAAACCGCCGTTGCAGAAAGGGCAAAGATCTTGGATCCCAACCAGCGACCATAAGTATGGTAGGCAACGACGAAACCGATACCCGCGAGTAATGCGATGCAGAGTACTTCCATTTCTTTAAGGGTAGGATTCCAAAGCATTTTGGCAAGAACGAGAATGGAGCAAATCGAAGGAAATTACACGGTTGAAGCCGCATCCCTCGGCTTCAGTCACTACAATGCGTGACGACACTTAACCTGAGCCAAAGCCATTCATTTCCATCCTGCTGTAGCTAAGCAACTTACGAAGCCCTCCTGGAGATACTTCATTTAAAAACGTATCATTTTGGCAAATTCCGCTAAAAGATTAATAGTATAAAATAATATCATGTACGCGTGCATGATAGTGCTATTTAAGAGAATTCGATTCTCTCGTACAAATTAAATACAGTCTTTCTGGCACAACCTGTGCAATTGCTCCGAAGTTGAATTAACAAGATGTTCGCTGAGAAAAACATACCTATCTTGTTGCTAAAGATTTTCTGTGCCACTTCGCTTATTTTCGCGGATAAAGGGAATAGAGGAGCAACCGAGGAAGAACACGCCAACACCGAAGGAGAAAGCTCAGGCGAACAACCTGCCGATCCCAACGAGGCCAAAGCCAACGAAGGAAACAGAAACGGGAACTCCGGAGGAAACAAGGCACACTCGGGCAAGGCTAACGAATCGACCGGCGAGCAACCCGCCACCGAGCAACCTAAGAACGAAAAAACTGCAAACACCCCGGGGAAAACCACAAGCGAAGAGACCGCCGCGCCAAACGAGGGCAAGGCAAACGAAGCTGCTACGGGGAACGAAGTAAACTCAGACAAGGCTAACGAATCCACCGGCGAGCAACCTAAGACCGAAGAACCCAAGGCCGACCCGACATCTAAACATGCAACCGACTCCGGCAATACGGGCAAAGCCGATACCGAGAAGTCGAGCGAAGCCAGTCGCGACAAAGGTGAGGGATCCCCAAAAAACTCACACACCGTAGGGGACAAGACTTCGACTGACACCGCCCCAAGGAATGTGGGTCCAACTGAGCATGGGAAAGCTAACGAAACCGACTCCGACAAGTCAGACGAGACCACCAAAGACAAAGATCGAACAGGCGAGGCCGATCCCGAAACCGGCAAGGACAAGCCGAATACGGGCAATTCAGAAACCTCCGAAGGGAAAGCCGAAGGCGAGAAGGCAGACGGTTCCGAATCCGCCAAAGGCAAAACCGACGACCCGGCCACCGAAACCGGCAAGGACAAGACGAAGACGAAGACGGGCGATGCCGAAAAAGACAAAGACGTAACGGGTGACGATCGCGCCGAGAAAAAAGAGCTTCCGAACGATTAAGAGAAAGCAGAGGGAACTGTAACAGTCGGCGACAAAAACAGGACCAATGGAAAAAAGGAATTGAAAGAGAAGATCAAGGAGAACAAAGCCCGAGAATTCCAACTTCCCCGGTGGCTCGCCGATTCAAAACCCGTCGGCGATGGTGCACCCGGGTGGTATGAGTCATCTTGGTTCGGCACTTTCCACAAGTCTCGCTCCGATTGGCTCTACCACGCAAAACTCGGATGGATATTCCCCATGTACGACGAAGCTGGCAACGGTTGGCTCTAGACCGAGGAACACGGCTGGCTCTGGACTGGAGAGGGTCTATTCCGCTACCTTCTTCGTCATCGCGAGCAGCAATGGCTTTATTATCTTCTGCGCCGAGGCGGTCGCACCTATTACTTCAACTACACCACCCGCAGCCTAGATGGCGTGCTCAGGCCCAAGAATACCGAGGACGAAAAACAACCCGGCAAACCTGCTAGAGAAGAAAAAGGCAAGACAGACTCCGAAGAATCTAACGATGGTGGAAAGCCCGACGGAAAAAGCTCCAAGGATTCATCGGGTAAAACCACTTCCGACAAGGAAACTACCGCCAAGACCGAAGACGCCAAAACTAAAGAGACTTCAGCCAAAGAGAAAAAGTATTCCGGAGACGACGAAGCGAACACCGACTCGACCGAAAGCAAAAGGTGAGAACACTAACACTTTGTAAGAGCCGAAATCTTCGAGTTCTAATATTGCAACCGAGAACGAACCCACATCCCTGAAGAAAACGCATATGGTCACCACGGACCGGACCGCAGCCAAATCTACCGATGAAGGCGGTTCCAAGGCTTCCACTGGACTCGCTCCTGTCAAGAAAACCATTCCAATCCGCTAGAAAACACTCGGACCTAAGCTCTGGTTGAAACGAAAGCCAAGCAGCCAACTCAACTGGAATGTCTCCGGTTTCCGGGAGTCTGAGGTAAGATTAGAAAAACTTCTTCACCCCACTTAAGCTCGTATTAGAATGAACTTATCCAAGATATTGCCCAGAAGTGCCTTGCATCCGATTTCAAATTTCAAATAATAAATGGGAAATCCTTTTATTCCATGAGAACCATGAAAGAAACAACCGTCAAAACCCTCGTCGCAAACCTGTGCCGGGCAATCGCCTGGCGCCTAGAAAACACATCTGCAAGAGACACCCAGCGGGACCACCGATCTTCCGGCACAAGCCGAATAGACGAATCGGCGTCAGCGGTCGCACTGTGCCCGGAGACAAGCAGCGGACGCAAGCTAACCACCAGACTCTTTGGTTTTCTGCCCGCGCTGATCATCACCAGCACCTCACTTCCCGCCGGCGAGCATGATAATTGGTACATCGCCAAGGAATGGAGCGTCAGCGAATCCAGGGGAGTTTTCTATGACTTCAACTCCACGACTGGACAGGAAAGGATTTTCGTAGGAAGAGGGAGCGTCTGGGATCATTCCGGGCGTGACATCAAGATTTACGATTTGAACGGCACTCTAATAACCACTTTCGGAAGTGGAAACTTCATGGACATGACCATGGATGGCAACGGAACTCTCTACGCGGTTTCGCACAATCGAGTGGTCGCCTTCAGCAAATCACCCGGACGCATAGTCAGTGTCACCGTTGACGACAACGGAAGTAACCTTTACAGGCACTGGGGCGATCATTCCTGGAACATGACATTTTCCGGAGGCGGAGGGACGGGAGCGTCCGCCTTGGCTGTGCTGGAGCAAAATGCTACCGACACCGACAGTTACAACAAATTTGTAACTTCAGTTTATGTTTCTAACGGGGGAATGAATTACTCGTCCGAAGTAAATGCAACTCTTCGCAGCGACCATCCGAAACAAGGTAATACGGTCGAACCCCAATTCACCGTAAATCTGGGCATCGCGTGGGGCGAGGATTGGTCAACCGGAGGATTTTCCAAAGCTCAAGCTATCGGGATTAGTCCAATCAGCGGAGACCTTTTCGTTGCTGATGCTGCAAACCATAAAATCGTGGTATTGGATCGTAATGGAACCATCAAAAGAGAATTTGGCTCCAATGGATCCGCTCCGGGGCAATTTTCGTTTAGCTATAGTGAGTTCAGATGCTCTTTGGATTTTCTGCCCGACGGAACCTTGTTGATAGCCGACAATCAATACCTCCATTTCTACAAAGAAGACGGCACCTTCATTGAGCGAACAGATTCGGGTAGATTCCGAGCATCCGTTGCTCCGGACGGCACGATACTGTCTGATTCAAAATTAAGAGACTCAAGGGGACAACCAATCCAAGATGCATTGCCCTTCCAGTCCAATGCATTTACCGCCTTCATGCCTACCGGCGACCTAATCGAATCCTATCAAGACAAGATTAGGATTTGGAAGAGGGCTTACAGATCAAAGGGTCTGCTCACCCGGAACGTCATCCCCTTGCCGGCCATCCGCGGCATTTCCCAACGCGAAGGAACAAATATAGTGGAGATTCAGTTCGAAATCATCGACCCCGACGACTCGAACGCCACAGCTGGTATCATGGCCGCCGTCAACGGGGACTTTTCCAACCCTACTCAATGGATTATTGCTTCCCAGTTTTCTGATGGAACAGGAAACAAGATTGGGACTCCCATCGCAACAAACCAGATACACCAAGTTGCTTGGGACATCGGAGCAGACTGGGCGCAACAAACGGGAACTCTTCAATTCGCAGTTCTCTGTCAAGACGCTCGTAGAACGACTCCCGTCGACATCCATTTCCTAGAGCTACCCTTCGCCGAGGGGAACATGACCATCAGTCGGTCTCCAATTCTAGACCGAGACGTTGTCAATTACTTCAAGTTTCTTCTCGCAACCGGCTCTGGCTCAATCAACCTGCAAAACGGAGAAGTAAGGCACAACGACGGCACTCTGTTCATGTCTACTTCCTTAAAATCAACGCAGGCGGGACGAGATCACTTAATGCAGTCGGTGGGATATCGCTGGGCAAAGACCGCAGAAGTTCAGCTTGCCCAAGAAGCCGCTACTCCAGGAGTCATCAACAGATGGACTGCAATCAATCCAATCAAACCGAGAAATCTTCCCGGTCAGGTTAACGAATACGGCTTCGACTCCAAGAACTATGGAGGCCAAGCGTGGTGGGTGGTAAAAAACAGCACCCTGCCCTTCCCCGATTTCACCTCCCAAAGCTTTGACAACAATGGTAGCGCCAACCAACATTTCGGCCGGAATATATCGGCAGACGGGTCGTTGGTTGCTTTTGGAATCAACTGGGGAAGTGCACAC
>Ga0209667_1000851_pt1 | contig 24040 bp, 19 predicted proteins | sample SaaInlV_165m_DNA_2_FD_184682 | JGI IMG/M metagenome (GOLD analysis project Ga0209667, IMG submission 184682) | Marine microbial communities from expanding oxygen minimum zones in the Saanich Inlet - Saanich Inlet SI037_S3LV_125m_DNA (SPAdes)... | ecosystem: Environmental > Aquatic > Marine >... | reverse complement strand
CGGCCGCATCAACGATTTTCATGGGAGCCATGGCTCGTCGGAGGAACGAGGATTTCTCCAAAATATCGGCGGATAATAAGTCCTCCTCTTTGCGAGTCCCTGAGGCGGAGAGGTTGATGGCGGGCCAGAGTCGAAGTTCCGCTACCTTCCGATCGAGAACGATTTCGCTGTTCCCGGTACCCTTGAATTCTTGGAATATGAGTTCGTCCATCTTGGAGCCGGTTTCCACTAGAGCAGTGGCCACGATTGTTAGGCTGCCGGCTTCTTCCGAATTGCGTGCCGCGGAAAATATCTGCCGAGGTTTTTCAAGTGCTCTGACATCCAAACCTCCCGTCATGGTTCGTCCACCCTTGCCAGTGGCGGCATTGTAAGCTCGCGATAGGCGTGTGATCGAATCTAGCAACAGAACCACATCTTTTCCGGTTTCCACTAACCGCTTAGCTCGTTCGATGGCCAATTCGGCAACGCGCAGATGGCTCTTTACTTCTTCATCGTTGGATGAGGCATATATTTCGGCTGGAACCGATCGGCGAAAGTCGGTGACTTCCTCGGGCCTTTCATCCACGAGCAAAACCATAAGATGGCACTCGGGGTGATTTTCTTCCACACCTTTGGCGATGTCGTGCAAAATGGTCGTTTTTCCCGTTCTTGGCGGAGCGACGATGAGTGAGCGTTGCCCTTTGCCAATGGGGCAAAACATATCGATGATTCGTGAAGTCATTCGTCCATCACTTACTTCTAGAGCCAATTTTTGCTTTGGCTGAATAGTAGTTAGTTGGTCGAAGCGAAACTGATTCTTCCTTTCCTTGACCGACATACCGTCAACTGTCTCGATGAAGCGAACCTTTGGATTGCCGTACTTGTTGTCGGAAACTGCGTTGGCTGTTAAGTGAGACCCCTTACGTAGTTTGAAGCGGCGCAACAGTTCACGAGGCACGAACGGATCGTGAGGAGTTGTTTTGCCCCCCCTTGAGAGATCAAGCAAGATGCCCGACTTGTTTTCCGTCGGTTCCAAAATGCCTTCGACCTGAATAAGGTCTTGAGGCGGACTGTGGTTTTCGCTCATGGACCAAGAAGGAGTTAAAAAGGTGGGTCCGTTATTTGCATGCCGTTAGACATACTTATGTAGGGAGTTCTCAGCGATTCGCCTTTACTTCATCGAGTGAAGTCTCGCGTCATGCAAGAAGCGTTCGCTGAATCTTTACCCATCATGAAAATAGGGGAGGGAGAGTCAACCATTGAAAACAAAATTTAGCGAAAGGTTTTGTCTTTCCTTTCAGTTAGCCTAATTCATGGGAGCATAATATTCATGAAAAAATTTTACCTCACCACGGCTATCGATTACGCAAACGGTTCACCACATCTTGGGCATGCCTACGAAAAGGTGTTGTCTGACGTGATCGTGCGATATCGCCGCCTCTTGGGAGTGGATACCCATTTCTTAACGGGTTTGGACGAACACGGACAAAAGGTGCAACAGGGAGCTCGGGCGGAGGGGATGGAACCGCAGGAACGATGTGACCTTATTGCAGAAGAGTTTATCGAGCTTTTAGAAAAACTTCAGATATCCAACGACGATTACCTACGGACTACAGAGGTTCGGCACAAGCGAGTCGTCGGTAGTCTCCTGCAACAACTTTATGATCGGGGAGAAATTTATAAGGCTGAATACAGTGGATACTACTCTTCGCGAGCCGAACAATTCCTGCAGGAAAAGGACAAAGTGGACGGAAAGTGGCCAGAAATTTTTGGGGAAGTCGTGGAAGTGACCGAAAGCAATTATTTTTTCAAACTCGGGCAATACCAAGAATGGTTGATCGAGTTCCTATCTGCACACGATGATTTTATACAACCCGAATTCCGTCGCAACCAAGTGCTGGAGTTTTTGAAGGAACCACTTAACGACCTTTGCATTTCCAGACCCCGAGAGAGGTTGGAGTGGGGGATTTCTCTACCTTTCGATGAAAGTTATGTAACCTATGTATGGTTTGATGCTCTCGTGAATTACGTTTCAGCCGCCGGATTTGGCGAAGACGGATTTGATTCCCTGTGGCCCGCCGACGTACATGTCATAGGCAAGGACATTTTGGCTCCTCCTCATTCCGTTTACTGGCCCATAATGCTAAAGGCTTGTGGATTGCCTTTGCCCAAAAGTATTCTGGTGCACGGTTGGTGGATGATCTCCGGGGCCAAAATGTCGAAGAGTACGGGTGAAGCGGTAGATCCTTTGGAGTTGGTAGACCTTCGTGGAGCCGATGCCTTTCGGTATTTTGTGATGCGCGAAATGACCGTTGGTCAAGACGCCGACTTTTCTCTTGAGCGCTTTGATTCTCGCTACCATGCCGATCTGGGCAACGATCTGGGCAACCTGCTGAGTCGCATCCTGAATATGACAGCTCGTTATTGCGATGGCAAGGTGCCCGAAGCCACTATTGCGGAGCAACCTGAGTCCGATCTTACTAATTTGTGGGACGAGGCTCATGTCGGAGCACGAGAACTTTTCGAAGAATACAAGTTTAACGTGGGCCTCGAAAAAATATTTGTATTCATTCGAGGTATAAATCGTTATGCTGAGGAACGCTCGCCGTGGAAACTTGCAAAATCCGAGTCTCTTGAGGACCGGGCCAAATTAGAGACCTCACTGTCCATTATCGTAGAAGCCCTTCGATTAGGCGTGGCATTGCTTGCACCCGTTATGCCCGGAGTAAATGATCAGGTGAACAAACTACTTGGAATTGCTGCAACCACCTTATGGGAGGACGACCTGATTTGGGATCATCGTCTTGTAGGGAATGTTCTTGGCCCGAAAACAATTTTATTTCCACGGGACTAAGAGTCTTTTGAAACGCTCTCTTCCGAAGGTTCTTTCAGTCTAACGGTCGTTGCAATTACGCGAGTTTCGTCCGCGTCCTCAATCTTTACCCAAAGATTTCCAAGTTCCACCTTCTCTCCGGATTCAGGTATTCTTCCCAGTTGACCGGTAAGCGTGCCACCGAAGGTCGCGGCGTCTTCATCTTCATCGCTAAGATCAAATGCATCGGGAAGTTCGTGAACGGGTGCCATTCCCGAAACTCGCCAAGAGTCCGCGTCTTTTTGAATGATAAAATCCTCTTCTACGTCAAATTCGTCTCGAATCTCTCCCACCACTTCTTCCAAAATGTCCTCTAGTGTAAGCGCCCCCACCGTTCCGCCGAACTCATCTAGAACCATGGCCATGTGAGCTCGATGTTGGAGCAATTTTCTTAATGCTACGGGGAGAGGATCGGCGGGAGAAAAGTTCGGAGCTTGTCTTGCCAGATCCCGCAAGTCCACTTTCTTGCCTTCCGCCAAGATACGAAATACATCCTTAACGTGAACGATGCCGAGACAGCGATCCAAGTCGCCATCGCACAACGGTAGGCGGGTATGCCCGCAGGAGCGAGCGAGCGAGAGATTGTCCTCGATCGAGTCATTCGCATCCAGAAAGCGAACCTGATTGCGGGGCATTAGGGCGTCCTGAACGTCTAGATTCCGAAGATCGAGGGTATTCCCAACGATTTCACGAATTTCAGGATGTAGTTCCGACCCTTCTTCTTGTAGCGTCCGAATGTGCTCTGCCACTTCCTCTTCTGACTCGCCTGTTTCTTTCTCTTTGCCGATTATTGCACAAAGGAAGTTTTCCTTGAGGGCGAGTACGTAGCGCAAGGGTCTGCAAAGCATGCGTATTGCGTGCATGGCGGGCGCTGCGGCTCGCATGTGCCAAGCGGCAAACGGCCGAGCCGCTATCATCGGCCCCAGAATTCCGATGATCGTTCTCTCCGTTAAAAGAACAAGAAGAAATGCCGCTGCGGCTAGACAGCATACAGTCCAGACTGCGGTAGCCTCAGAGAGTCGTATAAATAATCCATAAAAAGCGAGAAAGCCAAAAACTACCTGAATGGCTGACAGTGTAGCCGCCTCCACGCTCCAAGGCCGAAACTCGTTATCGGAATCAAGAAGCCGACCAACCAGCTTCCCTTTTCGCAAAACTTCTTCCGAAGACGTGGATGCTCCCGCTCGAATCCTGTCTACGAATGCTCGGTAAACCGCGACTTGATGGCCCCACACGGAGGCAAGAATCCAACCCGCAAACAACCATGAGATGCTTTCTTGTAGAAGAGAGCCTTCGTTCATCCGTTTTTCATAGAGACATGGGCAAGTGATGTTTCCAGAGTGCTGAGTGCTTTTTTATTTTGTTCCTGAGTGCCAACCGTCAAACGAATGTATTCCGATAGCCCTCCTCCGAAGGAACGTACGATGACTCCATGTTTTTGCATCTCCGCAAATATTGCTTCTCCATCTCCCACTTTTACGAGAATAAAATTTGCTTGGCTCGGGACATATTCCAAACCCAAGGCCGAGAAACCTGCTTCTAGTTGGGAAAGGCCGACCCTGTTTGCTTGGCGACATTGAGTCGTCCATTGCTCGTCTTCCAGGGCGGCTTGAGCGGCGGCTTGGGCTATGGAGTTGGCATTGAATGGTTGCCGTGCTCTATGAAGAAGAGCGGCCATGGCTTCGCCGGAGTAACCGTATCCGAGCCGAAGGCCGGCCAAACCATGGATTTTAGAGAATGTTCGCAGGCAAATGATTTTCCGTCCCGCATCGATAAGTGGCAGCAAATTAGGGGTGACCTCAAGATATTCGGCATACGCCTCGTCCAAGCAAAATATAGTGTGTTCCGGCAACCCTTCTGCAAACTGAACGATTTCATCGACCTCGTTTGCCGTGCCCGTCGGGTTGTTTGGGCTAGCCAAAAAGACAATGCGGGTTTTCTCGGTAATCGCCTCCTTCATAGCCTCTAAGTCGTGACCGAATTCCGGCATAGGAACTTCCATCGCAGTGGCTCCGAACAAATGGGCGACTAGTTTGTAGACGACGAATGAAAACTGACCGGTTACGACCTCGTCACCTGGTCGCAAGAACACATGGCCCAGAAGCTCGATGATTTCATTTGAGCCATTTCCAAGAATAATTTGTTCGGCTCGGATGTTTCGAACTCGTGCAATTTTTTCCCTTAGCTCGATGCCCCCACCTTCGGGATAGAGCCTTATGTCCAATAAAGCCTCTTCGGCAGCAGCAAGCGCCTTAGGCGAGGGCCCCAAAGGATTTTCGTTGGAAGCCAACTTGCACACTTCGCTTGGGTTCAGTCCATACTCGACCGCCACTTGCTCGATGGGCTTGCCCGGTAGATAAACGGGTTGTTCCAGAATGTGGCTATTCGCGAGGTCGGAGATATTCATCCGTGTGCATGTAGATTCCAATGTTAGATTTAGCTGCGATTGGAAGCAAGGAAAAGCCCTTCGTTTATGTATCGGCTTGAGGACGGCTTGGAGCATGATAAGTTTGCAAATGTGAAAATCGCTATTTTAGGAGCTTCCGGATTACTTGGATCCGCTGTTTGTCGCACTGTGTTGCGTCGCAAATATAAGGTGCACCCATTTTCTTTTTCAGGAGTCGAGAACTTACCGGAGGTGGGTCCGGTCCGATCTCTGGACCTTCTTGAAGGCGAGGACCTCACTCGCGCCCTGTTTGATCTCTGGCCGGAAGTCATTGTCAACTGCGCCGCCGTTTCTTCTCCCGATACCGTTGACGAGGATCCGGTTCATGCTCGAAGAGTGAACGTAGATGCAGCCGAAAAACTTGGGCAAATAGCATCGCACCTAGGTGCTCGCTATCTTCATGTTTCTACCGATCTAGTTTTTGATGGAACCGCTTCCCCGTACAGGTCCACGGATGTTCCTGCTCCCGTTAACGAATATGGGCGACAGAAACTGGATGCAGAAAGTCTCGTCCTCCAAGCTTGTGAAGACAATGTGGTTGTTTTGCGCATTACCTTGTTGAACGGTAACAGTCCAACGGGTCAGCGAAGTCAGCACGAAAAACTTTTGCGTGCGATGGTTGCCGGTCAGACCCCAACCTTGTTCGAGGATGAATTTCGCCAGCCAAGTTCAGCTGACAACGTAGCCGAGGTGCTTGTGGAATTGTGTGAACGTCCGCAATTGAACGGTTTGTTTCATTGGGCGGGAGCCGAACGGCTAAGTCGCTATGAATTAGGGCTTCGTATTTGCGCTCGTTTTGGACTCTCTCCCGATTGCTTGACAAAGGGTAAACGATCCGACCTTGCAGGCAAATTGGGCGAACGTCCCGGCGATCTCGCTTTTGTGCTCGAACCCCTTGTTGGAAAACTCAAAACCCGACCATCCGACGTTTCCTCTCAGCTTGAGGAGCTTCGCGTTCCCGATGACTTGTACGATTGGTACCGAAGTCATGCCGAGGATCCTTCACGCTATATCCGTCGGTTCAAGATTTCTTGAGCGTCCCATGCCGGATTCTTTTCTCATCCTTCCTTTTCTGCGTGAATCCGCAGCCGTCAACATGGCGACTGACCTTTGGTTTTTCCAGGAGCTTCCCGATGCTTCCTTAGCCCGTTTTCGCCATTTTGCATGGAATCGGCCTTCTGTAACTTTTGGGTATGGTCAGGACTTTGCCTGGGTGCTCGAGGAAACCAAATGCGCCGAGATTGACCTCTGTCGTCGCCCCACTGGTGGTGGGATTGTAAAGCATGGCGAGGATTGGACCTATTCGCTTGCCTTTCCTCCTTCTCACCGCGTGTGCGAGGGTTCGGCGAGTGAGGTCTACTTGCACGTACATCGAGCAATTTCGGTGTCCCTTGCGAAATGTGGCGTAGATACGGATTTGCTTTCTTGCAAGAAAGGCACTTGTTCTGCCACCTCTCGCAAAGTTATACCCGGACAGTGTTTTCTTGAGCCTGTCGCCCGTGACGTGATTCTCTCTGCGACAGATTCAAAAATTGCCGGTGCAGCAATCAAACGAACTCGAGCCGGCTTGCTCCTGCAGGGTACTATCGACATGCAGTCACTTCCCGAAGTAAATTGGAATTTTTTCGAGACTTTGTTTCTTGCAGAACTCTCTGCCTATCTTGGCGCAGAACTTAAACTTGCCGAGTGGCCTCAATCTTTCGAGGACTCTCGCAAGCCTTATGTGGAGCAGTTTACCTCTACGGGTTGGCTTCGTGAGAGGAAGGGGACTCTTTCACGAAAGTGAGCACGTTTTCAACATGCCGCGTTTGCGGGAAAAGATCAAATGGCTGTGCCTTCACGATGGCATAACCACCTTCTATCAGATATTGGGAGTCCCTGGCCTGTGTGGAGGGGTCGCAAGAAACATAGATGATGCGAGCCGGCCCGAACGCCAGAGCTTGCCGAAGAAAATCATCACCGCAACCTTTGCGCGGTGGGTCTACCACCAGAGAACACGATTCGCCTGAAATGTTTAGCTCAGCAAAGATTTCAGATGCATTACCTAACAGAAACTCACAATTTTCGATCCGGTTAACAACGGCGTTCGCTCTTGCCCAATCGAAACCGTCTCGACTTATCTCCACTCCCATCACTCGCGGGAAGCTTTGGGCTGCCGAGAGTGCGAACAGACCACCCCCACAGTAAGCGTCGACCAAGCATTCGAGTCCATCTCCTTTGGCCTCCGACACCACGTAACTGACCATTTCGGGAAGCAGGAAAGAATTATTTTGAAAAAATTCGCCGGCTTTGAATTGGAAAACGAGGTCGTTCACAGTTTCTGAAACAATGGCTTGAGAATCGGTCGTCACACCTTCTTGGGTATCTCTGAGTAGCAAGGTGCCCCCCTTTTTTCTTTTCCAAGTTGACCTTAGGTTCTGTCGGGCATCCGTGAGTGCTGCGTTGATACCTTCTGTAGCGATGGGACATTGAGGGACATCCAAGATAGCGCGGCGCGAACCTTGCCGAAGGAAGCCAATGGCACCGATTTCTCCATCTTTACCGGTTTGAAAATGAGGAGTTAGCTTTGAACGGTAACCGTAGGGTTTGGGCGAGGGGAAAACGGGTAATACCTCTATGTCCACTCCTCCTATACGGTTCAGGGACTCTTTTACATGTCGTTGTTTCCACTCGAGTTGGGCTTTATAGGAGACATGCTGATACTGGCAGCCTCCGCAATCCGAGTATAATGTGCAAACGGGCTCCACTCGTTCGGGAGAAGACTCCAGTACTTCGATGCAGTCTGCAACCGAATAGCTTTTGTGATTTCGGTACACGCGCGCCTTTATTGTTTCGCCCGGCAGGACATGAGCGACCTGCACCACCCAATCGCCGTCTCGGGCTATTCCGCGGCCAAGGTTCGTCAAATCTTCCACCTGCAGTGTAAGCTCTTCGTGGTATTCGTATGGTTCCGGTCGAAAGTTTTTCGGGGCTTGCGTCATAAAAAAATCTTTATCTTGCTCGACCGTTGTACGCAAAACCGTTTTTTACGGTAGTCTTGAGCGAAATCATTCTCAGTCTCCAAAACTCACGAGTCAAAGAACTCGTGAAGCTCCGTGAGTCTCCTCGTCGGCGTAGGGAGTTGGGCCTTTTCCCAATCGAAGGGTTGCGAGAAATCGAAGTCGGCATTGATGCCGAACGAAATTTCACGGAGGTTTATTTTTGCCCGTCTTTTTTCCGCAAGCGAGGAGAGGACATTCTTTTACACCGCTTTAATGAAACTGAAGCCGAGCTTTTCGAACTGGGCAAAGATGCCTTTGCCAAGTCCTCGTATCGCGAAAACCCTGACGGAGTCATAGCCCTTGCCCAGACCTTCGACTTGCAACCCAGTCGTCTTTCTTTAGGGGCTAGTCCGCTCGTTCTTGTTCTCGATGAAGTGGAGAAACCGGGGAACCTCGGTGCTGTATTGCGTAGCGCCGAAGCTTTTGGTGTTGATGCGGTCCTGTTGTCGGATGCCGCCGTTGACTTTTTCAATCCGAACGTAATTCGCTCATCCCAAGGCCTTTCTTTAAGAATGCCTGTTGCCGTTGGATCAAAAACAGAGAGTCTTGATTTTCTCAGAGCCCATAACTTAAGAATATGTGGCTCCGGCTCTAAGAATGCAGTGCCTTTTTGGGAGGGAGATTTTACAAATGGGGTAGCGCTTCTTTTGGGTAGTGAACGTGAAGGGCTTGGGTCTTTTTGGATTGAGAATCAGGACGAGTCTCTTGTTATTCCGATGTCCGGTTCGGCTGGCTCCCTGAATCTCTCGGTATCGGCAGCCTGCTTTCTTTCTGAGGCCGCAAGACAAAGGTGCAGCCAGTAGCTATCCAAGTCCTTTGATTGAAGCTTTTAGCCAATCGACTGTGTCGCTGAGACCATCTTCCATTGACACGATCGGCTCGTAGCCAAGGTCGCGTCGAGCCGCATCGATCGAAAACCAATGGTCTTTGGCGAGCTGAACGGCAACGAATCGAGTCATCGGGGGCTCCCCTGTAAGCCGAAGCCCTTTCCACATTAATTCCAGCATGAAGCCCACGGAGTAAGAGGAGCGAAAAGAAATCTTCTTGGAAAGTGGCGGGAGGTCGAGATGGGAAAAGAGTTGGTTCAGCCATTTCCACAGAGCAATGGGGTCATTCTGCGAGATGAAATAGGCTTGTCCGCCGGGGTGGCGACCTGATGCGAGAGCGTCGAGAGCCAGAATATGAGCGTGGGCAACGTTATCGACATGCGTTAGGTCCATGCGGTTTTCGCCCGAGCCCACGATGCGCAGTTTGCCTGCCATGTGTCGCGCTACAGCTTTTGGCAGTAGGTGAGGGTCGCCCGGCCCCCATACGAGATGCGGCCTGAGGGCGAGGGTTTTAAGTCCGTTTTTCCCATTGGCGCCGAGGACTTCACGCTCAGCTTCAGCTTTGGTCCGAGCATAATGGCAGAGCCAGTTGCTGCCGTAGGGCAGCGACTCGTCTGCTCCGCGAAAAGGTTCTCCTGAAAAAACAACGCTGGGAGAACTTGTGTGGATAAGGAAATTGATGTTTTGGGCTCGGCAGGCATCGAGGACTCGACGCGTGGCCAATACGTTGGCTGCATGATAGCTTGAAGCCGAACCCCAGATACCCGCTTTTGCGGCAATGTGAAAGCAGGCACTCGCATCTTTACAGGCCGCCTCCGGAATCGTCTCTTTGGCGAGGTCCACTTGGTGAAAAACAAAACCTGTTTCTTCTTTTGGTTCGGTTCGGCCTAGCACATGAACCTCGTGTCCATTTTCCAAGAGACGCCGGACGATTCGTCCGCCAATGAATCCGGAACCGCCTGTAACGATAACCTTCATGGCAAATATGCTTGAGCTTTTGCAATTCTCGCCTTTGTCGCTCCTTTCCGAGCAAGGCTGAGACGGTGAATCTTTGCGTTGTGGCGTGTGTCCACTGGCAAAGATTGCTCGAAGAAGATAAGCTTAATTAAGCGAAGGCGTTCATGCTCGCGGATCTTTTCGAGAATGGTTTGAGCCAATTGTCTCTTGTCGGCCATTGTTTGCGGGAAATGATTGGGTTCGGGTTCCACTACGAGGGCAGGTTCCTTTTCCCGACCCTCGCCTAGGCCGATCAGGGCGCTGCGACGAACCTCATCCAATGCATTGACTATGGGTTCGCACCTTTCGGTCTCAAGTGGACCATTCGAGGTAATGACGCATTCCGCTTTCCGGCCGAGAAATCGCAGGTAGCCTTTTCGGTCGAAGTATCCAAGGTCGCCCATGCGATGAAAAATTCGTTCACCGTCAAATACCTTTGAATCAAAAGTCGCCCCTGGCATGCGATAGTAGCTTTTAGTTACGACTGGTCCGGAAACCGCGATTTCGCCTACTTCTCCCTGCCGCAACTCTTCGACTTCCTCGAGGTTTGGAATTGGTGAGTTACATGCCGGAAGAATGCGAAAGTCTATATTTGTCAGTGGTTTGCCAAGGCAAGAACCTTCACCTTGCTCCGTGCTTTCGCGCATATCCAAAATGTCATTTGCGTCGGCAACTGACAAGGGTAGGGCCTCGGTCGCTCCATAGGGAGCGAGAATACGTGCGTTTGGAAGGATTGGAATTAAGTTTTGGACAAGAGCCGGAGGTGCCGCGGCTCCAGCAAGGAATATCCGACGAACGCTAGGGAGCTCTATACTGTGAGTTTTGCAGTGGTCAGCAATTTTTCGCCAAAGGACGGGGGATCCGAACGCACTTGTTATTTTGTACTTTCGCATAACGGCGACAAGTTTGCCTGCATCGGCTTGCGCCGGCTTGCGTGGATCCATTTCGGGTATCACGCTAGTCATGCCGAGCGCAGGGTTGAAAAGGGCAAAAACAGGAAGTGTGACCAAATCCTGCTCTCCGGGTTTGATGCCGAAATTATTTTTCAGCATTTGAACTTGTGCAGCAAATGTGCCATGATCGTAGCAGACTCCTTTAGGAGGGCCGGTGGAACCTGAGGTAAACAAAATTGCGGCAAGATCGTTTTTATTGACCTCTGCCGCGTGGAAGGATTCCGAGGATTGATAGTCCCTCAATTGTCGTAGGAAACGATTTCCCCGCACTACGACTTTTTCACGCACCCCCGAGAAGGTGCCGCGAAAAAGTCGTGCAAAAAACTTAGCCAACGGGATACCGATGAGTGCGTCCGGCTTAGTACTCTTCACGCATCGCAAAAAGTTTCTTAGTCCCATGCCCGGGTCAATTACTACCGGACAAGCCCCCAGCAAAAAAAGCGCGAATACGCTAACGATGAGTTCGTATCCCGGGCGAACCATGACCAAAACCTTATCTTGGGGCCTTATGGCACGTTTGCGGAGAAAGCGTGAGCATGCGGCTACGTCTTTCTCCAACTCGGCAAAGGAGCGAGCGGGAAAAGCTCCTTCTTTAGCCGGAAGAATTGCCGTTTGGTTCGGTTGGTTTTGGGCCGCGAGAGCCAAATGGGCTGCCACGTTTACCGGTTCGCGGCCTTCGGTCATAAGCTCCTCAACCTATTCCTTTTCGGCAAGCCAACGCTCAGCCTCTATCGCTGCTTGGCATCCCATTCCGGCGGCGGTTATGGCCTGACGATAAGCATGGTCTGCGCAATCGCCTGCAACATATACGCCAGGCACGGAGGAGCGAACCATGCTGTTTTGTTCAGGGACAAGGTAACCATTATCGTCGAGTTCGAGCACGCCTTCAAAAGGTTTAGTGTTAGGGACATGCCCAATGGCAATAAAAACACCCTTACAGGAAACTCTGCTCGTCTCTTGGTTTTTAAGGTTCCGGATTGTAATGGCCTTTGCCTTGCCGTCTTCGTCGGCAAGAACTTCTTCTACGGCAGAGTCCCAAATCACCTCGATTTTTTCGTGAGCAAGTGTCCGTTCGGCCATGATCCTTGATGCTCGTAATTCATCTCGCCGGTGAACAAGGGTTACTTTGGAGCAAAATCTTGTAAGAAAAAGAGATTCTTCGCAGGCGGAATCACCACCGCCGACCACGACCACATCCATGTCTCTGTAAAATGCGCCATCGCAAGTGGCGCAAGTAGTGACTCCTTTGCCGCCATACATTTCTTTCTCGCCTGGTATGCCGAGAAGGCGAGGGGCGGCACCTGTGGCAATGATAACCGTGCGTGCTTCGAAACTCTTTTCCCCTGCATAAAGAATTTTGCGTTCCTCGGAAAAATCTACGCGATCGATCAAAGCGCTCTCAAAGCGAGAACCGAAACGAGCGGCTTGTTTGCGAAGATTGTCCATGAGCATGAAGCCGTCGATGCCTTCGGGAAATCCAGGAAAGTTTTCCACTTCCGAGGTGGTGGTTAATTGCCCGCCAGGCAGGTCACCCTCAAGTATTAGGGGCTCTAGGTTAGCCCTTGCCGTGTAAATGCCCGCAGTGAATCCTGCGCAACCAGTTCCCAAGATGATGACGTTTTCCATGTTTTCTGTTATCCGAAGATTGTTGTATTACTTAGTTTTTCGAAAAGTGAAAGTCGATTTCGGTTTACGTGGACGCGGAGGCAACGTTTTTCCTTCATTAGTTAAAGATGAATTGGATCGACAGTCATTGCCATTTGGAAGGATTTCTCAATCGAGGAACCCTTCCTGAAATCCTCGAACATAGTCGAGACGCAGGCGTTTCTCGCTTGATCACGATCGGAACCGAACCCGAAGACTGGAAGGTCAACCATGATCTGTCCACGAAATTTTCTGAAGAAATCCATTATACCGTTGGTTTGCATCCGAACCATGTCGATGGTTCATGGGAGAACTACTTGGCGGACTTGCCTTCTTATTTTTCCCAAGAGACAAAGCCCGTTGCCGTAGGAGAAATCGGCCTGGATTACTTTCGCTTGCCGAAAGAGGAGCGAAAGGCATTGCCCATGAAATCCAACCAGCGAGCGGCCTTTCGACACCAGTTGGCCTTGGCCAAGGAATTGGGTTTGCCCGTGGTCGTCCATTGTAGGAGTGCGTTTGCTGATTGCGTTGCAGAAATCGATGACTCGGGCGTTGAGTGGTGCAAAGTTGTTTTTCACTGTTTTGCCGATGGGCCTAATGAAATGAGACAGTTAATGGAACGAGGTGGCCGCGGCTCTTTTACCGGTATAGTAACCTTCGGAAATGCTGAGAATGTCCGTGAAGCTGCTCTCCTGCAGGGTCTCGAAAAACTTATGATAGAAACGGATAGCCCTTATCTTGCCCCCATTCCTTTTCGCGGAAAATCGAATGAGCCTGCATACCTTCCCCATATAGGGGCGTATTTGTCCAAGGTTTTTGGGGAGGAGGAGGAGAAGTTGGCTGGAATTATCACTCGCAACACCCTTGACTTTTACTGTTTGTAGCCCTCATGAATGAGAAACTGCTATGGCATCCGACAAGGCAACTATAACGGAACTAATTGCTGCGATACGCACATTTGCCCAAGATCGAGATTGGGAACAATTTCATGCTCCCAAAAATCTTTCGATGGCTCTTGCTGCAGAAGCTGGAGAACTCATGGAGCATTTTCTTTGGTGTGACGTCGAAAAATCACAAAAATTTTGTGATGACCCTGTAAAAAAGACAGAGATTTCGGATGAACTTGCCGACATATTGATTTATGCATTTCGCTTTGCCGATGTTGCATGTATTGATCCCGTAGTTGCGATCAACGAAAAGATGCAGAGAAATAAGGATCGTTATCCAGTGGAAAAAGCCAAGGGTAGATCCGACAAATATAATGAATTGTGATTTGACATCTGTGATTTGATTCCTAACTGATTTCAATACTTACTGATCCTCTTCGATTGTTATGGATATTAAGACCAAAAGAGCCCAAGTCGTCGTTAACTTGCACAAATTAAGGCGAAAAGCAAAAGAGCTTGAGGCAACTCAATCAACGGGTGTCGACAAAAAGGCAGATATTGAAGTTTGCCGAGGAGAGATCGACGTTCTCAAAAAGGAACTCGGTGCGATTGATGACGGTGGTCATACCACTTTCATGAAAGCCAAGAATATGCTCGAGCCCAAAAAGGGCATTTCCGGCAAGAATCGCCGCATTAAATGGCGAAAGGCGCAAATTGGTAAACGCATTAAGAAATTAGAAGCTAGACAAGAAGAGGCTGACGTAACCGATCAAGAGCGGACCGAGAATGAGGTAAAGCTTGCGAAGTTTCGTGAAGAGCTAGGTTCTCTTGACGAAGAAAAAGCGGCCCTCAAAGATTTCAATCATACAAGATTTATGGCCGCTAACAAAGATGACGGTCAGGGAGACAAGCAGAATACAGAAATCGAACAAGTGAACAAAAAGATTCACGGACTGGAGACGAAAATAGAGCGGGCGAAAAAAGAAGATAACAAAGCTTTGGTCGAAGAGCTGCAAGAAGAGCTCCACTTGTTGGCAATGGAAAAGGAATCTATAGAAAACTTCACTCACGACCTTTTTCTCAAAAATCTCGCGAACCTAAAAGCCAAGCGGCGTAGCGAGCTTAAGTAATTTGGTCTTCCATCTTCTTCTTTTATCGAACGGAGATCTTGCCGAGTCTTACTTTAGGAGCACTTTTGACTACTCTTTAACTTTCCTTTTCAGGTCGTTCCGAGTGCTTCATTTGTTCGGCGTAAATGGTTACTTGAGCCTTTTCGCCCTTTACTAACTCCTTCGCTCTTCGAATGGCCTTGGCAATGGAAAGAGTTGGATTGCTTGGGCTATCGATAAAGAGGTTTTTGCGATTAAGGCGTGGGAGTAGTCCCGAGTTTCGAAAAATGCGTAAAATGTCTTTTCGTATCTCGCACAAAAGCACATGGCAATTCTTCTCCTTGAGATAGTCCAGCAACTCTTCCAGCGCGAGCACTGACGTGGCGTCAAGATGGTGGGCATTACGTAACTTTAGTACAAGCACACGCAGATTGCGGTCTTCGCCCACTCTGCGTATTTGTTCGTAAAACAGTTCTGCGGCGGCAAAAAACAATTCGCCTTCCACATGGACGATCGATACCTCAGGTTCCGGTCGTTTTGCGTTATCGGAGATTGCGGCAAGATGACCTTCCTGCGTATAGCCGTACTCCACTAACTCGGGTTCGGACACCTTCCTCAAAAATAAAAGTATCGAAGTCGTCACACCCGCGAAAATCGCGATTTGCAAGGATAGAAGTAGACCAAAAACAAGCGTTACCGTGAAGGCAATGCCATCCGAACGAGTGGCTCGTGCCACAGCTCGAATCTGCTTTGTCCTGATCAGTGATGCGCCAATAAACACTACCAAGGTGGCTAATGCAGGCAACGGGACGTAGCTTACGAGCTGTCCGAGAAAAAAGGCACCCGCCAACACGATCAAACCAGTGAAAAGCATGGCAACCTGGGAACGGGCTCCGCTTTGAGTATTCACCGTAGACCTAGTCAAAGAGCCTGATGCAGGCATACCCGAGAAAAAAGCGCACGCCAAGTTGCCCGCGCCAATGGCAAAAGTTTCTTGGTTTGCATTTAAACGTTCTCCTGCTCGAGCCGCTAATGACTTACCAATGGAAATGCCTTCCAATGCGCATAGCAGGGCCAAGGCACCCGCGGTCCAGCAGATCGTACCCAAGGAAGAAATCCCCATTGCGTCGAAGTTAGGCAGTGCAAAAAATCCTGCTCCGGCCGAAAAAGCGTCCAAGGTCTGTAGATCGAAACCATATTTCTTAAAGCCAATTGACGCCAGTGAAGCTAGGGCCAAGGTTATTGCAACGTTCGGCAACTTGCGAAAACGCCCCCGGAGCAAAAGAAAAAGCACGGTGGTCAATGCGCTCATGGCAATCGCTGGGCCGGAAGCATCGCCTATCGACTTAATCGTTGCCCATGTCACCTCGAAAAAGGTCGAGGGAGCTTCTCCGTCTTCAAAACGAAAACCGAGGATGTGATGGCACTGGTTAGCGATGATTAGGACGGCTGCCGCCGTGACGTACGCCGTGATTACCGTTCGAGAAACATATTGTATCATACTAGCTAGGCGTAGCCAAGATGCGACGACGAGAAAGATTCCCGCCAGCAATGGGAACAAGGGTAGCAATGCAAGGGCTTCGCCGGAAGCTACTCCGTCTGAGTTGGTTAATTGCAACCCGGCAAATGTCCCGAAAAGAAGTACGGCTGTAGCGTTGGTCGGGCCAAGGGCGATAAAGCGCGATCCGGCAAACAACGAACCCGCGATAGCTGCCACCGCGGAACCAAAGATACCGTACTTGATAGGAATTCCGGCGACCAAGGCGTAAGCCATTCCTTGAGGGAAAGCCAATAGGGCAACGTTCAGGGCTGCTCGAAAGTCTCCTGAAAAGTCTTTTCGTTTATAGTTCCCCAATACTTGAGTGATGGGAAGTAATCGTATCCTGGGGGAAACGGCTGCAGGCAAATGCCCGTAAGCTCCAGACCTATTTTTTTTTGCCGCCATTAATAATTATCTCGCTCGGCAACTTAGCGATGACTCGAAATTCTCCAAGTTCTTTCGATCAAATGAAAAAAACAATTAGAATTCTCCTAAAGTTTTTACAGAGCCGGTCGATTCTCTATTATGCTGCATGGATGCGGCCTAGTTTGTTACATAGGTCCCGACCCGCAAGGAGGTAGGTCAAGACTGTTCAACCACACTTTCTCAAGGAGGAAGCATAGTGGCGACCATTACCTTTTTACACTCATATTCTTTGAGTGGAGATCTTGGGCAGCATCTACTTTTGCGGATGTCGCGTACGGCTCTCCACATAGGCGATTGCCTAACGGCTTTGCCGTGTGCCCGCAGATCCGGACACCCGTCCTGTGGTCCGCTCGGGCGAGCCTCGCCTGAATCACAAAGTGCCCGTTTTGCATGGGGTGCATTGAGTTCCTATGTCCTGCTTTTACTCTTTTGGAGCGAATGGACACTTTGTCGCACCCTAATGCCGCCCTCGTCTTTTCCAACAACTCTACAGTAACCCATTAACCAATTTATGTATTCATAACTGAGCAAGAGCTCCGCCATGAGGGCGGTGCCTACTCGCAGTCACCTGCAAACTATTTTCGAGACAAGGAAGTCTCTTCATGCCACTTAGCAATTTATTATCCGTATATACGCGAACATTCGGTTCGCTCAGTATGATCGGGGTTTTTACATCCCGACGCTTAACCTGTTGCGTACCCTGCGGACTGGAGGGAAGTGCATCTTTTTGAGGGCCTCGGTCGGAGAATTCAAAAACTATCTTTTCCAAATAAACCAACAACAAACTCATAAACCAAAATATGAACCTTACCTGATTTAGGGCTCCGCCAGGAGGGCGGCGCCCAATCATTTACTTACTAAATGTAAACCCTGAGACAAGGAGGTCTCGCTATGCAACTAACCAACTATGGATTCATCGAGTCCCGCGGTAACTATATCGCGGCACGATCCAACTACGAACGTCCTATGGAGCGTCTTTCCACGGGACTCAAAATCAATCATTCCCGCGATGACGTCGGGGCTATTTCCCAAACCGCCAGACAGCGGCTTGAAATCATGAATGATACAGCCTCTCGTCAAAACTTACAAAATGCCCGAAGCTACTTGACCATGCAGCAGGCCGGCTTGGAGCAAGTTCGAAAAACTTACACCAGAATGGAATATCTGGCACAACAAGCGATCGATCCAGTCTTGGGTGATGCCGATAGAGCGAAATACGATCTGGAGTTCCAGAAATTGGCCGGCCAGCTAGATGAGCTGATGGGCAAGAAATTCAACGGGTTGCGACTTTTCAATCAAAACATGGTTTGTGGAGATGAGTTGAACATACCCTTGGGCGAACTTGACTACAGGACAAGTGATCCTGGTCCAGATGGATTAACAAAGAGATCGGTGACCCCCCAAGATCCATCGCTTGATCGTGACAATGTAATACAAACTATCCGCGGTCAAACACTTGACGTACAAGCCCCCGGAGGAACCCTTACTTTCAGCGTGAATTCTGGAACTGCGGGTGAAATCTACCGAGTGTTCATGGGCGGTCTGGAGCTTTTTTCCACTGGTCCCTCTTTCGCCGGTTCTGATCCTACGGTTGCAATCATGAATCAGTACAACTCGGACCCAACTTATCCCGCGGGTAGTCCTAGGCCCAATAATGCTCCCGCCGGCGCATTGCAAAGTACTGCTTGGGGAGATGACAGTTGGCTTACCTCGGGTAGCGCCAATAGCGGGGACAAGGATACTTTTAAGATAAAGTTCGGGCCGGGTATTCCGACGACCTTCGAAATCGATTACGGAGCTTCCAACCCGAATGCATACAAGGGCAGCACGCCCCCCCCTCCGGGCGATCCTAAGTATTTCAATCAAGGGCCGGGGGCCCAAGGTCAGCTCGTAGCTGATGGTGGTGTGATCCGAACCGCTAATTTGCCATTTGGCTCGAAAAGTACAGAACTGACCCTTCATTTTGAGACTAAGTCAATAGGCGTTATTTCGGATGTTAAGTTCGAGCCACAGAGTGAAGCTTTGCCGGTGCCGCTAGATTCTCACCACAATGGAATGACTTTTGATGCAAAAGGTTTCGGTACGCTTAGCGGCCATTCCATTGCGACTTTGGACAAGGCTAAGGATACCTTGGATCATCTAGCTGGTAAAAACGGCTATTACGGAGAAATTAATTGCATAGCCAACGACCGTATGCCGGCCGTTGCGGCTGAAATGCGAAGGTTGGACATGAAAATAGCCGAACTCGAAGATCAGCATATGACCGGCGAGGCCACTTTGGGTCGCATCCAAGATGCCGATGTTGCTCAGGAAGCCACCAAGTTTGCCACGCAGTCTCTCAAGATGGAATTGGCGGCAAACATAATGTCCCGAGTGACTAGGCTTACCGACGTCCTGTTACCCCTGGCTACCCAACGAGCAGGGGGCTCCAGCTTGTGAAAAATAGTTTTAAACCGATATATGAACCTTACCTGATTTGGGGCTCCGCCAGGAGGGCGGCGCCCAATCATTTAATTACTAAATGTAAACCCTGAGACAAGGAGGTCTCGCTATGCAACTAACCAACTATGGATTCATCGAGTCCCGAGGTAACTATATCTCGGCTCGATCCAACTACGAACGTCCTATGGAGCGTCTTTCCACGGGACTAAAAATCAATCATTCCCGCGATGACGTGGGGGCATTGCGAAAGTCGGCCCTTCAGCGTGTCGAAAATACAAAAGTCGGGATTTTGCGCACCAACCTGCAAAACGCCTTGAGTTATACCAAGACTCAAGACGGCGCCTTGGAGAAAGTCGGGCGAATATACGAACGCATGGGGACTTTGGCGCACAAGGCGATGGATGTTACGGTGGACGATCAGTCCAGAAGTGACTTGAACGACGAGTATCAAATGTTGGAGGGGCAACTCTCTGGACTGTTAAGCGAAAAGTTCAATGGCATTTCCCTTTTCACTAAAGCGACTGGATGCACGGAACCTGAAGTGACGGAAATCGATGCCAACTTCGATGCTGGTTTAAACGAAACATTACCTGCAACTTTTCCCGCCTTCGGTGCAAAAACACAGGCAAACCCCGATCGATGGGTAACTACACAGGATGTCGAAACCACTGATGGAACTCTTACCTTGGACGTCAATGGAGGAAGGGTTTCCGAGAGGTATATCGTTCAGCAAGGGACGACTACGATCTTTGACACGGGTTGGTGGGCTACAGCTGGCAGTGCTTACGACAATGACTACGACCGATTCGTGATCGATTTCGGCAAGGGAAAAGATACCGCATTTGAGTTTGTTCCTCGAGATACTGGTAATAACACTAATGATAATACCCCGGACGGAACTTTTAATAACGAAAGTTTCAATAAAACTGGAGGCGTTGCTTCAGGCTACTTGTTACAACTAGGCGAAGGCTCGACGGCAGGTCTTCTTGGCAAAAAATATACAACGAGCGGTGGACCGTTGACTCAAGGTCAGGTTACCATAACGCCAGCTCCGGGAGACAGTACGGAGCTAACAATTGAGGTCCAATCGACGAGCTTGTTTCAAGCGTCTGCAGACTTCAAAGGCGTTAAGATAATCGAGCCCGTGGAAATTCCCGCCTTAGAAGTCGTTGTCAATGAAGAAGGCGAGATCGCTAGCTTCGAAGCTTTGGGCTTCAGCCGTCTATCCGGTACAGACATTAGTACCCGAGATAATGCGCAAGCCGCACTGGAACGGCTTCTGGGAGAGAACGGCGAAGCTACCAAGCACGGAGAAATTCACTGTTTGATGAATGGCCAAAGGGCTGAAATCGGTAAGAGCATGCGTCGCTTGGAGTTGGAAATCGAAAGACTTGAAAACAAAACGATCAGCGGAGAAAAAGCGGTCAGCCGAATAGAAGATGCGGATATGGCTCAGGAAGCCACCAAGTTTGCCACGCAGTCTCTCAAGATGGAATTGGCGGCAAACATAATGTCCCGAGTGACGAGGCTTACCGACGTCCTGTTACCCCTGGCTACCCAACGAGTAGGGGGCTCCAGCTTGTAATGAACAGTTATGAAATAGGAGACGAAAAAGAATTTCCGGCGAACTCATGATCGGGCATTGAAATTGCCCGCTTATGAGAGATCACCAGTTGAACTTAGCTCGTGCTGTTCACTGCACTGCCTGTCAAACCATATCCAATCTTTCCCAAGACAATCATCTTATAGAAATAAATTTAGCTAGGAATATAAATTCCCCTACCTGAAGGATTTATGAACGATGATTAGTAACCAAATTAACGCGCACATCGCCAGAGAGATGGGAACTTTGGATCGTGAGCATCGAGTTCACGTTAAAAAGCTCTCGACAGGCAAGCGCATACTTGCACCCAGAGACGATGCGGGTGGCCACTCCTTAGCTGTTAAGCACGGAAGCGCCGCAAGGCGAACTCAAGCAATGCTGACCAATCTGCAAAATGTCTTTTCTTATGCACAAACCCAAGACGGTGTTTTAGCTAGCGTGGGAAAGGTTTACAAGCGAATGGACGAACTTACCTCGATGGCGATGGATCCGACTAAAACCGATTCCGACCGTGCTTTATATAACAAGGAATTCCAAGAATTGCGCGACATGGCAGTTCGCGCTAACGGTGAGGAATTCAACGGCCTTCGCCTTTTCCGAGGCAAGCTGTACGAGCTTGTTGACAAGGGAATGAAAATCAATTGGACCGACTCGAAGGCAGAGGTCGATGCGCTGGACGCTGGAGATCCAAACAACACCTATTACTTGGCAACCATTACCTCTGAAACCGAGCAGGCGGAGGTTGGCCTACAGATCGGAGACGTTGGCATTAATGCTTGGCTAGGAGGAAATGATACGGCTGTTGAAGGGGAATGGAGATGGACCGAAGGCCCCGAAGGCCTAGAAGATGGAGGCCAAGGCAGGCAGTTTTGGCAGGGCAAATCCAATGGTTCTGCCGTGAACGGATCCTATGAAAACTGGGGCGGCGGTGAACCGAATGATTCTGGGGGCGAGGACTACCTTCAAATCAGCCAAGCGTCTAACCCCATAGCCTCTTGGAACGATTTGCCCGATACGAATACAGCGGGATCAACATATCAACCGGAAGGTTATGTCATGGAGGTTGACCAAGGAGACCTGAAGGTCGGGAAGGATCGAAACGGAGATACCTTTGATCTCAAGAACGTTGATTTCCAAAAGTATCTAAGTGAGACTGGATTATCTATCGACACCATGGCGAATGCTCAGGCTGCCACAGTTGCGATGAAAGGAGTTATAGAAAACATAGCCACCGCCAGAGCAATTGTGGGAGCAAACTTGTCTAGGGTTTCCGGAGAGATAGAAAACCTTCGCAGGATTGGAAATTCGTACGAGTCAGCTCTTTCTAGGGTGCAGGACTTGGATATGGCTTTGGAAAGCGGTCGTATGTCCAAAAAGTCGGTCAAGTTAAAGAGTTCCTCCGCATACCTTGCGCAGGCGAACGAGATTATGAATCCCAATCTGATTCAAGTCTTGCTCGAATAAATGAAATGTAATCATTCCCGCCTGAATGGCATAATGGGAACATGCAACAAAACCGGAATTGGCAGATCCCAAATTTACGGAGACTCTTTTTGCCTGTCGTCTAGAGTCACCAGTAGTTTTGCTTCCTGCCACTTAGAAAGGGTCGATTCATAACGTTCTCGCAGACCCAAGACCTCCCTTTCTCTTTTTTCCAGCAATTGAAAGCGAGGGTCGGATTTGCTTTCGGAAGAGGTTGCCTTTGCAATTGTCACAAGCCTGGCACGCACCTCGTTTCTTCTCATCGAGGTTTTAGAATAAGCTTCCTTTAGTGAGGTAATAACCGTTGTCAGCTCTGTTTCCAGTTTTTGCATCGCTTGCGCAATCTGGTGGTCTAGTTCTTCTCGGATGGCTTTGTTTTTTGCTTTTGCCGAATTACGAAACTTCCTCAACTGCTTGATTGTGTCAGAGAAATCGGCAAGGTTTCCTTTGTTGGAAAGAATGGACAGGGACGCTAAATTTTCTGAGGAAGCACCTTTTTCGCGGGCTTCTTTTAAGACTGACAACACCTCGACATGCTCTACTAGTTCTTTTTCGCATTGATCTCGCTCTGCTCGAAGGGAGATTTCTTCCACAGTCGCAACTGGCTCCGTCGACTGTCTCTGCTGAATCTGTCGACGAAGCTCCTCGATGTCCTCTTCTTTTCGCTGGAGGGAGAACACCAATTCTGCGACTGCCGGCAATAAGGGGGTTTGCGCAGATTCCTTATCAAGCATCTGGATGTGTGCTCGAGAAACGAGCTGACTCAATAATCTAGCCGCTTCGAGAGTTTTGCCGTGACACGACACCTCTATTGTTTCCGAACCATTGGAATCCTTTGAGGCTATCGAAAAAAGTGATCTGGTAAGAGCATCGTTTTCAAGGGCGATGGATTGATTCGAGAAGGGACCCAATATAACCTTCTTGGCGTTAGCGGCGGATTCAATCATTTGGGTGAGGTGCTGCAGGAAAGGCTTTCCGTCTAGGACTCGCCGATGCATGTCCAATGCCTCCCGAGGAGTTACGCCCTTTTTTCCCAAAGTTTTTTTTGCACGATATAGAAGTTTTGCTGTCGACATCTCCCGTCGCAGCAAGGGAGTCAAGGTACCCGTTTTGTCGGGCTCAAAATTTCTTTTTGCCATTATATCTCCCTTGGAAGAAGACTTAGAGTGCTTATTGTCGTTACCTAAATTAAGCGAACTGCTTGTCTGGCGGACGCTTTGAGTGGTCTTTTCGTTTTTTGATTTCGTTTGCACCATGCCAGCCCAGAAGAGCAGCACGGTTATCAAAATGAAAGCAAAGCTTAGGGCGGTTTTCACAAAATCAGATTACTGGTAGAAATGACTTTTCGCCAAGTAGATTTTTTCTTGCTTTTCGAGAATGCAAAGTGAGAGTTGGATTGCCTTTAATTGCGCAAACCATGTTACATGGTCAGTTTTGCATTGTTTGTCTTACAAGTTTTTAACATAAGAAATAAACAATATTGTATGTTTGACTCCTAAGAGGTTGTTGAGAGTAAATGCCTTATCTCTTCTACAGTTTAAAAGTATGTACTGATGAGCGATTCCGTTTCGGTCGAGTTTTCTCAACAACTTACGCAAATCCAGCGCAAGTTGTATTCATACATACTTTCTCTCGTTCCAAACAGAGCAGAGGCTGAAGATATATTACAGGAGTCCAATTTCGTTCTTTGCCGCAAGGCCAAGGAATACGATAGGGAGCGAAACTTTCAGGCATGGGCATTCCGAATAGCTCGCTATCAGGTTATGGCATTTTTAAAAACCCGGAAAAGAAGC
>Ga0209667_1000849_pt1 | contig 24105 bp, 19 predicted proteins | sample SaaInlV_165m_DNA_2_FD_184682 | JGI IMG/M metagenome (GOLD analysis project Ga0209667, IMG submission 184682) | Marine microbial communities from expanding oxygen minimum zones in the Saanich Inlet - Saanich Inlet SI037_S3LV_125m_DNA (SPAdes)... | ecosystem: Environmental > Aquatic > Marine >... | reverse complement strand
AATTTCTTTTAAGTTCTGTGTATTAAAAGTGTTCCCGCACGATTATGCCCATGAACACATGAACACTCTACGCTTGAACACTCGATTTTAATTCTTGTTGCTTATAGTTGCCGTTCTCCCCTAGATTCCTAGAATCTTACCAGAAGGGGATTTACAAAATGATAAAATGCATAATTATGTTTTTATTTATTGGGTTTATCTGGGGGCAGGAAAATTCCCCTTACTTTTCTAAAATAGATTTATTTGGTTTTGATCTCTCAACATGGTATATCCTAGGATGGTTTAATATATTTTCTGGAAAAATTGTACTCATATACTATGGATATAAGAAAGGTTGGGATATTTCTCAGTGGTTAGCGCTTATGCTCTTTGCAACTACTGGGGCCGCAATAGGCTCATTGTTTCTACCTAATATCATTGGAGTGCTTATTGGTTTCATTGGATGTTTGTTTTTAGGAAAAAGATTATTGGGGTTCCATCATGAATTGGGAACTATTGTCGCTTTATTTATCGCAATTGCTTTTGTAATTGGCCGTGTTGGCTGTTTAATTAATGGTTGTTGTTTTGGAAGCGAGACAGTTCTACCATGGGGAATAAACTATCCTATTGGGACGCCTGCTCATTGGCTCCATTTATCCATAGGTTCAATTCCAAATGGTTATTTAAGCAGTCTCAGTATTCATCCAATACAACTTTACGAAACTATCTTTCATCTTTTCTCTGCAATCTTTATAGTAAAATTAGGGAAGAGATTTAAAAACAGTAATGCTGTCTTGTTCTCCTACTTTGGCAGCTATTTAATTTTCCGATTTTTCATCGAGTTCATACGAGATATGAATAATGTTTGGTGGTCAGGCATAAATTTTGGTCCATTATCATTATTCCAATGGTTTTTACTTTTTACAGGATTTACTTTTTTAGCTTGCAGTCTCAAATTAGAAAAAAGGCATCAACCCATCTCTATAAAAAAACATACAGGCGATTATTTAAAAAGTAACCTTATCATTTTAATTACTTGTTTTGCTTCTGTCTTGCTATTTAAGAACAAGTTTCAAACAATCCATTTAGTGCAATTGGTTATTTTAATACCCTTAACTACCATTGTTTGCTTATCCCAATTAAGAAACAGGTTTGTCTTTTTTAATCCTATACCACGATTTGCTTCAATATTAATTATTGCATTTTGTTTTTCCACGCCCATAATTAGTCAAATAGAGAGTCGGTTGGACGACAAAATATTAATCAGTTCTAGGTTCGCTAAGAATAATAAAGCATGGATTTATATTGTTGATTACAAAAATAAATCTTTGTTACGAGCTGGTGATGCAAGCCTTACGACTTCTGAGCTAAATAGAAAAATGAGCCTGGTTAATCTAAATAATGTTCAAGATAGTTCATTTTCAAGTAATGATAAAACTAAAGAACGTTTTGGCGCAATAGGTGGGGGCTTCCAGCGATTTGAGATTAGTGGTTGCGGAAGTAGCACGATCTATACCGTTGCAAATATAGGTGGGACTGTTGGTAAAGAAAAAAAAGAAATTAAGTCTAAAAGTATTAATTATAGTGGATATAGAGGGAATATATATTTTAGCTCTGTTACACGTGGGGATAGACATGACTCTAATCAAATACTTTCTTTACACGCATATAAAAATATAGATTGGAGATTAGCGGGATTTGGGCTGGGAATTTCAGGGGCGATAGGGGGTTCGGGTATGGTGTCTGATTTTTCCACTAAGTCTGGTGTCCTTATTTATCCAAATGCCCACCTACGAATAGGCCCAAAAAGGTTTAATCTACAGGCAGGAATATCAGATCGGTATCATAATATCTTTAATCCAATGGTTGCTCACGTAAGTTTAGGATTTAAAAACAATCTTAGAATTGGGGTAACAAACCAAACGCCAGAATATCCTTTAGCGACTGCAGGTTTTTTCATGAGTTCTAATGACACTTATTTTATGTTTGGTTCTTCTGGCATTAGTTTTGGTCAAAAATTTCATTTTTAGATGGGTGATGTTCGCAGGGTCTTTCTAAGCTAACAAAAGAAGAGTTTTTAAAATGACAAAATATATAATGATGATTTTACTGACTGGGTTTGCCTATGGGCAAACTGATTTGGATAAATTAATTCTAAAAGATGATGGTGAATTCGTAGGTGAATTTTCAAAAATTGAAGATGAACTAGTATATTTTAAACCACGTGAAGCTTCTGGTTTTCAGCCCATGCCGGTAATGCGAATTAAGCAATTAACATTAAAAAATGGTCAAACGATTGTTACTGGTGGCATTGTAAAAAGCTTATCCGTTGTAGAATACCGAAAATTAAATACTAAAGAAAAAGCTGTTCATGATGCAAATTTAGTCGATATGTCGCGCTTGGATTTTTCCGCACCATTAAGCAGTCTTGCTTTTTGGGGTTGTGTGGCATCATACCAATTGTATAATGACGGCGAAATAACGGATATATACGGTGGAGAATGGTGGGGAAGCCCTGTCTTTTTAAAAAGTTCTATAGCAGGGAGTCTGGTTATTCCCTATTTTATTTTAGATCCGGGGTGGGAATTTAGTTATCCCGAATCAATAACAGATTATGATGATAAATTATACTACAAGAAAATTTATTCTAAGAAACTCAGACAAAGAAAAGTTAAATATATTTTAGGTTCTACCGTTGTTATTGGAGCCGTAGCATCTTTATGGTATGCGGTTTCAATGGGCAACATGAGTGGCTTTAGTATGGGTGGTGGTGGTGGAAATATGGGGATGGGCGGATATAGTGGAGATGCTGGTCCGTAGGTGCTTTCTAAGCTAACCAATGAGGAGTTTTTAAAATGACAAAATACATAATGATGATTTTACTGACTGGGTTTGCCTATGGGCAAACTGATTTGGATAAATTAGTTTTGAAAGAGGGCACTACATACTTTGGAGAATATTCAAAAACCGAAGGAAAGACCGTGTTTTTTAAACCACAAGGTGCATTCGGCTTTCAACCCATTCCTGTTAAGCGAGTTAAGAAATTAGAATTAAAAGATGGGCGAGTCGTGGTTCTTGATAGCAAAGTAAAAAATTTAAGTCTTGAAGAATATCAAAAATTAAGTACTAAAGAAAAAGCAATTTATGATGCGAATTTAGTCAATATGTGGCGGTGGGCTTTTTACGCGCCATTAGGTGGTGGTATTTCTGTAGGCGGTTCACTGTTTCTTGAAAAAACTGATATGTTTGAAGTTATACCCCTGCCAATTATTTACCTTGGCTCTATAGGAGCTAGCGTGGTGGCTCCATACTTTCTCTTAAATAGAAAGACGGATTTCAGTTATCCCGAAGCCATAACACATGGTTATGATAGAACAAACTATAAAAAGGTTTATGCCAAAACTATTGTTAAAAGGAAAGTTAAATATATTGTTGTCCCTCCTGTTATTATAGGCGGTCTAGGCTTTTTAGTTTTCATGCAAGCGATGAAAGGCTTTAGCATGGGAGATGGTGGCGGTGATTGGGGAATGGGTGGCTATAGTGGCGGTTCTGGTTACCCTTGATGAGGAGCGCTTGAGCTGAATACGGCATAGCTATGATTTTCACTGGAACGCGGTGCTTTAAACATTAAAAAATTGTGCCCCGGCATTTTACCCGACAGTTTGTTGGGTGTGCCTTGTCCGCGGGCTCCATGATTTAAGCATTAAATTTTTTACAATTTAGCCTTAATTTTCTCATCTAAATTTGGAGATGTAAGCTAGGATTCATTTAGACGCCACCATTCATTCATGAAAAAAGATACAATAATTATATTGTTAAAAACCGCTGGTGTGTTAGGTGCGCTATTTATGTTTCTTGTTGGAATAAAAGGTATGTCATCTGCAATAAAGCACATGGGCGCCGATGTTGCGGATTCAATATTTACAACCACAGGTGATCCTTTTGTTGCTTTATTTATTGGTGTTTTTGCCACTGTTCTATTTCAAAGTTCATCCACAACTACATCTCTTATTGTAGGCATGGTAAGTAGTGGTGCTCTTGGATTAACAGGTGCAATTCCTATGATTATGGGTGCAAATATTGGCACCACCGTAACCAATACAATTGTTTCCATGGGACACATTAATCGCGGCAATGAATTCAAACGTGCGTTTGCTGCTTCCACTGTTCATGATTTTTTTAATATTCTCGCTGTTATTATTCTATTTCCCTTAGAAATGCTATTCCACGGCATTCAGCGTAGCTCCGAATGGGTTGCAAGTTTGATTTTTGGCAAAATTGATAATGTGGATGTATTACAAGCAAAATCCCCGATCAAAGCGGCAGTGAAATCTGGGGCAAAGTTTATTGAACAATTCTCTTTTGATAATGATATAGTTTATCTCATTTTAAGTGTGCTGGTTACTTTTATGATGTTGTATGCCTTGGTAAAATTGCTTCGTAGCCTTGTGCTAGAAAAGATAGAAGTGTTTTTTGATCAATATATTTTCAAGACCGTTTTGCGCGCCATTGGATTTGGAATTATACTTACCATTATGGTTCAAAGCTCTTCTATTACTACGTCTTTAATTGTGCCTCTCGCTGGAGCGGGTGTTTTATCTCTACGGCAAATATTTCCATTTACGCTTGGAGCAAATATCGGCACAACGGTGACAGCATTATTGGCGGCTTTGACGGGAACCGTCTCTGCGCTTATTGCTGCCATTAGTCATTTACTGTTTAATATATTTGGGATTTTAATTATTTATGGAACTCCACCATTGCGCGCCATCCCATTAAAATTGGCGGAGATGATTGCTGAATATTCCGTAAAAAACAAACTTTTCCCCATTGCATACTTATTGATTGTGTTTGTTGCCATTCCATTAATCATAATTTTATTAGGCGGACAAACCGCTTAATAACAAAAAAAGAGAGAAAACCTATGTCAGTTTTTAAAGATATTGTTAAGCTTTGGAGTTCTGATGATCTCCTGTCTCAAGCGTGGGATGATTCCTATAAAATGATGGTTTTATCCAATGAAATTTTCACCCAAGCCATAAAATATCTTAGGGAAGGAGAAAATAAAGACACCATCCTTGCACTTAAAAAACGAGATACGGAGATTAATCTTTTCCAAAAAGATGTTCGGAGAAAAGTAGTAACCCATTTCGCTGTTTCTCAAGATATTGATGATTTACCCAATGGGCTTGTGCTTCTAAATATGGTTATTGATGTGGAGCGGGTTGGTGACTATACCAAGAATATTCTTGATCTTGCTCTCAATCACCCTAACACCATTAAATCTGAAGATTTATCCAAGGATCTGCATCGGGTTGAGCAAGAGGTTATTTCAAGATTTAGCAAAACACTTGAAGCAATTCATACTCAAGATGAAGAGGTGGCTCGCTCGCTAATGGTTTCTTATAAAGAAAATTTGACAAGCATATCTGATGCAATTGTGAACGGCTGTATTTCCGGTGAAATTACACAAGGAGACGAATCAAAAACTGTAGCTTTAGCCCTTTATGCCCGCTATTTAAAACGTATCGGTGCCCACTTAAAAAACATTACAAGCATTTTAGTTAATCCGTTTGATGCGGTGGGGTATGTTCTTGAATCCAATTCTTAAGTGCCTGCGTGTCGGCAGATAGGCAACTCAATAACAGCTTGTAAAAGAAGCAAAGTTCGGGTATTCCATGTTTTTGGTCAAGTTATCTTTCAAATTTGCTGCCGTTTTTATTTCTTATGGTGTGATAACTTTTTGGTAATATTTTTTCTTCAACCAAAACGAAACTCGAACTAGTAAAATCAATGCAGGAACTTCAACTAATGGGCCAATTACGCCTGCAAATGCTTGTCCTGAGTTTAAACCGAAAACTGCAATTGCAACTGCAATCGCCAATTCAAAATTATTTCCTGCGGCTGTAAATGCAACTGCGGCTGTTTTATCATATTCTGCTCCCACTGCTTTGGTAAAGAAAAATCCAATGATAAACATTAATGTAAAATATATAAGTAAAGGAACCGCAATAATCAGAACATCCATTGGGATTTCAACGATTAGTTCTCCCTTCAACGAGAACATAACCACAATTGTAAATAAAAGTGCAATTAAGGTCATTGGCGAAATTGTTGGAATGAATTTCTTTGTGTACCATTCATCGCCTTTTAATTTCACTAAAATTAATCGGCTTAAGATTCCCATTACAAATGGAATACCCAAATAAATAGCAACACTTTCTGCAATCGTTCCGATTGAAATATCTACGATGGCACCTTCAAATCCAAAATAGGGCGGAAGAACCGTGATAAAAATCCAAGCATAAAAACTATAGAAAAAAACTTGAAAAATACTGTTTAGAGCCACCAAACCTGCACCATATTCACTACTACCTTCTGCAAGGTCGTTCCAAACTAAAACCATTGCAATACAACGCGCCAAACCAATTAAAATCAGCCCAACCATATATTCTGGGTAATCACGTAAAAATGTGATCGCCAAAACAAACATTAAAACAGGACCGATTATCCAGTTGAGGATAAGTGAAATAGAAAGGATTTTTGTGTTTCTAAATACTTTTGGTAAGAGCGAATAATTTACCTTTGCCAAAGGCGGATACATCATTAATATTAAACCAATTGCAATGGGCATATTAGTTGTTCCGCTATTGAATGAGTTTATAATATTAGGAAAAGTTGGAATAAAATATCCAAGCCCTACTCCAATTGCCATTGCAACAAAAATCCAAAGCGTTAGATTTTTATCAAGAAAACTTAATTTTTTATTAGATGCCATATTTAAAATCCTAGATTCAAGTAGTAAATGCCCGCCTGAGGCAGACAGGCAACCGTTAATTTCATGTCAAAAAATACTTCATTGGGTGTTTTGAATCCAAACCTTTTTCTTGGAAACAAGCGAATTTTTCTCTACAGAACCAGCTTGAATGAAAGATCTTTTAGTTGCCCCACTTGACGGTTTATTGTGTTTTGTATTGCTTTGGGCTATGGATTAAAATTTAAACTGAAAATTCACAACAATTGAATTTTCTGCGTCGCCACCTTCTGGTGTTTTCATCCTAAATGTGGGCGCAATGTTTAATCCTTTTTCTGCTTTATATAACACGCCTACAACAATGTATTGCTCTCCGCCTCCACTAAAATCGGTATTTTCATCATATTGATCAAATCGACCTAATACCGAGACTTTTTCTGAAAGGACAGCCGTTCCATAAGCGGAGATAATTTGTGAATTTTTGCCCAGAGTTCCTTTTTTATCAAACTCAAATCCTATACGAATTTTATTTCCTGAATACCCGCCAAACAATCCTAAAACGCCTGTATTTTCTATAGATATCATCGTGGAATCTTCAGGCATTGTTGTATTGGGGTCATTATCAAAATCACCAATAATATCTTGATCATAAGGCTCATAAGAAAAACTCGCACCAAGATTGAATCCTTCTTTCTTGTTTAATTGAGATTCACCATATACAGCATGGAGAGATATTTTTTTATGTGAATCTGATTCTATCTTTTTATAGCCACCACCATTGGTGATTAAGGCACTTGTAGATAGAGAACCAAAAGATTTTGTAAGCCCGAGTCCAATATCTGCAGATGCTGAAAACTTATATGTATCCATTGGCATGGTTTGAATAAATCGGTGCCCCCAAGTATCTTCCATGGTTTTAAACATGTTTACACCTTGCATTCCCATCGTGATATTGCCAAGGTTTGTTTTCCATTTTAGCATTGCAACTTTCAAAAAAGCTGTATGTGCGCTTCCGCTTTCATTTTTCCCAATATCATAAGTCATTTTGTAGGAAAGATTCTCATTCACAGAATTCCCATAACTTAAATATGCGCGCTTTAGATTGAAGGCGTTTATGCCATTTTCGCTTAAATCGCTTGTATGGTCAAAAAATATTTTTCCGCTTGTTTGCCCACTTGCAAAAAGGCTTCCAGCTAACAAAAGAGTTAAGCTCATAAGTGTGTTTATTGTTTTCATGAGGTGTTATCCTTTTTTTAAATGATCTAAGTGAAATAAAATGTTTCTTAATTTTGTTTTTTGCATATTGAAAACTACATAAGAAATATCAAAAATTATCTTAGAAACAATTTTAATGAATATGCGTGTAGCGTAAAATTGGGTGATGAAATCTAAAAACAATCAAACGTTTTGCCTCTAAACTAATGAACCGTAGCGGACAATTATATATTTTGTCAATTCTCTTTGTCGTTGTTATGATTATGGTGGCGACCTACGAAAAGGCAATTGATATATCAATTGATTCACAGTTTCTACCAGTGTCTTCATCCTTTTTTTCAGAAAAACCCATCAGATATTTTGGGGTTGTGTCTCGTTATTCTCCTCGTGAAATTTATGAAGGCTATCAACCAATTATGGATTATTTAAGCCAAAATACTTCCTTTTATTTTGAACTTAAGCTCTGTGACTCTTATTTAGGAACAGCGACGCAGCTGGGGGAAGGAGATGTGTCTGTCGCCGCACTTGGAAGTCTAATTTATATAAGCAAAAAAAATACCTTAGCCTTGGATGTTATTTTACAACCCCTAAATAAAAGCGGTAAAAGCACAAATCGAATCATGTTTGTTACTCAAAATAATATGGAATTAAACTCCTTAGAGGATCTTCGGGGAAAACGCATTGTGCTTCCATCAAAAGAATCCTTAACGGGTCATTGGGCACCTATATATATTCAGGAAAAAACAGGCTTAGTGCAAGATGACTTTGAAATTGTACATTATGCGTCACACCATACGACAGTTGCTGAATTGGTATTACAAAACAAATTCGATGTTGGCGTTATCAAAGAACCGGTTGCAGAAATGGCAAAAGAAAAGGGTTTGAAAGTTTTTCATATTGCTCCTCCCCTTCCTACAAGTCCAATCGTCATTTCAAGCAAAACAGATTTGCAACTGAAAGATGAAATAATAGCAGCATTTACTTCTATCGATGTAAATCAATCCGGTATGATTAAAATATTAGAAAACTGGGATGAAGAATTCTCTCATGGCTTTCAAAAAGCTATTGATGAAGATTACAATATCACAATCTCTGTTTTAAATGCCATTAAAAAGGCACAAAATTGATTTTACCTAATTCATTAAAGGGACGTCTTTTTATTGTATTTGGATCATTGTTAATTGCGATTTTATCTTTTATTTCTTTACTCGTTTTTCAAGAAATAAAGGGGCTTGTCCTTGATAAAAATATGGAAACCGTTCAACAAATTGCCCATACAGGAACTATCCCATTGGTAGACGCAATGTTAAATCAATCCATGGGGAAAACCCTTCCCATTGGATATTTGAATCGAACACTAAAAAAACTAAGAAAGGAGTCAGATAAAAAAATCTACTACGCTATTTTTGTAAATCAAGCTATGGATTTGGTTTTTGCAGATAATTCAGATGTCGATTGGCCCCCTATTCCCGATTTGCTCCAATTTCATCAAGCTTTATCCAAACAAAATGGGAATTGGGTAGCAGAAGTGATTGAACCTGTTTCTATATCTACAAAAACGTGGGGTTATCTTATCTTGGGATTTGAAGCAAATTCAGTTCAAGCGGAAGTAAAACAGATTTTGTTTATGATTTATTGGGTTGTGGGGTTTATTATTATTGTAATGCTGTTTGTGGTCAATGGGATTTCGGAATATTTAACCCGCCGATTAAACCAACTCGGTAATGCAGTAAAACAGTTTAATTTATATCCAAGCGATGAAAGTCTCCCAGAAGGTGATGATGAAATTGGACAACTAGCGACAAATTTTGAACATCTTCGGCGTCGCCTTATTCAGTCAGGACAGAAAATAAAAGAATCTGAGAGGAATGTCTTTCATGCAGAAAAATTAGCTTCCATTGGTCGCTTAGCCGCTGGCATGGCTCATGAAATAAATAATCCCCTAACTGGAATTCGATACTCCATTAATAACATATTAGAAGATGAGTTGGAAGAAAAAGAACGAAATGACTATTTGCGACTTATAGATGATGCCTTGAAAAATATCGAATCTGTTATTGCTAAATTACTGGGGTTTTCTCGTCGAAAAGGTGACTATAAATCAAAGGTGTCATTCAATGATGCGCTTTTAACTGTCCAAAAGCTTTTAGATTATTCCATTAAATCTAAGGAAATCGAAATTGTAACAAATTTCCAACCCGATCTTCCTGAGATACATTGTAGCGCTCATTTATTAGATGAGCTATCAATGAACTTAATTATGAATGCCATTGACGCATCTGAGATTGGTGGAAAAATTGTTTGCTCCACTTCTTTTGAAAAAAACAGAATTCAATTTTCTGTAGAAGATTGGGGGCACGGAATTCGACAAAAAGATATATCAAAAGTATATGATCCGTTTTTCACCACCAAGGAAGTTGGAAAAGGAACGGGGCTTGGCTTGTACGTTGTGCAAGAAATTGTTCTGGGGCTTGGTGGGGAAATAAAGCTTTCTACTCAAATAGATTCTGGCGCTAAATTCACGATTCACTTACCCACAGGATCACAATGAAAATATTATTAATTGAAGATGAAAAAATTCTTCGTATCTCTTTATCTAAAACACTCCAAAGAGCCGGATATGCTGTATATCCTTGCGATGATGGTGGAAAAGCAATATCTATATTAGGGAAAGAAATATTTGATCTTGTGCTAACAGACATTCGCTTGCCGGGAAAAAGTGGACTTGATATTTTGAAGCACATCCAAAAAAAACACCCAAATATAAAAGTAATTATGATGACAGCGTTTGGTTCTGTAGAATCGGCGGTGGGTGCATTAAAAATGGGGGCAAGTGATTATTTGACTAAGCCTTTTTCCCAAGAAGAATTGCTTCATAAATTGGCTACCATTCGAGATTATCAATTCATTGAAAAAGAAAATATTGAACTGAAACAAAAACTGAATCTCTCAAAAAAAATTATTGGTAATTCTCCTCCTTTCCTCAATTTGATTGAAAAGGTAAGCCTAACAGCATCAAGCGATCATTCTATTTTAATAGAGGGAGAAAGTGGAACGGGAAAAGAGCTCATTGTGGATTTAATTCATGAAATGAGCGATCGTTCAAAACAGCCTTTAATAAAGGTTAATTGCGCTGCACTATCTGAGTCTTTATTTGAAAGTGAATTATTTGGGCATGAAAAGGGTGCTTTTACGGGCGCTTTAAAGCAAAATATTGGGCGTTTTGAACGCGCAAATGGAGGAACGTTATTTATTGACGATATTGATGATTTGCCCATGTCGTTGCAGGTAAAACTTCTTCGCGTTATTCAAGAAAATGAAATCGAGCGCGTTGGAGGAGATAAAACTATTTCTATTGATGTTCGAATTCTCGCTGCAACAAAAGTGAATCTTCAAAAAAAGATGGAGGATGGCGCTTTTCGGGATGACCTTTTTTATCGATTAAATGTGGTTCATCTACCTGTTCCTTCCCTTAGAGATAGACCAAATGACATTCCGCTTCTTGCTGCGCACTTTATTGGAAAGCATGGCTCCGGGCATCATATTACGCCAGCTGTAATGAATTTGCTTCAAAGCTATCCTTGGCCTGGAAATGTGCGTGAATTGGAAAACGCCGTTATCCAAATGATTGCTCTTTCACAAGGAGATACTTTGGTTGCTAGTCTTTTGCCAAAATATTTACAAGAACAAAAAAACCACAAGCCAAATCCTATTGACTCTTCTTTAAGTCAAACTATTTCTTCGTCAGAAAAAACACTTATAAAAGAAGCCTTAGAAAAATGTAAGTGGCGACAAACAGATGCAGCAAAACTGCTAAATCTTCCAAGAACAACCCTTAGGTCTAAAATGAAAAAATATGGCCTAGTTAATAATTAGGCGTATTTTCGTCTATAAGGCGATATTTTGTCGCAACTTTATTGACTTTTTTGGTTCGACCCTCAACGACAACTTACGGCACACTCCTTGCCTACACGTTGTTTAATGAACGCTTATGTTTTACCATCTTAAACTCTTACCAACAATATTCTAACTAAACATACAAAGGACTCCTTATGTCTAAAGAAAAAATGAAAGTCGGCGAAATATCAAAACCGAGATTTGAATTTAGAAGCTTCGGTCAGGATTTTATTGATCAAGCAGAGCGAATGGCGAGATTGTCTGTTCCTATTCCAGAAAAACTTTGGGTTCGTCATTCCCCAGAAATCTACATCATGTCTCGCACAAATGATGAAAACAATACAAAAATCCGTGATGGGAAAATGGATATCAAAACCTATGTTCAAACCGTAGATGGCCTTGAGCAGTGGAATCCGTTGACGAAAACCGAATTTCCTGTATCTGTCGATTTTTTGAAAAGTGATATTTTCCCTGCCTTTCAGGTTGAAATGCCGACATTCGAAAAAGATGAGTACTCCCATGATGAATTTTTAGCTATGGTTAAAGCTCACCCAGACTTACAATCGGTTAGTGTGGTAAAAGAACGTTATGGGTATATGGTAAATGATACCATTTGTGAGGTTGGATATGTATTGGTCAATGGTGCGACAATTATGTCCATCAATTCTGAATCAACAGAATTAGATGATATTAAAAAAACGATGACGGACGTTGGGCTTGATGGTGTTGAAAATATTAATTATCTCCAAGCAATCAAGCGTGTCATTGGATGGATTGATAAGCCATTAGCAAATTAAACCGAAAATAAAGGAATTATCATGGCAAATGAAATAGAAAGAAAATTTTTAATCAAATCGCTACCAGAAGATATGAGTGGAACCACCATGCGTCAAGGATACCTACAGCCTGAAAAAGAACGGGCGGTCCGCATTCGCACGGTTGAAAAAGATGGATCAAAAAAAGGTGTATTAACTATAAAGGGGATGGGAAGTGCAAGTGGCATGAGCCGTTACGAATTTGAAACTGAGATTCCTGTAGAAGACGCAGACCACCTTTTGTCGTTATGTAACCAGCCGTTAATCGAAAAAACTCGATATAAAATTGATGTTGATAATTTAACGTGGGAAGTGGACGAGTTTCATGGTGTAAATGACGGACTTGTTGTTGCAGAAGTTGAATTGGAAAGCGAAGAACAAACTTTTGACAAACCTAGTTTTGTTGGAGAAGAGGTAACAGGACAAACTAAGTATTACAATATGATGTTACTGAAAAATCCATACACAACATGGTAATCCATCGAGTGATGACAACAATAATCGTGTTCATGATATCGCTTTGGCGAATCTTTTTTGTGGGTAATTTTTATTTTCTTTCGTTTTTTCTCAACAGCCACACCCCATCCTACGTGAGTGGGGTTATAATGGTAAGAAAATGAAGATTACAACTCCCTGTTGTCTGGTTTAATATAAAGACTATCTGATTACTCATATTTTAAAAACCGATTAATATGACTCCAAAATTCAGAAAAGTTTTTTCTTTTTTCAATCATCGCTTTCTAATTCTGTTGATATTCAGTTTTGGTCTCTTGTTAGCTGAGTTTCCATCCAAGCCTATTAAGGTTGTGGTTTATACTGGTCCTGGGGGACTTATCGATATAACAGCGCGGAAATTCACCGCCATAGCAAATAAATATGTAGATGCTACGTTTGTTGTCGAGAATAAACCGGGTGCCGGGGGGATAGTGGCTTTAAAAAAAGTAATCCAATCTCCCGCAGATGGTTACAATTTATATGCTTGCACAAAATCAAATATAGCAAAATTTATTTTAGCTGGAGGGGATAATTATGTGGATGCTTTGCATTGGACCGCTATGCTCATGGCTGACCCGGAATGTGTTATAACAAATAAAAAAAATGATATTTCTGACTGGAAAGCAATTGTTAATCATGCTAAAAATAATCCTGGCGAACAGAATTGGGTCGGGCCAGCTACTGGCGGACTAGATCATGTTACGGCAATGAAAATATGGGATAAATACTCTATGGAAGCAAAATGGATTCCATTTAAGAGTGGGGGGAAAGCGCTTGCCTCGCTACTAGGCAAACAGGGAATTGCCTATGTGGGGAACCCCCGTGATGCTCTTGGAAATCCTGATTTATATATTGCTGCCGTTTCAAGTCGTCAGCGTTTGGATGCTTTCCCGGATACGCCTACTTTTACAGAACTCGGGATGTCGGGCTTGGAAAACGAATTCATGTGGCGCGGATTTGCCCTGAAAGCAGGAACGCCACCTGAAATCATTGATTGGTATACCGCTCTTTTCAAAAAAGTGACCGCTGATCCGAACTGGCGTGAATTTTGGGGTCGGGGTGGAATTGATGTGGAATTTATCGGTGGTGATGACTTTACTGAAATGGTTCGTGAAGATGCAGCCACATTTGAATATTATTTAACAAAATCTGCCATCATTTCAGATTCCAATATCAACGGACTCGCTAAGCTCGCCAAAGGGTATCCTCTCATGGGTGTTATTATAGGATTATTTATCGTGCTGGCTATAATTGGTTTAATGATTTATAACTCCGGTGCATCTCAAATTCTTGGAAGAGTCATGGTTATTGGTTTTTTCTTAATTGTTTCCGCTGTTTTTTATTTACAATCTTTAATTTTTCCTGTCAATAGTGTCATCGGCGCAGCTGCTATTCCGCGTTTATGGATAACGGTGCTGGTTCCGCTAAACCTATTACTCTTAATGCGGACAATTCGAAGGCAAGAAGAAATAGAAGGCAGCGGTTCAAAAATAAACCTTGTGCTGGCATTCATCGGGTTTCTAGTGGTTTACCTTATTGTAATGTTATATATCGGCTATTTTATCAGCACCTTTGTGTTTGTTGTGGGTAGCGCAATCTATCTTGGTTATGATAAATTAAAAATTTCGCTTATGGTTGCAGCGGGGTGGGTTCTGTTTTCCTATATCATTTTTTATAAAATTTTATTTGTACCCCTGCCAATGGGAGTAATTTTTGAAGGACTTTTTTAACGGGGTTTTCCAATGGAATTACTAACAAATCTCCAAGGTGGGTTATCCTATGTCTTCGGATTCGTTCCAATTTTGACCATTATTTTGGGTGTAACCATGGGTATTATAGCCGGAGCTACTCCGGGCTTATCGCCATCCATGGGCGTAGCCCTTTTAGTGCCATTTACATATACCATGCCGCCAACCTTAGCACTAATTTTGTTGGTTTCGATTTATATTGCCGCCAACTACGGCGGTTCAATCACTGCTGTAACCATTAATGCACCAGGGACCCCATCGTCCGTCGTTACGGCCTTTGATGGATATCCTTTAACAAAAAAGGGGAAACCGGGGCTGGCTTTGGGTGTTTCCTTAGTCGCATCGACCATTGGTGGAATCGTTGGAACAATAATCCTGATCTTTTTCTCGGGACCGCTGGCCAAAATTGCGCTCAAATTTCATCCTGCAGAATATTTCGCTCTGGCTATATTTGGATTAACAACCGTTGCTTCTTTGGGAGGGAAAAATTGGATAAAAGCCTTTATTGCAGCCATGTTTGGCTTGCTCTTGAACACGATTGGTATCGACCCAATTTCCGGCGTGAGTCGATTTACGTTTGGTTTATCCTTTCTTTATGATGGTTTCGCGCTGATACCAGCTCTTATCGGATTATTTGCCCTAAGCGAAATATTCAAACAACTAGAAAATGGAAATCTATCCACTCAGGGAGCGACAGACGCTAAGCAGGAATGGCCTACAATTGGAACATATTGGCGACTCAAAATCACAATTTTAAGATCATCGTTCATGGGAACTATTATAGGGATTTTTCCAGGGGCGGGTGCAACGATTGCCGCCTTTATTTCTTATGATGTCAGTAAACGCTTCAGTAAAAATCCTGAAGAATTCGGGAAGGGTAGCCTTGAGGGAGTTGCGGCTGCAGAAGGAGCGAATAGCAGTTCAGTTGGAGGGGCGCTCATACCCTTATTGACATTGGGAATTCCGGGAAGCGCATCTACGGCTGTGTTAATTGGAGCATTAATGATTCATGATCTTACGCCCGGCCCTCAACTTTTTGTATCAAATCCGGAAATCATCTATGGTTTGTTAGCCAGTCTGCTTCTAGCAAATGTTGTTTTACTGGTGCTTGGATTTTTCGGGAGTCGCCTCTGGATAAAAGTAACAACCATACCAAAAATGATTTTATTCCCTGTTATTTTTGCCGTATCAATTATTGGCAGTTTTGCTGTTCGAAACTCTTTTTTTGATGTGGCGGCTTGTCTGGCTTTTGGCGTTTTTGGATGGTTATTAAGACGTTATAATTATCCGGTAGCACCCATTGTTCTGGGTATGGTTTTGGGTAATATAGCTGAAACAAATTTTATCCGAGCAGTCATGATGGGTGGTTGGACAATTTTCTTTACCAGACCAACCAGCTTGATTATGCTCATCGTTGCAGCCGGTAGTTTCACGATTCCATTAATACAGGCTTATAAAACAAAAAAATAAAGGCTCAAAAATCCTTATGTCGCACCTAAAAAAACTAAAAACCTCAACGGAAAACAGATGAATCTCTCGACAAAACCCAAAAACCAACGATTCTCTTTAATCAAAGCGATCTTACCGCTTACTCTGACACAATTCCAATATTCCTTATTAAGCATTATAGCCTTATTTATCTTCATGATGATGAACCCTGTCTTTGCGGGGTCTTTAGAGGTAGAGAGTGCGTTTTCTTGGGGAAGACTTGTCATGACCCTAGCAGGAGGATTGGCTTTTTTCCTTTATGGTATGGAAAAAATGAGCGAGGGCATGAAAAAATCTGCTGGCGATCGAATGCGGAATATTTTATCTGCTTTAACCAACAATCGTATTATTGCTATGTCTGTAGGTGCCTTTGTTACCATGGTTATCCAAAGCTCCAGTGCGACTACCGTTATGCTGGTGAGCTTTGTGCAGGCTCAGCTTATGACGTTTGTCCAATCGTTGGGTGTGATTTTAGGTGCAGATATTGGGACAACCATTACAGCTCAACTGGTCGCATTTAAGCTGACTGATTATGCTTTAGTCATGATTGCTGTCGGCTTTGCCTTAACGATGTTTTCTAAAAAAGATTCTACAAAATACCTTGGGGAAGCAATTCTGGGATTTGGAATTTTATTTTTTGGCATGAAGCTCATGTCGGATGCCATGAGGCCTTTACGAACCTACTCCGCTTTTATTGATTTATTGAAAGGCTTAGAAAATCCCGTTTTGGGGCTTTTGGTTGGAACGTTATTTACTGCCTTGGTACAAAGTAGTAGTGCTTTTACGGGAATTGTCATCGTCTTAGCTCAACAGGGTTTGCTTACATTAGAGGCAGGAATTCCCCTCGTAATGGGTGCAAACATAGGCACCTGTATCACGGCAGCTTTGGCGAGCATTGGAACCTCTCGAGAGGCCAAGCGGGTTGCCATTGCCCATGTTATGTTTAAAATTGGGGGTGTGCTTCTGTTCATATTTTGGATTCCCTCTTTTGCTGAAATAATACGATCAATATCTCCAATGGCAGGTGGCAGTGGCATTGATAAATTAGCTGCGGAAACGCCACGTCAGATTGCAAATGCACATACTATTTTTAATGTAAGTCTTGCTTTCTTTTTCCTCCCATTCACCACTTTCTTTGCGAATTTAATTTTGAAAATATATCCTGAACGGGAGCAGGAAAAGGGGATTCAACCTGTTACGTGGCACTTGGACGATAAGGCCATCTCTACGCCATCTCTTGCTTTAGGCTTGGCGCGAAACGAGGTGTCTCGCATGTCTAAAATCTTTGGGCGAATGTTAGGAGCAATCATTGAACCTTTCAAATCTAGTGATCCGGGGCAAGATAAAAAATACCCACAACTTTCTTTGGTTGAGGGAATTGAAATGCGTGAAGAAAAATTAGATTTTTTGGAAGAACGTATTGTTGATTACCTTCGAAAAATTGGACGGCAGGAATTGTCAGATCGACAAATACAAGAGGTCTATGGCATGATGTCTATTGTAAATGATATTGAAAGCGTTGGGGATATTATTGAAAAAAACATGATTCCTCTAATCGCAAAAAAATCAGCGTTGAATACGGACTTTTCGGATGAAGGTAAAGAAGAATTAGATATCTTTCATACAAAAGTCTGTAAGCAGGTGAGTCGATTAAAAGACGCTTTCTCAGAGTTGGATCCAGAAAAAGCACAAGCTATTATGACGAAAGAAGAAAAATATGCTGATTTAGAATCAGAATATCGCACTCAACACTTAGAACGACTTCATGAAGAAAGAAAAGAATCTATTGAGACGCATGAAACCCATATGGAGCTCATGGATTTACTCAAACAAATCAATGTTTACACAAAAAATATTGCTAAAACAATTCATTCCATGGGATCTAATAACTAGGCAATCACTATGAAGTCAATGAAACATTTATTTCTTTTATTGATAGCGCAATCGAGTATTCTCTTTGCGGGCGCAACGGATGAATCATCCATTCATTGGGGGTTTTTGGTGATGGGCTTATTTGGTGGCCTTTCTCTTTTCCTCTATGGCATGGAAAAAATGAGCGAAGGGCTAAAAAAGACTGCTGGCAATCAAATGCGAAATATTTTGGCAAGCTTAACTAAGAATCGCTTCATTGCTATGTTTGTAGGCGCTTTTGTTACGATGGTCATTCAAAGTTCAAGTGCTACTACGGTCATGTTGGTCAGTTTTGTTCAGGCAGAACTCATGACTTATGCCCAGTCTATTGGTATAATTTTGGGGGCAAATATTGGCACAACCGTTACAGCTCAGTTGGTTGCGTTTAAATTAACTGATTACGCTCTTCTCATGATCACCCTTGGTTTTGGATTAACCATGTTTAGTAAAAAGGAATCGTTGAAACATATTGGTGAAGCTCTTTTGGGGTTTGGAATTTTATTTTTTGGGATGAAAATCATGTCAAGTTCTATGAAGCCTTTACGCGAGTTTGGGCCTTTTATTGATATGATGCGCGGGTTGGAAACTCCGCTTTTTGGCGTTCTCATTGGCGCTGCATTTACAGCTCTAATTCAAAGCTCTAGTGCATTTACTGGAATTGTAATTGTGCTGGCACAACAGGGATTGCTTACATTGGAAGCTGGGATTCCTCTTATTTTGGGGGCAAATATTGGCACTTGCGTAACGGCGGGTTTAGCTAGCATTGGCACTATTAGGGAGGCAAAGCGCGTTGCTATTGCTCATGTTTTATTTAACATCGGAGGTGTTTTGCTCTTTGTGTCCTTTATTCCTCAGTTAGCGGAATTGGTCAGGTCTCTCTCTTCCTCAACTGTTGGTTTGGATGGAAGCATGGAAAGGCTTGCGGCTGAAACACCACGCCAAATTGCGAACGCCCATACTATTTTTAACGTAGGTGTGGGTTTAATTTTTCTTCCATTTACTGGCATATTAGCGAAGCAGGTATATCGCATATTGCCCCGTCTTGAGAGATCAAAAGGAGTCACGCCGACCACTTGGCATTTGGATGAGTCTCAAATCTCCCACCCTGCTGTTGCTGTTGAACTTGCTAAGACTGAAATGTCTCGTATGATTAAAATTTTAGGGCGAATGGTTGATGCCTGTTTTTATCCTTTTATTCACGATGAACCAAAACAAGATGAGATTTATCCTCAACTTACATTAATAGAGGGTATTGATATGCGGGAAGAAAAAATTGACTTTCTTGAAGAAAATGTAACAAACTATTTATTTAAAATTAGTCGAGGGGAATTGAACAACTCACAGGCAGAGGATGTTTTTGCTATGATGTCTATGGCTAATGACATGGAAAGTATCGGTGATGTAATTCACAGAAATATTGTACCGCTCATCCATAAAAAAAGTGGAATAAAAGAATCTTTTTCTGATGCGGGAAAAATAGAATTGGAAACATTTCATGTTAAAATAATGAAACAAGTTTCCCGTCTTCAAAATGCCTTTGACGATCAGCAAATATCATCTGTTGAAAAGGTGATTTTAAAAAGAAAAAAGTATAGCAATTTGGAAACACACTATAGACAATCACACTTAGAAAGAATTCAAAATGAACAATCTGAGTCCTTGGCAACCCACGAAATTCATATGGAATTAATGGATATGTTAAAACAAATAAATCTGTACATTGGGGATATTGCGAAGACACTTTTAGGAAAGAAAGAAGAGGGCTAGGTCTTATACGGATGTTTAAGCCTTGTTATTAAAAACAAAAAAAGGAGAAAAGTAAAAAATGAATTCACAAAAAATTATTTTTATAGGATTGGTCTTATTGGGACTTTTTGTCGCTTGTTCAAGCGATAAAACGCCACGTCTAAATTCTAGTGAATATAAACTTTTATTGAATAGGGATTATTTTGATGATTATAAGGCTGGATTTGAAAATTATTGGAACATTGTTAAAACAGTTGCTGAAAATAATAACATCACCGTCATTGAAAACGATCATCCCTATAAATTGAAGCATAAAGAAGTTAGTTTCTATGATACTGAAAATTTTGATTTAAGAAAAGCAGGTTTCTTGATTCGACAAAAAGTAAAATATAAAAACGAACATAAAAAACCTGGCTTTGAATTTGGCGTGAAATATAGACGTTCAAATCCAAAAGATGCTTTATCTGTAGATTTAACCCTTTCGGAGGGATATACGCCTAAGTATGATAAAATTGAACTGGAGTCTGATGTGGTTTATTATTCTATATCTAATGGAAATCGAGATATAAAATATTCAGTTTCTAATTCCATTAAATTAAAAGAAGCGCCTGAAATGACCTTGGGCTCTTTTGCTAAAATATATCCTACTCTTGCAAATCTTGATCTCCCTTTGTCCGCGCCTCTCCTTAAAGTCGCTGGGGTTTCAGCTGACGAATGGATGGTTCTTCCTGGTAAATTAGATTTTGGAGATGGCTTATTTGGTCGTGTAGATATTACAATCTGGATTATTCAGACTAAAACTGGAGAATTACGAATTCCTGAGTTTTCGTTTGATCATCCCTTTTTTGAAGATAAAAATTATGATGATGTAGCCATGAAACGTTGCGCCGATTTTATTGACAAATTATATGATTTTCAAACTGATTGGACTTCTCCTGGAGCATTAAAAGCTGCGTTTTTATTTGGAGACGTAAAATAGTATGAAAAATTTATTTTTATGGTGGAAAACGGGGCAAGATAAGCCCGTTCTTACTGATGAATCAAAAATCAAAAAGATTTTCAACCGTAAGCGAAATAGTGTTTTGTGGTCTGTTGTTTTTGGATATGGAATTTTTTATATAGGGCGACTTACAATTTCAGTTGCAAAAAAACCGATGATGGATGCGGGGATTTTAGACGCAACCGAATTGGGCATTATTGGTTCGCTCCTTTTTTATACCTATGCTTTTGGTAAGCTAACCAATGGGTTTCTGGCAGATCGTGCAAATATTGCTAAGTTTATGTCCACCGGTTTAGGTATCTCTGCTATCATGAATCTCTTTTTTGGTTTTACAACAGCTTTTTGGGGGTTTGCTGTTTTGTGGGCTATCAATGGATGGTTCCAATCCATGGGCTCAGCGCCTGCTGTTGTGAGTGTTACCCAGTGGTTTAGCTCTAAAGAAAGAGGTACTTATTATGGTATTTGGGCTGCCTCTCACAACATTGGAGAGGGTTTAACCTTTATTGGAACAGCTACTGTTATTTCTATTTGGGGATGGCAAGCGGGGTTTATTGTCCCGGGTGTTATCTGTTTAATTGTTGCAATTATTTTGTTTTTTACGCTTCAAGATCGTCCAGAAACCTATGGGCTTCCAAATGTATTGGCATTTAAAAATGAAACTTCTGAAAAACCTAAAACTAAAAAGTCTATTAAAGATTTTCAGCTCGACGTGCTAAAAAGCCCGGTTGTTATTAAAGTTGGCTTATCAGCAACCTTTCTTTACATTGTGCGTTATGCAATTCACAGCTGGGGGCCTCTTTATCTACAAGAAGCTAAGGGTCTTGGTATGATAGAAGCGGGAACAGTTATGGGGGTAGCAACTATGTTTGGCTTAGGGGGCGCTATCTTTTCTGGTTGGTTTTCTGATCGGTTTTTTCACTCAAAGAGAAGCCATCCTGCTCTCATTATGGCTTTAATTCAAATTGTAAGTTTATTTTTAATATATAGCCTTCCATCAAATAGTCAATGGATGAGTACGGCCGCATTTGGTCTCTTCGAGTTTACGCTAGGCACGCTTGTCGTTTATATTGGAGGTCTTTGGGCTGTGGATCTTTTGCCCATTAAAGCCGCTGGATCCGTTAAGGGAATTATTGGTATTTTTAGTTACATTGGGGCCGCTACGCAAGATTGGATTAGTGGCTTGTTAATTGATGGTGGGAAAACAACCTTAAACGGTGTTGATTCATATAATTTTGATTACGCTTTTACTTTTTGGATTGGAGCTGCCATTATTGCAACCTTAGTTCCACTAACGCTTTGGAAAGAAAAAGAACAAAACTAACACATAACACACAAGGAGATAATAAAATGAATCTTATCAAAAATGGTTTTCAACTCGGCTTAGCGATTGCGCTTCTCTTGTCTAGTATGATAGCCCAAACAATTACCATTCAATCTGAGAGTGGGTTAAATCTGCTAATAGGTGGAGAGGTGGAAATGGAGTTTGTTGACGTGGAGGGTCCGGGTGGTTTTTCGAATCAGGACTTAACCTATCAAAAAGTAAAGAACCGTAGCCCTCACATGAGAATTGATAAAGCGATTCTTTCCGCAAGGGTTGACTATAGCGAAAATTTGTATTACAAGTTTGAGCTACGGTTTGGAGATCAAAAAGCCAATATAGACAAACATTATGCCAGATTAATGCTTCCTTCTTTAAACACGCGAATTGAAATTGGTAAAAACAAGCCTATGGTTTCCACAAAAAGACAAACCGAGGGTTATCCTCTTATTGGTACTGCTTTTTGGAAAGGAAGAGAATATCATGTCACATCTAAAACAAAAGCCAAACTTGGCCCAATTGGATTAACAGGAAATCTTTCCTTTGCCATGAAGAGACCTCTTGGAACAGATGATGCGGCTGAAGATAAATCATTCAAAATGATGACTTATGATGATTACAATAGTAAAGATGGACAAACCTTTGAATATGGTGGTGCGCTTGGGATGAAGGTTTTTGGTCTTTCTGCGCAAGGATGGTATTATACCGGACAGCTGATTGATGATTATGATTGGAAAACCTCTCTTGGCTTTTTGCCGGGTTATGGCGATGTTGTTGACGCCTATGAAGGTGAAAAGGACGACCTAACCCATTGGTGGTATGGTGGTCGCGCTGGCTTTGATGCCTTTAATGCTCATGTTCGTGCAGAGTATATCACAGCAATGGATGGTCTTCTCCCTCGCAATGGTTATTACGTTGAGGGCTCTTACCAAATTAAGCTTTCGCATGATATGAATATTGAACCAATCGTCAGACTTGGAGAATTAAGTATTGATAGACATCCGCCCACTTTGGGTGACCCTGAAACCTGGGACCGCAAAATGACCACACTCGCTTTGGTAACTAGATTAAACAAGTTTTTAAGTCTTAAGCTTGAATATTATATCTTGGACGAAACAACAGGTGGTTCAAAACAATACTATGAGGATGAAGAACACACCGTTAAAACCGATGAAGTAAGTAATTATTTCGTTGATAACAGTTTTGTCAAGGACAACCAGTTTGTATTGCAGGTAAAATATGAATTCTAATGAATTCACAAAACATAAGATAATCCAAAGGGGTTGTCTTATTCAAGAAAAAGGCGCGCGCCTTTTTATTAACAAAAAAAAGAAAGGATAAGGTGTTAAAATGAATAAACTCCTTAGAATAATGGCTTTCATGATGCTAACCACTGGAATGGTTATGTTTGTAGGATGTGAAGGCGAAGACGAACCCGAAGTCGAAATTGTATATGACAGTTTCGCTATAGAAACAGTGATGACCCTGGATGCAGGTGAAGATGCGAACGCAGAAATTGTTCGTATGATTCCTGGCAGTGAAACTCAAGCTGTTTTTGTATCTTCTGCAATTAGCAGACTAACCATCATTGATTATACTGCATCAAGTTTCGCATTTGGCGCTACCTATGATCTTGACCCTGGCTCATCAACAGCGGAAATGACATCTTTGGATGTTTCTCCGTTAATTGACGGTGAAAACTATGCCGCAGTTTGTGTTGCTGAAACAGATTGTGCTAA
>Ga0209667_1000835_pt1 | contig 24319 bp, 24 predicted proteins | sample SaaInlV_165m_DNA_2_FD_184682 | JGI IMG/M metagenome (GOLD analysis project Ga0209667, IMG submission 184682) | Marine microbial communities from expanding oxygen minimum zones in the Saanich Inlet - Saanich Inlet SI037_S3LV_125m_DNA (SPAdes)... | ecosystem: Environmental > Aquatic > Marine >... | reverse complement strand
ATGAAAATGGTGTGAGAAAACTAAGTCATAGTCAAATTGAGGCATTAGGTGACTTCATTATTATTGATGACGGATTTAGAATGGACATCTCACTCGATGGAATGGAAATGCTTGAACGATGGGAAGACGGAACACGTACACAACACAGAGAGAATATACGGGGGCATGGGACTTTTGGTGCGGAAGACCAAGATGATAACGCTACTATGGTCATCAATGGTACAATTTACAATTTGGAAACAGATGTTGTCAACGGACTAACAGTGACTGATGACATTCATATTGATGGAACTCTTTCTGGTGATGTACAAGGAACATTTGGAATCGTTAAAGAAATTGAAACCTCTGGAATGCAGAGCAATTATTCCGGTGACGAGTTTGAAGTAAATGTCATTCATGAAGAATCGTGGTTCAATATTACTGGAATCAATGGTGGTAATTTCTTCGACGGCGCTGGTGCAGGAGCATATCATAATAATTCTTGGAATTATCAAACAGTTAACAGTCACTGGGATAATAGAACTGTTAGAATTGTGTGGGAAGAAACTGGCCCAGATGCAAGTAGTGGTGATGACAAACCGGAGCGCTCTCCTATCCAAAACAATTTGACACAACCGGAAATGGAACAAGCACTGGGTAATATTACAGTCGGTAGGGAAACAGGATTAATGCCGATTCCAATGGTGATTGGAGATAATGTCAGATTAACTGGGCAAGATGGAATTGTCCTAGATGTTGTGGCAAATTCAGTTGGTAATGACCCAAGAGATAACCATAATTTCCATGTTGTACAATGGACTGGTAGTTATGGTGATTCAGGTAATGCCGGTATTGCGTTTGGCTCAATTATTGATGAAGGGCCATTGCGAGGATTAGTATCAAGTGTTACCAGAAGTTTTGAAATTGAATATGGTTCAAATGGCGAATCAGCATTCCTTAATGAAACTCAATACATTGACCGGGTATTATCTCCTTCAATTGTTACTGCTGAAGAAAATACTGACCCAGTATTGGTTAGTTTAACTTTAGAAGAAGGGCTGGTAGTAGGAGAAGGTGCATCCATAGCACATCTTGTAGTCCATGCAACTGATGATGAATGGAATATTGAATCCATTACTGCAGACCTAACACAAGTTGGAGGTGGAATTGTAACATTAAATGACAAAGGTTTGGATGGCGATAATGCAATTGGCGATGACAGATATACAACCCAAATAATGGTGCCAGGATTAGAAGTTGGAAACTTTACAATCAATGCCACAATTACTGATTATTTTGGCGCAATTACAGAAGGTTCAGGCGTTATCCAAGTGGTCAATGATGCGCCACGTCTAACCTCTGTTGAATTTGTTCCACATATTGCTAAGAGAGGCGATTTGATCATTGTTAATGCAAATGCATTTGACGGACATGGGGTTGATTCCGTACAAGTTGACATGCGAATATTTGGTGGACAATTAGTAGATCTATTATTGTTGGAAAGTGATGTATGGGCAGGTAATTTCACTTTGCCAAATGGGATGACACCTGGCTCACATGATATACCAATTATTGTAACAGATTCTATTGGTGGAAAGCAAATATTGAGGCATTGGATTGACATTGATATTGGTGCCCAACCAGATGCAGCAACGCCTTATCGTCTACCCGATGGGGAAGATGTTTCAACTACGATATCAGTCCTAAATACTGCACCACAAATTATTGCAGAAGATATGAAAATCACGCGAGATGAAGGAACCACCACCGCTCTATTGGAAGCAGAAGTAAGTGATGCAGATGGTGTGATGTTAGTTCGAGCGAAGTTAGGAATTTTCAATCCAGTAACACAAAATGAAGATTGGTCAAGGTTATTTGATGATGGTTCAAATGGTGATAGAATAGCTGGAGATGGCATCTATTCGTTACAATTATCAATTCGTAATGGAATTCCAGATGGAACACATACCCTTTTGCTTCAAGCATCAGATATCTATGGTGAAGCAACTGGTGAAGTACCAATTGTTTTGACACTTGAAGAAAAAGAGCAAACAATTGTCAATGGGGATGGAATCTCTTCTACAATACTTATCATGGCCCTCGGAATAATTGCGATTATTGGTGCGGTAGTAGTAATGATTGTAATGAAAAAAGATGGTGGAGATGGTGACAAATCTAACCCCGGTGGCGACCGCTTTGGTTTCCAATGATTTCTCATCAATATTAGCAAAGATTCAGGCCGACAACCGTTTATACCCCTGTCCAATCGGTCAACTACTGCTGCGAGCGTAGTGTAGTGGTTATCACCGAGCGTTGCCAACGCTTGAACCCGGGTTCGAGTCCCGGCGCTCGCATTTCATGCTTACAAAAGCCTTTCAGTGCGCCGAATAGCTACTAGATGTGATACGGTTGCTAGTACGACAAATGACGCCATCCAAGTGATTGAAATCACCATTCCAGCGTATGCCCAACCCAAACCAATATTGAGTGGAATTGCGATTACAAGGCCAATTTTTAATGCAATGATTTTTGTTTTCACATCACTAATATGGCCAAGAATAATTATCGTTGGGCCAACGGCTATGGCGTGAATTGTTATTATTATTGCAATGATTTTGAACAATGTGGAATAACCATTCGCAGCAAACACAATATGGGTAATAAACAACAATGTAAAGAGAGTGGCAGATAGTAATATTCCGCGCAAATAACTACCTTTGCTAAACCACTCCATGACAAGTCCAATAGTTCACTATCTAAAATATAGGCGTGAACTTCATATGTGGTTGATTGATAGAATCTTTATGCGTCTATTATTCGTATGTGTCGGCAATTCGTGTCGTTCTCAAATGGCAGAAGGATTGGCTCGTTCAATGGGTCATTTTGCAGATTCTGCAGGGACTCACCCATCCTCAACATCAATTGCTTCCAATGCTAAGAGATATCTTGAATCAAGAGGTATTTCTAGTGAAGGCATGGCACCAAAATCAGTCGATGACTTCTCTGCTGAAGATTATGATATGGTAATTTCAATGGGTTGTGGAGTTCATTGCCCCTCAATGAAAATCGATGAGGATTGGGAATTGGAAGACCCTTATGGTAGTGAATATGAATTCTACAAAACTACTGCGGAAGAAATTGAGCGTAGATTGAAATTGTTAGAGCAATAATTATTCCTCTGCTGAATCACTAACTGGCAATTCACCTATGCCGTCTAATTGAATAGAAAGAACACTGACAATTCTCTTATTGCCTTCATCACTTTCTATCTCTTCAGAACTACAATCGATGTTGCCAATAATTATCTCAGAGGGTAGACCTTGAGCAATAACTCCATTACGCCTTCTACATATTTCCGCAACATCGACAGCTCTGCCGATAGTTGCGCCTCTTGCAACAATATTCAGAGATCTATCACCAGCCTCCATAGCCATAACTACAGCTCTAATATATGCGTGTAGTGGTTTTTTGCCGATAAAAATTGTCCGCCTGTCAGCCATATCTCATTCCGCCCATTGGTAGCAATTTGCTACGAGATGATAAACTTTCAATTGTTTTGATGATACAGATTATTTCCGACTCTTTTTTGCATATTTTACACCGCACAGGTTGAAGTATTACTCACATCACGATTGGCTCATGGCTGAATCACCAATCTCCACTCATGACCCTAAGAATGATTCCCAAGGACCAGTTCAGCCATCTCCACAACAGCAGAAACAAATGGAACAAAATTACGCTCAGATGAAGCGTAAAATGGCAATGCAAGAGATTGGAAGAAAAATCAAACATAAGATAATGGTACTTTCTGGAAAAGGAGGAGTTGGCAAATCAACTGTTTCCACAGGGCTAGCACTTTCACTTGCCCAACAAGGGCACAAAGTAGGTATTTTGGATATTGATATTACAGGGCCAAACATTCCAAAAATGATGGGTTTGGATAACCATCGACTTCATGTTGAAGAAGGTAGAATTCACCCAGCCAAAGGACATCTTGGAGTCAAGGTAATTTCGATGGCTTTTCTCTTAGATGATGCAGATACACCGGTTGTTTGGCGCGGGCCAATCAAATTAGGAGCGATTCAACAATTCATTGGTGATGTTGAATGGGGCGATTTAGATTATCTCATTATTGATTTCCCTCCAGGAACTTCGGATGAACCATTGACCGTTTCGCAATCTTTGCCAAATATTGACGGAATGGTAATTGTAACGACTCCTCAAGCAGTTGCCTTATTGGATAGCAGAAAATCTATCACCTTCGCAGAATCACTCAAAGTACCTGTAATTGGAGTAATTGAGAACATGTCAGGATATACTCTCAATGGAGTCACAACTGCAAATTCACCAGTTGAAATCGCAGGACCTGGTGGAAAAACGGTAAAATCAACATCCGATGAAAACGGAAACTTTTCCGTAGTATTGGATATTTTCAAGCAAGGTGGAGGAAAGTCAACAGCGGAAGATTTTGGAGTGCCATTCTTAGGGGCATTACCATTTGACCCAGGATTTGTACGTGGCGGAGATGATGGAGTTCACAAAATCGTAAGCGACCCAGAAGGTGCAAGCAGTATCGCATTCACAAAAATCGTAGAGGCGGTTCAAGAACAAATTTCAGATAAAGCCCCTTCGACATTGGAGATTATTTGAGGCGAATGGTATGGCAGAAATAATGCCAACTCTAATTCGTATTGAGAGGCGTCAATCAGATTTTCATCTAACTTATGACAATCAACAAGAATACACAATCACCTACCATGACCTTCGTCATGCTTGTCCTTGCGCCAATTGTGCTCCATTGAGAAATGAAGACGAAACGAGTCTAACTTTGCGCAGCCAAGTTGAATCGTATAAAGAGCACAAACCAAGCGTAAATCCAGTTGGTAATTATGCACTAAATTTCATTTGGCAAAATGGATGTTCAAATGGAATATTCCGTTTTGAAAGAATTTGGGATTTAGCGAATCGCCGAGATCCAGATAATGGTAAACAATACGTGCATGGCGCATGGTGAGTAAAGTTTCTTTTTGAATAGCATTTTTTACAACATTGTAATCAATCATTTGATTATCTAAACCCAACCCCATAGGGGTTGGAGGTTGAGCAATGGACGGAGTCTATTTGAGTTGGATGATTAGTGCATTAGCACTTGGAGTAATTCTTTTACCTCTCTTCAAACCTCCTTGGTTTGTTATTACAATACCGTCTTTTGTGGATTTTGTACGAAGATATTGGATTCATATTTTGATTGTTTTTATGATATATAATGCCAAAGATTTCCTCGACCAAATCGATAGAATCTTGATGGCTTCTGCAGGATTGGACATGACTCCATGGATATATGCGATTGAAGGAAACATGGTATTATGGGTTCAGCAAAGTTTTGAAAATCAATGGTTAACTGAATTAATGACTCACTTTTATGTCACTGGATTTATGTTTATTTGTTATGTTTCAATCTTTTATTTTGCATATTTTGATGATAGATGGATGGCAGATAGAATCACACTTTCTATTGCATGGGTATACATTTTGGCAATTCCATTTTATCTATTCTTCAATGTAAGAGTCACAGGAGACACAATTCCTGAAATGGAAACACTTGCGTATTCATTAACTCCTGAAATAGCAGATTGGTTTAGAAGAATAGATCCATTCTCTAATGCAATGCCGAGTTTACATATTGGTGTGCCATTTGCTGTTTGGCTATGTATTACCAGATTTGATGAAGATAGGCGCTGGAATAGATACCGTCATCTCGTATTGGCATATGTACTGTTAACTGCATTTGCTATAGTTTATCTTGGGATTCATTGGTTCCTTGACATTATTGGTGGGATGCTTGTTGCTGCAGCAGCTGTTGGATTAGCAGATAAAACCGCAGGTCGTTGGTGGAATATTTTTGATGAGAGAACAATCAATGCAAGATTGGTTACGGTTCTAACAAATCCAAGAAAAGCATGGTCTATTGTCGTCAATAAATTCAAGGAAATTTTCAGGCAATACAAGAGGCCTACAAGTAAGGAAACAGGGGTATTAGCAGTGGTTGTGTTAATTCTAATCACTTCAATAATTACTTGGGATTTAACGCATCAATCATTACCTGCTGGTGGAGTTGAGGCGCCTCAAGGTGTAGAAGCGGTAGACGGTTGGATGGTGACAATGGACAATAGAACTAATGGAGCATTATTAGTTGTTCACGACCTTTCAACAATTACACCAACTCCAATCAATATTGTTCAACCAATAATGGAATTGGATTCGCCATATGCGATATCTGAATCACTATTGGTGATGGCAAATAATACTACATTGATGGCCGTCAATATTAATTCACCACAAACAATTACGATGAATATTGCAGTTGATTCCCCCGATTTAGTCCTGATTGCAAAAACATCTTCAGGCCCTGCAATAATTATTCTAAAGGATGGAGAAATTACAGGAGTTAATTTAGAAGGTCAACAAATAGTAATGCCAACTCCTGAAATTGATAATATCATTTTAGTGAAAACTTCAGGGAGTGAAATTGCTTACGTAACAAATGATAATCCAACAGTTGTTTATGTCGCACGTATTGGAACACCTGGGGCAATCCAAATAGAAATTGATGCCCAAGCATCTCCAGACCAAGACTTAGTTCTCGAATCTTGGGGAACACCTGTAAATATGTCAAATGCAGTAATTAACAATCTTGTTTTCAACTATGATTATGTTGCAGCAACTGTAAATGTAACAGCAACTAACCGACTTGTTCTGTTTGACAGGGATAGCGGCGAACAATGGTTGGCAAGTGATGCGAAGTATTCTGTAAGAGACCCAAGTATCGGGAATGAGATATTAGCATGGTCGGTAAAAGACCACCTTAACCCTACAAATCCGCAACAAAAATACCTTGATAACGAAATCTATTTCATGAACTTAGAGCGAAATATTACTGAAACTTTGACGTCAGATGAACTAGAGCAATGGGGTCCGCATGTATTGGAAAACCATTTGGTATATTTTGAAATGGATGAAGAGGGAGTTGTTACGATTGAAATACATTCTTGGGAACCGGAGTTGAAATTATATTCCAATATTGTCATGCAGTTCGGTACACTGGCAGCAATAATTCTGGTTTTTATCCATGTACTGCAACGACAATTAGAAGCAAAAACGCCGAAAAACGAATAATATACCTAAACGGGGCTTTAATTAGTTAAACCAATTTGCTTCCTGTAAGGGAAAATGATAATTGTAAAGTTTCGTACTCCCTAATAGGTGGAAATATGAATAATGAAAAATTGATTGAAAAAATGAATGATGCGCTTGCATTGGAATTACGTGCAATAAATATGTATGCACATTATAGTGCAACTGTAATCGGAATTAATAGAATGCAATTAGCACCATACTTTTCCAAAGAAGTGTCTGAATCTATTGCTCATGCCGATATTGTTAGAAGTGGTATTGTAAAGTTAGGTGGAATTCCAGTAACAGAGAGGAATCCCAAAGAAATTATTCACACAACTGATTATCTGGAGATGTTAAATGAGGCTTATGATACTGAAAAAGTCGCAGCGAAAGCATATACAGCGGTAATGGATTTGTTGAAAGATTCTGGAGATAGAGATCTATTCGATGCAGTTGAACAAATATGCATGATGGAATTGCGAGCTCTTGAAGAACTACGTTTGTTAACTGCTTGAGATTCACTTAGGAATAGATAGCATTCTGTTTAGTGCTAATAGAGAACCTTCTTGAATCTCTTTAGAAACAATAATTTGATTTGGTTTTTCACCATTAACAATTCTTTCTAAGACATCCATTAGGTAAGCTGGATGAATCATATACATTGTTGAACATGGACAAATTTCAGGGTCTAAGCACTCGATATGCTTGTCTGGATGCTCATCGGCCAATCTTGCCACCATGTTGATTTCAGTGCCGATTGCAACCGCACTCCCAGAAGGTAAATTTGCAACATAATTGCGAATAAATTGAGTTGAACCATTTGCATCGGCAACCTGTACTGATTCAATAGGTGATTCTGGATGAATCACAACATATCCCTCGGGGTATCGTTGTCTAAAACCTTCAATTTGCTCTACGGTAAATCTTGTGTGAACTGAACAAAATCCATGCCACAAAATAATTCGTGAACCTTTGACTTCTCCCATTGAACCGATATTTGGAATCCATGTTGGCATTTTATCAGCCTTAATTCCCATAGCAGTTCCAGTGTTTCTTCCTAAGTGTTGGTCTGGGAAAAACAGCACAGCCCCATCCTCACCCGCTCTTTCAAAGGCCCAATTCAAAACTCCCTTGGCATTGCTAGATGTACAGACGACCCCTCCATGTCGACCAACGAAATCTTTGAGGTCTGCACTTGAATTCATATATGTCACAGGAACCAAAAAAGATTCTCCTTGTTCTGCGGGAGCGTCAGGATTCTCTCTATTGATTGGATCGGATAATCCCGATTGTTGTAGTATCTCTTTCCAAGCGACATCAACTTCAGCAAAGGTTGCCATATCTGCCATTGAACACCCTGCTCTCATATTTGGCAATATTACAGTTTGTTCATCTGAAGTAAGAATATCAGCAGATTCTGCCATGAAGTGTACTCCGCAAAATACGATATATTTGGCAGTTGATTGGGCGGCTTTTTGACTTAACATGAAGGAGTCGCCTAAGAAATCAGCATGCATGACAATACTGTCTCTTTGGTAGTGATGTCCAAGAATTAACAGGTCATCACCCAATTGCTCTTTCAATTGAGTAATTCTATTAGCAATATCCTGCTCTTCAGGAGATAAACTTGTGTCCATGAAATCAACGGAACACGCAGGTAACGAGATTGTCATGTGGCCTCAAGTATAACGAATCCCTTGCCCTTTTTTAAGGCATTTATTTTACAACGGATTGATAAGTAGAAAGCAATTCGCATAGATGATGGTCTTCATCCCCGATAAGCGGCTTCATCTTGGAGCGGAGGCGGAAGTTTGGTCAGGTTCATGGATGGGTCGCTCAGCGGTATCCAAACAAAGGAGAAGTCGGCAATGGCGGCATCCTAACTTAGACAAGAGATTAGGTACTAGGCGAATGGTTAGTGAAGCAAAAATCTTGATGAGATTACATAACGCTGGAATTGAAGTTCCACAAGTTTGGGATTTGGATATTACCGGAGGTCGATTAATTATTCAAAGGGTTTCAGGAATCCCGCTTATAGAGATTCTAAATGATTCTAATACCTCTGCTGAATTCATCACAAAGGCCCTACGAAGTACTGGTTCAGCAATACGTGTTCTTCATCGTCAAGCCGTTACGCATGGAGATTTATCAAGTAACAATATTTTGATTGATGAACAAGGCAATGCCATATTGATTGACTTTGGATTAGCTGCAATCGACTATGAAGTTGAACGCTTTGGAATTGATTTACACGTAATAGATGAAATCCTTGGCGCCTCTCATCCAAATCATAATGGAGCAATAGATTTGGTCTTATCTGCGTATTTAGAAGAAGAGGAAAATCTTGGTCCAGCACCAGAGCAGAGCGGCGGTTTAGTTCCTACCGCTGAAGAAGTTCTAAAGCGCTTTGAAAATGTACGTAGTAGGGTTAGATATCACGGTTGAGATTTCTAAGCGATGAACATTTCACCCATTTTCCAGCCCAATAAAGCAAGAATTGGGCATATTACCATTGTAATTGCAACATAGATTATTGCAGATGAAATCTGCTGGTTTTGAAACATATTCAAGGTTTCAACCGAGAATGCAGACATTGTTGTAAATGCACCAAGAACTCCAGTGCCCAATATTAATGCAGTATCTTGTGATATTAATCCTTGAGTAAGAGCCACTGCAACAATTCCCAACAATAACGAACCGATCATATTGACGCTGAGTGTAGCCCAAGGAAATCCATCCCCTGACAAATAAATGCTAACACAATATCTCAAAGCGGCACCGATTGCTCCTCCAAAAGCGACCAATCCTAATTGTTGCATCATAGCCGTCCTTCTAACTCCCCCGCTTTGAAATCATCTATTCTTTTCTATTTTTTTGCGGTGTTATCAAAACCCTCCAGCCTAAGCCATGGTGCATGGGGAAGAAGATTTGGTTCCTAACCGGCAATCTTGGAAAGGTCAAAGAGGCTAAACAACATCTTCAAAAATTGGGTTATGATGTTGAGCAATTAGTTGTTGATGTTGAAATTACAGAACCACAAGCAGACAATATTAAGGCGGTAGCAGAAGCAAAAATAACCCAAGCACTACCCCACCTTCCTAATGAAAATGATATGTTATTAGTTGAAGATGCTGGGTTATTCATTGAACACTTAAACGGATTCCCTGGAGTCTATTCAGCGTATGCATTGAATACAATTGGCTGTAATGGTGTCTTGAAATTATTAGCACATTTGGAAAGTGAAGACCCTGTGATGAATGGACAAATGAGAAGTGCAGAATTCCAAGCGGTTGCTGCTTTGTGGACTGGGGAAGGAATACTATTCGGCAACGGAATATGCCCTGGATGGATTTCACAGAAGATTGATGGCGAAGGAGGATTCGGATTTGACCCAATCTTCATTCCATTCGATTTAGATGCAATTGGAAAGCCACTTGCCCCAGGCAATTATGGTGAAACCAGCACACATGGTGCTACTTTTGCCGCAGTTGAGTTAGATAAGAAACAATTGTTTTCACATCGTATGAGAGCATTAAATGATTTGATATCACAACTCTAATTGAAAACCCATAAAAAGTAAGTCATTGGCTTATACATCAGCATCATAAGTCAAAGCATTGTGCATTGTTTGATACGGATGGGATTTGGACGTACTGTTGTCGGTCTAGTTTTTGTCTCAGTCTTGATTTTTTATCTCGCTTCGCTCGGTGAGTTAACCGATGAAGCGAAATGGGGGTCATTTGCTGTGATGGCAGTGCTTGGCTTTATTTGGGTTAATCTCGGGCAACGAGAAAAAGCAGCAAAAGCAGCAAAATCACCTCAGCGTAGAGCGGTTAAGCCAGCAAAAACTCAAGTCGTCGAAGAGGACGAAGAAGTTGAATCCGATATCAATATCCCTGCACCAGTCAAAGCAGGAAGTGCTGATGGGACTACTTTGAAAGAACGCAAGATGGCCAAGGTTCAAGCAGCCAATGCCGAAAAAGAAAATGCAATGGCGGTAGTACAAACCGAAGAGGAAGAGGTCGAAATTACCGTTGAACTTGACGAGGTCCACGTTGCTGATGAATTTGTAATTGAAGTTAGCCCTGAATCAGTAGAGGATGCTGACATTGAAGTCACAGTATCTCAAAGAAGAATTCAACATGCAGAAATACGTCAGCGCATTGAAAAGCGACGCAGAGGACATCTTGCAGAGATAAGAGCCTCAACTGCAAAATTACAACAACAGCAAGAAGCAGGTGAAGATTTAGTCGCTTTGTTACAGACTGCAGGACATGGCCATACTATCTTAGATGAGCCGTTAAATCCTGAGCCAGGTCATGTATATGGTGCAACATTTATTCGTATTGATGAATCTAGAATACTCAAATTAAGAACTGCACTTGATGCTGGTTTTGAGGCAGTTGAGAAAATAGAACAACAACTTCCACCATTGATTGGCCTTGACGGAAATCCGTTGCCTGCATTGTTGGGCCCAGATGGAAAACCACTCCCAATGCCATTGCCTCTCCCAGATGCTAGTGGGGCCTTGGCGGCAATGAAAAACGAAATTGAAGAATGAATTTGAATTAATCTGGCTACAGATTGATAAACTCATTATGCTTGTTAGTAATTGATGAGCGAATCTTCATTCAATAAGGACAAGCAAATGGCATTGCTTGCTTTGGTATTGGTAGGAATCGCACCTACAGTATCTATTATCACTGGATTTGCATTGAAAGCAGGAGTAATTGCGATATTTGTTTTTATTTTTACAAAGGTTTGGATATTTGGTTTGCCTGCATATTGGCATTTGAAAATAGATAAACAACAAATTAGTTGGTCAAAACCTGAAAAGGGCGGGTTTTTGGTCGCTACTGGATTGGGAATTGGCATGGTTGTAGTAATTGTTGCAGCCTATTTATTGCTTGGCGAATTGATGATGGATGCGGATCTATTGCGAACTATTCTTGAGCCAGTTGGCTTAACAGTAGCATGGAAATTTGGCTTGGCAATTCTCTTTTGGGTATTCATTAATTCAGTATTAGAAGAATATGTATTTCGTTGGTTTATTACTAGTAAGGCAGAATTACTACTCGATGGAAAATGGAAACCGGTATTCCTTTCAGCAGCAGTATTCACCTTGCACCATACGATTGCCTTGTCCTTTTTCATTAGTCCATTAGGTACAGTAATTGCTTCGGTTGGTGTATTCGTAGGTGGAACTATTTTCTCCTGGGTATATGTCACCTACCGCTCAGTCTGGGTGGCTTGGATTACTCATGCTCTTGCAGATGTGGCAATCTTTGCAATAGCTTGGCATCTTATCATTGGATAGATTTCAATTTTCTTTATTTGAAACAGTCAATTTGGCACTATCAATCGATAAATGATGGGATGTCCTCAATTTGTGTTTATATATGGTGGATTATAGAGTAATAATACCCAAAGGGTACGTGAGTCTCATGCAGTAATAACCTCGATTGCAATTGTCAGAATGCGTTAGCGATTGGCTAATTGCTAAACAATTGAGGTTAGAAATACATGAAAAACATGAGACGAATAAAAAGAATGCACAATGGGAAGGACCGCCGTACCGGTCAGAAGATACGGAATAATAGGAATCGTGGTGGGCTCGCTGACCCCAGAGCAGAAGCCGCACGACAAAAGTGGGTAGAGAAAAACCGCCAAAAGAAGGCGAATAATGACTCCCGCGGTCCTTGTTGCAAAGATGATGCTGCCCGTCTGGCTAAGAACGAGCAATTATTGTCTGAACTTAGATCTATGAAAATGGATAAAGTGTGGAACGATAATCGTGGTACCTTTGAACCTAGAGTTCCTCGAAGCTTCATTAGAGCTAACAGACCACACATACCACACTTCCGTCAATACGTTAAGGCAATGAATTTGCCTTATCGATTCTGAATAGAATAGTGCATTACGCCTTCGGGCGATAATGGATAACTGCAATGGCAGTTATCCTCTGTGCCTTTAGGCTAAACAAATGAGTGGGGCCTCAATTTTCAAATGGGGCCCTTCTCCATCTCTTATCCATTAGTTTCCATAGCAGTGCACTTGCTATTAGTAGTAACAACGATACTGTAAGCATGCCCATGAATCCTTGCTGAACAACTGACTGGTCGTAAATTTGCGCAGTTGCGGCCAAACCGTCTTGACTTGTTCTTTCCCACCAATTACCGTATAGTGAAACATCTCCTTGAGTAAAGGATAGTAGGAATAATGCCAGTAGTGGAATAACAGAACCAATCCAGAACCAAACCATGACCGAAGCATCAAAAATTGCACGGTTTGGCTTCAATCCCATCAAGAAAGCAGTAAGTGCAACAATGTAAATCGAGTTAGCAAACATCACTACTATGCTCGTTGGTAGGTTGGCCCATTCATCTAATCTCCAAGCCATTGTCACAATAAATATTAGAGAAATCCATGAAGTTGCGAGGAAATATACAACCACCTTGGCACGAATTAATTGAGGAACTCTTAATGGTAGGCCATTCATGAAATCAGGAGAATCCAAAATGGTTAACCAAGAGTAAAAATTGAAACCAAAGAATCCCAAAAACGGTGCATAGGAGAGTAAATTAATCGGTATTGGAGCCTCTGCAAAATCAACAAGCCAGGCCATTCCAAGTAGTACGGCTAACGGAATTGCATAGGATACAGTCATCTTTTTTATTGCACCAGAACGGAATAAATCAACAAATTCTTTTGCGACAATTAACCTGAGTTCTCCCTTTCCTAAGAACCCAAGACGGTTGTAAATCGGGCCAAGCAAATCACCTCTTTCAACAACAGCCACATCAAAATCATCAGTGATCAATGCACTTGCAATCAATCCGATTACTACTGAAGAGCCCAATCCAATTATTACAAAAGTAAAATTTTGTGTTGACTGAGCGGCTAATCCCCATAAGAAATAATTCGCATCAACCTTTCCTAATCCTATCGCAATTCCAATTGCGACGATTATCACAGGGCCAACAATCGTATATGGTCGGCCTCTCATCCAAAGTGAACTGGCTAAGAATGAAACCGCAAGACCTTGAGCAAGAGTTGTAATCATCGCAATCCAAGTCCATGGTAAACTTGACCAAAGAAGAGGAGTGTTGACCGATGTATAATTATCAATTAGTATTCCAAGCGCCATTCCTGTAAGAACCGGAGTTAAAATCAGCATTACATAGAATAGCAAATCTTTCATGAAATAAGCAAAATGTGCTACGGAGTTAGGAAGAGGTTGTAATGCAGGTGCAGCGAGCAAGAAATTCTTTGTTCCCGAGCGATGCACAATAGCATCTTTGCCCATAAATGCAAAAGTTCCCATTCCTAAACTGAACATTAGCAATGGTAAGTGGAGAGCAAATCTCAATTCACCCCAAGTGAATGTTTTCTGCTCAATGTTGGAGACCTGAGCTGCGGAATCACCTACTAAAAATTGCAATCCGATAGTCGTGACCATAGTAACAAGCGCTAACATCAATGGAAAAAGCATCATGTGTCGACGATTTGCGAATTCTAAACTCTTTCTTTTTTCTTCTTTGAACATAACCCAAAAAGTAGTCTTGAAAGCAGCAAAACCGGTTAAAGGCTCAAGTAATTTCATTCCAAGGTTTGTTGTTCCAAGTGCTTGTTTCGAAGAATATTTATCTTCTCCATCAATTAATTCTGACCAATCTCTTGTAGTGATGGTAGTTGGCAAAATCATTCCTCCTCAGAATGTTTTACACCTTCATCTTGGAATCTTTCCGCATCCTCAATAGAGTGCCCTACAAGGCGAATAAATACATCTTCAAGAGTTTCGGCAGGATCTATTTTCAATCCTTTGACCGTACCGGCTGCGAGAACTTTGCCTTGATTGATAATCGCCATGCGATTACACATTCTTTCAGCCATTTCAAGAACGTGAGAACAGAGGAAAATAGTACCGCCATCCTTGACATGTTGCAATAACCATTCTCTGCATTTCCGCTGATAAATCGGGTCAAGGTTAGCAAATGGTTCGTCGAGGAAAAGCAATTTTGGCTTGTGAATAAACGCGGTAGCGAGCATTACTTTTTGCCGTTGCCCTTTTGACAAATCTTTACACATCGTATCCCTTTTCTCTTCCATGCCAAACCAGTCAAGCCAATATTCAACCTTTCCAGTAATGTCGTCAACCCCTCGTAATCTTGCAACGAATTCCAAGAACTCAGCAGGGGTTAGGAATGAAGGTGGCGATTCGGATTCTGGTACAATACCAATGTTTGCTTTCAGTTTTTGAGGGTTTTCTCTAGCATTGACGCCAAGAACTTCAATATCTCCTTTACTTGCTCTCAATTGTCCTGTTAGCAATTTAATAAATGTTGATTTTCCTGCACCATTAGGGCCAAAAACCCCAAAAAATTCTCCAGCATGAACTTCTACATTTAACGGATGAAGTGCAATGAAATCGCCATATTTCTTTGCCATGTCAACGGCCTTGACAAGTGGCAATGTGTCTTCACCCATAACTTGGCCTAAGCGCCCTTAGTTTTCTATCCTTGCTTGAGAATGATTACTATTTCACTTCGCCTGTTTATCGGTAGTATTGTCACAAAATAAAATGTCCATTCAATCGGTGTAATGATGAACTGAAGCAGGTTGGCATTACTATGGGCGCACCGCAAACCGATGTACTTAGCATTAAGGAAATTGCAATTGATGATTCCGAAGATTTGGGTTCAATCGCATTTGTAACGATTGATAGACCAGATAAATTGAATGCACTAAACGCAGAAGTGATGTCAAGTCTCAAAGACATGGTTGCATGGGTTGAGCAAACGGATTCCATTAGAGTTGTCGTCATTACTGGGGCTCAACCAAATGAGCCAGAACAAGGAAAAAGAGCGAAACCAAATGCCTTTGTTGCAGGGGCAGATATTACTGAATTCGTTGGTAAAAAGAGTGATGATATTAGAGTGATGTTTGCAGATAATGCTGTAGAAGCATTGTGGAATATTAGCAAACCGACGATTGCAATGGTCGATGGATTCGCATTAGGCGGCGGCTGCGAAGTCGCTTGCTCATGTGACATTCGTATCGCAAGTAACCGTTCACGTTTTGGAACACCGGAGATAAATCTCGGCCTAATTCCTGGATATGGTGCGACTCAACGTTTGGTGAATTTACTTGGATATGGCAAAACCATGGAGATGGTAATGACTGGAGAAATGATTGATTCAACAGATGCTCTGAAGTGGGGTTTGGTAAATCATGTAGTCGAACCAGAACAGTTGTTTGATTTCACCATGAACCTTGCCAAGGTAATTGGCAGTAAATCAACTCATACTTTGAAGGTCGCAAAGAAGACCATCAGATCAGCACTTAGCACTGGTTTGGAGCAAGGAGTGGCAATTGAAGCAGAAGCATTTGCAAGTTTGTTTGACAGCGAAGACAAAGAAATTGGAGTGGCAGCATTTATCGGACGTCATCAAGCAAAGTGGCAACACAAGTGATTGACAAATATTGAATCACTTGTTGATTTAAGAGGGCTATCTTGATGTGCGGCCGGCTTCACCTTGTCAATATGGGTCGTGTTTTTGCTGTCTGCGGTTTACCCGCCAGTGGCAAGGGTGAATTTGCAACAATACTTGCAAAAACAGGGATTCCAGTATTATCTATGGGCGATATGATTCGCGCTGAGGTAAAGAAGCGCAACATCGAAGAATATCCTGAAGTTTTTGGAGAAGTAGCTCAACAATTAAGACAACAATTTGGCGACGATATCCTTGCGGTACGCCTCTGTAGTGCAGTTGATAATCTATTAGAAAAGCACGATGTAGTGTTGATTGAAGGATTGCGTGGCGTAGCAGAATATGATGTATTTCATTCGCATTGGAGCGATAGATTTTCCACAATTGCAGTTACCGCAGATGAGGAGATTCGTTTCCAAAGAATCCAATTGCGTGGACGCGCAGAGGACGGGGATAGAGATTCACTGAAGATTAGGGATGAGCGTGAAATTGGTTGGGGCCTAGATGTTCTAATCAATCAAGCCGATTTCACACTTAGCAACGATGGAAGTTTGTCAGATTTTGTCAACAAATGCCAAATTTGGCTTGAGCAAATATTGTAATCGTTTTAGGCATTAATATTTCACATTATTACCTTTTTTGTAATCATTCGGCTTTTGAAAAATATTCGCAGGTCACCCGTTTCCGGCTTGATTTTCACCGAAGTGTTATAGTCGGGGATGAAGCGTGAGCAAATTGCTTCAACAGGGGCTGAGTTCATGGCGAGGAAGAAAGGAAAAGGAGGGGGCAAGCGTAAGCGCTCACAACAACGTGCTCAATATGATGAATTGGACAAATATCCTGTGATACCACCTCATGCATTTGCGCGTATTGTTCGCGACAAACAAACGCTCAACATTCTATACCAAATCATCGAACCTCCGATGACAAAGAAGGAACAAGAACAACGTGAAGAAATCATGGATATCTTCATCCGTTCATTAACTGCAAATATTGAAGAAATTGATTCAGATCCTGATGCTTACTTGAGGACTGCACTTGACAAGGTCATCAAATCATATGGAATGAAAATTAACAAAAAGTCAAAATCAAAAATGTTCTATTACCTTCGCAGGGATTTGATTGGCTATGGAAAAATGGACATGATGATGCATGATATCAACGTGGAAGATATCTCATTAGATGGAACCAATGTGCCGATTTTCGCATACCATCGAAAGTTCGAATCAGTTGAGACAACTTGTGTTTGGGAAACAGATGCGGAATTAGAATCCTATGTTATCAAATTAGCACAACGTTGTGGTAAGCACATTTCAGTTGCTGAGCCACTACTGGATGCTACGTTAATGGATGGTTCTCGTATTGTAATGAAATTGGGAAGAGAAATTTCAACACGTGGTTCAGCATTCTGTATTAGAAGATTCAAGGACGACCCGTTTTCTCCAGCCGATATTGTTGCGTTTAGAACAATGTCTTCATTGATGGCCGCATATCTATGGGTCTGCTTCCAAAATGAAGTTCCAATGCTATTCGTAGGTGGTACTGCATCTGGTAAGACTACAACATTGAATGCTATGTGTATTTTCATACCTTGGCAGATGAAGATTGTATCAATTGAATCAACTCGTGAAGTTAACATTCCTCAACCTAATTGGGTACCAGGTCTAACAAGGCAAGGTTTTGGTGGTGAATCAAAAGATGGTGAGATTGGTGAATTCGAGTTGCTAAAGGCTGCTCTTCGTGAGCGGCCAGAATACATTATTGTAGGGGAAATTCGTGGTGCTGAAGCATATGTACTATTCCAAGCGATGGCAACAGGTCACTGTGCATATTCTACTGTTCACGCAGATTCAGTTCCATCACTCGTTCACCGATTAGAGAACAAACCGATTGACATTCCGCGAGTTCTTCTTCCCGCACTAGAAGCTTGTAGTATCCAGATTCAAACTCGTATCAATGGGCGACGTGTCCGAAGAACAAAGCAAATCGTTGAAATTGTTGGTATTGATCCAAACTCAATGGAAATTATCACCAATGAAGTATTCCGATGGGATGTAAATACAGATGATTTCATCTTTTCTGGAAAGTCCTATGTGTTAGAAAAAATCATGGTCAAAATAAATTTCAGTCAAGAAGAGATGCGAAGAGAACTTCGAACAAGAAAACGAATATTAGAATGGATGGTATTGAATGATATCCGTAAAGCAGACCAAGTATCGCAATTAGTAACAGAATATTATGTACGTCCAAATGAAATCCTTGCACGTGTAGATGGGCTTCGTTAATTCTTGAGGTGAAAAAGTATGGATTTGACAGCATGGCAAAGAATCTGTAATAGGATTCTAGGCGGAGTGCTGAAGTCAAAAGCAAGGAAAGATAAGGAATTGTCTGAAAACCTTGTCAAGGCAGCAATGCCAATGATGCCAGAAGTGTTTTTGGCTACAACAATTGTTACTTCATTTGCCATAATGATGATTTCATGGGCCTTTGTTGCGTTATTTTTCATTCCCGATATTGGAGTAATTGCTTATTGGGAAGGAATCCAAGACCCAGCAACAGAATTACCATGTTTTGAATGGGAATATTGGTATCCTGAATTGATTGATGAATCAAAGCCAGGAAATAATTGCCCTGATTTTGCATACCAAGTATTCCCTCCATTTTTGGAAATAATTATCATTGCAGTGGGTGGCCTTTTGATTCCTTTTGGCGGATATAAATACAACAAGGGCGCTCCTGCAAGAGAGGCAGCAAGAAGAGCAGATATGATTGAAAAATACCTTCCATACGCTGCATCATATACTGCTGCAATGTCTGCAGCAAATGCAACACCGGCTAAGATTTTCCGTTCTCTAGCGATGAATAAGGACATCTACAGCGATGTTGCTGACGACGCTGCGATGGTGTATCGTGATGTGACCCTACTTGGATACGACTTGATTACAGCTATGAAAATGGGAGTCGATAGAGCTGCATCAGTATGGCTAACAGAGTTTTTCCAAGGTATGGTCGGAACTTTAACTGCTGGAGGTCAATTGAAATTATTCTTCTTGAATAGGGCAGAGCACTATATGCGTGAAAACAGAACACGATTGGGAATGTTCCTTGAATCAATTGCATTGTTGGCAGAGTCCTACATTGTTGTGGCTGTTGCTATGCCACTGTTCCTAATCGTGATGCTGGTAATTATGTTCTGGGTATCAGGGTCGGGTGCTCAAATGTCAGAAGGAATGCTATACGGGATTGTGCTAGGTTTCATCCCAATGATTCACATCGCTTATGCGATATTGGTTTGGACCAGCAGTAAAGAACAGGATATGTGAGGAGGTGAAATAATGGCGAGAAAAAAGAAGAATAAGATTGTCGTTGAATTAGATTTCCCTAAGGACGATACCACATTAACGAAATTATATGCAATTCTTGTAATTTCAATAATTCTTGGCCTAAGTTCCTGTGTAATGTGGGCTACGAATTCTGGATTTATTCCTACAAGTAATGGAGAGCCGATGTTCACAAATTTGTATTGCGGGGCGACAGCACAGGACTCTTCAGGTAATCCAATGGGTCATCATTTCAATACAAATCAAAAGCCAAGTTATGCTGCAAACAGTTCGTGTACAATTCTTCAAGATGATCCGGATCGTGTCACTTGGGCTGGAGAGGAATGGACTGGGATTGATAAAAGAGGGAAAAATTTTGATGTTCCCGGAGTATCTCCTGAGGCAACGGGCGGAGTCCCCTTGGACCAACCACTTTGGCTCAATTGTTCCGTAACGGCGGATAGTCCTACAGAATATACTGTTGCGATTAGAGATAAGTATGCAGATCTTATTGACCACTTCAACGGCACTACCGGAAAGGATAATGAAAAATGTAATATTTTCCTAGAGAGTATTCCCCCAGATACAAGATACGAATTGGTAATATTTTCGACTGAAGAAGGAAAGTATCTCACCGAATTCAATTTTGATATGACCGTTCATTATTATGATGGTATTCCTACCAATATGAATAACAAATCACTGTGGATTGGTCCTTCAATACTCGGTGGAAATGTTCATCCGGTCATTTTCCTCAATTTCTTTGGATTTACCTTTTTCTTGTTCATTTTCCCAGCATCTTATTATTGGGAAAAGATAGAAGAAGAGAAGAACCGCGTTGAAGAAAAATTCCCAGATTTCTTGAGAGATTTGGCAGAATACTGGAAAGGTGGTTTGTCGATGACTGTGGCGGTACAAACGTTGGCGATGTCAGAATATGGGGCACTCAATGACGAAGTCAAGAAAATGTCAGACCAATTATCATGGGGTGTCAAATTCAGTGATGTTATTGTTCAATTCGCAAATAGAGTTGGAACACCATTGGTACAGCGTGCTATTGCATTGATAGCCGAAGCGGATAGAGCGGGTGGAAAGATTTCCGATATTCTAGTAACTGCGGCTAATGACTCAAGAGAGTTGAAATTCCTTGAGGGTGAACGAAAGCGGGCTATTGGTTCGTATATTGCGGTTATTTGGACCTCATATTTCGTTTTCTTGGGTGTTATCGTAGTTCTTGCTAAGGTGTTTATTCCTGCTATTGCTGGTTCAAATAATGGTGATGAAAGTAGCGGCGGTTCTACAATTGGTAACATGACCATTCGTAATATTGATCCATTGTTTTTCGTTACAATTTTCTATTATGGTGTGACAATGCAAGCGCTTGGTAATGGTACAATGGCTGGATTGATGGCAACTGGTAGATTCTCCACTGGTTTCAAGCATTCAGGTTACATGATCGTTGTTGCTCTTGTGATTTTCAACTTCATTGCATTTTCACCAGACCTAATCGGTGTGACTACAACTCCTGGATTGAATCCTTCTTCAGGTACATTCGTTCCATCTTTGTTATACTTCGGGTGATCTGAATGAGGGACGATGAAGTTGCTCAGATTCATATTCTTGAAATGCTAACTTTGTTTTGGTTATTTTTTATGAGTGCAACTTTTTTGATTCAAATTCAAGTTCCTGATTCACCATCGATTGCTAAAGATTCAAGTTTGGAATTAGCAGGTAATGATGCGATACAATATGGGTTGGGCTTGGATTCTCTTTACGACGGTGAGAGCAGGTTACACGAACTTCTCGCTTCTGATGAATTAGATAGCGCTTGTGAATTATTGCAAAGTGCAATCGCTAGTGGCAAAGAAGCGAATTGTTGGTTGGCGAGAGATAGCGGAGTGGCCACACCGTACGGCCAAGTAGGAACTCCCGCAGGTGGAACAGTTACTGTTCACAAATTGATTGCCGTTGATTCTGCTGCGTGGACGGTTACACTTGATGTCTGGGCGCGTGGAGGTGGTGCATGATGCAGTACAGTAAACGAATTGCTAAAGATGAGCAACGGGACACTGCTCAAATGCTTTTGGCAACAGGGATTGTGCTTCTTATGTCATTATTATCAATGGCAATTTTTGCAGTAAAGATCGCTGGAATGACCATTCCTTATGATATCTCAAGTGATGCCGTTATTGTTACCACCCATGATGTCATCGATGTGATGCCAGGCTTGACTCAATACCGAACTGAAGAATGGATTGATGGTGGTCTAGATAGAATTGAAGCTTGTCAATATGCTGTTCAAAGTATGCATGACGATATTTTACATCATGGAGAAATTAGAGGGGTAGAAGTCAAATTAATTGGAATTTCAATTACTGATATTGATGGGCAGAGTATGCGGGTAACGGGTGAATTAGGAATTTCCGATGGAGATTCAATGTTGACTACGCAAGTAAATTATACAATAATTGCTTAATCAAAGTTGGGCTCTCTCTTTTCTAAAAATGCGCTAACACCTTCTTTGAATGCAGCAGTTTGTCCAGAGGCTTCTATCAATGTTCTTTCATGCTTGAGATGTGTTTCAAAGTCATTGGTGGATTGAACATCTAACAAATGTTTGATAGATTCTTTACTGTGTTGGCCCCAACGACTCCAGCGTAATGCGATTTGTTTAGCGCAATTGATTAATTCTGTTTCCTCAACAATAGCATCTATTGCACCCAATTCTGCAGCCTGCTGAGCACTCCATATTTCATTCTCCAAAAAGAACCGTCTCGCTACTTGGTCAGTTACCAAGCGTGGAAGTAACCATGTAGTGCCACCATCGGGAGAGAGTCCCATTCCAGCATAGGATGCAGCCATTTTTGCTTGCGAGGTTGCAACTCTAGCATCGCATGCCAGGGCCAAACCAAGACCGCCACCAGCACTTGCACCGTTAAGTGCAGCAATACAGATGGTTGATGTCTGGCGCATTTTTACAATCAATGGATGTAAAACTCCAGTCAACTCACGAATCAATTCAGTAGCATTACCTTCATCAATTGATTTTTTGAAGTCATCAATATTTGCACCAGCAGAGAAAAATTTTCCTTCTCCAGTTAATACAATTGCCTTCACTTCCTTGTCGGTTAATGCGGCATTGATTGCAGTAGCAATTTGTGGAAGGAATTGTAGTGAAAAAGATTGCATAGATGATTTTCCAGCCATTTTTATTAAGCGGACTCCTTCTCCTAAATCACTACTTTCAATTGACAATTAATCACCTCAAAGTTTGATGTTGACATTCTTTACCTTGGTGTAAAATCTCATGGCATCTTTACTCTGTTCGATACCAATTCCCGAATGCTTCCAACCAGTAAATGCAGTTTGAGGGAAGGTAATTGGATATTCATTGATTGAAACCATTCCACATTCCAAATCTCTTGCAAAATTATGTGCTCTACTGAGGTTCTGTGTCCAGATTCCATTTAGTAGCCCGAAAGGTGTATCATTAGCCATTTCAAGTGCTTCAGAATCTTCACTAAACTTAGTAACTGCAAGCACTGGTCCAAATAATTCTTCTTGGAATAACAAATTATCAGTCGAGACTCCAGTAACTACTGTTGCTTCCATGAAAGCACCCTCGCCTTCTACTGCCTTTCCACCAATAACTACCTCTCCACCTTGTGCAAGACCTTGGGCGAGTTTGTCCAATACCTCAGCGCGGTGATTTTTATGGACTAAACTTCCAATGCGAACTCCTTCAGCCATACCTTCACCAACAGTCCACTTGGCAACCTCTGCACAAATGGCCTCAACCAATTCATCATGCACATCTTGGTGAACGATTAGACGAGAACCCGCCCAACACATTTGTCCTGCATTCATAAATATTCCAAAACAGACTGCTTTAGCAGCATATCTAATGTTAGCATCAGCAAATACAATGTTTGCTCCTTTGCCACCGAGTTCTAAAGTGACAGGAGTTAGGTTGTCACTCGCCTTTGCCATTACCGCTTGACCAGTAGGTACGCCTCCGGTTAGAACAACACCATCAATTCCGCTGTGACCAACAAGTGCATCTCCAATTAGTCCACCAGATCCAGTAATAACTTGTATAACATCGGTTGGAAGGCCAACTTCTGCTTCTTGCATGGCCTTTGTCCAGGCGATAAGAGATAGTGGCGTCCAAGAAGCTGGCTTTGCTATTACGGTGCAGCCAGAAGCCAGCGCAGGAGCGATTGAGCGAATAGCAAGTTGTAATGGGAAATTCCAAGGAACAATATGTGCAGTAACGCCTAATGGTTGTCTTAATGTGTAATTCAATCTATTTCCAGGAACTGGAATAGTAGAGCCTTCATTCTTATCTGCTAA
>Ga0209667_1000821_pt1 | contig 24673 bp, 16 predicted proteins | sample SaaInlV_165m_DNA_2_FD_184682 | JGI IMG/M metagenome (GOLD analysis project Ga0209667, IMG submission 184682) | Marine microbial communities from expanding oxygen minimum zones in the Saanich Inlet - Saanich Inlet SI037_S3LV_125m_DNA (SPAdes)... | ecosystem: Environmental > Aquatic > Marine >... | reverse complement strand
CCCCAAACACCTTCGGGCACCCGCACCTGTGCCGCCGGTGACCGATCCACCGTCGGATGAATCCAGCACAACGGAGGTTCGTACTCGGTTCGCATCTCATCGACACCCAGCATGACTCCACTCCAATTATTGCCATGAAAGGAACCCGCTGCGATGCGATTGATGCGATTGGCGGGCATCCAGTGGCCCTCCTGATCGGAACCCCAGGCGATACCATCGGCATCGACTGCCAGACCATTCGGTGCACGGAAGCCCGAGGCCACCATCTTTGAACTGGAACCATCCGCTGCGATCTGGATCAGCGTGCCATGCTGAGGATGTGCCGGCAACTTGGCATGACGAGCAGCTTTCAGGTAATAGATGCTACCGTCGGGGCCCTCCTGTAAACCACCTGCCGGTTCATGAAAATGAGGAGAGTTCATCGCATCGACATTGAAGCCCTCGTAGTGATCGGTTTCGCCGTCGTCGTCGAGGTCGACCAGCCGTGTGATCTGATCTCTTCCCAGCACCAGGATCTCTTCCTGTCCCGACTCGCCGCGGGTCAACAACCCGAGCGGCTGACTGAGGCCACTGGCGATGCGCTGCCAGCGGAGGTTTTTGAGCCCGGCGTCGAGGCCATCGACTCGCCAGACGTCACCGTTCCAGGTCGAGATCGCCGCCGAATTCCCTCCATCGAGGAAGTCAAAATCACCAAATCGCATCCAGGAGTTCCAGGGATTCTCGTCGGGCCAGGAGATCCTGTCGATCTCGAAGGGGTGTTTTTGAGTGATGGCGCTTGCCGATTGCAGATCGGCGATGAACTCACCGAGTCTCGATTGCGGGCCATACCACTGAAGCAGTTCTCCCTCGACATCTGAATCGGTGGAAGGAAGCAGAACCGAGGCCTTGCGCTGCCACACCGGAAACTCCCCCGACATATCGGCACTTTCGACGATCAGAAACTGAGCGTCCAGATCGCCGCGCAGCCCGTAAGCGGTCACGATCGGCTCTCCCGACTCCTCTGCCAGAGCCAGGATTCCCTCGGAGTGAATCACCTCTTTATGGATGCGGATTCCATCGATATAGCCGCTGAACCAGGGGTCTTCGGGAAAGTTCTCCGAAGTGAAGCCGATCTGGATGACGGTATTCTCGACCGGTCCACCAGGACTGAGCAATCCTTCTCCATCCTGTTTCCCATCGACATAGAGTTTGATCCTGCCTTCCCTTGGATTCCAGCTGAAGGCGACATGGTGCCAGCGCCCGTCGGTGACCTGCTGCTCACCTGCCACCGCGCCGACCCAGCCGATGTCGAAGCACAGATGTCCATCGCGGATGAAGAAGGCCTTTCCATCGTGGATCCACCGACCTTCCTCAGATGTCTGGGAAAAGAGACTGCCGTCCTTTGTCGTATGAACCCATGCCGCAAAAGTCATCGCATCGCTCGTGAACTCAAAATTGTCATGACGAGTCCACAAGGCACGGGCAGTACCATCGAAATCGAGCGCTCGCCCCTTGACCCCTCTTCTCCAGGTCACACCTTCCAGTTTCAGATCTTTCTCACCATCGACGACGCTCGCCATCGTATCGCCAGAACTCTCGTCGCAATCCCAGCCCGCCAGTGGCCGGGGAGGAGGTGCGCTGACTCTACTGACCACCACAATCGAATCGTCAGTGGAACCGACCGACACTCCCGACTTCGTCCCATCCATCTTGAACAGTTGAGGGAGATCCCGGACCTGGTGAGGAAGTTCGAAGCGATCCATTTCATCTCCAGCACTTCTGGCGATCAGATCTGCTTCATTCTCATCCCCGAAGATGGCGTTGCGTTCTCCGGCGAGAGTGATCGTTTCGGGCCACAGTGGATCACTTCCCTGGTTCCATACACTGGCTAGCGGTGACGGGTCGCGGAAATAGACCCGTTCGGTGATGACGCGGAATTTCGCCAACTGCTGCTGGCCGGTGATGGGGGCGATGTAGATGTGAACCGGAGCCGGATCTGCCACCTCTGAGCTGGCCATCAACACGACGCGGCCCTTGTGCGAGGAAACTCGGACGGAATCTCCACCACCGCGGATGCCGATGACCATCACAGGTTTCCCACGCTGCAGTATTATAAATTCGCCCTTCGCCCCCCCGATAGATGGTGAGAGAACCATCCCAGCTTCGAGGCTCAACAACGAGATCCTCAACATGTCATCGATTCCGATCAGCTGAATCGATCTCTTCCAGGCGTACAGATCTTCTCCGCGGGTGAAGGCTGCTCGCTCGAACACCCGTGTCTTTCCGATGTTGTAGTGAAGTAGCACTCCATCTCGATCGCGCTGGAGCCCTTGCCAGCGCCCACCTTCGAGCGGCCCATAGGGTACCGGGCGTGTCTCGTCAAAGGTGCCCGCCTTACCCACAGCAAACCCGGGACCTGGAGGATTGATCCAATCAGTCTCTCCTGCGATGCGTGGCCAAATTCCGTGGGGCCCGTCGTAGACGATTCCGCGCAACTCGACAAACTCTCCCGACCATGCGGCTGCCCAGCGCAACTCTGCCGTGTCAAAGAGCATCGCGTGCTCTCCATCATCATCGAGCGGGATGGCGATCCCCTTGCAGGCGATATTGTCGGGGGTGACCTCGATGGCAGCAGACAAGAAGGGGCCATAGTCCATCGCCTGCCACGGTTCATCCTGTCCGTTACAGATTCCTGTCAGGATGAATGTTACTCCCAGAAAGGAGATGAAACTCAGTTCAACTATCTTCACGAGATTGCCTCCCTTCTCCGCTGAAGGAGAAATAATCCTTGAGTTCCTGGTTTCGAAAGTCCTTCGGAATGGCGATCCAGTGGTCTCGAAATTGAACGGGTAACAAATTCGGAGGATCGAGGTCTTCCTTTTGATCTGACAGGTCCAATTGTGAAGTTCCTTTCGAAGTCGATATTTCATTGCACTGATCGATCATGAAGCAAGTTGTCGGCTCGAATTGCATATGCTAGCCGCACTCTCCGAGGAATCCGACCACGAAAAGACCACGTAGATGAAGAAGAGTTCCCCGCATCGCTGGCCCTGGGAATGGCTCTTGGGGTACCCTGTCTGCAGGTCGAGCAGAGCCGGGCGATGGCCTGGCAGGGAGAATGCCGATGGAGCACCGCATCGAGAAAGACACGATGGGTGAGGTCAAGGTTCCGGTAGATCGATTGTGGGGAGCGCAGACCCAGCGCTCCCTCGAGAACTTCTGCATCGGGCATGAGCGGATGCGGCGTCCGCTGATCCGCGCGATGGGGCTGGTCAAGCAGGCAGCAGCTGCAGTCAATGCAGAACTGGGCGGTATCACCTCCGAGATTGCCAGTGCCATCAATTCCGCAGCCGAAGAAGTGATCCATGGTGATCTCGATGATCACTTCCCGCTGGTGGTCTATCAGACTGGATCCGGCACCCAGTCCAACATGAACTGTAACGAGGTGATCGCCAACCGGGCCAATCAGGCACTCGGGCAACCACTCGGCAGTCAGAATCCAGTGCATCCCAACGATCATGTCAATCACGCCCAGAGCACCAACGATTCCTTTCCTACCGCCATCCATGTCGCCTGCGCCAGTGAGTGCCACGATCGACTACTCCCCGCCATCGATGCCTTGAGGAAATGTTTGGATGAGAAAGCTGGGGAGTTTTCAACAGTGGTCAAGATCGGCCGAACTCACCTGCAGGATGCCACTCCACTGACCCTCGGGCAGGAAATCTCCGGTTGGTCCGATCAACTGCGCATCACTCAACGGCAGATCCAGGACTCCCTGACACTGGTTCTCGAGTTACCGATCGGGGGCACAGCAGTCGGTACCGGCCTCAACACTCGCCCTGGATATGCCGAGAAGGTTCCTGCGGCACTGGCGAGTAAGACCGGCATCCCGTTCATCCCGGCACCCAACAAGTTTGCTCAGCTCGGTGGCAAGGAAGCGATCGTCGGTCTCTCCGGCAGCCTCAAAAGTCTGGCCACCGCACTGCACAAGATCGCTAACGATGTCCGCTGGCTCGCCAGTGGTCCCCGCTGTGGCATTGGAGAGATTACCATTCCCGCCAATGAGCCGGGGTCCTCGATCATGCCTGGAAAGGTCAATCCGACCCAGTCCGAGGCGATGACGATGGCGTGTGCACGAGTGATCGGCAACGACGCATCCATCGGCTTCAGCGGAGCGCTTGGCAATTTCGAACTGAATGTCTACATGCCGGTGATCGGCGATTGCATCTTGCAATCGATCGACCTACTGGCCTCTTCCATCAATTCATTTCGAGAGAACTGCGCCTCGGGTATCGAACCGGTCCAGCAGCACATCGATGAGCTCCTGCACCGCTCGTTGATGCTGGTCACCGCTCTCAACCCTCACATCGGTTACGACAAGGCTGCCGACGTGGCAAAGACTGCCCATGCTGAGGGCAAGACCTTGCGCGAAGTGGCGGTGGAAAAAGGGTATTGCAGTGCTGAAGAGTTCGATGGCTGGGTCATCCCATCCGAGATGACTTTCCCAGCCAACTGAAACCATCTCCGGGGCCAGTCTAGGACCGTTCATACTCCAGTAAGTAACCCTGGAAGAGTCGCAAGTGCTCCTCTTCATCTGCCAGCAAGGTCACGCAAATATCCTCGGTGACCGGATCATCATCGCACATCTGAATGATCTTCTTGTATTGCGCCACTGCGGTCTCTTCGGTTTCGATGACTCCGCGGATCACACTGAGCACATCGGTCGGATCATCAGTGGGTTGAAGTGATTTCTGTCCCGGCCTGAATTGCATGCTGCCAGGAATGGTGCCGCCGATGATATGAATACGTCGAGCCAAAGCCTGGGCGTGTTGGGTCTCTTCGACCACATCTGCAGCGAGCGATTGCTTGATCGGCTCCGCACGGGCGCCGACAAGATTGGTCGAGGCGCAGATGAAGTTGATCACCGCTTCCAGTTCCATCCAGTAGGCGCGGGTCAACTCTGCGATCAATTCCTTGTTCATCTCGTTCCCCTCATCGATGTGGGATCAGTGACTGATCTCCGTTGTTCGATAAAAAATCAACCGGAGCGCCTTTAACGCGCTCCGGTCGTTCCTGAAGACCCGATCCGAAGATCGATTTCCATCGGTTTCAGTGACGCGTCTTGAATTCAATCACCGGAACGCTGCAATTTAACCTCTGCAGATCAAACTCAGCGAACCACCAGGTTCACCATCCGACCGGGGACCCACACGAACTTGACGATTTCCTTGCCCTCGGTGTACTCCTGCACACGAGAGTCAGCAAGGACTTGTTGCTGGATCTGTTCCTGACCGATATCGACGGCCACTTCGATCTTGCTACGAACCTTGCCGTTGACCTGCACCGGAACTTCGACCAATTCCTGCTCAAGCCAACGTGGATCCGCCTGTGGAAACTCCTCCCACATCAGCGACTCTTCATGTCCCAGTGCACTCCACAACTCCTCGGCCAGATGTGGAGCATACGGGGCGAGCACCAGACAGAAAGGTTCCAGGATCGCCCTCGGCCGCGTCTCCAGCGGATTGAGTTCGTTGACAAAAGTCATCATCTGCGCGATGGCCGTATTGAAACGCAATCCCTCGGTATCGCGATCGACCTTGTCGATGGTGCGATGCAATATCCTCATCTGGTCATCTGTGGCCGGTGCTGACAGGGTGCCGTGCAACTGATCATCCTGGTCAAAAAAGAGCCGCCAGACACGATCGAGGAATCTGCGCGCCCCCATCAAACCACCGGTGGACCACGGTTTGTCCGCTTCGATGGGGCCCATGAACATCTCGTAGACCCGCAGTGAGTCGGCACCTTGCTCTGCAATCACATCGAGAGGGTCAACAACGTTGCCGAATCGCTTCGACATCTTGCGGTGGTCCTCGCCGAGGATCATCCCCTGATTGACCAGTTTTGCGTACGGCTCATCGACGGGACAGACCCCGATGTCATGGAGGAACTTGGTCCAGAATCTGGAATAGAGCAGATGCCCGACCGCGTGCTCCGCTCCCCCGAGATACAGATCGACCGGCATCCAGCGCTTTGCCAGTTGCGGATCGACCAGAGCCTGGTCATTCTTTGGATCGATGAATCGCAGAAAGTAAGCGCTCGATCCGGCACTACCAGGCATCGTATCGAGTTCTCTGCGAGCCGGTGCCCCCGATCCTGGTACCTCTGCCTGGCTCCATTGTTGAGCTCTTTCGAGCGGCGACTTTCCCGTACCGGTGGGAGCGAAGTCATCGAGATGGGGCAATTCCAGCGGTAAGGCGGATTCGGGGAGGGGATGTGCCTTCCCCTCATCATCGATGACCACCGGCACCGGTTCTCCCCAGTATCTCTGACGGGCGAAGATCCAGTCACGCAGGCGATACCGGACGATCCTCTTTCCGATCTTCTTCTCCTCGAGCCAATCGATGCTCGCCGAGATGGCCTGTTCCTTGTCGAGGCCATCGAGGAAGCCGCTGTTGACATGAGTCCCCTCCCCGACATAGGCCTCGACAGCCACGTCTCCGCCGGCCACCACCTCGACGATCGGCAGTTCGAAGGTCGTGGCAAAGTCCCAGTCGCGCTGGTCATGACCCGGCACGCACATGATGGCTCCGGTGCCGTACCCCATCAGGACATAATCGGCGACCCAGATCGGCATCGAATCGCCGGTGCACGGGTTGATGGCATGGGCGCCGGTGAAGGCTCCGGTCTTGCCCGCTTCCGTTCCCGATCTCTCGATGTCGCTCTTTCTGGCAGCCTCCTGGCAGTACGCCTCAACCGCTTCCTGATGCGGGGCAGCGGTGAGCCTACTGACGAATGGATGCTCTGGAGAAAGTACACAGAAGGTCGATCCAAACAGCGTGTCTGGACGAGTGGTGAAGATCTCCAGTTTCAGGTCTGAATCCACGATGTCAAAGGTCGCATCCGCTCCCTCCGATCGTCCGATGCGATCGCGTTGCATCGATTTGATCGACTCCGGAAAGTCGACCTCATCGAGGCCTTCGAGCAATCGATCGGCGAAGGCGGTGATCCGTAGCATCCACTGCTTCATCGGCCGACGTACCACGTCATATCCACCGCGTTCACTCTTACCGTCGATCACCTCGTCATTTGCGAGCACCGTACCCAGCTCCGGGCACCAGTTGACCATCGCCTCCTCCTGGAAGGCGAGGTCATGCTCGAGCAGTTTGAGAAAGATCCATTGGGTCCAGTGGTAATAGGTAGGATCGCTGGTGGAGAACTCCCGATCCCAGTCGTAGGAGTAGCCCATTGCTCGCAGTTGTTTGCTAAAGGTCTCGATGTTCTCCCGGGTCGAGACCTCGGGGTGAACCCCTTTCTCGATGGCATACTGTTCCGCCGGCAGACCGAAGGCATCGAAGCCCATCGGATGCAGCACATCGAATCCCTTCATCCGGCGATGGCGAGCGATGATGTCACTGGCTGTGTAACCCTCGGTATGCCCGACGTGGAGCCCGCTCCCCGAAGGATAGGGAAACATGTCGAGAACGTAGTATTTGGGAAGATCGGAACGTATTCCGGCACGGAACAGCTGGTGCTGATTCCAGTGCGCCTGCCAGCGCGGTTCGATTTCTTGAGGTTTGTATCCCATCAGTTCCATCCATGTTGCGACTCTGACGAATATGGACCATGCTGAACGCTGGTCTATCGCCCGGGTGGATTCTACGCAGCAGGGCTTGTTGCAACCACCTACGCTGGAGGAATTCCTCCACCTGAAGACAAGAAATGAGGTCATCGATGAGTCGATCTTGGTCCATCTCATGCACGATAATCCTGCTCCTTTGCGGATGTCTTGGCCCTGATCACAGAACCGAAAATCATCGAGATCGCTGGGCGATCGCCATCCACGGTGGAGCCGGCGCACTTTCCAGGGACGCCCCTGAAGAAGCGCAACGTGCCTATCGTGAGTCGTTGCAATCGGCATTGACCATCGGAGCCGGGATCCTCCAGGGTGGAGGGACCGGACTCGACGCGGTCGAACAGGTGATTCGCTTCCTCGAAGACGATCCACTGTTCAATTCTGGCCTCGGAGCCGTCTTCAACTCGGAGGGAAAACATGAACTGGATGCATCCATCATGGATGGATCCGATCTCTCCTGTGGAGCGGTTGCAGGAGTGAGAACCGTACGCCACCCCATCACGTTGGCCAGAAAAGTGATGACAGAAACTCGCCATGTACTGTTTGCCGGGGAAGGTGCCGAGACCTTTGCCAGCGAGTGCGGAGTCGAACTGGTCAAGAACTCCTTCTTCTCAACCGATCGACGGCGAGAGCAGTGGATCCAGAAGACCCAGCAGAAGAAGGGCACCGTCGGGGTGGCGGTGCTCGATCAGCACGGACACCTGGCGGCGGGCACGTCGACTGGTGGCATGACCGACAAGCGCTGGGGTCGAGTCGGCGATTCCCCCATCGTCGGAGCCGGCACCTACGCCGATGATCGCGCCTGCGCCGTTTCCTGCACCGGAACCGGTGAGGAGTACATCCGTCACGCGGTCGCTCATTCCGTCGCGGCGCGCATGATGCTAGCGGGTCAGGATCTTCAAACCGCCTGCGATGCGATGATCCACCAGGTGCTTCAACCCGACGATGGCGGCCTCATCGCCGTCGATGCCGCCGGCAATATCGCGTTTTCCTACAGCACAGGAGGGATGTACCGCGCCGCCGCCGATTCCAGCGGCCGCTTCGAGATCGGCATCCATGACGAGATGATCACGGTGCCTGGCTCCTAGTTTTCCGCAGCGGTTCTGGATTGGTCGATAGGATTCCATCGATCTCCACTTGCGATGAAGTGAACTCAAAATCGGCTGTCGTCTCCTTGGTTGAGAGCTGGTGCCCTCATGTGAGGGATTATAATTGATGCAGGTGCTTGGACCATTGACGGCTTGGAGTCCCTGCGCATGCTTCTATAGTAGGGAGTTGCCGTCGGAGTCGCGGGGCCGATTCGCTGCCACCGCCCGACCAAGAATCGCACGGACTCGAAACGTCGACTCCGTCAGATATGGAGGCCGCAGCATGCGACGCCTTCACGTAGGGATACATCCTATGAAGCATCCCAGCTTGGGCTTCTTGATACTTCTCTTCGCGACCTCCTGCGCCGGCCCGCCCGTCGCAGAGCTCTCACACCCTGAGTCCAGCCAACTCTTCGACTTGCTGGACACCAGTCACGATGGCTCGCTTTCCCCCTTCGAAGCGCTCGACGCCCTGCTTGTGATCTCGAAGGAGGGTGCCTTGACCCGTGAGGCCCTCGGGGCTTTTTTGAGCGAGTATGCGGAAGAGGAGCTTGCTGACCGCAGAGAGTTCTTCGAAATGGGGGACTCGGACCGCGACGGGAAACTGGTGCTGAACGAGCTCCCCAGTGGATTTGCCTCCATGATGTCGAGTCTGGATACCGACGGTGATGGCGCCATCACCTGGAGCGAGTTCAGGCTGGTCAATATCGAGTCCTCCGTGATGATGGCGAAGGAGGAAGGAGCGGAACTCTATGCCGAGCTCGTCGAGGAGATCGGGGAGCCGGTGCACCTGGAAGGAGCTCCCGTTGACCTTGTCGAGGAACTTCGGGAGTTCGATGTCGACGGAGACAGGACCATCACTCAAGAAGAGATCGAGCAGGTGATCCGTGAGGAGCTCGCTGGGACGACCTTCGAGGTCACAGGCGAGCTCGCGATCATGCAAGGAGTGATCGGTGCAACTACTCCTTCGAGTGTGCTTGAGCTCGCTTTCATGAACCCTGAGGTTCGGACCATTGTCCTCACCAATATGCCAGGTTCGATGGACGACGTGGCCAACATGCGGGCCGGACGATACATCCGTCAGTTTGGCCTGAACACGCACGTACCGACGGATAGCGAAGTGGCCTCTGGCGCAACCGACCTGTTTCTAGCCGGCAGGCATCGCTCCTGTGAGCCGGGCGCACGCTTCGGCATCCACTCTTGGGGTGGAGGTCCTGTGGTAGCCACGGACCTGCCAAGAGATCATGAAGATCACCTCCTCTACCTGGACTACTACGAGGAGATGGGCATCCCTGCGGAGTTCTACTGGCGAACCCTCTCGGCCGCCCCAGCTGAGGGCATCCACTGGATGACGGAGGAGGAGCTCGAGCGCTTTGGTTTCTTCACGGACGGGAGACCTGACCTGAAGTAAGGCTCGGAGCGGAGTCGGAGGTTGCCTCAGAGTTCACATGCGAGGCTTGTTGGAGCTTGATCCCATCATTAGTGGTCTCGAACAGAGGACGTAAGCGGAGTCGTTTTCCAGCGTTCTCCGCTACCGATCAGGTGAACTCTAAAATCGGCTGTCGTCTCCTTGGCGGATGATTCCGTCTTTGGCTTGCGACCATCGATCACCACTACCGGCCCCCGACCGATCACTTGCCAGGAACCATCGGGATCGACGATGACGGCGGTCTGTTCATCGATGCCAACACCGATCTGGTCCGGATGACTGGCCACTGCCATGAACAGACGAGCCCATCGTTGACGGGCGAGGAAGTGCTGATCGACGATCACTTGTGGCCAAAGCCCCAGCCCTTCGACCAGTTCGGTGCTGTCGGGAGTCAGGGACTTGAGTTCCGCCTTGCCCGTCATCATGAAACGAGACAGCACCGCTGCGCCGGCACTGGTGCCGGCGATGATGGTTCCGGTCGAGTGGCTCTTCTGAATCACTTCGATGAGATCTCGTTGGCGAAAGGCATCCATCAATCGACTCTGATTTCCTCCCACCAGCCAGATCAGATCTGCCTGCTCGATGGCGTCGCGGGCCTCGCTGGTATCCTCCGAGATCACCGACACCTGGGTGGCGCCCGATTTCTGCCACGCTTGCTGGGTGGCGGAACCTGCATTCTCTCGTGCCGATGCCCACGGAACGATGAGGATCTTGGCATCGGTGCCACCGGCCATCTTCAAGGCACGAGGGCGAAGTTCTTCGGGAAGAGATCCCCCTCCCGCCACGATCAGAACTCCCGAAGCGGAAGCAGATGAAATGGGACCCTCATCCGGGATCAGGGCAAGTGTGACCAGCAGGACCGTCAGTGTTCTGAACATCATAAAAAGCTCCTTGGCTTCAGTCTCTCCTGTTGACCCGCTCGTGTCAGCAGGGGATCGTCCACCTCCAGTGCAAATCAGAGAGGAAATCAGATGTCTAAATGCCTTATTCCAGTGGTGCTTTGCACTCTTTTCTTGCTGGCCAGCTGTAGCGGCCCAGTTTCTCGCACGATGATCCCGCAACCGAGTCAGGAAACCCGGGCAGCCTCAGCGGGCTGGCACGGAGGACGACCGTGGATCGATCAACATCTCGATGGGGTCAAGATCGCCGCCGGTGGACCGCTCGATCTGATGTTTCTCGGAGATTCCATCACGCAGTCGTGGGGTGGCCGAGGACGACAGGTCGGATCGCCGGCCGCCGCGGTACTGGAGAAGTGGTTCTCTCGACTGAAGGTGGGGAACCTGGGCATCTCGGGCGACCGTACCCAGCATCTGTTGTGGCGCATCGAGAATGGTGCTCTCGATGGTGCTGATCCCAGCGCGATCGTCATACTGATCGGCACCAATAACATCACGCATGATCCGCCCGCCGACATCGCCCGGGGCATCGAGGCCGTGGTCGAGGCCGCCCGTATCGCGGCACCCGATTCGAGAATCATCCTGCACCCCATCTTTCCCCGTGGCAAAACGGCTGAAGATCCGGGGCGACAAGATGTCGAGGCGACCAATGCGAGGATTCAGCCGCTGGCACGGCTCGCTGGAGTGGAGATCCTCGACCTCGAGGATGTCTTCCTCGGGACCGACCAGATGGCCCGTTCAGATCTCTACCGGGGAGACTACCTGCATCTGTCTCCGGCCGGCTACGAGGCGTGGGCACGAGCACTGGTGCCACGGCTTGAAGCGATCGGCCTGACGGTTCCCGTCCAGCAGTGACCGGCGATCACCGATCAAAAAAAACGCCACATCCGGGTCGACCCGGATGTGGCGTTGGATTCAACAATTGCTCGTGACTAGAGCGGCTGGGGTGTCGGTTTTGGCTTCGGCTTGGGTTGCGGGTTATCGCCCCCTGAACCGCCACGGCCATCGCGACCTGGACGAGGCGGTCGGTCACCACCCTGTCCACCACCTTGTCCACCACCCTGGCCACCACCGGGCTGTGGTCCGATCTCTCCGCCACCACCACGGCCCCCGCGGCCCTCGCCACGACGACGGCGTGGCTGATCGCCACCCTGTCCACCACCCTGGCCACCACCGGGCTGCGGTCCAATCTCTTCGCCACCACCACCACGGCCTCCGCGGCCCTGGCCACGACGACGACGTGGCTGATCGCCATCCTGGCCACCGCGAGCTCTACGGCCAGCGGCCAGTTCTTCACGATCGATGATGCCGTCTCCGTTGCGGTCGAGACCACCCAGTCGGCGACGAATCGCCTCCGGCATCCCTTCCAGTTCTTCCTTGTCGATCACTCCATCGCCGTTGCGATCAAGACGATCGAGTCCGCCACCACGACGCTGCGGTGGGCCATTGCCATCGCCGCCAGGAGGGCCTTCACCGGGAGGAGGGCCCTCACCGGGAGGGGGGCCTCCTTCGGGACCAGGACGACGACCTCGACCGAAACCTTCCAGTTCTTCAGGAGTGATCACGCCATCTCCATTGGTGTCGGCAGGGCCGAGCCTACGGCGCATCCCTTCCGGCATTCCTTCCAGTTCTTCCTTGTCGATCACTCCATCGCCGTTGCGATCGAGACGCTCGATCAGACCTCCTCCGCGACGCCTTTCGGGGCGCGGATTGTCGCCGCCACCTTCAGGAGCCGGACGGCCAGCGCCCCCTCCGAGGATTCGGTCGAGTTCTTCACCGGTGATCGTGCCATCCCCGTTGGTATCGGCACCACCGAGTCTGCGGCGCATACCCTCGGGAATACCTTCCATCTCTTCCTTGTCGAGAACTCCATCGCCGTTGCGATCGAACCGACCGATCAGACCTGCGCCTCCACGACCTCTGCGACGACGTTCGCCCTCAGCTGGCGGGGCAGGAGCCGGGTCATCTCCGGGATTCACCACCGGTGGAGCCGGTGGAGCGGGATGATCCTCACCCGGCGCAGGGCGCGGGGAAGGTGTCGGATTGGGCTGGGGATCTTGAGCCCCAACCAGAGCGGGCAACATCAGCACCAGTAACAGTGCAGAAAATTTGCTGAAGAATCGCATTCATGCCTCCTCAAAAGGAACTTGGTTGATCGAACGAATCTGCCCCTCGTCGAACCGCACAGGCGTGAATCGAGGGTATTCACCATCTGGCCCGGTCCAGTACCGTCCCAGAAGCGCCACTCAGGATCAACCCCGGTTTTCCCCAGGAGTCGCATGAAGAAGATCGAATTGGCAAGAACTGGCCGAAATTGGCTCACATTCCGTCGATAGCGGCCTGCTCAGGAGTCGAAAGGGAGCACCATGACGCTCGCTAGAAATCCATCTTTCGCTCCAGTACCACGAAGGAACAGGAGTATCGATTCTGCTCATCGGATGGTCGTGGCCTTCTCGATGTCTCGACCCAGTGATCTCGATCGAGGGGAGGAAAGAAGGTGTCTCCTTTGAAATCTCCATCTACCTCGGTTCGATAGATTCGCGTCGCCAGAGGCAGGAAGAGTGCATAGATCTCACTCCCACCGATGACAAAGGCATGCTCGGCATCGGCACAGGATTCCAGCAAGACTTGCGCTGAATTGAAGGCCTCGACCCCATCCGGAAGATTCTCTGGAGTTCTGGAGAGGACCAGATTTCTTCGTCCCGGTAATGGTCGTCCGATCGATGCATAGGTGCGCCGCCCCATGATGATCGGAGCTCCCATGGTGGTCTTCTTGAAGTAAGCCAGGTCTGCAGGAAGGTGCCACGGGATGGCCCCCTGGTGGCCGATCACTCCCGCACTACCGGTCGCCACGATCAGAGATAGTTGCATGTCACACCGCCACCGGAGCGGAGATCCCAGGATATGGGTGATAGCCATCGACCTGGAAATCTTCATAGCAGAACTGGTCGATCTCGGTCACATCCTCACGCAATTGAAGAGTGGGAAGGGGCCTTGGCTCTCTCGCCAGTTGCTTCTTCGCTTGCTGAAGGTGGTTATCGTACAGATGGAGATCTCCAAAGGTGTGGATGAACTCGCCAGGTTTCAATCCCGTGACTTGAGCGACCATCTGGGTCAAGAGCGCATAGCTGGCGATATTGAAAGGTACCCCAAGAAAGATGTCGGCACTTCGCTGGTACAACTGGCAATGCAGATGATCGCCCATCACCTGAAACTGGAACAAACAATGGCAAGGAGGTAACGCCATCTCATCGATCTGTGCCGGGTTCCAGGCGCTGACGATCAAACGACGAGAATCAGGATTCTGCCGGATCTGCTCGATCACACCCTGGAGTTGATCCACCACTTTTCCGGCAGGCCCTTGCCAGCGTCTCCACTGTGCACCGTAAACCGGTCCCAACTCGCCTGTCTCAGGATCAGCCCACTCATCCCAGATCGATACCCCCGCCTGTTGCAGGGGCTTGACGTTGGTCTCTCCCGAGATGAACCAGAGCACCTCGTGGATCACCGATTTCAAGTGGACCTTCTTGGTGGTCAGCAGCGGGAATCCCTCGGAAAGATCGAATCGGATCTGCCGGCCGAATAGCGCCCGGGTACCGGTACCGGTTCGGTCCGATTTCTGCACCCCGTTCTCGAGTACATCGCTGAGTAATTCAAGATAGGAATGCAAGATGCCCCCGCGACTGACCCGACCCCCATGATCGAGCAGGGTTCAGTGTCTCCGATGGTCACACGGCTCGCCAGTCCTCGTCGAGGGGAGAGTCGTGCCCGTCTCGGACCCGGCGGACAGGTGTGCCTGACGGATCTACCAGCAAGTCTCTGCCAGCAGACCCCACCGTCTCCCGACTAGGGGCAAGGACTGTTCAGGGAAGGCTGGCATTCCAACGCATCGGAGGTCGGATCCGGACCACATCCTAGAAACGGCTCCGGGAGTGAGGTGCCCGCATCGAACAGGTAGTTCAACTCGGTGATGGGATCGGAGAGATCGACGAATCCGTCGTCATTACAATCGAATGCATCCATGCAGGAAATCCCCGGAGAGTTCTGCTGGAACAGGACCCCAAGAATCGTCATCGGATCAGCGAGGTTAATCTGGCCATCCCAATTGGCATCACCCCGATCAAAGTCTGGCGCTGGTGGCTGTCCCAGGTAAACCTCGATCATATTCACAGCACTGCTAGCCACGATCGCATCGAGAATCCCATCCTGATTGATGTCCAGCACCTTCAGGCACTGAGGATCTGAAGAGATCGGAATCTCTTGAAATCCCTCGAAAGGGATCCCATCGCTTCCATGACCCGTCAACACTCCGATGTGGGAAGCGGAATCCTGAGAGATGTAGACCAGTTCTAGCCCATCTTGGCCATCGAGTTCCACGAGGGTCAAGTCACCCCCATTGGAGAGCTGATTTTGGTAGCCCTCCACCGGCTCCGAAAAGGAACCTCCACCAACTCCTTGCAAGAATGCCAGACCCTCTCCACCACCTGTGAGGCAGAGAATGTCCTGGACCGCATTTCCAGTGTTGCCATCGAGGAATAGGTCGCCGACCATCAGTCCATCCACATCGTAGGACAGATCGCTTGCATGACTGAGCACGAAGGAGGCGCTTCCGTCATTCAGATGCACCGCTAACTGATCACCAGCCGTGATCAGATCCAGATCTCCGTCACCATTGACATCCTCCACGGCCAGTGCCGATGCACTCGGGAACAACTGTGCGGACAGCGAATAATCGCCATTTCCAACGGAAAGTAGAAGTCTCGTCTCTCCCCCCCCGGAAATCCCGGATAGGGTTGAGATGGCTATATCCAGTTGATCGTCACCATTGAGGTCCCCGAATTCGATAGAGGTGACGAATCCGATACCCAGAGTCAAATTGAAGTTGTTCAGGAAGTTACCTTCGCCGTCCCCCAGTATCACATGGAGTATTCCAGCGCTGGTCAGGATGATCAGATCCAGGTTGCCATCGCCATCGAAGTCGAGATTTGAGGCTTCGTAAGCACCCAGGGGGCAATCAAAGATCTCGGTGTCATCCAGCTGGAAACCCCCTCCCAACTTTCCGAGAAAAATCTCTAGTTCTCCAACAATCGAGCTCGTGACGACCATGTCTTTCAGTCCATCCTGGTTGAAGTCGCCCAACGTCATGTCTGAGGGATTCCCGACCACTGGAATCGAATATCCATATGCGAAGTACTCGAAGCCTTGAGGTGGCTGGGCCATCAGGTTGGACGGGATCCCACAGAATAGAATCGCCAGGATTCCCAGAAGAGAGCTCGAATAGATGTGAACTCGCCTGCGTAATGAAGTCGCAAGGCTCATAGTGTTTCCATTTCTGGTCAGTTCAATATTCATTACAACGCCGCTCCACTTAATATAATAAGTACCGAATGTCACTTATATGTTGAGAACTAAAGTCCCGTTCGGGAGGAATTCTCCCCTCGTCACCAAAAGCATACCTGAATGAATGCTAGGTGCATCCATTGACTAACCTTAGATAGTAGATTTACTATTGTCATTAATGTCAGGTAAGTCAGGTTCAACCATCGCCAGCCCTTGACGAACCGATAGCCTCCGCTGAGAGTGCAGGTGAGAGTTGCCTTTCAACTTTGCCCTCGAGTTCCTTGAAGTAAAATCGGTAAGGACCCAATCTTGAAATCATTCCCTGCTCTGGTGCCCTCGAAGATGTGGATCCTGGTCTGCTCCTTGGCCTTCTCCCTGACCGGCTGCGGAGGAAGCGCTGAAGATCCCCTTCCTCCCATCAGCGATATTTTCAATCTGCTTCCAGGGGAAGAGATCACCGTCGATGGATTCGTGACGGTGCTTCCCGGCACCTTCGAGAGCAGCACTGCAGAGGTCGGGTTTGCCATCCAGGACAGCGCCACTGCGGGAGTGGCAGGGACGATTTATGTCCAGGTAGATCCGCTCCTGGGACTCGATTTCAGTACCATGAAGATCGGCAACTCGGTCCGTGTTCGAGGGATCGTCTCCGATCTGAACCTGATGGTCACCCTGACCGTCGACCAGGCTGAAGATGTCACCATCCAGGGTGGCGGGGGCTTCATCTACTTCCCGCAGCAGATGCAAACCAGCGAAATCGACGCCACCGCCTCGGCTCCGGAGCAGCAGGCAAAAATTGTCCGGTTGAATGGACAGTTGCAACTCGATCCGCTCGGCAGCGGTTCTCCGGTGGTCGAGATCAGCGACATGGTCGGCCCCATCGGCTGGAACCTGTGGCTCGATGATGGAAGCGGTCTGGCTCAGACCTTCTGGCATACCACTGCCAACCTGGATCCAGCACCTCTTGGATTCCTCAGTGCCGGAACCGAACTGGAGGTGGTTGGATTCCTCAACCGAGATGACACCAGCTACGAGGTGTTCCCGCGCGGCAATTTCGACATCTCTCTGTCGATTCCCGACACTCGTAATCTGGCCGCAGGATCCCATTCTCTGATTCGTGGAGTCACCGCGCTGCCGGCGGCAGCTCTGGCTCCCAGCGGCCAGTACGGTTTCTCTCTCCACGAGGAAAATGGTCAGGGCATCTTCGTCAGCATCACATCACCCACCTTCGAGGTGAAAGATTACGAAGGCAATCCGATGACCACTGCAGATCTGGGTTACATCGGCTTCCTCAATTCGATCGGTCTCTACCCCCCCGTTATTGTTCATGTTGAGGGAGACCTGGTCGATACCACGGGTGGAGATCAGGTGATGGTTGCCGACCCGGGTGGTATCAGGCTGGTCTCTTCACCCCTGAGTTTTCCTCCCTCGGTTTCTTATCCGACCGGTAGCATCGCTGCGGCGGATCTGGGACGAATCGTCAGCACAGCGGGGAGCTTGCAGGTTCCCCCGGTGGGTGGAAATGTCGGCTCCAACGGCTGGACATCGGTGAGCGGTGGATACCGCTGCCGAATCGATGACGGCACCGGTTCGATCAATGTCTTCTTGCCGGTCAATGTGATCGACCCGCTCAATTCAGGAGCCGATTTCTTGACCGATCTGGTGACCTGGCCCATCGGAGTCAATATCGGGCAGCCGCTGGCGGTCACCGGCTTCTTGCGCCACTTCGATGGAGAGTTCGAGATCGTGGTTCTGCGCAATCAAAGCGGCTACATCGACTGATCCGATCTGCCACTCAACTTCGTGCTTCGATCATGTTGTGGGGTCCTCTCGGGGGAAATCTTCCGTATGATCGGGCTGCGTCGATACCGATCCAGAATCCTGTTCTCCTACCGGAGGTGATGCCATGCTGGCGGCACTGCTACTCCCGATGCTAACCCTTTCCTGGTTTGTTCCCGTCGACTCACCCGATCCCGAGGCGGGCCAGCAGGTCCCTCAATGGGAAGTGCTGCACTTCGAGAGAGATGGCGAGAAGCAACAGGAGACGGTGCGATATCAGTTGTTCCTCCCTTCCTTTTTCGAGAAGGGCAAACCGCTGCCCTTGATGCTGTTTCTTCACGGTGCCGGGGAACGCGGTGAAAATCTCGACAAGGTCAAGCAGTGGGGTCCCCCTCGCTTCGTGCCAGAACGCCCCGATTTCCCCTTCATCGTCGTTTCTCCTCAGTGCCCCAGGGGTCAGTGGTGGGACCTCGTGGTCCTCACGGCATTGATCGATCAGATCGAGCGAACCTATACCATCGATTCCGATCGCATCGTGGTGACCGGTCTCAGCATGGGTGGGTATGGTTCCTGGGGACTGGCTGCCGCCACTCCTGAACGCTTCGCAGCGATTGCCCCGGTCTGCGGCGGCGGAGATCCGGAAACCGCAGACAGCCTCGTCGGAATCCCCGTCTGGAACTTTCACGGGTCCGCAGACAGGGTAGTTCCGGAGCAGAAATCTCTGGAGATGGTGGCCGCGATCGTTGCCGCCGGCGGCGAACGGGTCAAGCACACCTCCTATCCCGGGGTCGGCCACGACTCGTGGAAGCAGGCCTATTCCGGCGATCCACTGTGGAACTGGTTACTGGCCCAGCGTCGTGGTGCCAGTGCCGATCCACAGGTTTCCGAAGATCGATTGTCTCAGGCGGGGAAGAATCGATCGCAGATCGAACGCGCACTGGCGAGTGGATCTGCTCAACAGCGGCGAGCGATGCACTGGCTGGTGCAACAGATGCCGCTGGAAGATCTGAAATCCCTCGACTGCGAGTACCTGACGGAAAACGCTCGTCTCGCGCTCGAGTCACGTGATCAATCGCCATGGGGAAAAACGATTCCCGATGACATCTTCCTCGATGCAGTGCTCCCCTACGCCAGCATCAACGAAAGACGGGACCGCTGGAGATCCGATTTCCGCAGTAGATTTCTGCCACTGGTCGCCGAATCCAAGACCCCTTCTGAAGCGGCTGCCCTGTTGAACCAGCAGATCTTCCAGCTGGTCGGAGTGAAGTACTCGACTCAGCGCCCCAAGGCAGATCAAAGCCCGTACGAATCGATGGAGGCGGGACTGGCTTCCTGTACGGGACTCTCGGTATTACTGATCGATGCCTGTCGATCGGTCGGAGTCCCCGCCAGATTTGTCGGCACCCCCCTGTGGTCAGACGGATCAGGCAATCACTCGTGGGTCGAGATCTGGGATGACGGCTGGCACTTCACCGGCGCTGCAGAGGCCACCGGCAACGACCTGGATCGGGCATGGTTCACCGGCAGAACGGCGAAAGCATCGCGCGACGATCCGCAAAATGGCATCTATGCCGTCACCTGGAGATCATCTCCCATCTCCTACCCGATGGTCTGGGCGCCCGACAATTCCTCCATCCGAGCCAGCGATGTGACCGATCGATACACCTCATCCACAGATCCAGTACCGGAGGGTAAGACTGCGGTTCGTTTTCGAGTGACTGAAGCGGCTTCAAATCAACGCTGTGCCGCTTCGATCCGGGTGCTGGGAGCCGCTTCGAAGCTGTTGTTCGAGGGGGAAAGCCGCGATGAACGCTTCGATGCCAACGATCATGTCAGCGCCCTGTTCGACTCCGATCAGAAGGTGATCGTGGTGGTCGAAAAGGACTCCCTCAGTAGCGTGGTTTCCATCGAGATCCAAGGTGCCGAACAGCTGGTCGAGATCGATCTCGCCTCCCAGGATCACAAGTCACGCTCAAAGAGCACAGTTCAGTCACTGGCAGCGGTGCTGGCGATCTGTGGAGTCGAAACGGATCTCGAAAAACTTCCCATCGCCAAGGTCGCGCTCTCCAAAGACGATGCGGATGTCGCAGCGGGGTTGATCTGGCAGGCTCACGCTGCAGCGATCACTTCACGCCGTGCCGAAGAGATGAAAAACCGCGTGCTCACCATCGGTGAGTTGAAGATGCCCTTCTGGTACGAAACAGTGGGCACTCCTTCAGCTACAGGACGCAGCCTGTGGATCTCACTGCATGGCGGGGGTGGAGCTCCCGCAGAGGTCAATGATGGACAGTGGGAGAACCAGAAGAAATTGTACAGACCTGAAGAGGGAGTTTATCTCGCTCCTCGAGCCCCGACCAACAGCTGGAACATGTGGCACCAGGGGCACATCGATCACTTCTTCGATCGATTGATCGAGAATCTCATCGTGTTCGAGCAGGTCGATCCCAATCGCATCTATGTGATGGGGTACTCCGCCGGCGGAGATGGCGTTTACCAGATCGGACCCAGGATGGCCGATCGCTGGGCTGCCGCTGCGATGATGGCAGGGCACCCCAATGATGCTCGCCCCGACAGCCTCCGGAACACCGCATTCACCTTGCACATGGGCGGCAAAGACGAACCGTACAATCGTAATGGCCAGGCTGTAATCTGGCAAAAAAAACTGGCTGATCTGGTCGCCTCCGATCCACAGGGATACCCGCACTGGGTCGAGATTTACCCCGACAAGGGTCACTGGATGGATCGCGAGGATGCCGCTGCCATCCCCTGGATGGCCGGACACACTCGCAATCTGCGCCCCAAGAAAGTCGTCTGGCAGCAAGACGATGTCACCCACGATCGCTTCTACTGGCTCCAGGTAACGGAGGCGAAACCACGAAGCCGAGTGGTGGTCGAAATGGTTGGGCAGAAGGTCAACATCCTCGAGGCGGAAGGCGTGACGAAACTCACCATGCGCTTCGATGACTCGATGCTGAACCTCGATGAATCGGTATCGATCGAGAAAGACGGGCGCCCAATTTACGAATGCATCCTGGAGCGAAACATCGCAACCATCTCCCGGACGATGCGAGAACGAGGAGATCCGATCGGGATGTTCAGCGCCGAGGTGAGCGTCGAAATCCCCCAGAAAAAGGACTCCGAGTAAAGGAATACAGATGGGCTCCCCCTACCTCGAACATCTCAATCTCACGGTCCTCGATATCGATCAGGCAGTCCGTTTTCTGCAGACGGCCATGCCACAGTTCCAGGTGAGAGGCGGCGGAACTGGCGAAAAATGCAAACGCTGGGTTCATATCGGCACCGAGCATAGTTACCTGGCCATCGAGGATCGTGGAGCACAGGGGCAAGGACCGCATCAGCCCTACATCCATCCGGGGATGAACCACATTGGATTTGTCGTCGATGATCTCGACGCAGTGGCCCAGCGGTTGCGTTCATCTGGTTACAAGGAGGGGATGAATGCGATGGACCATCCTCATCGCAAGCGTATTTACTTCTTCGACGACGACGGCAATGAGTACGAGTTTATCGAGTACCTGTCCACAGAGGCTTCCGAACGCAACGATTATCGACTTTAACGAATCTGGACGGTTCCAGGTGGCGATCCGATCGACACCGGTTCCGCTTCTGCTGCAGATCGTGAGAGAATTGGTTCACTCATGAACGATACCCCGTACCATCCCATCTATCGCGTAGGCCTTGTTTCAGCAGGGAGTAAGTCGAGATGAGTTCTCTGAACCAATTCCAGCAACAATTCATCGAGTTCCTGGTCCGTTGCGAGGTGCTCACCTTTGGTGATTTCACCACCAAGAGCGGTCGGAAAACTCCGTACTTCGTCAATACCGGTAGGGTTCGCACCGGATCGCAAATCGATCAATTCGCTTCCTTCTATGCCCGAACCATCGTCGAGAAGATCGGCGACGAGTTCGAGGTGATCTTTGGCCCCGCCTACAAGGGAATCCCACTGGCCACCGCCATCTCGACCTGCCTGGCCAGAGATCACGGCATCGATCGGGGCTTTTGTTTCGACCGCAAGGAAGCCAAGGATCATGGCGAGGGTGGCTCGCTGGTCGGCGCCATCCCTGCAGATGGAGATCGCGTGCTCATCGTCGAGGATGTCACCACTGCCGGAACCAGTATCCGAGAGACGGTGCCAAAGTTGCTTGCTGCGGCGGAGGTGAAGTTGGCAGGACTGATGATCTCGGTCGATCGAAGAGAGCGAGGAACCGATGATCGAGCAGCACTTGATCAACTCTCCGAAGATCTCGGGATGCCGTGCATGGCGGTGGTCACGGTCCATGATGTGATCGAGTACCTGCATCGACGAGAAATTGACGGCCGTGTCATCATCGACGATGAGATTCGATCCCGGATGGAACAGTATCTAGATGAGCACGGGCCGCGCAATCGCACCATCCAGTGATGGTTCAAGGGGACGCAGTGATCGATACCTGTGCATCGACTGTCAGGGGAGCGATCCCCTGGGCAGAATCGGTCACCACCAGCAAGTCGTTGGTGGTCGTGGTCTGCGGAGAATCCTCCACCCAGATAAAATCGACCGGGACTGCCCCTGATTGACCGATGAATACCGCCGGAATCGTATCGTAATCGATCAGCACCACTTCCTTCTCCGTATCGAATTGCATCACTGCCAAGCTGGTGAAGGAAAAAATGGAGCCGATCACCACTTCATCTCCCTGAGTATTCTGGAACCAGAAGGTGGGTCCAGCCCCCCCATTGAGCGCCTGCATCACCGCCGAAGGACCGATCGTGGCCACCGTGAGCGATAACTCATCGTGCGAAAGAACCAGATTGAATCCGGAGATGTCGGTCGGATAGGTCGGATTACCGCTGTCCTCGACCAGCGTCAACGCCAGGTTGACGCTACCCACGCCGGTGCTTGTGGAATAGCTGCCCGTGGTGGGAGAGGTCTGATAGGTGAAGATGGGATCGATACGAATTCGCAAGTTGAAGGCGGTCGACCCCCCTGCGTTGGACGCGGTGATGAGATGAAATTCATCGTGACCGTCAGTGGTTGCGATTCCAGAAATGGTGCCGTCGATGGGGTCGATCTGCAGGCCAGCCGGTAACAATGGAGTCGCTTGCCAGGTCGCCACCGGTCCACAACTCACTGTCGGAATCTGCGGATCGAGAGCAACACCAGCAGCTACCATGACAAAGGAAAGAGGGTAGACCAGATTGCAGGGCGGCGGAGGATTGACCTGGATCTGGATGCTGAAGGAAGTCATTCCCGTGACATTGGAAGCGGTGACGATGTAATCATCGTCGGTACCCGCTGTCGTCGGAGTTCCGGAGATGGTGCCATCGACCTGCGAGATGAACAGACCACCTGGTAAAGCTGGAAGGACACTCCACTGCGCCACATCTCCACAACTGACCATCGGAGTCTGAGGATTGATGGCGGTTCCTTGCTCTACAATGACCAAGGGATTCGGGTAGGTCAGCGCACAAGGAGCATTGGGATTGATCAGGATTCTCAGGGTGAAATCGGTCGATCCAGTGCTATTGGATGCCGTGATCACGTAATCATCATCGGTACCCGCTGTCGTCGGAGTCCCGGAGATGGTGCCATCGACCTGTGAGATGGTCAGGCCACCCGGGAGAATCGGCGTCACGCTCCAGTCGGAGACCGTACCGCAGCCGACCGTAGGAGTGAGCGGTATCAGCAGTTCCCCTTCCTCGACTGTGAGGAACAGGATCGAGTAGATCAGATCACAGGGAGCAGCCGCGCTGGAGGATCCACCGCCGCCGCCGCCGCATCCACTCAACAGTAAAAGTCCCAGCAAGATACAGAAAGATTGACGAATCACTGATTCCACTCCGTCCGGGCACTAATCCACGGCCATCCATCCGGGTTCGGTCATCGACCGGGAGGAGAGTCAGACAGCCCCACTCTCCTCACCAACGGATGAGAACACAAGCAAAGCCATGTTACCACTCGAAGAAGCGAGTCGGATGGAGTGACAGCCTCAGTCATTCACTCTGAACGGAGCATTCGAGGATCGGCTTGAGCACTTCCTGACGATCCGCTTCCTCGAATGCTTCGACCCCGGCAGCCAGCGGGTACGAGCGAACCAGTTCATCGACCGGAATCTCACCGGCATGCAAGGCATCGATGGCTCGCTGATAGTTTGGCCTGGCAGAGGCATAACTGGTCCGGATGTCGATCTGGTTGCGAACCAACACATTGAAATCGATCGTCACCTCCTGTGGATACAGGGCAACGACGCAGATGGTGCCATCTGGTCGAACGATTCTTGTCGCCTCTTCCAGCACCCGAGAGGCCCCCGAAGCATCGACGATCACATCGACCTCCTGACCCTCGAGTTGATCGGTCAAGGAAGGGTGTTGCCCCCCCACCGTCAGCGTCTCGAATCCGATCTTCCTGGCGATGGCCAGTCTCACCGGCTCGTCGGCTTCCAGCCCCGAGATCACCACTTCTGCACCCCGTTGCCTCGCCATCAGGGCGCAGAGGATTCCGATGACCCCTGGACCACAGACCACCACTCGA
>Ga0209667_1000813_pt1 | contig 24772 bp, 13 predicted proteins | sample SaaInlV_165m_DNA_2_FD_184682 | JGI IMG/M metagenome (GOLD analysis project Ga0209667, IMG submission 184682) | Marine microbial communities from expanding oxygen minimum zones in the Saanich Inlet - Saanich Inlet SI037_S3LV_125m_DNA (SPAdes)... | ecosystem: Environmental > Aquatic > Marine >... | reverse complement strand
CCATAGCATCCCGTGCATTTTGCCAGGTAAAACTTTCAGCAAAGGCTAGGGATGTCAATACATGAACAGTACAATCGGATAAATCAGCTCGTAGTATGGGATCATTGTCTTTTCCCGATTCTTCACCAAGACAAAATATTCCGTATGGCGTTCCCACTCGCCAAAGATTTAAGGCTTTTAACCTATCATGATAGTTGGGAAATCGTTTCTGGAATTGCGGGAGAAAAGACTCGAATTCTATCTGCGAGAGTGTCCATGGGTCTGGAATGGTCTCCACCCAACTGAAAGGATCATTATGGCTTCCGCAAGCAGTGAACCAAATAACCATCAAAAAAATATATTTTGGAATTTTCACGTTTAATATAAAAAAATCATTCATATAATTGTCAGGAAATTAAGTAAAAAACCTACTATTATACATTTAGAATCATGGACGAATACATCATAATTTTAGGATGAATAATCAATAGAATTCAAACAAACAAAAAGATCCATCCCTTAAATGACAAAACACCCATTAATAGACTTAATAAAAAATAAACCATTATTTGACACTCTTGCAGATCAGTATGGAACCCCTTTATATATTTATTCTAAAGAACGTTTGGTTCACAATATCAATTTACTAAAAAAAGCATTAAATGATTATTTTGATTCATTTCATATTTGTTATACTATTAAAGCAAACAGCAATCCTCATTTAATAAAAATACTAAAAACTGAAATTCCGTCCCTTGGGGCAGATTGTGCCAGTCCCGGGGAAATTTTTGCCGCAGAGAAAGGTGGTATAAATGGGAATGAATGTATTTATACTGGAAATTATGAATCTCCTAATGATCTTAAATATGCACTTGAAAAAAACGCTCATATCAATCTGGATGATATTACATCCTTTCATCGACTGAAAAAAATTGGTCTCCCAAAGGATATTTCATTTCGCCTAAATCCAGGTTTTGGACGAGGTGCCTTTTCCCAAATAGTAACCGGAGGTAAAAATTCAAAATTTGGTGTTCCCCATTATGATATTGTGAAAGCATACCGACTCGCCAAAGAATCAGGAATTTCAAAGTTTGGTATTCAATGTATGACCGGATCTGGAGTGCTGGATCCTGATTATTACCCAAAACTTATTAAGGACATTTTAAAAACAGTTGGTTTGCTCAAAGATGAATTAGGTATCCATATGGATTATATCAGTTTGGGTGGTGGATACGGTATTCCTTACAAAGATGATGAAACCCCTTTGGACTTCAATAAAGTTTTTCAAAATGTTGCAAAAAATTTCCATACATTTTTTGATGAAAGAAATGAAAAAAAGCCATCTCTATGGATAGAGCCTGGAAAATCAGTCGTTGGGGATGCAGGAATCTTGCTCACACGAATAACTGGAAAAAAAGAAAGTTATAAATCGTTTATTGGTGTAGATGCAGGAATGGAAACACTGATGCGACCGGCGCTTTATGGGGCTTACCATAGAATTTATAAAGTAGGAGCCCCGAATGCACCAGCAATCCATAAAGTTGATATTACAGGCCAAATTTGTGAGAATACGGATCGTATTGCTGTGGATCGTAAATTCCCCGATGTTACAGAGGGAGACTTACTTACAGTGATGGATACAGGAGCATATTCCTATACTATGTCGCACCAATTTTGTACGCGTCCAAAGGTAGCAGAAGTATTGTTAGATGGAGTGAATCCAACATTAATTCGAAAACGAGAAACAATTGAAGATATATTTTCAGACTGTGATATTTAGAATTTATCCTATAATAATAGGCCTGACTACTTGGTTAATTGCTCAAGCTATTCCGAGTATCCACCAAACCCAATCAGATTATTATAATCAGAATTACCTATTCCAGGAAATAGATAATATTGAACCGATAAGACCCAGAATTGATCGTAACCGGGATCTAACGCGAGAAGTTTTTGGTTACCATCCATACTGGATGGGAACTTCATGGCAAAACTATAATTTTGACCTCATCTCTACTTTGGCATATTTCAGCGCTGAAGCAAACACGAATGGCAGTTTGGGGAATCTGCACGGATGGCCTAATACAGGTCTAATAAACGAGGCACATGACCACGGTACAAACGTTGTTCTATGTGTCACACTATTTAGCAGCAGTGGAATTGAAACCTTACTCAGCAATGCAACTTATCGCCAAAATCTTATCAATAATTTATTGACGCAGGTTCAAACAGGAAATGCGGATGGGGTCAATGTTGATTTTGAATCATTTCCTGCTTCTCAAAAAGAGAATATGGTTACATTTATTACAGACCTTACCGAAACGTTTCATTCTGAGATTCCCGGTTCCCAAGTCACATTGGCCATGCCGGCTGTGGATTGGAATGATGCTTGGGATTATAATGCGCTTGCTACAATAAGTGATGGATTATTCATTATGGGATACGGATATCACTGGGGCGGGAGTTCTACAACCGGACCTGTCTCTCCTCTAACTGGCACGGGATATACGCTCACCTGGACTGTAATCGATTATCTGGAAAAAACAAATTACCAAACTGACAAGTTGATTTTGGGAATTCCCTATTTCGGTTACGAATGGCCTGCCACATCTTATGTACCGGGTGCTACAACTACCGGAACAGGTGATTCAAAAACATATTCGGAGATGGAACCCCTTGCCCTTTCCTATGGAAAACAATGGCATGAATCGTCCCAAACTCCCTGGTATTTTTACCAGGATTCAAACTGGAATCAAGGCTGGTATGATGATAGCCTCTCTCTTTCATTGAAATATGATTTTTCACTTTATCATGATCTGAAAGGCATCGGCATGTGGGCTTTGGGTTACGACGGCACTAACCCGGAACTTTGGGAACTACTTTACGCAAAATTTAGTGGCGGGGCAGCGCCTAATTCTCCACACAATTTATCAATAATAAATACAGGTAACGGTACAATAAAAATTGATTTTAGTGGAGCAGATGGGGCGGAAGAATTCATTGTATTAAGAGATTATCTTGAAGTTGAAAATGATAGTGATACCTTGGGTATTTTTCCTGAAAGCCCCATTATTATAGATGGTTTAACTGAGGGTGAGCCTTATTTCCTTACAGTAGTTGCAAAGAATATTTTCGGGAATAGTGACCCAACAGAAATGCTAGGTGTAGTTCCAACCACCGGAGATGTTTCTTGCTTAATTGTAAATGGATTTGATCGAATGGCAGGAACAAACAATACATTTGATTTTATTCGTCAACATGGCAGTGCCTTGCATACAGCAGGATACTCATTTAATACCGCATCCAATGAAGCAGTAATTAATGGCAATATTTCTCTTACAGATTATCATTATGTTGATTGGATTTTAGGGGAAGAAGGAACATCTACCAGTGTTTTTACTGGCACAGAGCAAACCTTGGTGAAAATATATTTAGAAAGTGGCAGGTTTTTATTCGTTTCAGGTTCAGAAATCGGATACGACCTTTCCGGGCAAGGCAATACATCAGATAATCAATTTTATACAAATTACTTAAAAGCAAATTATATCTCGGATGCTGCCGGCAATAATGTTTATAGTGGATATGGAGTCGAGAATTCCATCTTGAATGGGATAACCGGAATTACCTTTGATGATGGTTCCCAGGGTACATATGATGTGGATTGGCCAGATGGGATCCTACCAGTGGGAGGCGCTTCGGTTTGTGCAAAGTATGTAGGGGTGAATTATGGGAGCCAAGGCGGAATGGGAATAGAATATGTAGGCACATTTGGTTCAGGTAATGCGGAAGGTGGTTTGGTCTATCTTGCAGTTGGCTTTGAAACGATTTATCCAGAATCTAAACGAAATGAACTTATGATAGAGATTATGAATATATATGAATCACAACTTGGAATTGAAGATAATAATACAACGGTTTTCCCATCATCTTTATCTATTAATAAATTGTATCCCAATCCAACAAATACATCTTTTACACTTGAATTCTCATCATCATTAAATGAGGCCGTTACAATCACCATTACAGATATATTGGGCAGAGTTGTAAAACAATCTACTCTGATTTCCATCAATAATAATTCTAGTTTTAATTGGGATGGCTTGGACCGAAATGGCAACCCAAGTCCTACAGGATTATACTTTGTATCTATCAGTAATAAGGGAAATGTTCAGAGCCGAAAAGTCACCTTATTAAAATGATGCAAAAGATTTCTTTACTCTTTTTTTTCACCTTCCTTTTTGCCCAAAAAGAACACCCGTCCATTCATCAGGAGCAGTCGGAATACTACAAGGATAAACCAACACAACCTGTTGAAAAAGTTCATGTTTTAACTGGGTTGGATGTACTGCTGGAAAAGAAACAAAATATTATCCGAGGAAAGTCTATTGCACTGGTTACAAATCACAGTGGAATTGATCGATTTGGGATTCCTAATTACAAACGTCTCATGGCAATAGATGAAGTGGATTTGAAAGTAATTTTTTCTCCTGAACATGGACTATTTGGTGAAGCCGATGCCGGAGAAAAAATCACCTATTCAAAAAATAATTTGAATCTACCTGAAGTTATTAGTCTCTACGGTAAAACACGAAAGCCCACTGTTGAAATGTTACAAAATATTGACTTAATCCTTTATGATATCCAAGATGTTGGAGCCCGTTTTTACACCTACATCACAACTTTAGGATTGGTCATGGAAACAGCTGGAGAATTAGGAATCCCAGTGATTGTTCTAAATCGTCCCAATCCGATTCGTGGCGATATGATTGAGGGACCGATCTTAAATATGGATTATCAAACTTTTGTAGGGTATTATCCAATTCCAATCCGGTATGGTGGTACCGTGGGCGATCTAGCTAATAATATCGTAAAAGAAAAGTGGATATCACCGCTTCCGGAATTAAATGTGATCAAGATGGAAGGCTGGGAAAACAATCTTTGGTTTGATGAAACAGATTTACCTTGGATCAAACCATCACCTAATATTCCAGACCTAGAAACAGCAATCATTTATCCGGGAATGTGTATCATAGAAGGAACAAATCTCAGTGAAGGTCGCGGAACACAAAAACCATTTAAACAGATTGGTGCAACCTGGGTGGATGGAGAACTTTTATCTCAAAAACTAAATAAATATAAATTACCTGGTGTTGTATTCGCACCAATTTCATTTACGCCTGTTTCTATTACGGGAATGTCCACCCATCCAAAATTTCAGGATGAAAAATGTTATGGGATAGAAATTAATATTATTGATCGAAATAGTTTTAACAGTGTAAATACGGGTATTGTGGCTCTATTTACGCTCTATTCTATGTATCCAGAAAAAATAAAATTTAAAGAAAAACACTTAAACCGGCTTTGGGGAAGTGACAAATTATTAAAAGAAATAAAGAAAGGTACTTTACCACTGGATTTTCTTAAATCCATTCAAAACTAATTCTCTATTTTATTAAGATCATTTTATGCTGAATGATTGTGGCTCCATTCAGAATTCTGCAAAAATAAATTCCACCCGGGACTTGTTTTTGTTGATTGTTTTTACCATCCCATAAAACTTCTTTCCAAGTCTCCCCTTCAAATAGTTTTTCATTAATTAATGTACGAACTGGCCTTCCTAAAATATCAATAATAGAGATATTTACCAATCCGGATTCAGGCAGATAAACCATAATCGTAGTGGATGGATTAAAAGGATTTGGGTAATTGATTACTGGATTTTTAGGTAATATAGATTTTGTATTTTTATCCGAATTAATTTTCAGTGTATTAGAATATTTATAAACAGTTCTCCCACATGCATAGCCTACATTATGATTGATGAATTGGACACGATTCATACGGCTGCCAAATCCCGCCGAATTCCAGGAAATACCACCATCCGTTGTTACATAACTTGGATTAGAACTATTTCCACCAATCCAACCCAATGTATCATTCACAAATCCAATACCCTGAACAAAATAATAATTTTCTGAAAATAATCTTTCTTCCCAAATCTCCCCACCATCAAGAGTTTTTAAAATATAAATGGGTGCCTCATTGTTTCTTTGAAGGGATACATATCCCACCTGTCTTGAAGGGAATGAAATTTTCCAGGCCCACTCACCCTGCCTTGAAGTAATAATCATAGGTTCCCATGATTCTCCCCCATCGACTGTCCGCAAAACAATTCCACTGGATTCTGAATGGCTTTCATTTGTAAGACCAATGATAAATCCAGTATCAGGATCAAAAAAGTAAAGATCAATTAGTCCTGCAACCAAATCACTTAAATCATAAGAAACCCAAGTCTCGCCCTGATCCATGGTTTTAGTAAAAAAAGCCGGTCCTCTTACGCGACCCACAGCACACATAACAGTGTCATTCACCACTTGCAAGCCACATATACCAGCTGGTTCCGGTCCTATAAAATCATCAAAAGGCTCCCATGTTTCTCCACCATTGGATGTTTTGTATAATTTTGTGGTATCCAGAGCGCCAAATTCTCCAAGCCCGACATTGCCAGCCCATCCATTCATGGAATCAAAGAATCCAATGGAGCGGAAGTGGGAATTCATCTGATTGAACTGCAAATCCCAACTATTTCCACCATCAGGTGTATGATATATCTGCCCCCAGCCATTCACCGTCCAACCTTGATTTTCATTTACAAAATAAATATCATTGAACCGAGAAACTACGGGTGCATTGGGTAACTCAATCCATTCACTTGGCTGGCTAAATATTAATGTAACGGAAAAAAGATATATAATTGATTTTATCATTTTTTATTCTGGTAGCTGTTTTACTAGTTTTTCATCATAACGAGTTTTACAGTCTCTAAATTAGACTTTTTATCCGGTTGAGCGAAATACATCCCATTACCTAGTTTTTGTCCTAAATCATTTTTTCCATCCCAACTTAAACTCATATTTCCAGGTCCAATACTTTTATTACCTATTGATTTAACCTTGCGACCCAAGAGATCATAAATATCAATGGAAATATTAGTAACATCTTTCAATTCAAGATTAAATGTGACTTGATTAGAAAATGGGTTAGGATATGCGGGTTGAAAAAAGGAGATCAATGGGCCTCGAGTCATTTCAATATATTCAACAATATCGAATCGCATATCAGGTATTTTACTCCACACATTATTTCCTGGGCAAGCTGTCGTCCCAAAATAATCTCTATGCCCAAGTAAAACTCCCGGATTTTGACCGTAGGTGTCTGAGATCCAAGCATATAATTTCACGAGAGATTCACGACTTTCATCTGACATAGTTTCATAACAAGATTCTTCCGGTGGGTGATAACACCCTAATAAACATACACCAATATTCCCGGTATTTGCACCCCCAACATGTGCACCAATAACAGTTTCTGGCCGACCTTGATAAATATTCCCAGCCCGATCTACTAAAAAGTGGTATCCAATATCCATCCACCCTCGACCATTTTGATGAAAATCCTGAATCCAATAAACTTGATTAATTCCTTCTTCAATATTTTCCGCACTACAACACGCCGCATGATGAAGCGTTAATTTATCAAAATACGGGTGATAACTATATTGCCCATCTTGAGGCTTTGCTCCCCATTCTTCTCGGGAAATAATCACCGGTTTCTGAACATCTCCCGCAAGGGGAATCAAGGGTCGATCGTTACTTTTTTGATCTTCGGAATCTGGAAGGAATAAATATATTTCTTTAACAATGATTGGTAATGTTGATACAACTTTAAATGAAAAATGTTTTAGACCTTCTGACGGCGAATGGAGAAAAGTAGAAATTGTTTTTTCTGAATTTTCATCTTTAAAAAGGTTACCTGAATGTTTTTGTTTTATCCCATTTTCGTCTGTGAGAATAAAAGAAACAGATTCAACTCCTTCACCTATGACTTCCAATGCTCCACCTTCTATGGGTATGACAAATGCCGGGATCGATCCTTCATAGATATAATGATCAAGACTATCCCTAACTTGAACATTTGGATATCGAGATATTGACATTCCTACATCAAAAACTTGAGAAAATATTTGAGGAAAAACCCCTATTGCACAAAAAATAGCGGTTCGAAAAAAAGATTTCAATTCAAAAAATGATGATATACTATTTAGAAACGAAAACCTAGAGAGATACGTTGGATAAAATCAAATCGACCAAAATCCGAATATGAATAGTCTACCTTTAATTTTGTGTTTGTCCCAGCTAATCTAATTAACATACCAGCTCCCAAAGTTAATCCTTCTTCTGTAGCATCACGAAATAGCGTAGAAAACCCACCGCGAACAAAAAAGGTTTCTGCAAAGGCAAACTCTAGCCCTGTATTGATACTTTCAGTATTATCATTTGGATGCAAGGCATCTAAACTAAAAGTAAGGCGCGTTTTCTCTTTGTTGAGTAATTCACCTGCAAGCCCAACACGAAAGAGTAATGGCAACGGAAAGTTATCTGTTTCATAAAGTGCATTAATAAATTCAACATTTCCTTCATTTTGAATATCAGGGTCAACACTAATTTTTAAATCTCGACCATCCAATGTCATATTATTTCCAAAATTAGAAATACTTGCCCCAATACGAACCCCCTTAAAAGGAGAAATGAAGACCGCACCCAAATCAGTTGCAAATGCTCGTGCACTGGCATGCCAGATTTTTTGCTGAATATATTTGACATTTCCACCAATACTAAACCGATCAGATAATTGTTTTGCATAGGAAAATGTAATAGCTAAATCACCTGCATCAAACCGTTCTCCCGTACCTTCTGGATGTTCAATAGTACGAACAATATCTTCTGGGACGACTAAACTTGTTACACTTGCTCCAAAAACACCTACGCTAGGAACGTTGAATGCCAATGCCATAAAGTTAAAATTGGTTCCAGCCAACCATGGACTATTAACAAACATTGTTTGAATGCCTTCCAGATGAGCAAGGCCTGCCGGATTCCAAAAACTTTGACTTATATCGCCTGTCATGGCCGTAAAGGCACCGCCCATTGCGCTTGCCCTTGCGCCTACGCCAATTTTTAAAAATTGTGCAGATGTAGTCCCACGTTTTGTTATAGTTTGTTTATTCCCTATTTGACAAAACCCAACGGCCGTAAATAGAGATATTGCTAAAATTAATTTCATAGTTTTATTCATAATAAATCTCATTTCTCACACATTACTTAATGACCGAAAATCTACCAATTTTCTCGCCAATTTTCCCTGCGTCAACATGATACACATAAACGCCAAACGCAATTGGAAAATTATCATCTGTCGTTAAATCCCAATATTTTTTACCGTCATCCATAGATGAATTATGATCCAATGTTTTTACCAATTCACCCGTAATTGTATAAACACGGATAGTACATTCCATGGGTAAATGGTTAAAGTACATTCTTCTTGATCCTCGATTTCTTGGATTCTGATGGTCAAGTGGCTCTAAAGCATTAGTAACGACATATGGATTAGGCACTGCTGCAATATCACCTAATGATGATGTTGCGACAGCAGAATTTATTGTTGATCCAATTGTTTTAAACGTGTATTCATCATTTGATGAAAAAGGACGAGTTGTACTTATATAAAAAATATCTCCACCTATAGGTAAAATAGTATCACCTGTTGCTGGCGCATAAAAATTAAATTCCCAAGAGGCAGATTGAGTTGTTGAATCTTGAAGAATTATAATTCTTTCTCCTGGAGTCCATAAACTATCTCTCGTGGCAGTTAATTCAAGTAAGACGATAGGTCTTTGCTCAGGAACCATGCCTTCAGTGACTTCCCACACCTGGAATAGTGATTTAATATGCCCAGCACCGACTATGACACTCGAATCAGCAATATCATCAAACCATCTTACTTCATAATCTGCTGGATATTTTCTGGTTTGAATATTATTAAAAGGTTTTACTTCGTGAGTCAAGTTAGTCGGACTTAAAGCTGACCATCCCATCCGAGTCGTATCCAATTCTAGGGGTTTGTCTTGTAAATATATTTTCATTCCATCAAAAACTGGATTGGATTCTTCCATGTTTAAATACTGACTTTCAAAAACAGGTAAATAATGATAGGAAACTAAATATACACCTTCATCTTGTAACTGACCTAAATAAAGTAAAGAATCTATCCAATATTCAGTAGAATCTTCATTATAGGTCGTATCTTGAATAAATGTAGAGTCTATGGCCATAACACTTCCCATGGCTGCATCCAATTCATAATCCAAGTTTAACTGATAAAGAATTATACCATCGCTACCACTACTAGTTAATTGAAATGTGGAATCCACGATGTTTTCATGTTCAAGACCCACAAATCGACCCAAATCAATTATCAGATCATATTCGACTGTATTCAAGTCTTCAATTAAAACACGTGTGGGTGAATCATTGAAAAAGATTCTGAATTCATTTCCATCTTCAATCATTCTCGGGTCTAATATTTCAATTTCAATATCTCCGGTTGCAGTTCCCTTCGTATGCTGAACCCAAGAATCAGATACATGTCCAGGGTCATATCCTGCACTAGGCGATCTTGGTACAATTTGAAGGGTATTTAAATCGGTAATAACTTCATTGGTTTCTGGGTTTAATGTGAGAGTCTTAGGAGATTCTGAAGGTGCAATCATAAGACTGTCATCTCCATGGTCATAAGAGACAACCGCATAATAATAGGTTTGTCCGTTTATCACTTGATTTGAATCCACAAATGAATGAATGATACCCGTATTATTTCCCAGATTATATGAAACTCCTCTTCCTGTAAAAGGAATTTCGCTTAACCCACTATAATCATTATTCAAATCAAATCGAGCTGGAGCACCTGATACCATTTTATGAGGTTCAAATAGAAATTTTGAACCAAAGGCATCCGTTATTGTTTGTTGATCAAGAAAAGATGGATCAGTACTTCGATAAATGACATACCCTTCAAAATCTTTTTCTAAACTAATAGGGTCCACGGACTCTTCTGCGGCATTATCCCAGTACAATGTAACTTTTTCATTCCCAGGCACAGCCACAACGGTAGGTTTCGCAGGTGGTTTTGCAAATTGATAATTCTTCTCATAAATATCCTGAGATGTAACAGCATTTAATGTTAAATCTTCGTAATCTTGTCCGACAATTAAAGCAATGGAAAATCGTCTAGCCTCTCCAGCAGGAAGAGACATAGGTCCTGCACTATAAATGAAAATATAGTCCCCTGCTGCCGTTGCATTTGCTGAATCAAAAACGTCTGGCTGAAGGTAATTTTCCCAAATATAATGGTCGTTTGAAATACGGTTTTGGCTATTAAATTGAGGCGACGAAAACCCTGTTAATCCGATCATATCTGATTCATCTAAATCAGTCCACTCAAAATTCGGTTCACCGGGTAGGCGCGGATCAAATCGATCTCCTGCAGTAGGTAAACCATCATCTTCACCCTCATCACCCGTATTGGCTAATCCATCCACACCAACATCATCTTTTTCAGGATCCCAATCACCGTCATCATCAATGCCATTATCTTGACTTTCATCCACCAGACCATCATTATCATTATCAATTCCATCTAAGGGGTGACCGGGGCTTTCTAAAAATTTATAGCCAAAATATCCTGGAGCTCTACCTGCTACATCACTATTGCCATCTTCATCCCAGGAATACACCATATTAATATCTCTATCAAAATAGGATAAATCATCATGCCAATTGGCCCACCCTCCAATATGGGGGTCGCCCCACATCCCAAATGATACTTCATTTAGGTCTTTTTTACTTTTGTTGGTCACTTTATAAATTAAGAAAATAATATCTTCCGCCAAAGGATTTGCCCATTGATAATATCGACATTCGATTTCGATACCTAAACCACGGCGTGTCGAATCATCTTCCATAGGTGTTATGCCATCTGCTGCATAATCTGTTCCATTTACAAACGGATAATACTCAAACTCTTTATTGGTCCGATCATCCATTACATAAAAGACTTCAAGGTCTGAGTTAGAAGCACCTTGCTGAAGCGCACCCGGCCACACATAATCTTTCAAGTTATCATTATACCATCCTTCTGGCCAACTATCCGGTTTTCCATCTCCATCCCGATCTAAATCATTAGACGTGGGAAGCTTGTCACTTTCAGGATCTGCATAGGGTACCGTAAAATCATCATTATACGCTAGCGGATCCCATCCATAATATTCTATTCCATCCGGGGATTTTTCTCCACCGAGTGACGTTAAACCATCACTTATGACTCGGGCATACCAGGTTGTGTCTTCATCTACAATTCGATAATAAGCGTCTGAATGGCTCGCTGAATCCAATGCTATTTCTGCTGAAATAAAGGGTCCAAACTCATAACCATACCCAAGGCCTTCCCAAGTAATATCAGTTGTATGGTTCCCAGGACTTGATATTGACCCAAAATTCCAAATTTCTGTTGTAATCTTATTTCCGTTCATAATTGCTTTTTGTCTTCGCAATATCTGAGGGTCATTCTCATCCATAGTTTTGGCTAGATAGGTTTGATTAAACCAATTGTTATATTTTTGGTAATCAGAATTTGGCCACTTTTCACGTGGGTTGCCATCTTCCCATGGCATAGGAGGTTGATTCCATTTCCAAGGTTGCCCATTTAAAGATGTAAACAGGATGAATAAAACGGATAAAATAGTTATTCTATTTAATTTATAATTTTGAAAATACATATTTAATTATTCCAAATGATTAAAATTCTAGATTGAATCCAGCAGTTAAAGATCGCGGAGCAGTATAATATTGTGGACGCGTCATATATTCCGACCAAGTATGAATTCCTTGTTCACCATAATGTCGCTTCAGTTCTTCAGATTCTTGGCTTGTCCTATCACCATAAGTGTATCCTGCGCGCCCTGTATCATCAAAAACATACCTCTCATTTCTTGTATCTAGAAGATTGAAAACTTTAACAAACAATCCAATATTCAATCCACTTACTTTAAATGATTTTTGAAAACGCATATTCAAATTTTTTAGCCAAGGCTTCTGATCACTATTAGGGTCTGGAATATAATTTGCATTAACAATATTCGGCGTATAGGGCCACCCACTACTTATTTTACCTATGAAACTCAGAGTCAAATTACCGGGAATTCCAAACATAACTGTCCCATTTAAAATATGCCTTTGATCCCAAGAAAGGGGTACAATTTTCTTTTCTTCTTCTTCTCCAGTAAGGGCATTAAAATAAAACGAACCGGACTGAAGGCTGTTCCCCTCTGCAACTTGATAAGAATAATCTATCCAAGCTGCAATTTTTGTGGTTCGGTCGTATCTTTTTGTTAAACTCGCTGTAATGCCTTTAACCGAACCATAGTCTTTATTTTGATAAATACTATAGTCAGAAGGACCATATAGAGGAGATTCATAATGAATAGACTGTATTGCAAGTAAGTCACGAATATCTTTATAGAAAATACTTAAATCTATTGCAAGAAAACGGGCAAGTTGTTGTTGTAAGCCAAATTCATATAAAACTGTTTTTTCAGGTTTTAAGTTTCCGTATCCAATACTGGGCGATAATCCCGCGCCAAAAATACTTGTTTTATAAAGACGTTTTAACGTCGGCATTTGATAAAAGTGGCCATAGGAAAAATGGAGAATTCCTTCATCTGTAATTGGAAAAGCTATCCCAAATCGTGGAGAAACCATTTTTTTAGCTGTCGCACTTTTCTTCTCTCCTTGAGGGTCTAACAAATCTACAAGGTAATCAGTATTTGGATCAAATTGATCATAACGTATTCCGGCATTAACGATGACATTATCATACTCAATCTTATCTTGGATATATCCGGATACAAGAATAGCTTCACTATTATAATAATTATGATAAGGTGTTTTATTCTCTTCTAATACAGTAGGTTCATCATAATCATCATTATATAGTATCGTATAATTCCTTTCTGTTAAATTATCTAAGCGAAAACTTGTACCCATTTTAACTGCATGGTGAATATTAATTTGGTTTGTATAATCAATTTTCCCACCTCGAGAACTAGACTCTCTGTAACTATGACCCATTTGGGTCCCACCAAAAACAAATGATGCTGAACTCGGTTCTGTATCAATCCAATCCGTTGAGACATATCCATCATCCGTTGGATCTTCAAAAACGTATTGTTTAAAATCAGTTGTACTCTGGAAAAAATTTGCTTCATAGAAACTTCTTTCATTCAAGGCATGGTTTATTTTGATAGAATAATTTTGATTATTGTTATTATAATTATACGTTCCATCAGGATTATATTTATATGAATGAACATAAGATTTCCATTGTCCCTGGGAAATTAATGCTTGTGTGGAAATCTTTAATGTCGGAGTAACTCTTAATGTCAGTTTCGCCAATCCATGAAAATTTGATCGAGGATTCATGGCTACATAACTACTATCTCCGCTCATTTCCACATACCAGTTACCAGAAGCTGGGAAATAGGCAAAATCATCCGGTTTATGTTCTCTTACACCGTATAAGTACCCTTCATTTTGGGTTGATTTACCACTGACATTAAACGTGAGTTTTTTCCCAATTATTGGCATTGGACCTGAAAGGGTCCCCTCTAAAACACGGTTGGCAGAGATATTTACATCTTCAATATTTGTAAAAATATCTGTATCATTTGAAATGTAATCTCCAGAATAGTAAGAAATGCTACCCTCATAATTGGGTCCACCTTCTTTAATCTGGATATTCACAATTCCGCTCATTGCATTACCATATTCTGCATTAAACGCACCACTCACCACTTTCAATTCTTCTAGTGCTTTATTGGAAACATTAATGGCAAGAGAATTTGTAAAAAATGGATTTGACACAGAAATTCCATCAATATAATACCCGATCTCATTTGAACGCCCACCACGAATATGGAGCTCTCCATCAGCCCCTTGATTTACGCCAGCTTGTGTAGCAAGTACGCCCAAGAATGATTCTACAGGGAGTTCATTAATCTCCTCGGCTGTGCGTACAGTTTGGGATGCAGTTAAATCTTTTTGAACCATTGCTCGGTCAGCCATTACAACTACTTCTTCTCCTTCTATCACTTCTTGTATTAAAGAAATATTTTGTCTGGTTGTTTGATCCGTACTAATTCTAATACCTTGAATCTTATGGCTGGCGTAGCCAATATAAGAAATTTGTAGCGTGTATAATCCGGGAGAAATATTTAAAATGGTGAAGTTCCCTACTAAATCTGTTGCACTTCCCAAACCTGTTTCTGAGATAAAAACATTGACCCCAGGTAAGGGTTCACCAGTTTCTTTGCTTGTTACAATACCTGAAACTTTTCCAGTACCAGCAATTGCGATGGATAAAAAAAATAGAATGTATAATATATTATGAAAAAAATTTCTCTGAATCATTTAATGCTCCGAAAGAATCTAAATAAAGAAAGTAATGCAAAATGCCCCAACTTTTAGGATGGGGCATTTTGTTTATTTTAGATACTTAAATCAATGAATTGTAACATACAATTGTTACAATAGTTTTTTATTTAAGCAACATCATACGATTAGTCTTCTTGAAGTTGCCCCATTCTAGAGAATAGATATAAACACCACTGGCCACTTTTTGACCTGAATTGTTTAAGCCATTCCATTGAACTGAATGTCGTCCAGCAATTTTCAATTCATTGCTGACAAGTGTTCGTATACTTTGACCCATTAGGTTATAAACCTTAACAGTGACATTTTTATCCAACGGAAGCTGGAATTCAATCATTGTTGATGGGTTAAACGGGTTCGGGTAATTCGAAAAGAGTTTATAATCGCTAGGCGTAATAAAGGAAATAGGATCAATCCCTACATTTCCCTCACTATACTCAAGTAAAAGCCCACCCCAATCACGATCATTGACAACTGCAGTAACAGTTGTATCCCAACTTGTTCCATCATGGGTATAAGTAGTTGAATAAAGACTATCAGTACTCCCTTGAAAACTAACAAAGACTTCATAGTTACCGTCACTATCAAAATCGATTCCATTCCCATGCCATTCTGCTTGAACTTTAGAAGCAAACGCACCAGTGTGACCATATGTCGTGTTTACTACACCGCCGGAATCAACAACTGTAATATTTGTCAGTAAGTCGTTTTCACCGGTATACACTATACTAGTTGTATATCCCGATGGATCGTTTGGATCCGTTCCGGCAAATTCAGTACTTGTAACGGTACGAGGATAACCATTCCCAACAAAGATATTTGGTGAACCGTTTTGATCAACATCAAAAGCGCTGGCATGAAAAGAACCCGCACCTGGTGCGACCATATTAACATGGTCAGCATTGATAGATAATACATCGTCACCTGGATCATAATCTACAACCCAAAGGTTACCTGTATTATAGTTAGGGAAAAAACATTCATCATTCCCATCTCCATCAATATCGACAGTTGTTCCACCAAATAGAGAAACATGATCATTTGGATAAGACGCTTGGAAATAACTGTTTTCAGCACCAACCTCTGCGGTTGCATAACTATCTGCACCCGTTACGTCAATATTAAAAAAGTTAAAATAATTCCAAGTATGGTTAACGATTTCGTATGTTCCGTCACCATCCAAATCAGCAGGAAGTGATTGGTAAGGAGATCCACCACCATAGTCACCTTTATTCACAAAGAATTCAGAAGTCCAGGTTTCGAATCCACTGCCACCGGCATTATGTTCGATATCTCCTTCTACAGATACAATGAGGGTACCACGAGTACCACCACGACGAATAGATGTCACCAACTCTTGGCTACCATCACCATCTACATCCATGATTGTTGTTCTTTCATGATCACCGCGGAATGCACTACCGTCACCTGCACAACATGTATCAATTTCAACAGAACTGATGGAGGAATAAGTGGATCCGTAGTTATCACTACCTACAACACCATCCCATTCAAAGAACCACCAGCCTTCAGAATCAGTAGATGCTAATGGGTAAGCAATTTCTTCTTTACCATCACCATCCAAGTCGCCAACACCAACTGTTCTTGGGTTGGATGCATAGTGACTTGCAGTATCTTCTGGAGAAGCCCACACTGCTTCAAAAACACCATCGGTGTATTCGAAAACAATGACTCGATGTCCCGAATAGTTAGTCATAATAACTTCATCATTTCCATCTTGGTCCATGTCCATACCAGCAATCGCTGTACGAATACTAGAATTGAATAAGGAATCAAAATCTGCGCCTTGAACGTCAGCATCATAATCCCAACCATCAGCAATATCATTACTATCATCAGCTGGGTTGTACTCTAATACAATAATAGCCGGTTGGCCTGGTTCAGAAGCTCTAATATTTGTCAATATGACTTCTTTAAATCCGTCGCCATCTAAATCATAGTCAGATGCATCTAACGGATAGTAACGATCGGTTGGCTCACCTGCAGTTGAATAAATGACAGACGAAGTATAACTTGCTGAGTCAGCTAAATCACCAACTCCATTATATTCGATACGGGTAATTGTTTCTTCATAACCATTGGCTGTGAAAATATCAGGGTTACCGTCATTATCAATATCTGTCATATCAGAACCGCGATTCCCGCCAGAGAAAGCACCTACTTCAGAGAAATCTTCTACAGATAATGTAGAAACATCATCATTATCTTCTAAGAAATATAGCTTTCCATTTGTCATTGGAAACCAAGCTTCTAAAGCGCCATCATTATCAGCATCATCAAAAGCAAATCCATTTCGACGGAATGATCCCGGATCATTATCTGGGAAAAGCCCATTCAAATCAGCTTGTAGTGTGTAAGAATTAGCAACACCTGAATCAGCTTCAAAGATAGCCATGGAAAAGTTATCCCATGTATTGGCCCAAATTTCTAATTGACCATCACCGTCAAAATCAACAACGTCAACGTTATAAACGCCACCACCACCAAGATTATCAGTATCCCAAAGTTCATTGGAAAATGATGCAAATTCATCGAATGTACCTGTGGCTAATTGATCGACTGATAAAATACGTGTTCCACGATCAATAGTTACTAATTCTTTAACGCCATCACCATCTACGTCAGCAATGGAATATCCAGCGGGGCGAAAGTTCGCCTCAAAAGTTACACCATATTGAAACAGTACGGTTTGTGTGGCTGGAAAAGTTCCATCAGCATTTTGTTCAAAAATATAAGTTCCCCATGTATCGTCGTTTGCACCGGCTGAAGGAGGTTGGCCAAAATAAATTTCATATAAACCATCACTATCAATATCACCATAATTCATACCGGGTAAAGAATTACCGGGTTCTGGAGTTACAAAGTGCCAAACATATTCATAAGAATCATTTCCAGTATTCTCATAAAGGTAAATCCCTAATTTTCCTGGATCAGGACCACCAGGTGCCAATGTTTCATCAATAGAGAATAAGATTTCACGGTGACCATCACCATCAAAATCCATTCCAGCGAGAACACTCTGAGCACCAAAACCATCAAATGGGAAAAGATCAGCTGCATCATTTGGGTCTAACGTCCAGGACGTTGTGAATTCATTTGAGGGTTGACCAAAAGCAGTAGATGGTAAAATACCAAATATTATCACTGCACTTAGTAAGGCAACAAAGAATTTATTAACAACTTTATCCATAGTTTACTCCTTAGCTTGTTTATTAAGATACGAATAATCGGGTTATAATAGTTTTATTATTTCCCAATTGGTCGGCCTCAATTATATTAAGAAAAGAGAGCAATAACCAAGTAAAATATTGAAGGGCAGTTTTTTCATTTCAAAACACATCAAAAAATAAATAAAATCAGCCTATGAAAAATCGATCTCAATCATTCCTAAAACAAAGTAGTGTTATTCTATTATTTTTCTGTTTGACATCTTTAAACGGTCAAGCAGAAATTCAAAATTCTTTCGTAAAAACTTTAAAAGATGATGCTGTATTTATTTCAATGAATTCAGATCAACTCTTATTTTATTATGAAAATAAAGTTTATCTCGATGACAAAGTGGTTTATCAAAATGATTCATCTAAAATCATTAAAGTATCATCCTTAAAGAAAGGCTCAAATCATGCAATGGTTTATTTAGTAAAACCGGCATCCAAGAGTCGTCATATTTTTGAAATTCAATTTTTAAAAAATCTGAAATACACAGGACAGTCCATTGCTATTAATATTCCAAATGATCGCTCGATTCCCCGGCAAATCATTTCTAAAAACCACATCTTATTTCTTCAGCCGGAAAATCAATCCTATTCAGTCTATGATTTAATAGGAGAAAAACAATCTGATAATTCTTTATTCAATAATGATTATTGGAGCCATGAACAATCATTACTACACTCAGAATATAAGGGAAATCATTTCTTGCTTGGAATGGAAACCCCATTTTATCATCGTGATCCTAATAATGTCGCTCTTTTCAGTCTCAATGAAACAACTTTCATTTCTGAGAGAATTAGAACCATTCCATTATCCAAACCGGATTTTTTCAGTATATCAAAAAATGGTTTATTTGCCATAATCGGATCCAGTAGACAATCTTCTAACACCCCTCAAAGTTTTTTTCTTCTGCTCCTTGAATTGAATGATCCAAAAAACCTGACGGATATTCCTTTAATTGAAAGACCAAAATTCATCCAATGGAACGATGAGAAACTTTACCTTATCCAAAGTAATCAAATTTATATCATTGATTCAGCGACCATCCATGCTCCTTTAATCCTTCCATTTACAAACCAATTCCACCCAATTCAATCTTTTGTACACGACAGATCGGTTTTCATTTTTGGATCCAAAGAAATAAAAGTGGGGCAGGATGGGCTTAAATATCAATCAATCATCGTCATGGAAGTCGATGAGGAAAAACTGATAGAGCATATCATAACCAATGAAATTTATGACGAGATCAGATTGGTTCCTTCAGTTTCAGGAACAGATTATTTTATTCAGGCCGATACAAATCTTTTCCATTTTATAATTAAATGATGAGACCATGAAAACAATCATTTCTGCATTCATATTCCTAATAAGCACCTCTGCTTTTAGTCAATATTATAATTGGCCCTGCCAGCCATTTTCCAATCAACATTATATTAATGCTACTTTTTGTGAGTGCCGATCTGGTTCATCCGGTGATATTGACCATTTTCATGATGCCGTGGATATTCATCTACCTGAAGGTGAAGCGGTTTATTCTGTGATTGATGGGGCAGTGGAAAGCATTGGAACATCTAATGATTATGGCATTAATGCATGGATTCGTATTGGGCGATATGCTTATGTACACGTAGATGCCAACCCCAATCTGAATGTAGGTGATCAAGTCGTCGCTTTTCAAACTATTATTGGCTGGACAAATCCTTGGAATCATATTCATTTCAAGGATGGCTGGCCCGGTTCAGAAATAAATGCCATTCGCACAACGGGCGGCTTATCTCCATTAGAAGATGAGTACAATCCAACGGTTAATGATATTCATTTTTATATTGATGGAACCCAAATTGAATTTCAGAATAATCGAATATATGGCAGTGTTGATATTGTTTGTAATGCAACGGATCATACAGATAATGGTTCTATTGGTGATAATAATGGTATTTTTAAAATTGGCTATGAAGTGTTTGATTCTACCGGTGCATCTGTTTTTGGACCATCTTTTCCATTTTGGTTTTCCAATAAACCATCTAACAGTTATATAAATAATGTATATGCCTATGGTTCCAGCACAAGTACATATCGTTACACCGTTTCAAATAATCTATCATCAAATAATTCTTTGAATGTAGGTAATTGGCCACTGGGTAATTATTTAATTCGAGTTGTGACATTTGATCATTATATGCAATCGGATACGCTAGAACAATGGGTAGAAGTTGTTGAGCCTGATGAAATATCACCTGATCCGCCACACCTTCTATCTATTCTACCAAGTGGAAATGGATTTACACTTAAATGGAGTCCAACTTCAGAAAATGATTTGGTTGGATATCGCCTTTATTTCAGCTACGATGGAATTAATTGGACTAATAACCATAATGAATATGATCTAACGTGGGAGATGACTGAATTCAATGCCCCATCTTTTTCCAATAATCTGGCTTTTTTCAGGATGACTGCTGTTGATAATGCTCCTTTTCCCAACGAAAGTGACCCTTCAGATATATTTGTTTTTCGAAAATATCAAAATGAAAAAGGCTTATTCCTCATTGACAATTACAATCAACAGGGGATTCTACAATCCCACCCATTTCTTAAAAACATGGGGTTACTTTCTAACGAAATTGAAGTAGGTATTAGTTCAGTTCATCAATCCGTTTTTCAATTAGATACATCTTTTACAATCCCCGTAAACTATTTACCTATTGTCCTCACTGGAAATTCTGCAAACCCGATCCCTGATGGATTAATTAACCAATTAAACAATTCTTCTTATTGGATCATAGGATCTAAATCCACCGAATCTCTTATTGCAACTTCAACAGGAAGTGATTTTTTACAAAATTATCTTGGTGTTGAATTTACCGGTTCCATATCTGTTCCAACAGAATTTATTGGCATTGACATACCCTTTGATAATTATTCAAGTTCTAACTTAATCACAAATATTGGAATTGACAGTTTGAATAGCATTGGTTCTCCTTTAAATGAATCATTGACTTATCCAATTCTTACCGATTCCTCGGGTATTATTTTAGCTGTAGGTGTTACTGATCTTCCATCTTTGCTATCTTCTATACCTCTGGAAATTCTCAATGAAAATGACAGGATTAATTATTTTAATCGCGCCATAGAATTCTTAATTGATACAACACTTTCAATTCCTGCTGATAAACTAGTTCCCACAAAACCAACTTTGTCTTTTTACCCAAATCCGTTTAACAGCAATGGGGTATTTCACATAAATGCAGAAGTTGGATTGTACCAAATAAAATTATTCAATATTCTTGGGCAACTTGTTTGGCAAAAAAATCTTTCTTTTACCCAATCAGGAAACATAACTTTTTCATTGCCAAAAAACATCCAACACGTATTAACATCGGGTCCATATTTCATTCAATTTGATAAGAATGGTAAACGAATCGCATCAAATAAAATACTTTTTCTAAAATAGATTTCCAGAAATGAATTCAAAATCTTTAATGGTCATAGACCCATCCCTAATTATACCGGAAATACAATCTTATAATCATATTTCTTCTCGGTCACCAGTCACAACTACTTATCATTTACCCGCATTATTTGACCCAAGAAGTATGGATATAGTAATCGGTGAAACGTGCGGTATTATTCTGATGGGAAGTGCTGCATCTGTCTATGATAAACATGATTGGCTTAAAAATATTCATTCAACAATGGAACAGGCTTTTGTTCGTAACATCCCAACTCTTGGCATTTGTTTCGGACATCAATTCATCGCCCATATGTTTGGCGGAACAATCGATTTACTTTGGAATGATGAAAAAAAGAAAGGTGCTAGAACAGTAGTACTCAATAGTCATTCAATATTAGAAGAATCTGCGGAAGGAGATCTTATTTATTCACACAGAGAAGGTGTTACAATTTGCCCTTCAGATTTTGAAATATCGATCTTGAGTGATATGGTTAAAATTGATGGGATCACTCATCGATCAAAGCCAATTTGGGGAATCCAGCCTCACATTGAAGCGACCCAAGCTTTTGCAAAAAGAATTGGTATTTCAAATGATAAATTTCAACCTGCATTCCAATTTGGAACTCGGATTCTGGATCGATTTTTGAAGAAGTTGAAAGAGGTACCGCATGACAATAATTAGACTTCAATTTATTACAGCATTATTCTGTTTCTTTTCCTGCGCACCACCAAAAGCACTTTTAAATAATCCCGGACAGGCAAAACTGAAAAAAAACATCAATGCACTTATAGTGGATTCAGGGTTAGATGTTAATATGAGTATAAAAGTGACTTCCCTTAATTCAGGAGAAATACTATATGCACTGAATAGTAAAAAACGGCTCATGCCGGCAAGTAATAATAAACTGTACACTTGTGCCGCAGCATTAGCCAACCTTGGTTCCGATACTATTTTTGAAACAGCCATTTATCAGCAAGAGAATAATCTCATTTTAAAAGGTGGCGGTGATCCGGATTTTTCCTTGGAGCAATTAGACTCCTTGGCTAAAATTATTTCTTCACAGATTGAATCAGTGGATACATTGTTTGTGGATGAAAGTTTGATGGATACGCTTCATTATGGCGAAGGCTGGATGTGGGATGAGGGCTCATGGTGGTATGCTGCTCCTATTAGTGCACTATCTCTAAATGATAATTGTGTAGAATTCTATTTCCATCCTGGAAAATTAGGACAACCGGTACAAGTTTCAACTACCCCTGTTACAAACTATATCCAGATTGATAACCAATCAATAACCGTGAATGATACGGTTGATTTTCAAAAATTTAAGATTGAACGTGACTGGGCTGGGCACACCAATAAATTTAATATAAGTGGTGAATTAATGGATTTTTCTACCCCAGATACTTTAATACGAAATATTGTTAATCCTCCCCTATTTGCGGGAACTGTTTTGAAAGAAATGCTTGCAGAAAAAGGGACCAGAATAAAAATAGTCTCTAGCAGAAATGGTAGCAAAAATGCCAAAATATTAGTCTCCCACAAATCTTATTCTTTACTTCAATCCGCATTAAACCTAATGAATGAAAGTGATAATTTGACCGCTGAATTATTAGTCAAAACCATGGGAATATCCAAAGAATATCCCGGGAATTGGAATGATGGTATAAAAACAGTAAAAACATTTTTGGCAGATTCCGCCGGAATTGATACATCATCAATTCGAATTGCAGATGGTTCCGGTGTTTCCCGTTACAATCTCACCAGTGCAGACCACTTTATTCATCTACTCACTTATATGTACACTAGCCCTTTCAAAGATGATTTTTTATATGTTTTACCCAGTGCCGGATTTAAAGGGACTTTGGAAGATCGGCTTGAATTTACCGATTCAAAAATCCGAGCGAAATCGGGGAGTTTATCTGGTGTTAGTTGTTTATCCGGTTATGCTTTTTCACCCAACCATGGTCCATTGGCTTTCTCCATGCTCATGAATGGCTATATTGGTTCGTCAAAAGATTGTCGCAATTTGCAAGACAATATTTTGGCAATATTAGTCCATGATTAAACCACCGGCACTAAAACAAAATGCAACAATCGGGATAGTCAGTCCATCTTCATGGATGAAAGAATCCGACCTAAAAGTAGCTGTTTCCGTTTTTGAAAATAAAGGATATAAACTGATATTAGGAGAGAGTGTTTTTTTGAAAAATAACACTTATGCAGGTAATCCCCAGGAAAGAGCAGATGATATCAATGGCATGTTTGCGAATTCGGATATAGATGCGATAATCTGTGCTCGTGGTGGCTATGGTGCCAATCGTGTTTTACCCCTTTTGGATTATGATCTCATTAATTCTAATCCTAAAATATTTATGGGTTACAGCGATATAACGACTTATCTAACATCCATTAGCCAAAAAACTGGCTTGGTCACATTCCACGGTCCTATGCTGTCTAGCTTTAAAAAAGGATTGGTTGATTTTAATTTTGATCTCATGGAAAAAACGCTATTTGGACATGAATCTGTCACCCTTCACCCACCATCAGAATTAGAATCACGTATTTTAAAACCGGGCAAAGCAGAAGGTCCTCTTTGGGGTGGAAATATGTGTCTATTGATAAATCGATTAGGTACAGAAGATCAACTGGATACGGAAGGTGCCATTCTATTTATTGAAGACATAAATGAATACTTGTATGCATTCGATCGCATGATGG
>Ga0209667_1000812_pt1 | contig 24773 bp, 27 predicted proteins | sample SaaInlV_165m_DNA_2_FD_184682 | JGI IMG/M metagenome (GOLD analysis project Ga0209667, IMG submission 184682) | Marine microbial communities from expanding oxygen minimum zones in the Saanich Inlet - Saanich Inlet SI037_S3LV_125m_DNA (SPAdes)... | ecosystem: Environmental > Aquatic > Marine >... | reverse complement strand
AGCACTTATTCGAAAATAGACGAATTTGGTTTTTTGCAATCCCCCTACCATCCCGTAGTCGATGGAATAGTTAACAAAAACACAAAGGATGTAACCTACTTGAATGCTTTTCGAGAAGAGAGTTTTCGAATTGCTCAAGCGAATTCTGAAGTCGATCCGAAGACGAACCAATTAAAAGGTCGGGTAACTTGTCGCGATCGTGATACAGTCGCTGAATTTGAGCCGGCGCAAGTGGACTTTATGGATGTATCTCCGAAGCAAGTGGTATCGGTGGCTGCAGGACTCATACCTTTTATTGAGCACGATGATGCAAACCGAGCTCTTATGGGGGCTAACATGCAACGCCAAGGTGTTCCCTTGTTGCAGACCGAAGCTCCCTTGGTAGGCACTGGCATTGAACACAGAGTCGCGAAGGATTCGAAAACGGTGAGCACTTCTGATTCTGAAGGAATAGTGGCTTTGGCAGACTCGAACCGTATTGTCGTTACAGATGATGGCAACCTCCCCGCTCGTTTCTTGCGAGAACCCAAGAGCGATCCCAAGCGCGGAGTCCATTGCTATGATTTGCGTAAATTTTTGCGTTCTAACTCGGGAACATGCTTTAACCAAAAACCAATAGTTCGAAAAGGCGATAAGGTTCGCGTCGGGCAACCACTTGCAGATGGAGCTTGCACTTCAGGAGGTGAGCTTGCCCTCGGTCGCAATATCTTAATCGCCTTCATGCCATGGAAAGGTTACAATTTCGAAGATGCCATCTTAATTTCAGAGAAACTTATCAAGGATGATATTTTCACTTCAATACATATTGAGGAATTCGAGGTAACCGCACGCGACACGAAACTAGGTCCTGAAGAAATTACCCGGGATATTCCCAACGCAGGAGAAGAAGCACTTCGCAATTTGGATCATCGCGGAGTAGTTCGCATAGGAGCTGAGGTAAAACCTGGTGACATTCTTGTTGGAAAAATCACGCCTAAAAGTGAGACTGACTTAGCTCCAGAAGAGAAACTTCTGCGGGCTATTTTCGGAGAAAAGGCAGCTGATGTTAAGGACAGTTCTCTCAAGGTTCCATCGGGAACTTTTGGCATTGTAATGGACATAAAGATTTCTAGTCGAACTGAAGCTGAGCAAGAGAAACTGTCCCCTTCTGATAACCGTCGTCAAATCAAACAAATCAAGGAAGACTACAGAAACCAAAATGATGATTTGCGCTCCCAGCTAACAGAATCCCTTTCCAATATTCTGCTCGGCGAAAAAATTCCTCTTAATGTAAAGAATTCTGAAACAGGAGATGTAATTATTCCTGCGAACCGTAAAATAACCAAGACCCTGTTGAGGCGTTTGTCTTCTGTGCATCGATATGTCGACATTCCACCATCTCCTGTCAGAATAAAAGTTTTCGAGATTATAGAAGGTTACGAAAGCAAGTTCAAGGATCTCGATGACGATCGAGATCGAAAAATAGAAGCAATTGAACACGGCGACCCAATTGACCAAGGAGCTATCAAGAATGTCCGTGTTTTTGTCGCAAAGAAGCAAAAGATCCGAGTTGGCGATAAGATGGCAGGACGTCATGGGAATAAAGGCGTCGTTGCAAAAATTGTGGCAGAAGAGGATATGCCTTTTCTACCTGATGGTACTCCCATTGAGATTTGCCTAAATCCACTTGGCGTTCCTAGTCGCATGAATGTCGGACAGGTGTTGGAAACTCATTTAGGATGGGCTTGTAAGAAGCTCGGGTTAAGCGTTGCTACCCCGATTTTCGATGGCATACCTGAAGAAGTTATACAGGATTACCTACGACAAGCCGATCTACCTGAAACGGGTAAGACCCAACTTGTAGACGGTTGTACTGGAGAACCTTTCTTTCAGCAAGTGGTTGTCGGATATCAGTACATGCTTAAGTTAAATCACCTTGTGTCCGGTAAAATCCATGCTCGGGCAGTCGGGCCATATAGTTTGATTACGCAACAACCCTTGGGCGGCAAGGCCCAATATGGCGGCCAACGATTCGGAGAGATGGAAGTCTGGGCTCTTGAAGCCTATGGTGCCGCTTATACCTTGCAGGAAATTTTGACTGTCAAATCCGATGATGTTTCTGGTCGCACTAAAATTTACGAAAATTTAGTGAAGGGCGACAATTCATTGCAGGCTAGCACGCCTCAATCTTTCAATGTTCTCATGAAGGAAATGCAAAGTCTTTGTCTTGATGTTCGAGTGAAGGGCGAAGATGCCCTCTAATTCCGCCGCCTACCCACTTAATTTAATTTCACAAATCACAAAGGAGTTCTCAATATGAGCGTCGATGCAGCCAAAGAAGCTCTCGGAATAGAAGTTGGACCCATGGATCGGGTTTCCATTACAGTCGCCTCACCGGATGTAATCCGATCTTGGGCTAAAGGGGAGGTTAAGAACCCCGAAACTATAAATTATCGAACCTTTAAGCCCGAGCCTGGCGGTCTTTTTTGTCAAAAGATATTTGGACCTGTTCGCGATTACGAATGTGCCTGCGGAAAATACAAACGCATCAAGTACAAAGGGGTGGTGTGTGATCGCTGCGGTGTTGAAGTGACCGTTTCTCGTGTTCGTCGCGAACGCATGGGCAATATCGAATTAGCCGTACCAGTTTCTCACATCTGGTTTCTCAAAAGTATGCCCAGCCGTCTTGGCCTTTTGCTCAACATGACAGCGAAGAGCCTCGAGAGAGTTTTGTATTATGAGCAATACATGGTAACTGACGCAGGAACCACCCCGCTCGAAGAGAAGCAATTACTATCGGATAGAGAGTTTCGTGAAGCTTGTGACGAGTATGGCGACGAATTCGAAGCCAAGATGGGTGCCGAGGCTCTCATGGAAGTACTTTCTCGCATGGATTTGGAAGAATCGTTGGAGGAACTGTATGAACAAATGCACGAAACCAAGTCCAAGCAAATTAAGAAGAAACTCTCTAACCGACTAAAAATCATTCAAGGGTTCATTTCTTCAGGAGCACAACCCGAGTGGATGATTTTGGAATCCATACCGGTAATTCCGCCTGACCTTAGACCTCTTGTCCCCCTAGAGGGGGGGCGATTTGCGACTAGTGACCTCAATGATCTTTATCGAAGGGTTATAAATCGGAACAACCGCCTGAAAAACCTTCTTCAACTAAAGACTCCGGACGTCATCATTCATAACGAGAAGCGGATGCTTCAAGAGGCGGTCGATGCTCTTTTTGACAACGGACGGCACGGGCGAGCCATAACTGGTTCTGGCAATAGGGCACTGAAATCTCTTAGTGACATGCTCAAGGGAAAACAGGGTCGATTTCGACAAAACCTTTTGGGTAAGCGCGTGGATTATTCCGGACGTTCAGTAATCGTGATTGGGCCGGAGCTGAAGCTTCACCAGTGCGGGTTGCCCAAAAAAATGGCTCTTACCCTTTTTGAGCCTTTCATTATTCGCCGACTTAAGGAACTTGGTTTCGTCCATACGGTAAGGGGTGCTCGCAAGATGATCGAAGGTAAGTCTCCTGAAGTTTGGGACATACTCGAAGAAGTGACAAAAGGTCATCCCGTTTTGCTGAACCGCGCCCCTACCCTTCACCGCCTTTCCGTTCAAGCCTTCGAGCCAGTCTTAATCGAAGGTAACGCCATTCGTATTCACCCCTTGGTTTGTACTCCTTACAATGCCGATTTCGACGGGGACCAGATGGCCGTACACGTGCCGCTTTCTCTTGAAGCCATCATGGAAGCCAAGCTCTTGATGCTTTCCACCCACAACATCTTTTCTCCATCCAGCGGAAAACCTATACTTACGCCATCTCAGGATATTGTTCTCGGTTCATATTATCTTTCTATGAGTCCACGTGGCGAAGTGCCCGAAGAGGGCACTCGGTTACCCCTTATCGACTCTGTAGACGAAGCTCTAACAGCTATGCATGAGGGAGCATTGAAACTTCACGACTGGATCGATTTGAGCAATCCGGACAAAGGACGCGATACGATCTTCGGAATAAGTGGAAGAAGCATTATCCGCACGACAGTGGGCCGTGTGCTCTTTAATACTATTTGGCCAAAGGAACTCGGCTTCTTTAATGAACCGGCCCTCAAGGGCGGTGTGGGTGATTTGATTCTTGAGACCTTTAAAGCGTTGGGTAAAGAGGAGACTGTTGCTTCTCTCGACCGCCTAAAAGAATTGGGCTTCGAATATGCTACTAAATCTGGAATTTCAATCGGTATTTTCGATATGATTATTCCCCCGACAAAGGAAGAAAAAATTGCAAAAGCTCGTAAGGAAATTGATAAGGTTGAAGAGCAATTCAAAAAGGGGATTATTACGCGCGGAGAACGTCACAATAAAATCATAGATGTCTGGACAAACGCCACGGATGATATTGCTAAAGAAGTTTACAATTGCTTAGAGGACAACCACGGTAAAGATACCATTAATCCAGTATATTTAATGATGGATTCGGGTGCTCGAGGCAATCGTCAACAAGTTCGTCAACTTTGCGGCATGCGCGGACTTATGGCTAAGCCTTCCGGGGAGATCATAGAGCAACCCATTCTCGCCTCTTTCCGCGAAGGCTTGTCGGTGCTGGAATACTTCATGTCAACTCATGGAGCTCGGAAGGGTTTGGCGGATACTGCCCTTAAGACTGCTGACGCAGGCTACCTGACCCGCAAATTATGCGATGTGGCGATGGATACCATCATTGAATGTCAAGATGATGGGCGTCGTGACGGCGTCTGGAAGAAAGCCATCGTGGATGGTGATAATGAAATTGTTCCTCTGCGTCAGCGTATCACAGGCCGCTATTCATCCGAAGATATTCCAAATCCATCGAACCCTTCCGAATTAATCGTTGGATCGGGTGATTTGATAACTGAGGAAATTGCCGAAAAGATCGATGCCAGTGGTATTTTGAGAGTTCGCATCATGTCTCCGTTTTCCACCCGCCTGAAGAATGGCATTTCGGCACTTGAGTACGGAATCGATCCTTCCACCAATAAATTGGTAGAGCAAGGGGCAGCCATTGGAATCATTGCGGCTCAATCAATTGGAGAACCTGGCACTCAGTTGACAATGCGTACCTTTCATATTGGAGGAATTGCCAGTGCTGGCCGTGAAGATCCGGTTATTAATGGTCGCAGTGCGGGTAAATTGCATTTCCGTGGATTACGGCTCGTTACTCTCGAGAATGGACAACAAGTAACCCTGAATAAAACTGGTTCGATTCAGGTTTGGGATGAAGATGATCGAGTGCTGGACGATTATCCCGTACCTGCTGGAGCACTGCTTCATTTCAAGGAGGGCGATGAAGTTCAAGCGGACGATCTTCTTGCTCAGTGGGACCCCTACAATATTCCGATTCTTTCAGAAAAGCAGGGCGTTGTTTCTTTCATGGATATGATACCTGGCGTTACTACAAAGGCGGAACGTGATGCCTCAGGTGGCAGAGCCATGGTTGTTATAGAGCATAAGGAAGATCTAAGTCCACAGGTTGAGATACACGATGATAAAGGTAAGGTTATAGCAACCTATTCCATTCCAACAGGTGCTCAGGTTTCGGTTGACGAGGGCACTCGTATCGATGCAGGTTCGATTATTGCAAAGACTCCTCGCCAAGCGTCCAAGACTCAGGACATTACAGGAGGATTGCCTCGAGTCGCTGAACTTTTTGAAGCTCGACGACCCAAGGAAGGCAATGTCGGACAAATGGCAAAAATCGACGGAATTGTTTCGGAAGCAGGTACATTACGATCAAAAAAGCGCCTCTTGGTCACGAATGAGGAAAGCGGGCAAGTCGAAGAACATCTTATTCCCCACGGAAAGCATGTTTTAGTTCAACCGGGTGACTTTGCTTACAAGGGTCAGCTCGTCACAGATGGGGCTAAGGATCCACATGAGATTTTAGATATTCTCGGACCTTCTGCAGTACAGGAATATCTTATCGAGGAAATTCAGAAAGTATATCGATTGCAAGGGGTCACGATCAACGACAAGCACCTTGAGGTAATAATTTCTCGAATGCTATTTAAGGTGCGGATTACCGATCCTGGCGACACCGAATATTTCTGGGGAGACCAAATCGACCGCTTTGCATTTATGGATGCAAATGAAGAGATTGTCGAAAAAGGTGGTAAGCCAGCTGATGGCGAGCCTATTTTGCTCGGTATCACCAAGGCTTCGCTTGAAACGGACAGTTTTATTTCTGCAGCGTCCTTTCAGGAAACAACTCGTGTTTTAACAACCGCTGCTACCTTGGGCAAGGTAGACGATCTCAAAGGTTTCAAAGAAAACGTAATTATGGGGCATCTGATTCCTGCGGGAACTGGCTTGCCAAAATGGCGTCGGCTGAAAATAGATACTCTCGGCTCAGTTCCTGCAGCAGAAGGAAAGACCGCCTAACACTATTCCGTGCATTAATACCTCAACTTTTTCAGAAATAAATCTTGTAGGTTTCTAATAAAGTGATATAAACAACCGCTTTTCTCAACACTCCGATGCCCACAATCAATCAGCTAGTCCGTAAAGGACGAAAGGTGAAGAAAGTAAAGAGTAAGTCTCCTGCTCTAAAGGCTTGTCCTTTTCGCCGAGGGGTTTGCGTTCAAGTTACGACTCGTACACCTAAGAAACCGAACTCCGCAATCCGAAAGGTTGCAAAAGTTCGTCTTACTACAGGTTTAGAGGTCATTGCTTACATTCCGGACGAAGGGCACAACTTGCAAGAGCACAGCATTGTGCTTGTTCGTGGAGGTCGCGTCAAGGATCTCAACGGAGTTCGCTATCACATTGTAAGAGGTACTCTGGATTGCCAAGGCGTTGAAAAGCGTCGTCGCAGTAGATCAAAGTACGGTGTAAAAAGGCCTAGGGAAAAGACTTCTTAATTGCCCTGTCTTTCCTTTTTTAACTCAATTTTACTAATATGTCCCGACGCAGGAGAGCAACGAAACGTTTACCTATGCCTGATCCACTCCATGGAAGTGCACTCATAGGGTCGCTGATTAATATGATCATGCGAGACGGTAAAAAGTCTACAGCACAAGGAATCGTTTATGGTGCGATTGAGCTGATGGCGGAGAAACTTGGCAAGGGTAACCCAGTAGAATTAGTCCTTGGCGCACTAGAGAATATCCGACCTAAAATTGAAGTCAAAAGCCGTCGTGTTGGTGGTGCAACCTATCAAGTGCCGATTGAAGTACATTTTGAGCGACAACAGAGTGTAGCGTTTCGTTGGGTTGTACGTGCGGCGGCTTCTCGTAAAGGAGTGCCGATGCGTGAAGCTTTGGCAAACGAGCTTATCGATGCTTACAATAAAACAGGGAGCGTGGTTAAGAAAAAGGAAGAAACTCATCGTATGGCACAAGCAAATCGCGCCTTCGCTCATCTTCGGTGGTAAATTTTATTTCGCTTGCTCGACTATTTCATTAATGAGTCTCTCATCCACAGATCGTTCTTCGGCAAATTCGCCTGATAGACCTGCAACTCTCGAGTGCACTCGGAACATAGGTATTGCTGCTCATATAGACGCAGGTAAAACGACAGTAACCGAACGAGTTCTTTTTTATACCGGCGTGGTCCATCAAATTGGTGAAGTGCATGACGGATGTGCTACGACCGATTGGATGGAGCAAGAACGTGAGCGCGGAATTACAATAACATCAGCCGCGATCTCTTGTGAATGGAGCACAAAAGATGGTCCCTATGCTGAACAGCCTCACCGTATTAATATTATTGATACGCCTGGCCATGTAGATTTTACAGCAGAAGTTGAACGGTCACTTCGCGTTCTAGATGGTGCAGTTGGAGTCTTTACGTCTGTGGAAGGAGTTCAGCCTCAGTCGGAAACCGTGTGGAGGCAGATGGACAAATACAATGTCCCTCGCCTTGGTTTCATCAATAAGATGGATCGAATGGGTTCTGACTTTCTGCATGCCGTCCATACCTTGAGAGAAAAGCTCGGAGCGAACGCTCACCCGCTTTTTCTTGCGATTGGCGCCGAAGATCAGTTCAGAGGGCTTATTGATTTGGTGAAAATGAATGCCTGTATTTACGACGCGAACGATGTTAGCGGAGTAAAATTTGATGTTGTTGACATTCCTGAGGAATTCATCGAACAAGCTAATGAGTACAGGGAAACTCTCATCGAGGCAATTTCAGATTTTGATGACGATATAGCGTCCAAGTACCTTGAGGGATTGGATATATCTGAACATGAATTAAAGTTAGGCATTCGAAAGGCTACTCTCTCTCTTAAATTCGTCGGCGTGATTCCAGGTAGTGCTTTCAAGAACAAAGGTGTTCAAATGCTTATGGACGCGGTTGTTGATTACCTCCCCTCCCCTCTTGATCTGCCACCTACTAAGGGCGAGGATTCTGATGGAAATGAAACGGAAGTTTCTCCAAACGATAGTGGTAAGGTAGCTGGTCTAGCATTTAAGTTAATGTCTGATCCATATGTTGGTAAGTTAGTATTTTATCGCGTTTACCAAGGCACCTTGCGAAAAGGTTCTACACTTTACAATCCCCGCACCCGAAAATCTGAACGGATTTCTCGTTTGATGATAATGAAATCAAATGATCGCGAAGATATTGAAACAGCATATTCTGGCGATATATGTGCATTGATCGGTGTGAAAAACGTCGTCACTGGAGACACCCTTGCTGATCGCGATTTAGATATACGGCTTGAACCTCCTACTTTTCCAGACCCAGTTATTTCCATGTCCATCGAACCTGCCACCAAGGCCGATCAGGAAAAAATGTCTATTGGCCTTCAGCGTTTAGCTGAAGAAGATCCTACTTTTACGCTTACTTCAAACGAAGAAACTGGTCAGACCATCATTTCGGGAATGGGAGAATTGCATCTAGATATCATCCGAGACCGACTTTTCCGGGAATTTAAAGTAGAGGCAACAGCCGGTAAACCACAAATTGCTTACCGCGAAACTATTCTTGGGTCATCAGAGGGTGTCGGAAAGTTTATTCGTCAATCCGGAGGTCGTGGACAATATGGCCATGCGATAATTAAGTTGGAACCCAATGAAAAAGGAAAAGGTATCGAACTAGAGAATAAAATTGTAGGAGGAAGTATACCCAAAGAGTTTATCAAACCTACTTTTGACGGCATCACCGAGGCTGCTCTTAATGGCGTTGTAGCTGGTTATCCCGTAATCGATATTAAGGTAACTCTTGTCGATGGAACATTCCATGATGTCGACTCATCTGAGATGGCTTTTAAAATGGCTGGTATTTTTGCACTGAAGGATGCAATGAAAAAGGCCCAACCAATCCTGCTGGAACCAATCATGAAGGTTGAAGTAACGACCCCAGATGAGTATCAAGGTGAGCTGATGGGCGACCTGAATCGTCGACGAGGTCAAATTCAAGGAATGGAAAGTCGTGGAAACTTGTGCGTTCTCGAATCTCATGTCCCTCTTGAAAAGATGTTTGGCTACTCTACAGACATGCGTTCACTTTCTTCTGGAAGGGCTGACTATTCTATGACGCCTTCCCACTTCGAACAAGTTCCCCAAAGTCTTGTTGAGACATTGGTGGCATCTATTTCGCGTCAACCTGCTCGAACCTAAATTCTTTCAAACTTCATTAGCAGCGCACCAGTTATCATTTAAATGAACGGTCAACGAATACGAATTAAGCTTAAGGGTTTCGACTACAGGGTGATCGACCAGTCGGCTTCCGATATTGTCGATACCGCCAAGCGAACTGGTGCTCGTGTTGCTGGACCCATTCCAATGCCCACTCGCATAGAGCGTTACACTGTAAATCGTTCACCGCATGTTGACAAGAAGTCGATGGATCAATTTGAACTACGAACCCACAAGCGTTTGATCGATATTCTCGAACCTACTGTACAAACAGTGGATGAGTTGAAAAAATTAAATCTTCCTGCTGGCGTAGAAATCACTCTCAACATTTAGCCCCTTTCAATCTACTCTAGAATCACCTAAATATTCACTTTACTTTAAAGCAGGTACATTACCTTAAAGGGGTTTTCCCGCCTGCCGCTTAAAGATGACATTTGCACTAATTGGCACAAAACTTGGCATGACCCAAGTATACGACGAGGATAATAATCTCGTTCCTGTAACCATCGTTCAAGCAGGTCCTTGCCCTGTCTTGCAGGTCAAGACATCTGCTAATGATGGATACGACTCAGTACAAATAGGTTACAATCCCAAAGGTAAACCACCCAACAAGGTTACCCGTCCCGCCAAGGGGCATGCGGCAAAGGCAGGTGTCGAACACCAGCAAAAAATGCAGGAGTTTACGGTTAACGGTGATGCGTCCGACTACGAGCTTGGGAATGTACTCACGGTCGAGAACTTCTCAGACATTGATACTGTAGATGTCGTAGCCGTTACAAAGGGGCGAGGATTTCAGGGTGTCGTCAAACGTTGGAATTTCAAGGGAGGTCCAGCTTCCCATGGTTCGATGTTCCACCGTCGCGGTGGCAGTTATGGTCTTTGCCAATGGCCTGGTCGTGTGTTCAAGAACAAAAAGATGCCCGGTCACATGGGCAACAAAAGTCGAACGACGCAAAACTTAAAAGTCGTCAAGATCATCCCTGAAAAAAACATATTACTTCTTAAGGGAAGCGTTCCCGGGCACAAGAATTCCTTACTCACCGTGAGGGTGGCCAAGAAACTCCGCAAGGCATCCTGATCTAATTTATTCGGTTAAATGAAATTTCCTTATTTTACTGCTGAAGGCACAGAAGACGGTGAGCGTGACTATCCGTCTTTCATTAATTTTGAAAAAAACAAAGGTGTTGATGCCCTTCGACAAGTAATTTTAGCCATTCGCTCGAACAAACGCCAAGGAAGCGCCTCAACAAAAACTCGAGCCGAAGTCCGTGGTTCCGGAAAGAAAATTCATCGTCAAAAAGGTTTGGGTGCGGGACGCGTTGGAGACAAGAACGCTGTCCAGCGCCGTGGAGGTGGTGTAGTCTTTGGTCCGAAACCTCGTTCATACAATAAGAAGGTTAATCGTAAAACTAAACGTCTTGCACTCGCTCGTGCCTTGTTTGACGGAGCTACCGAGGGCAAGCTATCGCTTATTGAGGCATGGAAGGTTTCTGAAGCGAAGACTAAGCAATTTACTCAAGTAATTAACAAGGTTATACCAGATTCTCGACGGTCTCTCATTGTGGATGATGCATTCGAGGATAATTTCGGTTATGCTGCTCGCAATGTTTCTCGAATTACTCTGGCTAGAGCCCAAGACTTGAGTCCATTGGATTTAGTTTTAGCCGATAAAGTGATTTTTAGCATTAGCGGACTAGAGGTTTTATTGGCGAAAGTAGGAAAGGAGGACGCATCCTAATGAGCGAGCCTGCAGAAATTCTTCTAGAAGCATTGCTTACGGAAAAAGCAACTTTGCTTTCAGCTAGCAATAAATATTTGTTTAAGGTGCATTCGTCGGCATCCAAGGCTAATGTTTCCCAATCGGTTGAACGAACCTTTGGCGTCACGGTGACTAAGGTGAACATCATAAACCAGAAACCAAAACTAAAACGGGACCGGACTCGTCGCAATCGTCTTGGTTCTAAGGGTGGTATGAAGAAAGCAATTGTTACCCTTAAGCAAGGTGACGCGATAGACTTTGGGGCCTAGTCGCACAACAATTTTTCATAATGGCTATCATACATCATAAACCCGTAACTCCTTCGACGCGTTTTTATACGCGCAACAAAGCAGAGGTTACCGATAAGCGCCCCGAGCGTTCCTTAACGAAAGGTCATCATCGCAAAAAGGGACGCAACAGTTATGGTCGCATTACTTCCCGGCGTCGAGGTGGTGGGCACAAAAGACTTTATCGAACCATCGACTTCCGTCGAGATATCATTGATGTTCCGGCCACGATTGAAGCTATTGAATATGATCCAAATCGATCATCACACATCGCTTTGCTCAAATATGAAGATGGCACTATAAGCTACATACCTGCTCCATTAGGAGTAGAAATCGGAGATACCCTAATCAGTTCGAATGGTTTGATTGATTTTAAATCCGGGAACTCGATGCCTATTTCCTTCATTCCAATTGGTACAAGAGTTCATTGCGTTGAACTGTTGCCTGGCTGTGGTGCAAAATTGGCCCGTTCCGCAGGAGTGGGAGTACGAATCATGTCCATTGATTCAGAGCTTGCTACTTTAAAAATGCCTAGCGGAGAAATTCGCATTGTGAAATCTCGTTGTCGTGCCACAGTTGGTGTAGTCGGTAATTCCGAACATCAAAATACAACTATAGGCAAGGCTGGTCGAAATCGGTGGAAAGGTCGTCGCCCTCGAGTTAGGGGAGTTGCGATGAACCCAGTCGATCATCCTATGGGTGGCGGTGAAGGAAAAACTTCGGGCGGTGGACATCCCTCTTCACCTTGGGGTCAACTTTCAAAAGGTTTTCCTACGCGCAAGAAGTCCAAATCATCCAATTCTCAAATTCTGATTCGTTGTAACGGTCGTAAAATGAGGTAATTTACCACCTTAATCTTTATAATTTTATGTCACGCTCGATAAAAAAAGGGTATTTTGTAGAACCAAGCTTGGAGAGAAAGGTGCGAAGAGCTCAGGAGTCTGACGATCGTAAACCCATTAAGACTTGGTCACGGCGGTCGACAATCACACCTGATTTCGTAGGACTTAATTTAGCCGTACACAACGGAAAGAATTTTCTCCCAGTATATGTTACTGAAAACATGGTTGGCCATAAATTGGGTGAATTTTCAGCCACTCGCACCTTCCGGAGTCATAACCCTCATACCCAAAAGTGATCATGGAAGTGAAGGCTTATAGTAAATATTTACGCATTTCCCCCAAAAAAGCGAGAGAGGTGGCACGTGTTTTGCCAGGCCGTACGGCGGCGGAAGGAGTCGAGTTGCTAAAGTTTATTCCCCGTAAAGCAGCTCGTATGCTCACTAAAACCTTACAGTCCGCGATGGCTAATGCTGAAAACAATGTAAATTTAGCAGCCGACAGTTTGGTTATTCGTGAAGCAATTGTTGAGGAAGGTCCAGCATTGCGCCGATTTAGGCCCTGTGCTCGTGGTTCGGCCCACCCTTACAAAAAGCGTATGAGCCATTTCCGCATTGTACTTTCCGACAACGCCTAAAGCTATGGGACAAAAAGTAAATCCGATTGGTTTTCGCCTTGGAGTTCGGCGCAACTGGAGTGCCCGCTGGTATGCCAATAAAAGCGACTACTCTAAATTTATTAATGAAGACATTTGTATAAGAGAATACCTCGATAAGAAATTACGCTTCGCATCTGTTCCAAGGGTTGTTATCGAACGTGCATCTACCAGAACTCGCGTAACTATTTGGACTGCTCGTCCGGGTATTGTCATTGGCCGCAAAGGGCAAGAGCTTGACGGACTTCGCGACGAATTAAACAAAAGGATAGGAAAAGAGGTTCGTTTAGAAATACAGGAAGTTAAAAAACCAGATCTCGTTGCTTCCTTAGTCGCCGAAAATGTTGCTCTTCAATTGGAGCGACGAATAGCCTTTCGGCGTGCCATGAAAAAGGCTGTACAGACTACTATGTCGATGGGTGCCGAAGGAATACGAATTCAGTGCGCCGGTCGTTTAGGTGGAACTGATATTGCTCGAACCGAGCAACAAAGAGAGGGGCGAGTTCCCCTTCATACATTGCGAGAAAACATCGACTATGGCTTCATTGAGGCGAAGACTGTTTATGGAATAATCGGAATAAAATGCTGGATTTGCCTTAAAGATGAAGACCGCGTCTTCTAATTCTACCTACAACTTTAATCTTTTTTAATAACAATGCCCAAGCTTCTTCCATCCCGAACAAAGTATCGCAAGATTCATAGAGGCAGAATTCGAGGTAATGCCACCCGAGGAACTACCGTAGCTTTTGGGGAGTATGGGATACAATCATTAACTCGTGGTCGTATGACTTCAAACCAAATTGAGGCAGCTCGGGTTGCCATCAATCGTCACCTTAAACGTAAGGGCAAGGTTTGGATTCGCGTTTTTCCACACAAGTCGGTAACAAAAAAACCAGCCGAAACTCGTCAAGGAAAGGGTAAAGGGCCAGTTGATCATTGGGTTGCGGTTATTCGTCCAGGACATGTTCTCTTCGAAGTTGCTGGATGTTCTCTTACCATTGCACGACAAGCACTTAGTCTTGCCGATGCAAAGCTACCCTTTCGCTGTCGTCTCGTATCGCGTGCGCCGAGCTTCTGATTTACGTTAAGATTTTAAATGTCATGAAGATCGCAGAAATAAGAAAACTCAGCACTATGGAACTTGAAAAGACGTTTCGTGACTTAGGGGAAGAATTAATGAATCTCAGACTACGAAAGCAGACGGGGCAGGTGGAAAAGCCGCACATGCTTTGCTCTTTGCGCCGAGATCGAGCTAGAATTAACACTATTTTGGCCGAAAAGTTTGCTTCGGAAGCTACCGCTGATAATGCCTGATTTATTTATAATATGAGTGAAAGCCAACCACGTAACAATCGTAAGGAACTCCTCGGTGTCGTTCGTTCCAAGACTGGTGACAAGTCGCTCAAGGTAGTATACGAATACAAAGTGCCTCATCCTCTTTACAAGAAGGAAATCCGTCGAAAAACTACAGTACATGCTCACGACGAAGACAACCAAGCTGGCGTGGGAGATCGAGTTCGCATTATGGCGACTCGACCGTTGAGCAAGCTTAAGCGTTGGCGAGTGGTTTCCATCGTGCATCGGGCCCCAGACACTGCCAGTGCCTAGTCATCTTACTTACTTTTTATTCTCATGATTCAACTACTTAGTCGCGTAGAAGTTGCCGATAATACGGGAGCAAAGAAAGCTCGTATGATTCGAAGACTTGGGCAGAACAAAAAAACGGCAAGCGTTGGCGATATAATTGTATGCCACATTAAAGAAAGCTCTACTGACTCAACTGTGAAGAAAGGTTCAGTCGTGAGGGCAGTTGTAGTTCGTACCAGAGCTCCGATCCGTCGCCCCGATGGCAGCTACATTCGTTTTGATGAAAATGCTATAGTATTAGTAGGCAACGATGGAGTTCCTACTGGCACTCGAATTTTCGGTCCAGTTGCACGTGAACTCCGTTCTAAATTTATGAAAATAATATCTCTTGCCCCGGAGGTACTCTAATCATGGCAAAAATGATCAAAAGAGGAGATGAAGTAACCGTTATATCAGGTGAACACAAAGGCAAAAAAGGTAAAGTACTTGAGGTTTTTCGCACCAAAAATCGCATCATTGTTGAAGGAGTTAACCTCGTAAAGCGTCACGAGCGCAAGACCCAAGATAATCCAGAGGGTTCAATTGTAGAAAGGGAAGCTTCTCTGCACTATTCCAACATAATGCTTTCATCCCGTCACGCCGAGCGAGTGGCTAGGCTAACTGCATAAAAAAATTTACACTTCGAAGCATGAGCCAAGCATTTTTATATAAACAATATTTAGAGCAAGTTGCACCAGGTTTGATAAAGGAACTTGGATATAAAAATATCCACCAAGTGCCTAAGGTACTCAAGATTGTTTTGAATACTGGTTTTGGTGATGAGATGGACAAGTCTAGCTTGGAAGACTTGCACAAGGACTTCGCTGCGATTGCCGGACAAGCGCCTGTAATATGCAAGGCTCGCATCAGTGTTTCTAATTTCAAAGTACGTCAAGGGATGCCTGTTGGGCTCATGGTTACCCTGCGTGGAGAGGTGATGTGGGATTTTCTCTTCAGACTGCTCGCCATTTCATTGCCTAACATCCGAGACTTTAGAGGCGTATCATCGCGTCTTGACGGTCATGGAAATTACACTCTCGGGATTACTGATCACAGTATTTTCCCTGAAATCAATGTCGAGCGTCAGCGAACCAACATTGGACTCGATGTAAGTATTGTTACTTCTGCTGCGACCGACAAAGAAGGCTACGCACTACTCTCGCATCTTGGAATGCCCTTCCGCAAGACTTCTTCCGATCAACAAAATCAGGAAGATGTTGCCGCATAAATAATTAATATCAATTACACTTTATTCAATTATGGCCAAAAAATCTACTATTGCTCGCAACAATAAGCGTATTCGTCTAGTTGAGCGTTACGCTGCCAAGCGAGCAGCCCTTAAGACCATAATGGCTGACCCTGACACCGATATGGAGGATTTGTACGCTGCCCAGTCAAAATTAGCCAAACTTCCGCGTAATTCGTCTCCTGTTCGAGTCTCTAGAAGGTGTTCGGCTACTGGGAGACCACGTGCTCTAATTCGTAAATTTGGTCTTTCTCGTATTACATTTCGCGAGATGGCACTGCAAGGCAAGTTGCCAGGCGTGATCAAGGCTTCGTGGTAAGTATTGTTAATCCTAACAGAGATACAAAGATGTCAATACATGATGCCGTAGGTGATTTTATAACCGTTATTCGCAATGCCGGAAGCGTAGGCAAGGAATCCTGTGCTTATCCGCATTCCAAGTTACGGGAGGGAATTGCCCGTATTCTTAAGGAGCGTGGGTTTGTTGAAAACTTTGGAGAAGGGACAGATGATGAAGGTCGTAAGTGTGTTCAACTTCAACTTAAGTATGTAGACGGAAACCATGCTATAAAAGGTATTTCCCGAGCTAGTACACCTGGCCTTCGAACTTATTGCGGTTACAGGGAAATCCCACGGGTACTTGGCGGTTTGGGGATTTCGATCCTTAGTACCCCAAAGGGTTTACTCGATGATTCATCTGCACGCAGGCAAAAGGTTGGCGGAGAAATCCTTTGCAATGTATGGTAATCTTCCACCCCTCTTTAATCATTCAACCAGACAATTTATAAATGAGCAGGATCGGCAAGTTGCCAATAAACATTCCGTCAGGCGTTGATGTGTCCGTTCAAGAAAACCTCGTCAATGTTTCTGGCCCTAAAGGGAAACTTGAAAAGCAATTTTCTAAGCTAGCACAAATTACGGTGGAGGATAATGTAGTAACGGTTACTCCAGTCGACGATACACGTTCCGCAAGAGCAATGTATGGAACGGCTCGTTCCATTATTTCAAATATGGTCGATGGAGTTGTGAACGCTTATTCCAAGGATTTACTTATTGAGGGTGTGGGCTTTAGGGCGGCGGTTAAAGGAAACCTTGTCGACCTCGAGTTAGGCTACTCCCACCCCGTTGAGTATCCTATACCTGAAGGTGTTAGCGTAACTGTATCTGACAATGTAAAGATTCATGTCGAAGGCCCCGACAAGCAAAAGGTGGGGCAGGTTACTGCCGACATAAAGAGTTACTACCCCGTTGAACCTTACAAAGGCAAGGGAGTGCGCATTGTTGGAGAGTTCGTTCGCCGTAAGGAAGGCAAAAAATCAGCTTAGGCATATCTAAGGGCATTTGAAAACATGAAACTTTCTAAGAAAAGGGAATTGAGACAGAAACGACGTTGGCGAATTCGAAAAAAAGTTCGCGGCACTGCAGAAAGACCTCGTTTGACCATATGTTTTACTAATAAAAACATTCATGTGCAGTGCATAGATGATTCTGTTGCAAGAACCCTAATCGCAACTTCGACGAATGAGAAAGACATGCTCGGAGTTTTACCTAATCTTGACGGATCTGCCAAGTTGGGAAAGATTTTTTCAGAACGAATTAAGGCTTCTGGTCTAACTACCGTAGTATTTGACCGTGCTGGTCGCAAGTATCATGGTTGCGTTAAGGCTTTTGCGGAAGCTGTTCGAGATGCTGGAATAGTATTTTAACCCTTTAATTGCAATCGCCTGAAATGAGTGTCCAACCAAGATTTTCTGAACGTAGAAGAAAACCTGCTCCTGAAGCTGAAGAATCGGAATTCTTTGAAAAAGTAGTGTTCATCAACCGTTGCTCGAAAGTAGTAAAGGGCGGGAGACGTTTCAGCTTTGCTGCCCTTGTAGTTGTCGGTGACCAAAACGGCCGAGTTGGCTATGGTTATGGAAAAGCCCAAATGGTTCCTGATGCAATACGCAAGGGAACTGAACAAGCCCGCAAAACCATGAAACCCTATTTTTTGTGCGGGGATACCATCCCTCATCAAGTTCACGGTAAAGCCGATGGCGGGAGAGTGTTTTTACGACCCGCAAGACCTGGTACGGGCATTATTGCTGGGGGTGGTGTTCGAGCGGTACTGGAGGCAGTTGGAATAAAAAACATCCTTTCTAAATCCATGGGATCCAATAACCACTTAGCTGTGGTTAAAGCTACAATTCAAGGACTTGAGCAGTTGCGCACTGCAGAAGTAATTTCTGCTATTCGCGGAGAGGAGGTCACGGGCATGTCTCTCGTTTCATCCACCGTTCTTCCCTCCCCTTCCGAAACTGTCGATGCTCCTGCTGATTCAACTGAAACTAGTCCTTTGGACATAGAAAAGTAATTCAAATGAAGGAACATGCTATACCAGCGGGGGCTACTCATGCACGAAAGCGAGTAGGTCGTGGCGAAGGAAATGGGCGAGGTAAAACTTGCTGCCGAGGCGAAAACGGAGCAAAATCCCGATCCGGTTATTCACTTAGACCCGGATTCGAGGGTGGGCAGATGCCCCTCTTTAGAAAACTCCCGCGACGAGGCTTCAACAACGCTCGCTTTCGAAAAGAGTACGCGCTTCTCAATGTCGGCGAATTGGATAAGATCCAAGGAGATGTTGTTGATCTTGTTTCTGCCAAGGCTGCTGGCCTTATTCGTTCAAATGCAATTTCCTTGAAACTTCTCGGTAAAGGCGAAGTAAAAAAATCCTTCAAAGTTAAAGTTTGTAAGTGTTCTTCCTCCGCCGAAGAAAAAATTATAGCCGCCGGGGGGGCTGTCGAAACAGGTTCGTAGTGTTCTGGAAATTTCTTACTGGAATACTCGAATAGGTTTCAACTTTCAAAAAATGTTATCGGCGTTCACAAATTCGCTCAAGATACCTGAGCTTCGTCAGCGTATATTTTTTACTCTGGCTTTGTTATTTATTGCTCGAGTTGGTGCTAATGTGCCTTTACCTGGGGTCGATCCTACGCCAATTCGCGACTTCTTTGAATGGCGAGCTTTGCAAAGTCAGGATGACGGAAACGATATTCTTGGCTTTTATAATATGTTCACGGGTGGTGCCTTGCTTAACGGAGCCCTCTTTGCCTTGGGCATAATGCCTTACATCAGTGCCTCTATTATTATGCAGCTAATGGGTGCAGTCTTTCCCCAACTTGCCCGTTTGCAGCAGGAGGGCGAACCTGGACGTCAGAAAATTTCACAGTATACTCGTTATTTGACAATTGTAATTTGTTTAGTGCAGGGCGGACTGCTGGCGTTGGCATTACGTGACAGTCCTGGATCTTTAATTCAAGGCTTCAACCCGAATAGCCTTGGATTAAATGGACAGCCTTTCGGCGAAATAGTCGTTTCGCAATCTCCGATGTTTTTCGCCAATACTGTTGTCTTTCTAACTACCGGAACAATTATTTTGATGTGGCTTGGCGAACAAATCACGCAAAGAGGAATCGGGAACGGAATCTCACTGCTTATAACCGTTGGGATTTTGTCCGATCTGCCGAAAGCACTTGCCGATGCCTATGCATTGGTTTTCCAAGCGCCGGCTGGCGATAATTTAGTTTGGGTCAAAGCACTTTTGATGATCGGCCTTTTTCTATTGGTTGTTGCTGGTGTCATTGCAGTCACGCAAGCACAACGTAAGATTCCAGTACAATATGCAAAGCGCGTGGTTGGACGCAAGGTATACGGTGGCCAAAGCTCCTTTTTGCCTCTTAAGGTGAATTATGCTGGCGTAATGCCGGTAATTTTCGCAAGTGCCATACTTATGTTTCCTGCCCAGTTGCTCAGAACATTAGGTGCTGCTATGGCAGACAGTCCTGCGGATTCAAATTGGGCGTTAGATTTGGCTGCGATGTTTGCAGGTAGAGGTTGGTTGTATTACTCCGTTTATGCGGGTCTCATACTTGTTTTCAGTTACTTCTGGGTTTCAATTATGTTTAAACCTGTACAAATAGCCGATGATTTAAAGAAAAACGGTGGTTATGTTCCTGGCGTTCGCCCTGGTGAACCAACCGCTAGGTTTCTTGACTTTGTAATGACAAGGCTTACTCTAGCGGGTTCTATATTTTTAACCCTCATTGCAGTTTTCCCGGACATTATTTTCAATTTTGCCGGTGTTTCTTATAATGTCGCGACTTTCTTCGGTGGTACTGGGCTACTCATTATTGTTGGTGTAGTGCTTGATACCATGCGACAAATAGAGACTTTCCTTCTTCAGCGCCACTACGATGGTTTTTTGCGCAAAGGACGTTTGCGTGGACGCAGTGCTTCTGTTCAGGGGCAAGGCATTGAGTCGCTTGAACTTAAAGAGTTTGAAGCTCAGTGGCGTCCTTTGATTTGGATATCAGCCGTCCTACTTATTCTTGGTTTAGCTGCTTCTTTTCTTAAAACTTAATATTCTAATTTCACTTTCAACCACATAATTATCATGGCCCGCTTGCTTGGAGTAGACATACCAAACCGTAAAAAAATTGAGTATTCTTTACGATACGTATATGGCATTGGTCCTACGCGTTCGAAAAGCGTACTTGAAGAAGCTGAAATTGATCCGAATCTGCGCACTCAGGATTTAAGTGAACAAGATTTAAGTAAAATAACGAATGTTATTCTTGAGAGGAAGTATCTGGTGGAGGGTGATCTTCGGAGAGAGGTCACATCTAACCTTAAAAGACTCCAGAGTATTCGTTCCTACCGTGGACTGCGCCATCAGCGCGGTTTGCCTGTCCGCGGACAACGAACCATCACCAATGCCCGAACTAGAAAAGGAGGTCGAAAGACCGTGGGCGTCGTTCGGAACAAATAATTCCATTATTTATCACCACACTTAACAGGATAATTTTCACATGAGCGAAGAAGACGCAGAAGAAACTGGAAACGAAGAGGACAAGGAAAACTCAGCTGAAACTCTTTCCAAAGCCCTACCCGAAGTAGCTGAGGAAGAATTAGGGAAAACGCCCAAAGCTGAAGTTCCTGTTTCTGATGCAGAGGACAAAGAAGTGGAAACTGACGCTGGTGAAAACTCTTCGACTAATGAAAAAAAGGAAGAAACCGCCAAAGACTTGCTCGGGACAGAAATTGAGGAGGTAAAGGTTCGCAAGGCTAAGGGAAGCAAGAATGTTACTTCGGGCATTTGTCACGTAATAGCTACTTTCAATAATACCAAAGTCACATTTTCCGACTTGAAAGGCAATGTGATCTCATGGTCGAGTTCCGGGAAGTGTAACTTCAGGGGATCTCGAAAGTCTACTGCTTATGCCGCCCAGGTTGTTACTCAAGATGCAGGTCGAGTTGCCATGTCTCACGGCATGAAGGAATTGATCGTAAAGGTAAAAGGCCCTGGTATGGGTCGTGATTCTGCCGTGCGCTCCTTGCAAAGTCTCGGCTTCAAAGTGTCGTCGATTATAGATGTTACTCCTGTTCCGCATAATGGATGCCGCCCCCCTAAACGTCGCCGAGTTTAACTAATTCACCTTAACATCTTTTTGAAGTCATGTCTCGTTACACTGGACCCACCACTCGCATAAATCGTCGCTTTGGTATGGCCTTGTTCCCTGCGAACAAGGCTTTCGAACGCAGAACTTACCCACCTGGTCAACATGGAAGAAACTTTCGGAGAAAGCTGAAGGACTACGGCGTAGGCTTAAACGAGAAACAGAAATTGCGCTACTCCTTCGGTCTTACTGAAAAGCAGTTTCGCAACACTTTTGAAAAGGCTAAGGCCAAACCTGGGGTAACTGGAGAAGTTTTTCTCACCATGCTTGAGACCCGTTTGGACAATGTCGTATATCGCATGGGATTGGCGAGAACGCGTCAAGCCGCTCGTCAATTCGTCAACCATGGGCATATTCTTGTTAATGGGAAGAAAGTAGATGTTCCAAACTTTCATGTTTCAGCTGCTGATGTCGTAGGTGTGCGCGAAAAAACATCTTCTCGGCAACTTGCTACCCGCAACCTTGAGGATGCACAATATCGACCCACCCCTGCTTGGGTGACTGTAAATGTAGATTCTCTTCAAGGGGTCGTGGATCGCCATCCGGATCCCGAGGAACTAGATCAGAGCATTAATGTGCAACTGGTTGTTGAATTTTACAGCCGCTAAATCGTACCGACTTCAAACAGATCATATTTTAACAACACACACTTATTATGGCCAAGCGACTTGGAAAGTTCGAACTCCCAAACCGTCTCATTAAGGAGGAAGATTCCTCAACCGACGTTTACGCGAAATTTATAGCCGAACCATTTGAGTCCGGCTATGGGCACACTATCGGCAACGCTTTTCGTCGTGTATTATTGAGCTCAATCGAAGGTGCCGCGATTTCTACTGTGAAGCTCGATCAAGCTCAGCATGAATTTCAAAGTTTGGATGGTATTTGCGAAGATGTTTGCGACATTGTGCTTAACTTGAAGAAAGTTCTTCTGGTTTGTCATAAAACAGAGCCTTTTGAGCTTAGTCTCGATATAGAAAAAGAAGGTGAGGTTACAGCTGCCGACATTGCTCCTGTTGATGGCGTTGAAGTCATAAACCCCAAACAAATTATTCTCACCACTGATCGTAAATTACGAGTTCGTGCGGATATGACCGTTACCATGGGTCGCGGATTTTGTCTTGGTGAGGACAATAAAAGTGAAGATCAGCCTATCGGGGTAATTAATGTCGACGCACTATATAGCCCTGTTAAGCTCGTTAAATATGATGTTCAGAATACCCGAGTCGGACAAATGACTGACTATGATAAACTTATTCTGGAGGTGCATACGGACGGTCGCATTACACCTGATGATGCTCTCAAGCAATCCGCAGCAATACTTCGTCACCACCTCGATGTTTTCGAGGAAATCAGTGACGATGAAATACAATTTGAAAGTCAAACTAAGGAAGTTAGTGAAGAACAAAATCGCTTGCGGAATTTGCTAAGTATGAGCGTTAATGAAATTGAACTTTCCGTTCGTGCTGCGAATTGCCTAAACAATGCCAATATTACTACAGTTGGCGAGTTAGCCACCAAGTCGGAGCCCGAAATGCTTAAATATCGCAACTTTGGCAAAAAATCCCTAAACGAAATCAAACAGAAACTCGAGCAACTTGGTTTGTCCTTGGGCATGAAGTTTGAAAATCGCTTGCTTGAACCTTCTGCCAACTAACTATTATCTTTTAAATCCTTTCCCATGCGCCACTCAAAGCATAAGCATCTTCTCGGGGTTAAGTCAGCCCATCGACTCTCCTTGATGGCGAATATGTGTTGTGCCCTTATTGAAAATGGGCGTATACGCACAACTTTGGCAAAAGCCAAAGCGTTGAGACCTTCGATCGAGAAAATTATTACTTTAGCAAAAAAGGCTCACCTTTCAGAAGACTCTGCCAAGAAAGTACACTATAGACGTTTAGCCATTGCTCGTATTAGGAATAAGAAATCCGTTCAAAAGCTTTTTGATGAGCTTGCCGAGGATTTTGTGAATCGTACTGGGGGATACACTCGTATCTATAAGCTCGCAATTCCACGACTTGGTGATGCTGCTGACATGGCGATTATCGAATTCGTCAAAGCTTCTGATAAAGGTTATGGCAAAAGAAAAGGAAGTGGTAAAAAGACTGATAAGAAATCCAAGTCTTCCAAACCTAAGCAGATTAAACCTGTAAAAGATGAAACCGAAGATGTTCCGGAAACTTTTGTCGAAGATACTGAGGCGGTAGAGGATTCTGCTCCAACAATCGGTACAGCAGAAAATACATCTGATTTAGTCACCGAACAAGAGTCGGAAGTTGAAGCAATTTCTGATGTAGCCGACACAACCGAAGAAACTTTATCCGAAGTTGCTTCTCCTGATCCCTCTAAAGATTCTGAGCACGAGCCAGATGAAAAAGTGGAAGAGGATTCTTCCGAAGATGATGGTGACTCCAAAGGCATCGGCAAAAAGGATTAACTTAGGCTACTTCGTCCGACCAAACTTTTGGTTACGCCCATGAGCTCCTTGATTCATTTCCCTTTTATCTGGATGAATCTCTTGTGCGTTACAGGTTTTATCATCGGAACTTTTTACCTTTGGATTCATTACGAAAATCGTGACGATATAAAATACCGTAAAATGTCTGCTCAATCGCTCTTTCACTGTGTAAAGTGTGGCGAATTGTTCCAAATTAAAGGCCAGAAGGAAACCGCAGATTGTCCTGTCTGCAATAAGAATAACTTGCGTCTTCGTTTTTGATTAATCAGGAACGGTTTTTCATGCCGCAAACCATCATTGTTCTCGATTTCGGCTCGCAATACACGCAGGTCATTGCGCGACGTATACGCGAAGAGAATGTTTTTTCTAAAGTGCTTCCTTTTAGCACCTCCGTTAAAGAACTAGAGAAGTTTTCTCCTTCTGGTATTATTCTTTCTGGTGGTCCTGCCAGTGTGCTGGCAAAAGGTGCTCCCAAGCCCGACCCTGACTTGTTTCGTATGGGAGTACCCGTTCTCGGGATATGTTATGGCTTGCAACTCATGGGCAACATGCTCGGGGGAAAAGCCGAGTCTAGCGAACTGAGAGAATACGGTCGAGGAGAACTTCAAACGATGAGAAAGGGGGGGCTGTTCAAAGGACTTCCTCCAAAATTTATTGTTTGGAATTCTCACGGAGACCGTCTCTCGAGACTTCCCAAAGGATTTAAGGCGGTTGCTTCTTCCGAAAATTCCGAGTTTGCCGCGATTGAAGATACCAAACGCCAGTTTTACGGCCTCCAATTTCATCCCGAGGTCGAGCATACGGATGGCGGAAGAAAA
>Ga0209667_1000802_pt1 | contig 24923 bp, 29 predicted proteins | sample SaaInlV_165m_DNA_2_FD_184682 | JGI IMG/M metagenome (GOLD analysis project Ga0209667, IMG submission 184682) | Marine microbial communities from expanding oxygen minimum zones in the Saanich Inlet - Saanich Inlet SI037_S3LV_125m_DNA (SPAdes)... | ecosystem: Environmental > Aquatic > Marine >... | reverse complement strand
ATGGTGGAACTGGAATAAAGGCAAAAGACTTGACGAGTGCAAATAAAATTAAGTTAAAAGTCTATTATGATTTTGAGGATTCTGTAAACGGAACATTGACAAATCAAGCACCTACAACTGCAACATATACAGCACAAGATACCAAACCAACAAATGTCCAAGCAGGAAGCAGATATGAGGAAACCAATACACGAAAGATGTATCATTATACTGATCCATTAATACTTGATGAAGATTTCGATTATGCAACACAAACATTGGCAGATGCTTCATGGATAACAAATGCTACAAATGTTAGAGTAAATGTATCAACTAATAAATTGGGTTTTGCTTGGACATCATCAACACCTAACCAACAATGTTATTATGATTTAGGAGCAAGTGTAAGTGAAACAGAATGGGTATTAAGATTTGTAGTAAATTATAGTACATTAACAACTGCAGGTACTCATTTACCTATTGCAGATATTAAATTATCAGGTTCATCTTCATCAGCAAATTATCCTCTAGCTGCATCGCAAATATCATTTCAGCTTTCAGCAGGAAGTGGTTCTGCAAATGTATATTTTAAAAGTACAAACACATCAGGTGGTGGAGAAGTTTCTCCTACTGCTGTTGCTTGGAATCCTACTATTGGAACAAATTATTATGTTGAAATGATAAGAACATCTGCAACACACGCAACATTAAATGTTAGAACAGGTTCACATTCTGGAACTATGGTAACTAATTTTCCAATGAATTTAACAACCATTAATTCAGGTTGTACTGGATTAAGATACATACGACTACAGCAATACCCTAATAGTTTTGGAAACATAACAGGAACTCTTGATGATTTAAAATTTTACAACGGAGCAACATCTACTGACAATATATGGAAGGAGCTTGGAACATGACCATAGAATACAAAGATAGTAAACGAATTGTAAAATTATCAACTGATACAGTTACAGAAGCAACTAGAAGTGATTTTACAGGAACATGGACATCAGCAGGAACTGCAAATAAAATATCTGCTTCAAATGGAACTATAACTTCTACATTTAATACTGATAATAGTGTAGATGCAAGATTAACTTATGATTTAGGTGCAGGAAATGTATCAGATACAATATGGATATTAAGAGCAAAAGTTGATGTAACTAATACTATATCTGCACCAGCACAAGCAGTTTATTTAGCATTTGGTATATCAGATACCACAACAATAACAGGAGAAAATGGATCAGGTGGAAATGATTTTATAGGAGGTACACTTCAATTACAAGATAATACCCAAAATTCCATAATGTGTATAGATGGATCATTTACAGGAGGAACTAACAGAGCATCTAGAATGACAAGTGGTAATACATATTATGTTGAAATACAACGTGTATCAGAAACATCAGTGACCATGAAAGTATTTAGTGATGCATCATATTCAACTCAAGTTGGTACAACATCTAGTAATACTCCTTCATCATCACTTACAGGTGGCAGATATTTATTCTTCCAGCACTTTACTCAAACTGTAAGTAGTGGAGCTGCAAGTCTTGTGTTCAGTGATATGAAATTTTATAACAGTATTTCAGAAATAATATTTAAACCAACTAACGTACAAGACAATTCCATTCTAGTAGAGAAAGATACTGCTAAGAGATATTGGTTTAGTGCAGGTGGTACAACAGGTTCAGATATAAACTTACAAACTAACACAGCAATAGGAACAGGTGGTGGTTCAAACCCTGATACAATAATGGCGTGTAAATCATTAACTGCATTAACAGCAGGGGATCAAATTTCAAAAATAGGTTTTGATGCTCAAGCTACAAGCAATCAACCTTATGGTGGTACTCGACTTGTACTTTATACAGATAATAGTGGAACACCTGCAACATTAATTGGTTATACTGCCAACTTAAATCCATCAGGAACAGGGTGGTTTGAAGGAACATTAGTTGGTGGAGATCATACAATAACAGAATCAGAAGCAGGTTATATTTGGATTGGAATTTGGGGAAATGCTAGTGTTGCATATTTTAAAGAAACTCTATCAAGTGGAATAAAACAAATGACTCAAACCTTTGCATCTTCGGGAGCACCAAATACAACATTTTCAGTTGATACAACACATAATTCTGAGTTTAAAGCTAGACTTACATACAAAGATGGAACACTTGATACTTGGACTATGGAACCAACATTTGAAGATGATTTCAGTAGTGATAATTACACACACCTTAATTCAAACACAAGTGTTTCAGGTGGTAAATTACTTTATGCACAATCAAGTGCAGATAATAGAGCATATAGAAGTATAACTGAGGTACAATCAACCTTTGTTATTGAATGGGAAACTGTTCTAGGAACAGCAAGTAGTGGACATAGGTATTATTCATTAGTATTATCAGAAGAATCTACAAATGTTAAAACAACCTCATCTAATGATGGATATGCTATTGTAATTGATGGAAAAAGTGGTTCAGTATCTAGTGTGTATATTCAAGAAATATATAGTGGAACTGTAAACCAATCTTCAGCTTCTAATGGATCTATAATTGAGGGTTTATCTCAAAGTGCAATACATTATTTTACATTTTCAAGATCAGGTAATGTGTTAACCGTTGAATCATTTAGTGATTCAGCAAGAACGGTTTCCGAAGGTTCAGGTAGTTTAACACTTGCTTCAACTTCATCAGGATTTGTATTTTTACAGCATGGAACTGAAAACCCAAGTACAACAGTATCAGGTGTTACCATTGATAACTTAAAATTTTACAACGGAGTATCAGATTTAACATGAGCCAAGAATACTATGACCACTTAAACGAGGGGAAAGAATCTTTATCTAATATGGGGGTAAGTGTATAGACATGGTGGAATATCTTGCAGGTAATCGTATTCGTGGAACTGATGCAGAAAGATTAGCAATAGGTAGTGTATCGTCACTTACAGATAGTGGAATTTCAAAATCAAATTGTAAAGCATATTATAATTTTGAACAAACAAGTGGCGATTTAACTAATATAGCAACTACATCAAATGGTTATACTAATGGTTTGGGAAGTAGTGCAGATGGAACTAATAATGGAGCAACAACAGGGCAAACAGGAAAAGTTGGGTACGCTTGGTCTTTTGATAACAGTAATGACTATGTTAACACGAATATATCTACTGGTTATATGGACACCCCTAATTCATTTTCAATTTCCATGTGGATAAATCCCGATACATCATCAAGTTGGAACGATATTTTGATTGGACAGAATGTAACTGGAACTGATAGAGGTATTGGATTTTGGTTAAATTCATTGAAACCAACTGTATACTTTGAGGATTCAGGAGCTCAATATGGGATTTACACATCAGGTGGAACAGTATCAGCAGTAGGTACATGGTCACATGTTGTTTTAACGGTGGTAGGGCAAACATCAAGGTCAAGTGATTCAACAGGAATTAAAATTTATATTAATGGTACAAGTCAATCAATTACTGCTTCTGGAAGTGGAACTACAGGAACAATAAGCCCAAATAATATTATGATAGGTACTAAAAATGGTACAGGTTCTTTTTATGATGGTTTAACTGATGAATTATCTATATGGGATCGTGTTCTTACTGCAAGTGAAGTTTCAACATTATATCAAGAAACTTATAATATTATTGATGGCTCAATTTTCTATACCACCGATACTAACAAAGAATACATACTCTCGAATAATACTTGGACTGAATTATAGGTAGTCAAACTTGGCAGTTATTGCACAAGTATTCCAATCAAATGTATTTCAGAACAGTGTGTTCCAACAGGGATACGGTTCTCCTGTATTTCAAAAGAACGTGTTCCAGAACAACGTATTTGACGTACCTACAACAATACTTAGAGTTATCAATGAGACTATAAACACAGTAGAATCTAAAGCAAAATTACAGTCATTAATAAGATCACTTGATGAGACAATATCCATACAGGCATTTAGAAGTAGACTTAGAGCAATCCTTAAACTCGTATCAGATAACGTTCAAACCACAGAACAAAGAATTATACTAAGAGGACTGTCAAGGGCATTAAATGAAACCGTGAACACTCAGGAATCAATGGAGAAATATATGACCATACTAAGATCTTTGTTAGAGACTGAACAAACATCAGAGTCAAAGGTAAGACGACTTTCTATCAAGAGAATTATAAACAAGACCATGCAGGTAGCCAGTTCAGTAGTAAAGTCAACAGGAATCAGAAAGGTCATAAGTGAGATAGTGACAGTTGGTAAGGCAGTTTTCCAGAGTAATGTATTCCAGAACAACGTGTTCCAGTTATCTTTAGATGAATCCATACTGTTAAGAGAAAGAATAAAGACCGTAACAGAAACCATATCCATACAGTCATTCAGAGACAGATCAAGGGGTATTAAAAGAGTAATAAGTGAGGGTATTAGTCTATCAGAATCTCTATACAAGGGTTGGATTAAGAGAGTCAATAATACTGTTAATATTGTCGCAGTAAACATGCCTGTGTTCAATATAACTAAAATCATATCAGAAGTATTGTCAATAGGTAAGGCAGTATTCCAGTCCAATGTATTCCAGAACAGTGTATTCCAAAATACTATTGATGAAACTGTTGCGTTATTAGGAAAGGTAAGAGTTGTATCTGAAACAGTTCAGGCAAGTGATGCTTTCAAGATGTTACGAGGAATCAAAAAAGTTGTAACTCATGCAGTACAGGCAGCCGAATCAAAGGCAAAGTTAATGGATATAAGAAAGATTGTATCAGAGACAGTCAATATATTAGCCTTTAGAGACAGGCTCAGAGCACTTAGAAAGATAGTTACTGACTCAGTACAGGTAGCAGAGGTTAAGAATTACTTCCAATCCATAACCATGTTAGTAAACAATACTATTTCTATTAACATAATAGGATTATTCCAGTCTAATATATTCCAATCCAATGTGTTCCAGAATGTAAATGTAGAGGCTATCGTAATAAGAGGATTGAATAGAATAATTAATAAGACTGTCAGTGTATCTGACTCCTTCAATAAACATGTATCATTAGGAAGAATATTATCTGATACTGTAAGTGTATCACAGTCAGAGAACAGATTAATGGTTATCAAGAGAGTGTTCACTAACACTGTTCAAGTAGCAGGCTCAGCAATACGATCATCTATAATGAAGAAAGTGTATAACGAGACAGTAAACATACTAGCATTTAGAACCAAGTTAGAACAGTTCACAAGAGTGATAAGTGAGACAATTCAACATAGTGAAATCATTAATGACTTTAGAGGTCTAGGTAGAATAATTAACAATACATTAAACATATCAGATAATCAGGCTAGAGCACTTGGATTTGTAAAGGTAGCAAACAGTATTGTTAATGTAGCACACTCTTATGTAAGACTCACATCATTGAGAAGGGTAATAGACAGCACCATATCATTATCTGAGTCGTTATACAAAGGTTGGATAAAGAGAGTCAACAGTACCATAAGTACATCTGAATCAATAATCAGATCTAAGGTATTAATTAAATTAGTTGCTGAGACTGTAAACATATTAGCATTTAGAGACAGATTAAGAGTATTACTTAGAATCATAAATAACTCTATTAGTATATCTGAGACAGTGCCAAGACTCAGAGGTATAACTAGATCATTCATAGAATCAATGCAGGTTGCAGATGCTTCTAAATGGTATAGATCTATCAAGAGAGTTGTAACATCAACCATACAGGTATCAGAATCATTCGCAAGATACACGGTAATGTTGAAAGTGTTTACCGATACCGTTGACATAGGTAAAAAGGTATTCCAGTCAAACGTGTTCCAGAACAACGTGTTCCAAGGAATATCAGAGGCTATAAGGATAAGAGGCATGAGAAGAACCATCAATAACACGTTGAGTGTATCTGAATCAGTATTAAAATACAGGGCACTAACTAGAATTATCAACAGTACGTTATCTGTATCTGAGAACATTTCAAGACTTAAAGATCTAATAAAACATGTCAACGAGACAGTCAACGTGTTGGCATTTAGAGTAAGAAACAGATCCATAACAAGAATCATCACTGATGTCGTGCAAGTAGCAGAAGCATTTGGAAAGAAATGGTCAAGATCATTTACTGAGAGTGTAAGCATATCTGATGGAAACATAGTGTTAAGAGTGTTAAGAAGAATAGTAACCAGCAGTACATCTATATCTGAGTCATTCGCACAGGGTTGGAGCAGGTCATTCACTGAGTCAGTAAGTGTGTCCACCACGTTCCCAAGACTCAGAGTTTTGACAAGAACAATAACCAAATCTGTCAGCATATCTGAATCAATTTCAAGACTCAGAGGAATTGCAAAGATTGTATCCGAGACAGTCAGCGTATCTGAGATAGTAACTAGACTCAAATCTCACACCAAGCATGTGAACGAGTCAATACGAATAGCAACATCATTCACACCAAGAAAAGTGTTGATTAGAATATTGAATAACACTATTCAATTATCAGAATCAATAGTTAGACTACGTGTATTAACTAGAACCATATCTGAAACTGTTAATGTACTAGTATTTAGAGACAGATTAAGAGTAATCAGAAGAATTGTAACTGAAACTGTAAACATGAATGAGTCAAGAATAAGATTAAGAGGAGTAATAAAGACAATTACTGATACAGTTAAAACCTCAGATTCATACATGTTATACAGAGTGTTAGGTAGAGTGTTATCTGACACAGTAAGTGTAACAGAAGTAAGAGTTAGACTCAGAGTATTAGGAAGAATAGTTACTGATGAAGTCAACATATCTACTACTAAATCAAGATTAAGAATGTTGAGCAGAGTGATTACAAAATCAGTAAGCATATCTGAAACTGTACCAAGACTCAGAGGACTTGCAAAGATTGTTTCAGATACAATCAACGTATCTGAAATAATAACTAGACTCAAATCACACACCAAACATGTAAACGAGTCAATACAGATAGTAACTTCATTGACACCAAGAAGAGTATTAAGAAGATTGATCAACGAGACAGTCAACGTGTTGGCATTTAGAGATAGACTAAGAGTACTAATTAGAATTATCAACAACACGTTATCTGTATCTGAAAACGTCTACAAGGGTTGGATAAAGAGTGTCAACGAGACAGTTGCAGTTAACCTATCAGGAATATTCCAGAACATATTCCAAAACAATGTGTTCCAAACAGTGTATAAAGAAGCATTGGTATTACTTACAATGAGAAGAGTGTTGACTCAATCTGTAAACATATCTGAAACATTATCAAGAATACTTTCAATCAAGAGAGTAGTAACAAACACCATGAATGTTGCAGAATCATTATTGACTTACAGAATATTGAGCAGAGTGATAACAAAATCAGTAAGCATATCTGAATCAATCTCAAAACTCAAAGACATTAGAAAGATAGTATCTGAGACTGTAAACATATTGGCATTTAGAGATAGACTCAGAGTAATCAGAAGAATTATATCTGAATCAATGAGTATATCTGAAACAAGAATAAGATCAAGAGGAGTAATAAAGACAATTACTGACACAGTTCAAACCTCAGATGTCTATATATTATATAGAGAGTTGAGTAGAATCTTATCTGATACAGTCAACGTAGCAGAAACCAGAGTTACATTAAAAGAAATCATAAAGATAATATCTAACACAGTTAATATATCTACAGGATTAATATCATTACGTTCACTAGGTAGAACAATAACTGATACCGTCAATGTATCTGAGACAGTCTCAAGACTCAAAGACTTGATAAAACATATCAATGAGACAGTATCAATACAGTCATTCAGAGACAGGGCGAGAGGACTACTCAGAATCATAACTGAAAACATATCTGTATCTGAATCATTTGCACAAGGTTGGTCAAGAGCATTTACTGAGTCAATATCTATTAGTGATGGCAATGTCAAATTAAGAGGAGTAATAAAAACAATCACTGATGCAGTAAGTATTTCAGAATCAATCTCAAGACTCAAAGACTTGATAAAACATGTAAATGAAACCATATCCATACAATCATTCAGAGATAGATCAAGAGAAATACTCAGAATCATAACTGAAACTATACAATTATCAGAAACCATTCCAAGATTAAGAGGTTTATCAAAGATAGTATCTGATACAATTAACATATCTGAATTAAAGAATACAATAATTGGTAGTATTAAGAATGTAACTGAGACTGTTAATATACTAGCATTTAGAAGTAGGAAGAAAGTAATATCTATTGTTGTTAATAGTATAATTAGAATATCTGAGCCAATTTCAAGACTATTCATAATTACACAAGTAATAACTGAGACTGTTCAGGTAGTAGAATCAATAATCAAGGACTTGAGAGATGGACTTGTAAGGGTAAGAAGAACTATAAGAATCAACAGAAGAGACAGAACCTCTAGCCTCAAAGGCAGATCCAAGACTACTAGACTAAGCAGAAAGGGCTCTCAGGAAGTACATGATAGGAGTAAAAATGCGAAAGTTAATAAACGAAGTCAGGATATAAAGGGTGAAGACACATGAGCATGGATATGACACCAAGATCAACATCTTTTACCATAAAGGTAGGCAGTACTACTACGCTTGAACTTACCATTAAGAACGCTGATGGAACGGCAAGGGATTTGACTAATAGTACTACATTTTATTCAGGCAAATGGAAGGTATGGCAACCAGATGGTACTCTTTTAATAGACAAATCCATTGTATATGGCACTAGATCCAGTGGAATAGTATCTGTAACATTTGGTAGTACAGAGATAACAGCAGCCAAAGCAGGTATTTGGGCAGGGGAAGTAGAGTTAAGAAACACATCTGATGTCATATCAGAACAAACGCAAACTTTTAATTTCACCATTGAGGAGAGTTACTAATGACAGATATAATATTCGTAGCATCAGGGGCTTGTGCAGAATGTGGTCACTCACAGGAAGCACATGATCAAAATACTGGGTGTGTAGCACCTTCAGCAGATGATCCAAGCAAACCTTGTTTATGTTCAAACATAGGAAATTACTAGATAAAAATGATTAATTTCTATACGAAAAATATTGATACCAATAGGTATACAGATATTGTTTGTCGCACTATCATGCTTAACGGCAGTAACGGTAAACATCTATCAGGATACTATGCTTGGGAGAATTTTAAGGATAATTGGGAACTTAACATAATACCTACTACCAAACAGGAAGAGTTCAAGAAATTCTATGAACACCTTGATATTGAAACCAGTGATGGTATAGCATGGGGTGTAACTGGAAAGAAAGTAATCTATATGTTTGTCAATGATAGTAAGAATCCATTCATACTTAGATCTAATATAATGCCTCTTGCACATGAATTACTTCATGCAGTATACCAAGACGGTATTGGTACACATCATATCACTAGAAAATATGACGCACCAGAAGGAAGGGCAGGTACTAAGGGTGCAGCAGCAACAGTAATTGTACATGATAACTGGTATGGTTCAAAGAAAACTATCAAGTTTTGGATACGACATAAATTTATTTGGTTGCCAATCACAATACCATACATACCAATCAAACAAGCAAAGAAAGATTATAGTGTCTAAACATTTATATGTATGATACATTATGTATATGTATGTTAACATTAGATAATATCAAAGAAAAAGTATATTTTGAATACAGAAGAGCACAGATGGAAGCCATGAAAACAGAGAGACTTGGTGTGATACATGTGTCAGATGTAATTAAACCATGTATGAGAAATGTAATTTATAATAAAATAACTCCTCATTCAATGAGTACTGAGGATATGAAGTCACTTTACTTTGGACAGATAGTACATTCAAATTCAATGATAGCAGAACCAAAACATAATGAAATGTTCTTAGCATATAACTATGTAAAAGATGAACCTCTTACAAGAGAAGAAGCATTAAAAATACCTGCAGAAGATCCAGAACACTTGGATATTATATATGGCAGTATAGATGATTTGATAGAAATTGACGGAAAATGGATAATTTGTGACAAAAAGACGACAGGATCTATTGATTACTTTAGTAGGTATAACTCTAAACCAAGTGAAAGTCACACAGATCAGATCAATAGATACAGGGTATTACTAAAGAAATGCTATGATATTGATGCAACTTTTGGTTGTGTAATATATATCTCTAACAAGATTGAAAAGGAAAAACGTGACATACCTATACCTATGGCATTTAAACTTAAACCAATAGAAGAAACTCTTGCTGATATGATTGAGAAATCTAGGATAATTAAAGATGCAATGACTGAGTGTACTCTCCCAGAGAGAACTAAATGTTTCCTTTGTGATGGAATGTGTCCTTTTGCATCAACTTGCTTTGAGGATAACAGGACAAAATGGAAGGAATAAAAATAATATCACCTGAGTGTCACACTCATAGGCATTTTGATTGTCCTGTAGAAAGACTTAACATTAAATGCCAATGCATGTGTCATAAGATAGCAGGTGAATAAATGATTTATCCTGCTTGTAAAGACAGTAAACATAAAACTTGTCCACAACAATATGCTGGACTAGAGCCATGTAAATGTGAGTGTCATAGTTGAAAATATATTTCAATGGAAACAACAAGGCTCACATGGAAGCCTTGCAAGAATGTAAAGTCAAGAATGTAGTCCTCTCTTTCAAGTATTCTTATGCCAATATCACCAAGTTTAGGGATAGGTTTGATAAGTTATTCGTTGTGGCAGGTACTAAAACCGAACCAGAAAGATACTATGAACTGTTAAAGAAACATAGAGGAGTATATGACTATGCCATACAGTATGATGTAATGTATAATATGAATGAGACATTAAAACATTATAGAAAAGAAAGAGAGATGGGTATAGATTGGACAATACCTGTACTACAAGAGAACTATCTTAATCATCTTTCACAGTTAAGACTAGAACCAGATACCTATGTATGTCTAGGCGAGGTACATGGAAGAGATGAAACAGAAGATCAGATAAGAAAACTTCCTCCCAACTTAAAATATCATGGGTTGGCAAAAGGAAGATACACAACAAAAACTAAACTGTTTGAATCATTGGATACATCAGGGTGGATTTCTGCAGCCATGTCAAAGAAATGTGAGGTATGGAATAACAACTCTACTAACTTTATGTTCTTTGGAGACAAAGGAAAGACTATGATACCCATGCTAAATCATGCATGTGAGGTACATAAGGAATATCTTGAGTTAATTAATTTAAATAAGCAGGACATAATTGATGGTGATTACAAAGCATTATTAAAAGCACCGTTCGCTTTACTATACTTACCAATGTGTAAACAATTAAACATATTGAAAGATAATTTTAATCTTTAAATACTTTGTTTTAGTTAAAGTTATATATGGAAGGAGATATATTTAAGATTAAACCTTTAGATAAGCATGCTTCAAAGGTGGTAGTTGATGGACACAAGACTGTATCACCATTCAACTCAGCCAAACATCTTAAAACTGCAAACATACCTGCACTATGTGATCAATGTGTATACCGTTCTATTGATTCAGGTGGTAATGGCAAGTGTCCAAAGTATGAAGAGGGTGCAATGTGTGCCATACGAAAAGATTTCATTGCATTAATTAATGAACTTGATACACGTAACCCAGAACATGTTAAAACTATGCTAGATATGTTAGCCAAACTATCATTTGAAAATGTACTCATGGCATTGACTGAAAGTAAATTTGATGGTAACATACCAGATAGAAATACTAAATCAGAAGTCAATACTTTACTTAAAATCATATCAACCATAGGTGAAATATCTAGTAAGATAGTTGTCAGTGAAGAACAGAGGTTCAACAAACTGGGTGATATAGAATCTATATTCCGACAGATCAAAGCACAAAAGACAGGGGACTAATGCCACAACCTACTAAAGAAATCATAGCAGAGAGGGCAAACTTCATGCAGAGTATAGTTGACTGTGTTCATAAACCAAGTGTATTTAGTGAGGTATTCTTAGGTCATAAGTTATTTGAGTATAACAGAAAGTATGTTGACTGTAAAGATAGATTCATAGTATATAGATCGGGAAGACAGGTGGGTAAAACAATGTCAACTGCAGTGAAGACAGTACACTTTGCTTTCTTTGCTCCGTTATTATCCGAGACAGTAAATAATGAATGTATCATAGTTATAGCAGCACCTACTCAAAATCAGGCTAGTATCATGTTTGATAGGATTAGAACCCTAGTGATGAAGAATGATTTCCTTAAAGGATATGTGGTAAGAAATACACAAACAGAATTATGGTTAAACTTTTTAGACAATACAGGAATGAGCAAGATAATTACAAGGGCAACAGGTGAAACTGGTACAGGACTCAGAGGTTATTCTCCCCATGTAATCATTGCTGACGAATGTTCTTTCATTAAGACAGATATACTCAGAGCATTTTTGCCATCTGGTATGGCAACACAGGCAAAGGTATGGCTTACCTCAACACCGTTCAGTAAGAATGGATACTTTTATGAAGCGTGTCAGAACTCATCACCTAGAAACCCAGAAGGCATGTGGACAGAGTTCCATGTAAAGTCAATGGAAAACCCACTGATTCAATCAGATCCTACATTCATAGAAGAGATTAAAAGATTAACCAAAGAAGAATTTGTTCAAGAAGTTGAAGGAGAGTTCTTGGATATTGGTGATGCATTAATTCCAAACAGTTTGATCACAGATGCCATATCAGATAAAAGACCAAAGGGTAATAATGTAAGATGTTACATGGGTGTGGACATAGCTAGGACAGGTAGAGATGAAACTGTATTCACTGTGATAAAAGTAGATGATGATGATACGGTATTTGTAGAACATGTAGAGGCAGAAGGTCAGTCTAATGTGGTAGATGTGGCAGGAAGAATACAGGATATGGTTAGAGATTATAGAATAGAGACAGTATTTATAGACGAGACAGGGTTGGGTGGAGGTCTAGTAGACATGTGTAATGAGAGACAACTACCAGTAAGAGGAGTTGTGTTCACTCTCCAAGAGAAAGCAGAAATGTATAAGAATCTAAGACTGATATTTGAGAACCATAAGATTAAACTTAAACAATTTAACAAACTAATATATCAATTATCATATCTACGAAGAGAGTATACAGAGTCAGGCATAATGAAAATCAAATCAGATGATCATGACGACTATCCTGACAGTTTGGCTCTTGCATGTAGGGCAGTATCCAATGATGGTGGCTGGCATGTTATGGAAATCGGTGATAATATAAGAAAAGCACTGTTCGGTTAACTATAAATACAATAAATATAGTAGTTATATATGGATAAGACTGATAGTAAGCCAGTTTCTGACAAAGAATTAGAAGAAGAGTCAGAAATAGAAGAAGTTATTGAAAAAGATGGTGCAGGATATGGGGATTTACAGTCTTTAAATGCACAACCTGATGATACTAACCGTGATGCAGAGACTTATGTAGGTAGACCTGCACCAGTTAAGAGCGAAACTTATATACAGGAACGTAAAAGTTATAGTATGGGAATGACAGATCAGAACAAACTAAAGAACACCAAGCTAGGAGATCATATAAACTATTACGATAACGGTGTATCTGGTAACGGCATAGTCTCTAAAATGTCAGGTCAATTCATTCAGATATTCAAAGATGATGGTAAATTTTATAATATAAACATTAACGATACCTTCCACGTATCAGATATACTCATTAACAAGACTTGGGACGCTATGAATTTGGAAGAGAGAACGGATCAACTCTTAAAGATCAAAGCATATTCACCACGATTCTTGTCTAAGACTTGGGATCAATTACCAAGAGAACTCAAAGATGTAATGAAAAAAGATGATTGGGATAAAAATGAAAGAGATAATGAAAGAAGAAGTGGTCGTGGAGGTAGAGGTGATGGAGATAAGAGTGATGATCATTCCCGTAGTTTTAAAGACGTTCAAGAAATGTTACATCATCAAGGTTCATCTAATGGTGCAGCAGGACAAGGTTATGGAACAGAAAATATAGATCCAAAGAAACAAACATTTGGTGAAGATGATGAAGAATATAAGGAGATTTATGAGAGACAAGCAAATTCAACTTTAAAATCTAGAATATCTAAAGCCGAATGGGATTTAATGAAAGATACAGAGCAAGATGAAAGAGGTGCAAAGAGAGAACAATCACATTATTTTAGTGATGATGATGAAAGTGAACCATTCTCTATTGGTAATGAAGAACCACCTAAACCAAAACGTATTCCTAAAAAAGTAAAAATAACTAAAGCCGAGTGGGATTCAATGAAGGCTACAGGAGAACCTGATAAACAACACACTTCACATAATTCAGAATCAACTCCACAGTTAGGGGGAGTAGAAGATGATTATGAACATGGAGAACCATATAAAGAACCAAAACATAATAGTTATGATCCAGAACATAATGATTTAGAATATACAAAACATTCATCTATCGAAGACGGTGCATTAGGTAACACAGGTAGCAGCCCAACCACAGGAGTATCAACCAAGATTCCTTTTGATGCCACTGAAGATTATGAGGGAACAACCCATGACACTAGACCTACACAATTTGAATATGAAGATGAGAAACCTGAAGTAGGCAATGAACCAAAAGCACCTGAAGTCAAATTAGATGAACAAGGTCTTATCAAAGCCAACCCTTCATTCGTATATTCAGATAACCCACAAGGATATAAACTCCCACCACAAACAAAACAAAAGGGATATGGTATGAGATATGGGGTAAAATATATAAATGAAGAGGAGGATAATTAGATATGGTTAAACGTTCTCGTACACCTGCAGCAAACAGTAGAAATTCACAAAGATCATTAAGAAATCAAAGAGCAAGAAGAAGATACGGTTCAGAAACTCCTACTGATGAACAAATTAGAGCACAAGCAGCATCAGAGAGAGGACAAAGATTTTCAAGAGCAAGAGTAGCAGCAGCAACAACTAAACCTAAGGCAAAACCAAAAAGTCCTACAGCAACAGCACAACCACAGAAGAAAAAACAACCAACTAAAAAAGTTAAACCAACAAAAGAAAAACCATCATTTGATAAATATCTTAGTGAACAAACTCCTTCAAATGCACGCAATGCAATAGACAATGCATCAGGAAGAGGTAACACAAGTGGAAGAATAACTTCTAGAGATAGTTACACTTCTTCAGGAAGAAGAACTAGAAAATCATTAGATACGTTACAAGGAACATTCCAAGGCATGTTAACAATATTAAAATTAAATAGAGCACCTCATAAAACTTCCAGAAAACTAACAACTGAAGGAGAACACAGTGGTAAAGGAGTAAAAGGTGGCAATACTCAGTTTGAAGGAACACAAATAATGGAGAGAAATAGAGGTGATAGAACAGTTATTAGAGATCCAACTGGCAAACCTAAAGAAAGAAAAGCAGGAAGGTTAAATTATCAAACAACTACAGGTGGAGCATCAACATTAAAAGCAACAACATGTCGTTTATGGAAGACAGAACTTAATGAAACATTTAATACTTTACTTGATAATTTCCAAGACTTGTACAAAACTTATGAAGATGATAAGTTTAATGAAGCAGAAGGTAAGGGTAAGAAACCAAAGATTACTAATACAGGTAGAAGAGGAAGAGGATCATTAGGTGGAGATACACAAGCAACACCACCTGCAATGGGTACAACAAGATCAGATCAACAAGTAATGCAATCATAACAAAAGCCTTTTATAGTAAATATATAAACTTTTAATATGCGTAAGGACGAACCAAAGAAATGCATACATTGTGGTACATCTTTACCCTATAGATATAAAGGTAGACAAAGAATATATTGTTCTGATTTATGTCGAAAGAGTTATAAAAAAGACTAGCATAATATATATGTGGACATCTATGTTGACGGTGGAACAAGGAACTCCAATATCTGTCTTGTAAATAAAGATAAATGTATTGTAAAATATAGAAGAGGTGAGCCTACCAACAACGAACTTGAATACTTGGCAGTATTATATGCATTGGGATATGTGAGGGATAATTATCCTGATAAATATGTCAGAATATATAGTGACTCTAAGTTAATAGTCAATCAGATCAATGGTAACTATCGTGTGACAACTGATAATTTATTAGTACTTTATAATAAATGTAAACCTATGATGACTAAAAAAATAAAATTAATATGGATTTCAAGAAAGTTTAACCTTGCTGGTCATGTTCTTGAGAAGTAGTTTTTCTAGGGTATGTTTCATGGGAAGTATCACCACTTTCATTTGTTTGTTTAAATGATTCCAACATTCTATTAAATATAACAGAGTCACTTTCATACATGTTACCATTCTTTGTTTTCTTTACAAGTTTAGCAAACGTTCTAAACATATCTTTATCGTTCCAAGTTATACAGATGGTAGTGTGAGAGTTTCCAATTTTTCTCTTTGCCATACTACTATAATAAATAACATTTATATAAATGTTATGAAGGAGTATGATTTATATAGGGTTTATAATATTAACAATTATGGGTACTAAAATTAAAGCAAAGTATGATGGTAACTGTAGAATCTGTGGAGAAGAATGGGTAGTAGGAGATAACTTATGTTATCAAAAAACACCTAAAGCAATCTGTGCAGATGAGAAATGTTTCACTGGTCAAGGTGGAACCATAAGTTCATTCGGTTCCTTCAAACCTAAGGGAAGTGATGTTATAATTACAAAGATTCCTGATGTTGATGTTAGTGACTCTGTTAAACAGATAGCAGAATCATTGCAGCAATACATAGTGGTCGCACATCATTTAACAAAGTCTCTGTATCCTGAGTTAGATGTTAACACGCATACGTTTGGACAGATCCGTTCAAAAATAATTGATCAGTTACAAAAATGTTCAGAGTTACAGAGACAATAATTTTTTTATCACAACATTTATATGGTGTCACTATTCTATAGTATCTAATGCTAGTAAGTGAAGTATTAGATATTGAAACATCTGGTAGTAACTCAGTTAAACTAGAAGCTGGTGATAAGATCACAGTTCAAGGCTTCTTAGTTAAACATGTAGAATCTACTGATGCCGATGTCGCAGAGATCAAAACTACAGAAGGTCTACGACACTCTTTTGGTAAAGCCGTTATCGGTCAAGCTAAGAGTGACTATTGGAATGATGTAGTAGAAAAGTGTTTGGATAAGGACGCAAGTGATGGACTTGATGTATGGGTAGTTGAGAAACTAGCCGAAGGTACAGGACGTACAATGTTAAGTCTCTCTATGTTTCCACCCAAAGCTTAATCTTTTTTTTTATTTTGATTTGTATAAGATGTGATTATGAAATGGATAAAATGACAGTGTGCCACCAGATCTGTCCCAACTGTGGAGCAGTAGTAGATTGTAGTGATGGAGTATTTGACTAATGAATAATAAAACATGTAACCGTTGTGGTAAGAGAGGACTTGATTGGGATCTAGAATTTCATAAGAAGATGGGTAAATGGAAACTAGATAATCACAAAGTTAATGGTAAGTGGTGCAACAAACCTCAGGAAAAGTTGATGGCAAGTAAAACTGACTATGATTTATGTGAACTGTGCAGCGAATCAAACTTTGGTAAATGTAAGAAGGAAGATAAGGAAGAACACCTAAGAAAGTATCACCCTAACGGAGAGATGTTAACAGAGTTAGATTGGATTATGAAAATGACTACATCATCAAGTTACTGGTTAAAGTTTTGGAAAAATGATAAACACTATTATAAATACGAGAGTAAAATAAATAAGTAGATTTATATAATGGTTATATTATAATATAGTATCATGTTTTCAAAGAAAATAACAATAAATTTAGATAAACCAGATGATATTATACATCTAGAACCTATCAGTGATATACATATTGGTCACGCAGGTTTTGATGAAGAACATTATAAGAAAAGAATCAAAGCAATTTGTAGAGACAAGAATAGATATACATTCTTTGGTGGAGATGCCTTAGATGCAATCACAACTTACGATAAAAGATTTAATCCTGACATGAGTTTAGAACATGACATAGATAATCAAAGAATGAGATGGCAAAACCTCACTCAAAAACTATTAGATATTCATGCTACACAAAAGAATGAAAAGGTGTGGGGATTCTTTCATGGAAATCATGACTATAAAATACCTCAAATCAGTAGGGCATACCTACAAAATACCATGTGTACTCCTAACAACCTAACCTTTTTGGGCAGCCGTGGGGTATTAGGATTAGAAATTAAATACAATAAAAAAATATTAGCACAGTGGTCTATACTATTCATGCATGGATCTGGTGGGGGTAAACCAGAAAGAATGATGGAACAAATGAAACATAATGCTTACTATGATGTGTTCTTATGTGGACACTTACATCAAAAGAGATACCAACCTGAATTAGTATATGATTTTGACTGGGAGAGTGGCAAGACATGGGAAAGAGACATTCATCTAGGTAATACAGGCACATTCTGTAAGACTTTGGTAGAAAATACAGATGGATACATGGATAGAAAGAATGAAATCATAGGTTCACAGATAGGAACACTAACACTATCATTCAATGCTCAGGAGGCAACTATAAATGGTCATATCTAAACCTGTTCGTTCAAAGAAAAAAACTATTCCTAATTATATTAATGTGGATACAACTCCTAGAAAAATGAAGACCAGAGACAAGGTTATAAAAAGTTTAAAAAAGAACAAGACAGGAATGTCTTTAATTGCAATAGGTGAGGACGCTGACATACCAAGTCAAGGTAATCTACACACAGTAATGAAACGTATGTTGAGAAGAAATGAAGTAACATTAACACCATGTACTCATTGTGGTCGAACCGAAATATATAAACTTTCTATATAATAATATTTATATCTCTTTTTATATTTCTTTCAATAGAATAATTTAAATAGGGTTCTTGATAACAGTATCTTATGTTTATAGAAATTCATATTGAAGATCTTAAAGATCCACAAATTGTTGCTATTGAGAAAGCAGGTCAACTTGCTGAACAGTTAGAAAAGCGAGGCAAACGTTTCCGTCTAGGAAAAATCTGCTAGTAATTTTTTTCAGTTACATTTATATTATAACATATTCATATAGAATATATGAATTTTAATTGTGGAATCAAATCAATATCAATAAGTTCCAATGCCAAGAAAGTGTATGAGGAACTTGATATTATACGCCCTAAGCATATTTCTTTCAGCTTAATGTTGGCTATCACAGCAGATGAATATATTAAAAACCATAAGAAAGGTTTAGTAAAACTAGATCACTTCACTACTGACGAAGTTAGTTCTAATATACCAAACTTCTTATCTGACATAGAGGATTGGGCAGGTTATATTACAAGTATAGATGATGAAGAAGTAAAACTATTGCAGCAAAGAATACTACAGTTACAAAACATAATGGATCAGAGAGATGGAAGAGCAAACTTATACTGAGTCAGCAATGATTGATGTTTTTGTAAACATCAGTGGTACTGGTATATTACAAGGTAAAAAATACTTTGATGTACTTAATGCACTTACTCCTAACAGTACATTCAGTATTAATATAATGGAAGATGGTATATACAAATACTTTTTAACACAGGAACATGAGTTCAAACATATTATTAAACAAGCAGTTCTTAAATATCTTGAGACAAAATATGCTGACTACACAGAGGTAAGACATTCGTTTAGAAACTTAAAGATCAATCTTATATCGGATAGTGTTGTTCAAATGCATGAATTAAATGCAAAAGAACATGAGCTTACAACAGTAACATTTGACTGTGAGATAGTAGCAGTTGAGAAAGAGAGATCATATATCAAAGAGTGTAATGGTGTGTGTCCTTTATGTTTCCAAACACAGAAGATTAAATGTGACTATGAGAGAGATATTACTACCATCATGTGTAATAATATCAAGTGTAAGAGACATAAACTAACTGTATCTAAAGAGGGATTGGTTACAGATAATATACAATACATCTATGTTCAACAGCAATTATCTGATGCAAAAAACAGCACACCTATAATGTTCAGGGCAGTAGCAGTTGATGAATTGTCAGGTAAAATATTTGTTGGACAGAAGAAAAGAATCACAGGTATATACAAATCAGTAGTAAAGCTAGGCAAGGAAGGTAACATACATGATATAGTTATAGAGATAATATCTGCTCAAGACTTGGAGAAAAAGAATGACGTATGTATGACAGAAGAAGAGATAGACAAACTAAAGAAAGCCTCAAAGGAAGATGGTTTTACTGATAAATTAACCAATAGTTTTGCACCACTTATCATAGGCTATGAGGATATTAAATTTTCTATATTATTAATGTTAGCAGGTGGATATTCCACAGTAAAACGTAATGATATTAACATACTGTTGGTAGGTGATCCTTCATTAGCAAAGTCAGAACTACTAAAGGAATGTTCAAAGATTTCTAACAAGTCCATGTACACCTCAGGCAGAGGAGCAAGTGCAGCAGGACTTACAATAGGTATAGTTAAGATGGAAAACGGTACACAAGTAGCACAAGCAGGGGTACTACCACTATGTAACGAGGGACATGCATGTATAGATGAGTTTGACAAGATGAATCCTGATGACAGAAGTGCAATGCATGAAGGTATGGAACAACAAACAGTATCTATTGCAAAGGCAGGATTTAGAATGACATTACCTGCAAAGGCTAGCATACTTGCAGCAGCAAATCCAAAGTATGGTAAGTATGATATTGAATCATCATTAATAGATAACATTAACATACCTGTGCCATTAGTATCAAGGTTCGATTTAATCTGGTTGATCAGGGACGTAGTTAATGTTGATGAAGACAGTAAGAAAGCACAGCACGTACTTGATACATTTACTGGCAATGATATGTCAGGGACAACATACCTTTCAAGAAATGAACTTACATCATATCTTAATTACATACGAGAGTATAAACCAATCATAACTATCGAGGCAAAACAAAAACTTGCTGAAATATATAAAACAATGCGTGCGTTGTCAGTATCAAACGACTCACTCGCTATCGGAGTACGACAACTCGAAGCCCTTGCTCGTTTAGCGACAGCACACGCAAAAATTTTATTCAAAGATAAAGTCGACGTATCAGATGTCCTCATTGTGGAAGCACTCTTGAAAAGAATGTTTGGCTCACTCGGAGTAAACACTGACAATAAATTCAATCAAGCAACATTCATAGTTGGTAAGAAAGAGAACAAGGAACAGTCAGCACACTCAGTATGGACAGAGTGTATGAACGAGAAAGGGAACGTAATGTATGAGGGCTTTATAAAAAAACTAGGGGAGAGTCCTCTGTTTGACGAGAACTCTGCAAAGAAACTCTTTGGCAACTGGGAACAACAATGTGTAATAAAACTAAATGGTGATGGGACATACCGAAAACTGTAAAACCAAAGACTCATATAGAGGGAGAGTTTATAGATAATATGAGTACTTTAGAAATTAAAAATGAAGACATTGAAAATGAAAAAACTACAGATTTGAAAGCCCCAGAAATACAACTAGACCTTTCAGTAGGTCAACTGGAAGGTGTTGGTGCTGTAACTACAAAGAAACTTGAATCATTTGGTATAACCAATATAATAGACATTTGTGTAAGAGGTGGAAAAGAAGTATCAATCATTACGGGTGTTGACAAGATAAAGTCAAATGCTTGGGTATTCAACTCTCAGCGAATACTTGAAGAAAACGGTCTTATCAGAAAAACTGATATGGACATAATGGAGCTTATGGCTTATCAAGAGGCACAGCCTAGATTGGCATCTAAATGTACTGAGGTAGACGACCTGTTTAATGGTGGTCTTGTATCAGAAGCCGTATATGAGGTATATGGTGAATTTGGGTGTGGCAAGACACAGTTATGTTTGTCATTGGCAGCAGAAGCATTAGCAAATGACGAACCTGTCGTATGGATTGACTGTGAAGATACATTCAAACCTAGAAGACTTAAAGAAATCATGCTAGCAAGAGAATTGGCTACAGAAGAAAATGTTGATGAAAAACTTGCAAATGTAAAATATTTCTATACTCCTAATACAGAACAACTGTTAGGTACTGTTGACTCTCTATCAAAACTAATGTTAGAGATACACCCAAGAATAGTAATATTAGACGGTGCAATAGGTCAATTTAGGGAAGAATACCTAGGTAGAGGAACTCTATCTGAGAGACAAAACCAGATAGCAAGACTAATGACTCATATCAAAAACATATCGTTTTACTTTAGATGTGTGGTATTATTTACCAATCAAGTTCAATCAGATCCGTCAGTAATGTTTGGTGATCCTGTAAAACCTATAGGTGGCAACATAGTAGCACATGCAAGTACTTACAGGGTATACTTGAAGAAATCAGGCAAGAAACGAATTGCTAGAATGATAGACAGTCCTGAACATGAACAGAAGGACGCTGCATATCAACTAACAGTAAAAGGCATAGAGGACGCTGAAAAAGCATGAGTGCAAATATGGACGACATACAACAGGATAAGACTGAAGAACTTCTTAATGACATGCTTCATAGGATAGAAGCATTGGAGGAACAATTATCAAGACTTCCATGCTTTCATATAGGTTATCCTATAGATGAGGGATATGATTTGGACGAAGATAATTTTGAAATCAGAGTAGAGACTTGTAGAAACTGTGGGGAAAGAGTTGGCTGAGCCGTTCATTATAAAATGTGTAAAATGTAAGGGTAATTTTGATGAAACTCTTCTAACAGCCAAAAGGGTATGTACACCATGTATGGATAAAAGACATGAAGATAAGAGACAGGAGTTAAAAAGAAAACGAGCAGAAAATCGTATATCAGAATATGTAATAAACTGTAAATTTTGTAAAAATGATTTTATAAGCAAAACCCGTCAAAAAATGTATTGTTCTGATACTTGTAGAAGTAAGTTTTGGAATATACCAAAAGATATAATAAGATCAGAAGAACATATAGACAGGTTAATATTAAGAATTGAACATTTAAGATCATTGGTAGATTAATGAACCCTAGACAACGTATGAGAGCATCTAACAGGAAATCTGTCATGTGGCTGTTAAAGAACGGATATGACGAGATATGGCTAAAGTCACACACTAGACGCAGTGACTTGGTATATACTGTGGGCGAATGGTACAGGGCACTGGACTTGTGGAATCTTTTTGACGGTATATGTTTTGACCATGACAATAATATAATCATGCTGCAGATAAAAACAAACGCATGGGCAAAGGAAAAACCTTTGAAACAGTTTGCAAAGGATCACAAGAACATCAAGGTACTGTCAATGAATGTAAAGGGAGAGAAAGGCAAGTGGAACGTTTACACAAGAGAGTACTAAGACTTATATTGTAACAAACAAATTATAATTATGGAAATAGATAAACAGGGTAATTTCATAGGACATGGTGAGTATGTTGTATTTGATCATGTAGTACAGTTGTTTCCAGAGGCAGAAGTAAAGATTCAGGTCAAGTTCAAAGACCTGTTAAAAGGTGAATGGAAAGATACAGTATCAGGTAGACAAGAAAAAGAAACCATAGATATAGTAATTTATACTGATCCTATAATCGCTGTACGTGTGCAGGACGCTAGACATACTGGAATAGGTATGAGTCAGCGTGATACGGTTCAAAAAAAGACATTGGAATGGAATGATATTAAAGTAGTTGATATTAATCATTATGACTGTATTAACGTATTTAAAGACAATAGATGTGATGAATCCATGCGTGAAGTACTGGAAGCATTTAAACATGCAGGTATACATTAGTATATATACTCTATATCAATCAAAATCTTTATAATTTTATAGAGATAGTAATATTATGGTCACAGTAAGCATGCAAGTGTTAGGACATGGAGAAAGAGGGATATATTACTCTGAAAACAAGAGAATAGTCATATATTTGGATAGACATGAGTGTTTAGAGGATATTTTAAGTACAATTCAACATGAATTGATTCATGCAGCAATAGAAGATGAAAATTTAGATGAAGATCAAGAGGAAAAATTAATTTATGCTATGTCTTGGGCTAATTACATGTAAATACGTTCAGTGTATACCAAAGTATCAACACCACTTTTTAACTTAACTTCTATTTTTTTATAGTATTCACTTTCATAACGGTCTAATTTCTTAATATCTTCCATGTCAACGTCAAAATACTTGCCATTAACAAATCCTCTGTTTTGTTGTACAATAGTAGGATAACTTGTAAGTACACTGTGAGTATCAATGATATAATCCTCTAAGGTATCGGATTTTCCTTTAATATCTTTACCTAATACCCTACCTCTTACTGTATCATCTAATAAAGTTCCATAAACAAATATGTTAGTCATATTTGCTATATACATAAATGTAATATAAGCGTTTCGCTTAGAAAAAACCCTATTTTGCCAAATAGAGTTGTGTACAATTTTTCGTGTACAACTTTTTGTTGTATGTAGGTAGGCGTGCCTGTTCTACAATGAGCCTCAAGCCCATTCTGAAAACGCCTCGTTCATGTGGGATATGTAATCCCTGTAGCTAAAAGACTGGGAACTCCTTTATCTAAGCAGCACAAGAGTACTTTACCCGAAGGTTCTAACTCATATAAAGGAGATACACCAGCTTGGTGATGATCAGTCACCGTATCTTTTCATCTTATTTAGATTTCTAAGATTGTGTCAATTCACACACTGATTAGCCCCTACAAATTGATACTACGAAACTGTTGAGCAACAATCAAGACGCAATTAAATATAAAAAAATATGAGTGACTAATAATTATCACTCATACATTCTTGGCACTCATCATTATACCATTCCATTTTGTCTTGGTCGTTAAGTAAGTGATTCTCATACTTACCTGTTTGTACCCCACAAGACAAACATACTACTGG
>Ga0209667_1000797_pt1 | contig 24958 bp, 27 predicted proteins | sample SaaInlV_165m_DNA_2_FD_184682 | JGI IMG/M metagenome (GOLD analysis project Ga0209667, IMG submission 184682) | Marine microbial communities from expanding oxygen minimum zones in the Saanich Inlet - Saanich Inlet SI037_S3LV_125m_DNA (SPAdes)... | ecosystem: Environmental > Aquatic > Marine >... | reverse complement strand
ATGCATTTGTAGAATTTCAAAAATATCTAAAAGCCTTATCACAAAGAGGAATATTACTTGCAATCAATAGTAAAAATAATTTTGATGATGCAATTCAAGTTATTCGTGAACATCCTTTTATGATTTTAAAAGAAAGTGATTTTTCTTGTATCAAAATAAATTGGAATAATAAAGCATCAAATATGCAAGAGATTTCTAAGGAATTGAATATTGGGTTAGATAGTTTTGTCTTTTTTGATGATGATCCCATTAATAGAGAATTGATTAGAGAAAGTATGCCTGAAATAACTACTCCTGAACTTCCTCATGATCCATCACTTTATTCTGAAGTAATTCAATCATTACATGATTTTAGTACTTTTCAAATTACTTCTGAAGATACTAATCGTGGACAAATGTATTTAGAGCAAAAACAAAGAACTGAATCCCAAAATTCTATATCTGATATTTCTGAATTCTTAAAAAAATTAAATTTAGAAATAGAGATTAAAAAAACAAACAGTTTTACAATTCCTAGAATATCTCAACTAACTTTGAAAACAAATCAATTTAATTTAACAACAAAAAGATATCATGAGGATCAAATTAAAAAATTTTCAGAAGATAAAAATATTTTGATTGGTTGTGCACAAATTAGAGATAAATTTGGTGATAATGGAATTACAGGTGTTTTTATTGTTGAAAAAACTAATTATGATGAATGGTTTTTAGATACTTTTCTTTTAAGTTGTAGAGTGATTGGACGTGAAGCTGAAAAAGCAATTTTATATTTTATTATTAATGAAGCAAAAAATAATAATATAAAGAGATTGAAAGCAAAATTTATTCCTACAGAAAAAAATAAACCTACTGAAAATTTTCTTTCTGATTGCCAATTTTATAAAAAAGATGATGTTTGGATTTATAATTTAGATAAACCTTTCAATATGCCTGACTTTTTAACATTGAGTGAAGAATAATGTCTGAAAAATTATTTAAAATTATTTCAAAAGTAATGAATGTAAATTATGAAAATATAACCGATGAATCCAATCCTTCAACAATTCCCTCTTGGACTTCTTTTAATGGATATGTACTTTTGTATGAATTAGAATCAAATTTTAATGTAAAATTTTCTATAGATGAAGCAATGGATGTAAAAAATGTTGCAGATATTAAACGTCATTTAAAAAATCATGGTGTAAATCTAAATGACTAATTCTTTAAATGAATATTCTTATGATGATATTTTTATTGGTCAAAAAGAAAGTTTTATGATAAAAATTACTGAGTCAATGGTTCAAACATTTGGTAATTTCTCTGGAGATTTAAATCCATTACATATGGATACTAAATTTGCAGAATCTAGTTCATTTAAAAAAAGAATAGTTCATGGCATGCTTTTATCTACATTTTTTTCACAATTAATTGGAATGCATCTACCTGGGAAAAATGCTTTATATTTTTCTCAAACATTAAATTTTCGTTCTCCATGCTATATTGATGATGAAATTGAGGTTGTTGGTGAGGTAATTGAGAAAAGTGATTCTACAAAAATAATAACAGTTACTACATCAATTTTTAATAAATCAAAAATTTGTTTAATTGATGGTGTTGCTAAAATCATTGTCAGATAGTAATAATATGATTAAAAAACTTGGAGTTGGAATTGATCTTACTCATATAACTGATTTTAAAAAAACTCCATATCAAAAAAAACCTGGATTTTATCAATCAATTTTTCAATCATCTGAGATTGATTATTGTTTGAAATTTCAAGATTCTTCATCTCATTTTGCTGGAAAATTTGCTTTAAAGGAAGCTGTAAAAAAATCAATTAACGATGATATCTATATTTCTAAAATAGAAACTTTTCATGTTGACTCAAAACCAATGATTAAATTATTAGATTCTGAAAAAAATTATGTTTTTCGTGCTAGTATTAGTCATGAAGGAAATTATGCTATAGCAATTGTTATTTCTGAATTAATTAATTAATTTTAAAATAAAATTTTTCTTTTTGCTTTAATACTTAATTTCTCTAAAATAGAATTAAAAAATTTATTCATATTTCCATTAGCAACATTTTCTGGCACAAAAATTTTATCAGGAAATTTTTTAATTAACTCCTCATCTGAAATAATTTTTTTATTTTCTAATTCTAAATATTTTTTTTCAATTTGTTTTTTATTTTTTCTAATATCTAATTCTGCTTTAATTTTTGCAAATAAAAATCCCTTTGAAATATAAAATATCCATACAAAAAAATCAACTAATATTAGATTTAGTCTCATTTTTTTATATGTATGCTTAGAAAAATGAGTTAGAAGACAATATTTTCTATTTCGTTCTAACCAATAGAATTTTTTTGAACTCCATTTTAAAATATAGCTTTCTGCATGAAGTATTTTTACATTTGGAACAAAATATGAATCAATTCCTAATTGTGCTGCTCTCCAACCTAAATCTAAATCATCATGATAAAGAAATAGAAATGGATCAAGTAATCCAATTTTATCTAAAACTTTAGATGATGTAAAGAGACATGTACCTGATGCATAGCCAATTTTTTCTATTTCATTGAATTGATTATGATCCTTAATTCCTTTATCTCTAGCAAATCCAAATCCAAATGGATGAATCATGTTTCCAGTACTTTGTAATATTTTTTCTTCATAAAGTGATAGAATTTTTGGTTGATACAATGCATCACCAAATTTTGAATATGCAATTAGAAATTCATCTAACCAATTTGGTTCTACGATTGTATCTGGATTTAAAATTACTATAAATTCTCCTTTAGCTTTTCTTATTCCAATATTATTTCCTTCACAATATCCAAAATTTTCTGAATTTTCAATTAATTGAATTTTATCAAAGCTTTCTTTGCATTTTTTATGACTACCATCTGTTGATATATTGTCTACAAGTATTACTTCAAAATTTTTGTATTTTGTTTGAAAAACTGAATTTATACAATTAAAAATTAAATTTCCAGCATTATAATTTAGAATAATTATGCTTATCAACGGTTTTTTATTTTCCATATCTTTTAAAATCAATTAGTTTTTCATATTAAAAAATTCATCACAATTACTAAAATGATACTTTTGTACCCTCGCCTAGAAGAAAAACTTGCTCATTTTTAATATTGTTTTGTATAATAGTGGAATTTGATGAAATAATACTATTTCTTAAATTTACATTTTTTCTAATTTCACAATTATTCATTATAATTGAATCTTGGATAGTTCCTCCTGAAATTATACATTTATTTCCAATACTTGTATTTGGTCCAATTATTACATTCCCTGAAATTATACATTTATTTCCAATTATTACAGGACCATGAATTTTTACTTGATTTCCAATACATGTTTCATTACCTACTGAAACATTACCTTCAATTAAGACTGTTGAATCTTTTTCCCCTTTAAACTCCGGAATCATATTTTCTAAAATAGCTTTATTTGCATTAATGATATCTTCTGGAGTACCTGTATCTTTCCAATAATCGGTAATCATTTTGTAGCTAATAGAATGTTTTTCATTCAGTAGCATATCTAAGGCATCTGTAATTTCTAATTCATTTCTCCATGATGGTTTTAATCTTTTAATTATATCAAAAATAATTGGAGTTAAAAAATAAATTCCTGTAACTGCTAAATTTGTTGGAGGATTTTTTGGTTTTTCAATAATTTTTTTAATTTGCCCATTTTCTATATCTGCAATTCCAAATCTACTTGGATTATCAACTTCACATAAAAGAATTGTTGCAGCATCATCACATTCTTCAAACTTCTTTCCAATTTGACTAATAGATTTTTGAATAATATTGTCTCCTAAAAATACTAAAAATTTTTCATTACCTATAAAATCTTCACATAAACTAATTGCATGTGCTATACCACGTGGAAAATCTTGTAAAATATAATTAATTTTTATCCCAAATTTGTTTCCATCACCATAGTATTCTTTAACTTTTTGTGATCCTATTCCTCCTATAATAATTGCAATTTCTGTTACTCCTGCACTTTTCATAGATTCTATACAATATTCAGACATTGGTTTATTTGCAATTGGAAGTAATTGTTTAGGCCCAGTATGTGTTAATGGTCTTAATCGTGTCCCATGACCTCCATGAAGAAGAATTCCTTTCATATCAAGATGATTATTTGTTAATATTAATAATTTAAGATCAAATTTTCCATGGAGTTTGATTTAGAGAATTTTTCACTATATTTTTCCACCATTCTCTATTGGAAAGATACCAATTAACTGTTTTTTTAATCCCCTCTTCAAAATTAACTTTAGTTTGCCAATTCAATTCTTTTTTTATTTTTTGTGAGTCCATACTATATCTAAAATCATGACCTGGACGATCTTCTACAAATTCTATTAAATCTTCAGATTTATTCATCAATGAAAGAATTTTTTTTACTATTGCAATATTATCTATTTCATTACTTGCAGAAATATTGTATGATTCTCCTGATTTTCCATTTGTTAAAATATTAAAAATTGCATTACAATGATCTTCTACAAAAATCCAATCCCGTATATTTTTACCATTTCCATAAATTGGAATTTTTTTATTTTGATCTGCTAAAAGAATAGTTTTTGGTATTAATTTTTCTGGAAATTGTCTTGGACCATAATTATTTGTACACCTTGTAATTATTACATTTGAATTATACGTAGTAAAATAAGAATTAACTAAAAGTTCTGCTGATGCTTTTGTAGCTGCATATGGGTTAGTAGGGTTAAATCTTGATTCTTCTGTAGCACTTCCATTTTGTAAACTACCAAAAACTTCATCAGTTGATATCTGAATCATCTTTTTCTTTTCTTTTGTAATTATATCTAAAATAGTATGTGTACCTAAAATATTAGATGTCAAAAATGGACTTGCATCATTAATACTTCTATCTACAAATGATTCAGCTGCAAAATTAATTACCAAATCACATTCATCAATTAATTTTTTCATTAATTTGTAATCTGTAATATCTCCTTTAACAAATTCATAATTTTTATGATTTTCAATTTTTGAAAGATTTTTGGGATTAGAACCATTTAACTCTGCATCAACATTCTTAATTTTATATTCTTGATGTTCTTCTAATAATTTTAGAATAAAATTACTTCCAATAAATCCATATCCTCCTGTAACTAATAATTTCATATCGATTTAATTTCTTTTAGCCTAATAAAATATCGTATATATTACATAGTATGTATAAATCCAAACTTTTATTGGTGAAAACTGCTAATTATTGTAAATGGATGATAAAAATTTTATAATTAATTTAGAAAAACATCAAACTCATGATATCAATGATTCTCATGTAAATGGTGAATTAACTGTAATATGGAGAGATTGGGATAATATATTTCCAAATTATCCAAAAATGGTATATGTTAATTCAGTAAATCCTGGAGAAATAAAAGGTCCACATCTTCACAAAAATAGAACCACATACTTTTATTGTATTTCTGGTAAAATGACTATAATTATTCAAGATAATGAAGGTAAGATTCACGAAATTTCATCTAATGATGATACTCCAACATTAATTTCAGTTCCTAATGGTATACCTGCAGCAATAGTAAATCCTACTAATGAAATTTCTAAAGTCCTTGTACTTGCAGATATTGCATGGAAACCAAATGACAATGAAATGATGAATGTAGAATTTAGTAATTATGATTGGGAAAAATGGAAAAATTATTGAAATCCCCATCAATTTTAATTCTTAATCAAATTCCAGATATTGATATTTTAAAATCTTTGATTAAAAATGAAGAAATTAAAATTCTTTCATTAAATTATAATGTTCATAATTTTCTTAATATAAATAAAATATCTCATGATATTGGAGAAGACTTTCTTAATGAAGATGAGATTAATGCAATTTTTGATAAAACAGTATCATTGTATAATTGGTATGACAAAATAGAGGATAGTAAAATTCCAGTTTATAATAAAATAAATATTTTTAGTTTGCTTGACACAGGTGAATTTCATGATTTTATTTTAAATAATATTTATGAATTTTATATAATTAAAAAAATCATTATAAGTTCAAAATCAAAAAAATTTATTGCAAATTCTAAAATTATAGAAATTATTAATAATTTTAATATTGATTCTTTAGAACTTAGTACATTCAATGATGATAAATCCCAAAAAATGATTTATGATAATATTCCAATAAAATTTGATTTAGGAAACATTCCTATCTCTTTTTCAATTTCAAGAAATTATTTTAAAAAGTCTAAAAAAATCTTTGAAAATATTTTATGTACTTTAAATGATTTATGGTATAATTCATCTAAAGAAAAAGATCTTATTTTATTAGTAGAATTTAATCCATCTCAATTTGAAAATTTATTTTTTGAATTTTCTAAAAAAAATATGAATGTTGTTGTTTTTAATAATAGAAAATCTGCAGTTTGGAATAAAAAATCTAGATCTATCTTAAAAAAAAATAATGTAAAAGTTTTAAATTTTTCAAAATTAATATCAACGTTAGAAAAAAATGAATTATTAAAAATCGAAAATCAAATTATATTTGAAATAAAAACTTTATTTAAAAATCCAAAATTACAACAAATTTTTACTTTTAATGATGATTCTTTTTGGTCATTTATTAAAAATGATTTAGAAAAAACTTTTACCAATAGAGTTTCTGAATATATTTCTCTCATTTATGGTACAAAAAAATTTCTAACTGAATCATCCATAAAATGTATTATGTCACTTAATGTAATGGGGGAAACTGAAAAAACTATTCTTGCTTTAAAAACAAATGATATTCAATCTATAATGCTTGAGCATGCTTTTGCAAATTATTTACCTGAAATTTCTCGTTATGATATTCTTAGTATGTATTCTTTATTTCCTGAAAAAATTGCTTTATGGGGACCAATTCAGAAAAAATATTTAGTAGATCAACATCAAATTAACGAGAATAGGATTATTGAATGTGGTAGTCCAAAACATGATTCTTATTTTCAAAAAAAAATAATTCATCCAAATTTAAAAAAAACTATTTTACTTTGTTTACGCCCCATTATTGATAATTCAGGACATAAAAATTCTAACTCCTATGAAAAATACCATGATATTTTAAAAAAAATTTTAAAATGTTTTGAATATGATCTTAATTTAACAATATTAGTAAAATTACATCCTGGTAATGATCCACATAATGATATATTAAAACAAGAAATTAAAAAATTATCTTCAAAAATACAAATTCATCAAATAACACCAATTGAAAATTTGATTCAAATATCTACTTTTATAATAAATATATCTCCAGAAGGATACGACCCTTCAACCATTATAATGGAATCAATGTTGTTAAAAAAACCTGTCGTAAATATTATTTTAGATGATAATATTATTCAATTTGATTTTGTAAAACAAAATGCATTGATTAATTTGAATTCATCTGATGATTTTGATTATTATTTTAAAAAACTTTTATCTGATAATAATTTTTATAATAATATTGTTAATAATTCCCAAATTTTTCTAAATCAATATTTAGCAAATATTGGAAATGCCTCATCTAATTTAGTACATTACATATCAAATATTTAATTATTTGAGCATATCTGAACATGTATTGTGCCAGCTTCCATCTAAATTTTTATTCCACATTGAACCTCTAAACTGATTACATGTTTTCCAAAAATCATCTATACTAATTTCTATATATTCACAAAATTTTTTAATATAAAGTTCAGAACACTTACCATCATATTTTTTAACATAATCAATTCCTTGTTCTTTCGTAATTCTATTTTCTCTTAAATCATAACATACATGATCCATGCATTGTCCAAAACCAAATTTTATAAATTTTAACATCTGATTAACTTGAACAATATCTGAATCTAATTGTGAATATTTTACATATGTTCCAATTGAATTTGGATCAAATGGTTCTTCACGTTCAATCATACCATATTTTTTTGCAAATATTGCATTATCATGAAGTGACCATTCTTTTAAAAAATAGTTTATCCAAATTCCACGATATTTCTTCTCCTCTAAATTCTTTCTATCATAATGATAAAAGAATAAATCTTTTTCAGAAATCCCTTCTAATTCTGTATATTCTTTAATTCCTGCTGAGACTGTTGGTAGTTTATCCATTTTAAGACAATTGTAATCTCTACCTAAACCTGAAATTGATGTTCCAAGAGTTAATGCTGGATTTTCACCTTGTATAACTAAAGGAATATCAAATTTATCTGCAATAATGTACGTGCATGCAATTAAACAAAATTCTGTTGGTCGAATTGGATTTAGATATTTATAAAAATCTCGTTTAATCAATTTTTTCATAATTTTTGGATTTGGTCTAAATGTGATCATATCAAAACCTAATTTTTTTAGATTTTCTCTATTCTGTTTTCCAATTTCTGTAATATTTTCTGGTTCCCAATTAACTAGTAAACAATGTAAATCTAAACGATCTCGTGCTGTAATTGCTTGTTTAAGACTATCTTTACCTCCACTTACACCAATTACACAATCATAGCCATTTTTTGACGTATTTTTAGCCCAATCTGCAATTTCTTGTAATTCATTTTCTCTAGTTTTCCAATCAATTTTCTTCTTTTCTTCCTCCCAAATACAAGCTCCACAAACCCCTTCTTCATTGAAATAAATATTTGGTCTAGTATCTGGTTGAATACACTCTTTACAAATTTTCATTATGTTAATTTTAATTTCTTATTAATTATTTCTATCTATTAATGGAACATAATTTTATATCTTAATGAACATAATATTTTTTACATTAGTTATACTTAGATAATTAATGACAAATATTTCTGCAATAATTCAAGCTAGAATGGGTTCTACAAGATTACCTGGTAAAGTTTTAATGAAATTAAATGAAGATACTGTTTTATCATTATTAATTAAACAATTGAAATATAGTGAATTTTTAACTGAAATAATTATTGCCACTACCACTAATTCTGAAGATGATGTAATTGAAGAATTTGCTAAATCTAATAATATTAAATTATTCAGAGGTAGTAGTAATGATGTATTAGACAGATATTATCAATGTGCTAAAAAATTTTCTTTAAATCATATTGTAAGAATTACAGCTGATAACCCTTTATTGGATCCTAAAATTCTTGATAACATAATAAAATTTTATAAAAAAGAAAATTTTGATTATGTAAATAATGTTACAAAAAGAACATTTCCATATGGTACTGAAGTTGAAATTTTCTCATTTTCTGTTTTAGAACATATGTGGAAAAATGCTAAAACTTTGTTTGATCGAGAACACGTAACACCCTATATTCATAATAACCCAGATAAATTTAGCTCTAAATGTATAGAAAATACTATTGATTATTCATACTTACATTGGACTATTGATTTTATTGAAGATTTTAAACTTGTTCAAGCATTAACAATAAAAATCAAAAATAGACCCATTCTCCTTAAAAACATTCTTGAACTATTTGTAAAAGAGCCTGAACTTAAAAAAATTAATCAAATAACTTCTAAAAATTAAATTAATATAAAAACACTAAAAGATTTTTTTATGCCTTAAAAATTAGTAACGTATGTTTGATTCTTTTATTGATTTAGAGAATTCCTCACGAACATTTATCATTGCAGAAGCTGGTTCTAATTGGAAATGTGGTAACTATGATGATGATATTAAAAGAGGTAAGGAACTAATAAAAATTGCAGCTTCATCTGGAGCTGATGCTGTAAAATTTCAAACGTATCGTGCTGAGGAAACTTATGTTTCAAATGCAGGTTCGAGCAATTATCTGTCTAAACAAGGAATTGATGAGGATATCAATAAAATTTTTAAAAATTTAGAAATGCCTTACAACATGATTTCTATACTCGCTAAATATGCAGAAGAACAACAAATTCTTTTTATGTCTACTCCATTTTCAGTGAAAGATGCTAAAGAAATTGATCCATTTGTTTCAATTCATAAAATTGCTTCATTTGAAATAAATCATATACGTTTAATTGAATTTCTTGCAAAAACCAAAAAACCACTAATTATTTCAACTGGCGCAAGTACTTATGAAGAAATAGATTTTGCAGTTAATCTTATTAAAAAAATCCATAATAATATTGCTCTTTTACAATGTACATCAAAATATCCAAGTGCACTCCAATCCTTGAATCTAAATGTAATACCTGAAATGAAATTAAAATACAATGTTCCTGTAGGACTTTCTGATCATAGTGTTGAACCAATAGTAGGACCAGTATTAGCAATCGGTTTAGGTGCTAGTATAATAGAAAAACATTTTACAATTGATAAAAATCTTCCAGGACCAGATCATAAATTTGCGCTTACACCTAATGAGTTATCTCAAATGATAGATTCTATTCGAAATGGAGATAGAGCAAAAGGTGATAAAAATAAATTTGTTCTTAATGAAGAAAAAGAACTACAAAAATTTGCTAAACGATCTATACAAGCAACTAAAAAAATTATGAAGGGGGAAATTTTACAAGAGGGTTATAATTTTGATATTCTTAGACCTGGAAATAAATTAAGAGGACTTGAGCCTAGATTTCTTTTATCTGTTAATGGAAAAAAATCTACAAAAGACATTCAAATTGGTGATGGTATTTTAGATTTTGAATAATATTTTTTACTAAATTATAACTTTTTTAACTTAGATTTTTTAATTTAATTATGTTGAGAAAAGAAGTTTTCTTTTTATTAGCAATTTTAACTATATCAATATCTTTATTGTTTGTATTTTTTAATACTGAATCAACACCTATTGAAAATACTGAATCAATACCTATTGAAAATACTGAATCAATACCTATTGAAAATACTGAATCAACACCTATTGAAAATACTGAATCAACACCTATTGAAAATACTGAATCAACAAAACTACCTAAAAAAATAATATTTATCAAAACTATTGGTGAATTAGGAGATCAACCTACACAATTTGATACTCCAAAGAGTATGGATTTTTTTAATGAAAAATTATATGTTTTAGATGGTGAAAATAATAGAATACAAATTTTTTCTAAAAATTTAGATTTGTTATCTGTAATCCCTGTCGAAGTAAATGGTGCTTATGGAATAGCAATTACTGATGAATATTTTTTTATTAGTGAATCATATAATTATATAATAAAATCTTTTGATCATGATGGAAATTTTCTTGATCAATTTAGTGTAACTTGGACTCGTGATCTTCTATCTGATGAAAATTTTATTTATGTGATCGAACCTTTAATTCAATCTATTCAAGTATTTGATCATGATACAACTTTCATTTACAAATTAGAAGGAATACAAAATCTTCATTTTCTTAGTTCAAATGATCAATATTTAGTTGCATCAGGTACACATATTGACCATGATCCTCATGAACTTCTTTTAATTGATAAAGAAAAAAGAGTTATAGAACAACGTTTTTCAACTTCTCCTGGTACTACATCCGGTTCTGCAATAAATGAAAATAGTATATTTCTCTTAGATGCTGGCATTCTTAAAATATTTGATTTTAATGGAAATTTATTACTTGAATATTTTATTCAAATACCTGGTTCTGATTCTGCTATTGACCAAATTGAAATAAATGAAAATATACTTTATGTTTTAGATACTAGAGGTCATAATATTCATATGTTTGAAATAACATATGAATAAAATTTTGATATTTTTAATAATATTCTAATGAGAATTCAAATATTGCTTTTTAGTTGTCGTACAATACAAAATGCTTCAGCTGCATTACATGCTGAAACAGTTCCCCAATGCTTTGCAATAATTTCTATACCTTCTACTGATCTTGGATGTGGAAAATTATTAATTTCTGTTTTATATGCCGACAATGCTTTGATCTTTGTAGGTAATTCTTTATTTATATCGATAAACATGTTTGGAGAGAATTTTGATGGAAAATACCATTCTGTAGATGATGGTACTTCAAAAGATATTACCTCTTTAACTTTGAATTTAGAAAATGGTCTTGTTGCAGTTATTGTTGCATCATATATCATTCTATGATCAATATTGACATCATGTTGTGAATGTGTGAAAACTATATCTGGTTTAAATTCTGATATTATGTGCTCTATTTTTTTTGTTATTTCTAAATTTGATTTTTTATCCATTTCATTATCTGGAAAATTTAAAAATTCTATGTCTTTTACTCCCATTATTTTTGAAGCTTTAATGGCATCTTTTTGCAAATTTTGTACCTGTTTTGACATTTTTTCTAAAACATTTTCATCTACATCGTATACACTATCATTTGTATTATTAGAAGAACGGCGAGAAAAAATACCTGTAGCCATTATAATTATTTTTACACTATCTCCATTTTTTACATATTTTGTAATAGTTCCACCCATTCCTAAAACTTCATCATCGGGATGTGCAGCAATTACAAGAATTTTCAAATTATTTCTCCTTTAAATTCTAATTTTTTTCTATTATATTTTATATCTTTAAAAATAATTTTCTTTTTTCCTATTTTGATGAATGCATTTGGATAAGGATCAGCTAGCATTCGTATAAAATCATAAAGATATTTTTTAGAAAAATCTAATGAAATCAATTCGCTTTCTTTTGGTTTTCTTCTCTTATAAGTCGTAATTTTACCAGTTTGTTTTTGTTTTTTAAATTTACCATTGATTATTTTATTTATTAAAAAATAATCATTTGATATCATTCTAGAAAAAATATCATCTAACGATCCCTCTAAAGATAAATCTTTTTGAAGTAATATATCACCAGCGTCAAGTTTTTCATTCATAATAAAAGAGGAGGTCTTAGTATTTTTAATACCTCTAATAATTTGATTTTGTATTGGACTACCACCACGAAATTTAGGTAAATTAGATTCATGAAAACAAATACATTGGTATTTCTGTACTATTTCATTCGGAATAATCCAAGACCAATCTGGGAAAAAAATTAGTTTAGGATTAATTTTCTTAATATAATTAAGTTTGAGTTTTTTTGGGTTATCTAATAAAATCATATTTTTATGTTTTTTATTTAATTTTGTATAGAGTTCTAAAGCCCACCTTCTATGTGCACAGAATAGATAATTCATATTAGTATACAAAACTAACTAAGCTTTTAGGATATTTATTTATCTATGATAAAAATCATTATTTACTATGTTTGAAGGGAAATATGTTAAATTAAGATCATTAGAAGTGGAAGAATTAAAAATTTTAAGAGATTGGAGAAATAGTAAGCATGTAAGAAAAACTACTAGAGAGTACAGATTACTCAGTATGATAAATCAAAAGAAATGGTTTGAATCAATTCATTTAGAAAATCCACCAAAACATATCATGTTTGGAGTAGTAAGTAAAAATGGTAAAAAAATAGTTGGAGTTACAGGTTTAACATATATTGATTGGAAAAACAAACATGCAGAAATCTCAATTTATTTAGCAAATAAAAATTGGCAAAAAACAAAAGAAGCTACAGATACAATTAATGCAATTATTGAATATGGTTTTGAAGAACTTAATCTACATAGATTATGGGTTGAAATTTTTGAAATATCTAAAGAAAATATTACATTATTTGAGAAATTAAAATTTGTAAAAGAAGGTGTATTAAGAGATAAGGTATGGCGTGAAGGAAAATGGTGGAATTCTATAATATATTCAAAACTTTCAACTGAATATTACAATGATTAAAAAAATTAAATTATTTGATCCAGTAATTTCTGGTGAAGAAAAAAATATAGTTGTCAATGTTTTGAATAGTGGTTTTTGGGCATCTGGTGCTGGAACAGGTTATGTTGATAAATTTGAAAAAAAAATTCAAAAATATATTGGTTCAAAAGATTGTATTGCTGTAAATAGTGGAACTGCTGCATTAGATCTTGCATTATCTGCAATAAATATTAAAAATAAGGAAGTCATTATACCATCACTTTCTTTTGTAAGTACAGCTAATGCAGTAATTTCTAATGGTGGTAAACCCATATTTGCAGAAATAGATCCTGAAACTCTTTGTATTGATCCTGAAGATATTGAAACAAAAATTACAAAGAATACATGTGCAATAGTACCTGTTCATTTTGCAGGAATGCCTGTAAATCTAACTAAAATAAATAAAATTAAAAAAAAACATGATCTAATTGTAATAGAAGATGCTGCTCATGCATGTGGTGCTGTTTTTAATGGTAAAAAAATAGGCACACATGGTAATATGGTGTGTTTCAGCTTTCATCCTGTAAAAAATCTAGCAATGCCATCCGGTGGTTTAATCTCGATCAATCAATCTAATTTTAAAAATTTAAGAAAATATTTTTCAGCTAAAAGATGGTGTGGGATTACCAATAGAAAAGATGTTTTTTATGATGTTAAGGAAATTGGTTCAAATGTATATATGAATGAATTTTCAGCTGCAATAGGTTTGGTACAATTAAAAAAACTAGATAAATTAAATAATATTAGAAAAAAGATTTCTAAAAGATATCATGATGAAATTAATCTAAAACAAAAAATGCCTTATGATAAAAATTCAGTTTATCATTTTTATTGGATTAGAGTAAAAAATAGAAATCAATTTCGAAATAATATGAAAAAAATTGGTATTGAAACTGGAATACATTATAGACCAATTCATAAGTTTTCTATGTATGATGATTCCACGTCTCTTCCTATAACTGAAAGCGTTGGAAATTCAATAGTTGCTCTTCCAACTCATCCTAATTTGTCCAATTCTGATATCGATTTTATTATTAATTCAGTTAACAAATTTGGAAAATAATATGAACAAACAATCCTCTAAAAATTTTACATTATCTGGTAAACAAGTAAATTTTAGAAGTATAAAAAAAAGTGATCTAAAAACTTTACAAAAATGGAGAAATTCGACTGAAATATGGCCATTTAATACTCAATATGTTCTTCTAAACATGAAAAATCAGAAACAATGGTATGAACAAAATATTCAAAAAATTTCTGATCGTATCATGTTTTTAATTACTAACAAACTAGGTGAATCCATTGGCATTTGTGGTTTAATTCATGTCAATTCAAAAGATAACAATGCATCTGTTGCAATAATTGTAGGAGAAAAAAAATATCACAATAAAGGATTTGGTACAGAAATTTTAGAATTATTAGTTAGTTATGGATTTAATAAAATTAAATTACATAAAATAGATGCTGAAGTTTTTGAATATAATGAAAATTCACTACATCTTTTTAAAAAAATGAATTTTAAACAAGAAGCAATAGTGCGTGATTCATTATGGCGTAAGGGTAAGTGGTGGAATATACACAAATTTTCTCTAATAAGAAATGAATTCAAAAATGATTTTTGATTCTTTAAACATTAATTTACAATAAATTTGAATTTTTAATTTTTTCTTTTAACTCTTCTGTTGTAATTTTTTCTGCAATATCTGAACTATATGCATTTAGATTTTGTACTTTATTGATATCTTCATACATTTGTGATAGATCATGTGTATTGAAGAGTTCGTAATGTGGATTTGATAGCATATACATATTAGAAATATTCCATGTATAGCGAATTTCATCATTGTTAATTAATATTTCATGTAGTTTTTCTCCTGGACGTATACCTGTAATTTCTTGTTTTACTTCTCCAAGTAATTCAGTTAATGCATTAACTAGTGTGCTCATTTCATATGATTTCAATTTTGGAATAAATATTTCGGATCCCTGACCAATTTCTGTTGCATTTAAAATAAATTCTAATGCTTCATCCATGGTAATTGTGAATCGTGTCATTTTTGTATCTGTTATTGTGACTGCCTTATTTTTTTTGATCAGTTCAATAAATTTTGGTATGACTGAACCGCTACTGCCCAAAACATTTCCATAACGAACTGCTATGAATTTTGTTCTATGTTTTTCTCTATTAATATAATTATTTGCAGAAATAAATAATTTTTCCATTAATAATTTAGTTGCACCATATGTGTTCAATGGAGATACAGCTTTATCTGTACCAATACAAATTACTTTTTCAACATTTTGAATTAGTGCTGCATCGATAATATTTTGAGATCCTACGACATTAGTTTTAATTGCTTCAAATGGATTATACTCGATTACTGGAACATGTTTTAAAGCTGCTGCGTGAAAAACAATATCCACGTCTTCAAATGCAGTAATCAGTCTTTCCTTATCCCTTATATCCCCAATCAAAAATCGTAATCTTTTATCTTGAAATTTAGATTCCATTTCAACTTGTTTACTCTCATTTCTACTAAGAATGCGTATTGTATCGATATTTGTTTTTAATAGCTTTTTTGTTAATGCTTGGCCTAGTGAACCAGTTCCACCTGTAATTAGAATTTTTTTATTATCAAACATTTGATAACTTAAAAATACTATAGTAATAGAATCTTTCTTTTCATTGATTCGATTTACCTAAATCTATTCAAAATATATTTAATTAAATATATTTTTTAAAAATTATTCTAACCATTTATTTTAACTTTGAATATACTACTAAAATTGAACATTGTGTAATACTTGCAATAACAAAACCCATTGTAGTTCCAGCAATACCATAAATTGGTGTTAAAATAATAACTAACCCAATGAATATAACTGCAAAAATAATTCTAGTTATAACAAGAATTCTACTTTTTTCATTTCCTAAAACTTTTGAAGTTAAAAGTAATGTTATGGTTGATGGAATAACTGCTAAGCTTATAATTTGAATAGCAGAAATTGCTTCATTATATTCTGGAAAAATTATTGGCATGACGAAGGGAGCTAATAATATGGTCGATACGGTAATGATGATGGATGAAAATAGTGCTAAAACCTTAATTTTTGTTGTTGTTTCACCTATTGAATCATGTGGGAGTGTATATTGATAAATTATATTTGCAAGTACCATGGAAATAGCGTATACTTGTAATGCAAGAGCATAATTTCCTAATTGTTCAAATCCAATTAATGGTACCACTATAATTTTATCAAGATGATTTTTTGCTATACCGATTGTACTAATCCAATAATTATTAGTTACAAAACCTAACCGTGTTTTTAATAATGGAAAATTAATTTTTGAAGATTTGTATATTTTAAAAATTAAAATTATAAAATGAATATGTGATAATGCTAAACCAAATAATATTCCATCCACTCCAAAAATAAAATAGAGTGCAATTCCTAATCCAAATGTTAAGCCTTTTTGTGTAATGAGATATTTTGAGTATTTTCCAAAAAATTTATTTCCTAATAAATAACCTAATGCAATATCATTAATAATGAAACCAATAATCAAAAAACTAATTTCTATTTTTGAAAATAAGAATAATACTACTATACTAGCAACAATCCCAGCAATAAGAGAAAGTAGAATTAATGTTGATTCTAATTTAATTTTTTTTGCTGCATAAACTGAAATTACTTCACCTGTACCAAGTAAAGAAATTGTATATGCTAAGCCTGCAATACTAAGGAAATATTGTATTTGGCCATATTCACTTGGAACTAGTAATGCTGCAACAATAAACCAAAAAATGGCAGTTAATCCAGAACCTCCAATATTTGCAATACTCAATGAAAGTAAATCATTAATTTTTTTCATAATTTAATACAAATGTAAATTTCATAGTTGATTTATGTTAATTACTGATAATTGTTAACATTCTAGTCATAATTTCTCAGAAATATATAACTAGACAGATAGAAAAAATTAAGCATATCAAAATGACAGATAAAATAATTTTTTGGATGAATGGATTTTTTTTAAATTTTGCTATTGCAGAAAGTCTAAAAAAGAAATATGATTGTGATATTTATGCTCTAATTGATATTACTAATAGAACTAAACAATTCTTTATTGATCAAAATCTTGTAAATTTTAAAAAAACATGGTTTTTCCATGATCATATACAAGAAAATAACAAAATTGATTTAGATTATCTCCAAAAATTTGAAAAAAAATATTCAATAGATCTATGGCAATTAGGATTTAATGAAAGAATATTTTATCAACATAATGATTTCTATAAATTTTCTCAAAATGAAATATTATCCATACTTGAAAAAGAATGTAAACTCTATGAATTTATCTTGGATGAAGTCAAACCTGATGCACTAATAATACATGAAACAGCTCTACACCAAGAAGATCTTTTTTATCAGATCTGTAGAAAACGAGGAATTAAAGTTCTAATGCTTAATCAATCAAAAATTGCTTACAAATGTATTATTTCAGAGGAACTCAATAAACTAGACAGTATGCCTGAATTATCAAATATGCAATCAAAGGAACGAAACTTTGAAAAATTAAGAGATAGTCTAACTATCAAAGATAATGCAAAACAATTAAAAAAGTATCAAAAAGATTTTGGCGGGAATAAGTTAACTAAATTAAAAGCAGTGTTAGAATATTTACTTAAATCAAATAATTCTAACATAAAAACTCATTTTAGTTATTATGGAAGAACTAAACTAAAAGTTCTAATCAAAAATATATTACTAATATTAAAAACTAAAATAAGAAAATCATTTATTGATAAAAATTTAGAACATGAAATTTATCCAAATGAAAAATTTATTTTATTCACATTACATCAGGAACCTGAAAGAGTACTTCTAATTGGAGCACCATTTTATACTAATCAACTTGAAATTATTCGTCAAATTGCAAAATCATTACCAATTGGTTTTAAATTATATGTAAAAGAACATTTTTCACAACAATTAAGAGAATGGAGAAAAATATCTTATTATAAAGAAATTTTAGAAATTCCCAATGTTAGATTATACCATCCAACATCAAATATCAAAAAATTAATTGAAAAATCATCTCTTGTAATTTCAATTTCAGGAACAATCGGTTTAGAGGCTGCATTTTTTCAAAAACCATCAATTGTTATGGCTGATCTAGGATATACTATTTTACCATCAGTACAAAAATTAAATTCTATAGAAGATTTACCTAGGACAATAAAAAATGGGCTTGATATGAAAGTTGAGGCTAATGATTTAGATAGATATTTGACAATTTTACATGAGCATTCTTTTGATTTTGATCTTAAAGGTTATGAAATGAAAGAAGCAGATTTCTTGAGATATGGCGGAAGTTTTCACGATACAATAATTACAAATAAAAAAATGAAAATATTTTTAGACGAAACTAGAAATATTATAAATCCATTAGTAGATGAATATATTAAAAAATTAATTATTCGATAAGCCTTTTTATAGAAATGATTAATATTTGATTTATGTTTAGTTTTGATTTTTCGATGGAACTTCCAATAACAACTGAAAAACTTTTTGAACTACTAAAAAATTTTACATTAATAAAAGAGTTACTTCCTGATCAAGTTCAAGAATGTAATATTATCCAACAAAATAAAGAAGAAACAATTACAAAAGAATTATTAACATTTAAGAGTATTTTGGGAAATCAAGTATTATCTCAACAAACATCTCATAAAATAATATTTCCATATACTATTGTAAATCAAACTATAGAAGGTCCATTTAAAAACTCAATACTAACTATAACTTTAGAAGATAAAAATGATTCAACTAAAGTTATTTTAAATGGAAAATGTAAAATTCCATTAAAGTATGTATTATTGTCCCCAATAATTAAGAAGAAATATAAAATCTTCTGTATATCTATGCTGTATAAAATTAATAATATGTATAATTTAAAATAAATACGAAGTTAAAATGAATTCAAAAATAATAAACTAGGACAATGTACTTTCAAAATCTGATGTATTTAAAAATAATAAACCATTTCCATTTGGTTTTATAGAAAATGTTTTTGAACCAAATTTTTATAAAATACTATATGATACTTATCCAAAAGTAGACTCTCATTGGTTTAAACCAACAGATTATTCAAGATCTGCAAAAAAAAGAGGTTTTGGAAATCATGATCCTAGAGTGGATAAATTCCCAAAATACCAAAAAGATGAAAATTTAAGTCCTGTTTGGAATGAATTTTTTAATTATTTACTAACTGAAGAATTCCTACAAAATATGTCTAAATATACTGGAATTGAATTAACAAAATTATCGCATTTTGGTTTTCATTATAATCAAAAAGGTGACTTTAATATTCCACATACACATCATGCAACTGAAGATCCTAAAGATTATGCATACAAAGTTACAGTTCTTGCATATTTTGCAAAAGGATGGAATAAAGGGGATCCTGGTGGAACATACATTTCTTCTGAAGAAGATGAATCCACAATTGTTTTTGAACCATATAATTTAGATAATTCATTTGTTTGTTTTGCAGAAACTCCAAAATCATTTCACGGTAGTAGATACCAAACACATGATAAACCCAGACCATCAATCCAATTCACTTTATTCTAATAATTAATAAAAATATTAATTATATTTACAAAAAATTTTCATATACTATTTTATTTTGAATAAATTATTAGCAAAAATTATCTAATACGTCAAATTGTAGTAATCATTTCTTCTTAACTAATATATCATTGTTAAAAATTTGTGTATTATGAGTAATCAAGAATCAAATGATATTAAAGAAATTTTTGATGATGTATCTCAATTAATTAATAATTCAATTCAATTAGAATCTAAAATAACTAATTGTATCAATATTCTCATAGAATGTCTTAAAAAAGATAAAAAAATTATTTTATTTGGAAATGGAGGTAGTGCAGCGGATGCACAACATATTGCTGCTGAATTTGTAGGTAGATTCAATATGGAACGAAAAAGCTATCCTGCAATTGCTTTAACTACAGATTCATCGATAATCACTTCTATAGGAAATGATTATTCTTTTGATCAAATATTTAGTAGACAATGCGAAAGTTTGGTAATTAAAGATGATGTAGTAATTGGGATTTCTACAAGTGGTAATTCAATTAATGTAAAAAATGGATTAATAACAGCTAAAAAAAATGGTGCAAAAACTATTGGATTGTTAGGTAATACTGGTGGAGAAATTAAATCAATTGTTGACCATTCATTAATAGTTGAATCTAATTCTACAGCAAGAATTCAAGAAATTCACAGAATTATTTCTCATATAATTTGTGGTTTAGTTGAAAAAAAAATGGGAGAATAAATTGGTGAAAAATATTTTAAAAAATAAAAATTGTTTAATCACAGGTGCAACAGGTGGTATTGGAAAAGAGATATGTAAACAATTAGCAAATTATTCATGTAATCTATTTTTAACTTCTACTAATACTAAAAAATTAAAAAAATTAAAAGATGAACTTAAAAAAATAAATAAAAATATTAAAATTGAATCTTTTGAAAGTGATTTAAGTATTGAAGATAACATTAATGAATTAATTAATTCTATAAAAGAAAAATTTTCTTCAATTGATATTGTTATTAATTCTGCAGGAATATTTATGATAGAATCTATTGAAAAAAGTTCAATTGAAAATTTTGAAAAATCTATGAATATTAATGTAAAATTACCTTTTATTCTTTGTAAAGAATTCACCAAAAAAATGTCTAAAAAGAAATGGGGACGAATAATTATGATAGGTTCATCATCATCATATTTAGGATTCAAAAATAGTTCTGTTTATTGTATGACAAAACATTCAATCTTAGGTCTTTCTAGAGCCTTGAATGCGGAGTTAAAAAATAAAAACGTTAGAGTTATTTGTATATCTCCAGCCTCAACTCAAACAAATATGGCTAAAATTTCTATTGATCAAGATTTTAGCACATTTCTAAATCCGATTGAAGTTGCAGAATATATCATACATGTAATGTGTTATGATAAAGAAATGATTATTGATGAGAGTAGATTGAGTAGAATAGTAATGAAATAATTTTATTTAAAAAGTTCTTAATTTTTTCATCACTGGGATTTCTGAATCCCATACACGTTTAATTCCATCACCTAAAATCAAATCCAATCTTCTTATATCCCTGACAAGTCTATCTAAACCAGATTTTTCTAATGATGCAGATTGATCGGAACCATACATTGATCTATCTAAAGTGATATGTCTTTCAATGGATGTAGCACCCAACATTACTGCTGTTACACAAAGTAAATACGAGCTACTTTCATGTCCACTATATCCAACTTTACAATCAAATTTCTCATGTAATGTTTCAATACATTTCAAATTTGCTTCTTCTAATTTCATCGGATATGTACTATTAGTATGCATTAATTCAAATGGACATTCTAAATCTCTAAAAATTTTTACAGCATTTTCAACTTGCTCTAATGTACTCATTCCAGTAGAAATAAAAGTATATTTTTTTTCTTTTGCAACCATATCTAATAATTCGTTATGTGTTAACATTGCAGATGCAATTTTATTATATTTTAAATCATAATTTTTCAAAAAGATCTGACTATCAATATCCCATGCTGATGCAAACCATTCAATATTTTCATCTCTACAATAAGAATTAATTTCATCATATTCTTTTTTATTAAATTCTAACCCCATTTTTTGATCTCTATTTGTTTCACCCCAAGGACTAACTCGTAATGCATCTAATGCCTCTTTGGAATAAACTTTTTCTATAGTTCTTTTTTGAAATTTAACGGCATCACATCCACATTCTTTTGACATTTTTATCAATTTCTTAGCGATATCAATATCACCATTATGGTTAATTCCAATTTCTGCAGTAATGAACACCATAAGAAAACAATTATTTATTTTAACTAATATACGTTTAGTACAATTTCTTTTATTGTTTCAGCTCAATTAATAATTTTGTAGTCATTATACCCTTATCAAAATTTTCCAAATCTATCAATTTTTTATTTTTTACATATTCCATAAAATATTCTAATGATTTTTTTAATGAATCAATATATTCATTTTCAAAATTAAAATCTTTATTTTCAATCATAGGAGGTTTAACAAAAAATCCTTTTGGATCAAATGTATCTCGGGGTGAAAATATTTCTTTTTTATTATCTCGAATTGTAATATATCCATTAGTACCAATAATTACTATCTCATTAATTTTTGGATTTGCATATGAGCAGTAAATTATTACAGAAGCATTTACTGTTTCTAATGCTAATCTACATGTATCATATGAATCTCCTTTTTTAGAAACTAACCGTGGATAATAATTTGAACTTTTAATAGTCCCCATCTGAAATAATATTAAATCTAAATAATGTATTGCTAATGAATCTAAAATATTATGATGATTTTTCTTTTTATCTGATCTCCAGGAATCTAAATATTCTTTTTTAAATGCTAATCCATGCGTAGAAAGTATATTCACATGACTAATTTCTCCAATTTTTTTATCATTAATTTCATTTTTTATAATTTCACTAAGTTTACTAAATCTAAAATTAAAATTAAAAAAAATCTTTTTCTTTTTATGTTCATTAATATTTTCTAGTTTTTTTAATTCATCTAATTTTGTAACTACTGGTTTTTCACAAAATATGTATCCATCATAATTCTCGGATAATTTAGAAAGATATTCAAAATGTGTATCATCAGGAGATAAAATTAGAATACAATCACATTCATACAAATCTTCAAATTTATTTGTTCCAATATTTTCTAAAACTATTTTTGTTGGATGAAAAATTTTGTGAATTTCTATGTTTTTGAATTCTTTTAAGATTGAAATTATTCTAGATGTATGATTACCAAATCCAATAATACCAATTTTATTACTCGTCAATTGGACACCTATCACAAGGATAACACGTATTTCTTTGATTTTTCAAATGTTTTTCTCTAATATCAGAAAATCTTTGGCCATGCCAAATTTCTTTTAATGAATTTTTTTGAATTGTACCTAATTCTAGTTCACTTTTGTAATCTGCATCGCAGGGATTACACTTACCATCAAACCAAACATACATTCGTTCCCAAAGATATTGACAAGGATTTTCTGCACCTACTTCTAATGGATTGTGATATGTATCCCATCTATTCTCCATTTCAACTACAACCACATGATCAACATATTTTTCCCAAAATTGTTTGAATTCATTCATGTTGAATTCTTTATCAACTCTTACACCACTGACTCTTGTTGCACATTTTGAATTGGGATAGAATTCCTTCCTGATTTTAGAAAAATTTTTAATGTTTTCTAATACAGTTTCAAAAATTCCTCTTACACGTATTCGTTCATAATCATCTTTTTTATAAGAATCTACTGAAAATACAACATCGGTAACTCCAGATTGTAAAATTTTGTGAATTAATTTTTCTGTCAATTTAGTAGCATTTGTATTAATTTTTAATTCAAAAAATTTATTTGTACAATATTCTAACATTTCACTTAATTTTGGATGAAGGGTGGGCTCTCCTCTGGATGCTAATGTAATTGCTTTTGTACCATTAGCTGCTGCTTCATCTATTATTTTCTTAAATAATTTTATATCCATATGTCCCATAAACTCGTTAGTTGAGTTAAAAGAATCATCAATTTGAAAACACATTATACATCGTAAATTACATGCTGAAATAGGTTCTATAAGAAGATAAATTGGAAAAGTTGAAACAATTTTCTGTTTTGGGTAGATCTTAAACTTATATCTAAAAATTAGGTAATCAGTCCAAACATTCTCTAAATTATTATTTAAAAAATAAATTTCTTGTGGAGTTAATAATTCTAAATTATTTTTTTCAAAATCAAATAGTATACCTTGTAAAATTTTAGCATCCTCTCCAAAATATTTTTTAGTGTTTTGTTTTAAAATAGCTATTAAATGTGATGAATCAATTTCTCTCTCTGTAAGAAATTTCATTCAATTACTCCAAAATTATATTTTGTAAAAATATTATTCATAATTTTTATTATTTATTTTATTAAATATATATTTAGTATAATTTCTTCTTAGTTCCAAATTTTGTAAAAATTAGCAAATCACAAACATCCCTAAGTACACCTTTTCCACCCTTAATTTTTGAAATATGATTAGCAATTTTTTTGACTTCAATATTTCCATCTTTGGGGGTAACCGAAAAACCAATTTTC
>Ga0209667_1000782_pt1 | contig 25183 bp, 25 predicted proteins | sample SaaInlV_165m_DNA_2_FD_184682 | JGI IMG/M metagenome (GOLD analysis project Ga0209667, IMG submission 184682) | Marine microbial communities from expanding oxygen minimum zones in the Saanich Inlet - Saanich Inlet SI037_S3LV_125m_DNA (SPAdes)... | ecosystem: Environmental > Aquatic > Marine >... | reverse complement strand
GACCATTCAATCTCAGGTATAACCTTAGAGATTTTTTGATAAATAGGATCAGTTGCTATTTTTATTTCTGACGTATATTCCATGGCAAAACTTATCAATTTGGTTAATGCTTGTCATTCACTTATTATGCCACACTACTTAATCCATTTTGGCATTTTTATTCTTAAAATTGCATTTTTACTTTTTAATTCACAATCTTCTTTAAAGTTATCATCTAGATACTTAATTAAACCAAAAGGATATTCATCATCGATCAACACCTTCCCTATTTCAGTATTACCTGTATAAATTGCCTCACCTTCTCTTATTTCTCCACTAATTAGTTGAATTGGTAATAACCTTTTGGAAAGTTTATTTTTTAGTTTTATTCTGGCTGTATTTTCTTGGCCCACATAACAACCTTTTTTAAAATCCACACCATTAAGTTCCTCAAAATTACACTCTATACCAAATAATTTATTTTGTAATTTATTCATGTTTTTTTGAGCAATTCCTAATTCATGACTTAATTTATAATATTCATCAATATTAGAGTCTTTTAACTCTAATTTTTTTAAGGATAGATAAAGTTTTTCTAGATTAATAATAAGTCTTGCACCCAGATCTTTATTTCTTGGATCTAGTAAAATAGGATCTTCACTATATTTAATTGTATTTCCTGGCTCATCTTTTGCACTTTCAAAGTTTAAAAACTTGTCTCGATTAAAGGCTGCAATTACAAATTCATTACTTAAATTTATAATTTCAACATTTGATCTAAGTTTATAAATACTAAGCTGTTTGAAAAGAGCTTCTGCCTGAGATTTCTCACAATCTATGAAGTATCCAGATTTATGTTTTATAATAATAAAAGCGAATAGAAATTTTCCTTGTGGTGTTAGCAATGAAGCAAAACAACTATTGGTTTCATTAACTTTATTAATGTCATTACTAATTAGGTTTTGTAAAAATTCTTCAGTATCTACTCCGTTTATATAGAGAATTCCTCTATCTTCTAAAATATACACATTTTGAGTATTCATAATTGATTGATGTCTAAATATAATATAATTACTTTTTTCATAAATGTTAGATCTAATAATTAAAAATGGTTTATGCTACATAGATAAGGATCTAAAAGATCAAGACATAGCAATTAAAGATGGTAAAATAGTTAAAATTGGCCAAATTGATAGTAAAGCAAAAGAAATTTTTGATGCAAAAGGTTTAACTGTTTTACCTGGGTGTATAGATACCCAAACTCATTTTAGAGAACCAGGCTCAACTGATACTGAGGATCTTCATTCAGGAAGTAGGGCGGCAATTGTTGGAGGTATAACAAGTGTTTTTGAAATGCCAAATACTAATCCTCCAACTTCTAATAAAGTAGAATTTAAAAAAAAATTAAATCTCGCAAAAAATAGAATGTATTGTAATTATGCATTTTATTTTGGAGCAACACCAGATAATGCAGATGAATTAGCAGATTTAAAAAACTTAGAGGGCTGTTGTGGGATTAAACTTTTTGCAGGTTCTTCAACGGGAAATTTATTAGTCCAACATGAAAAAGATATTGAAAAAGTATTTAAAAGTAGCTCAAAAGTTGTTTCAGTTCATTCTGAAGACGAGGAAATTTTAAATATGAATAAAAAATTGATTAAAGATGGTGATGTTCATACACATCCTGTGTGGAGAAGTGAAGAATGTGCAATTTCATCAACGAGAAGAATTGTAAGAATAGCTGAACGCTATAAAAAAAAAGCACATATTCTTCATGTAACAACAAAACAAGAAATTGATTTTTTATCACAACACAAGGGTAACATTACATTTGAAATAACACCTCAGCACTTAACTATATATGCTCCTGATTGCTATGATAGACTAGGAACTTATGCTCAAATGAATCCACCTCTTAGAGACAAATCTCATTATGATAGACTATGGTATGGAGTAAAAAACAATCTTAACGATACAATTGGTTCTGATCACGCACCACACCTAAAGAAAAATAAAGAAAAGAATTATCCAAATTCACCATCCGGAATGCCTGGTGTTCAGACACTCATGCCAGTCATGTTAAATCATGTTAACGATAAAAAATTGAGTCTTGAACAATTAATCAATTTTGTATGTGAAAATCCAGTAAAAATTTTTAATATCAAAAATAAAGGTTTTATTAAAGAAGGTTTTGATGGTGATTTTACTATTGTGGATATGAATAAAAAAATTGTAATTAAAAATGAAAAAATTGAGAGTAAGTGTGGTTGGTCACCATTTAATGGTTTTGAATTTAAAGGAACTCCAGTAACAACAATTATTGCTGGTCAAATTAAAATGAAAGACGGTAAAATTCTTGGTGATCCTGAGGGCAAACCATTAATTTTTTAAAATATTATTTTTAATCAGATCTTCTTTTATTTCAGTTAAAATAGCAGGATCATCAATGGTAGCTGGCATTTTATAGTCTTCTTTATCTGCAATTTTTCTTATAGTACCTCTTAATATTTTCCCCGATCTCGTCTTCGGCAATCTTTTAATAACGATTACAACTTTAAATGCAGCAACAGGTCCAATTTTATCTCTAACCATTTTTATACATTCACTAGAAATAGTTTCATTATTTTTTTTAACCCCAGCCTTAAGAACGACTAAGCCAATTGGTAATTGTCCTTTTAATTTATCAGCCACACCCAAAACTGCACATTCAGCAACTGATTGATGTTCGGATAAAACTTCTTCTATTGCACCAGTTGACAATCTATGACCTGCAACATTTATAATATCGTCCGTCCTAGACATAATCCAAATGTAACCATCTTCATCGATATGACCCGCATCATACGTTTCATAATAACCTTTATAATTAGTCATGTAATTATCCTTATATCTTTTGTCGGCATTCCATAGTGTGGGAAAAGTTCCTGGAGGCAATGGAAGCTTGACCACAATATCTCCCATCTCATTTGGTTTAGCTAAAGTTTGATCTGGTTTTATAATTTTTACATCATAACCAGGAACAGCTTTACATGCAGATCCATATTTTGTTTTCATCATTTCTATCCCAGTACAATTTGAACTAATTGCCCAACTAGTTTCTGTTTGCCACCAATGATCAATAACAGGAACTTTTAATAAATTTTCTGCCCATTTAATGGTATCTGGATCAGCTCTTTCACCAGCTAAAAATAGTGACTCAAATTTCGTTAAGTCATATTTAGAAAAAAATTTACCTTCAGGATCTTCTTTTTTAATTGCTCTAAAGGCAGTTGGGGCTGTAAAAAGGGATTTTACTTTGTAGTCTGAAATTATTTTCCAAAACGCGCCTGCATCCGGTGTTCCAACAGGCTTACCTTCAAATAAAACAGTGGTACATCCTTTAAATAATGGTGCGTAAACAATATAAGAGTGACCAACAATCCAACCAATATCACTTGCTGACCACCAAACATCATCAATATCAATATTGTATATGTTTTTCATAGTCCATTTTAGGGCAACTATATGACCACCAATGTCTCTAACTATTCCTTTTGGAATACCGGTGGTTCCTGAAGTATATAAAATATAAGCAAGGTCATTAGAATTCATTTCTACACAATCAACTTCTTTAGAATTTGAAAGCGCCTCATCCCAACTTATTTCTTTTGGTACATTTAATTTTACTTCATTGTTAGATCTTTGAAAAAGAATAATCTTTTCAACTTTATGTGAAGCCATTTTAATAGCTTCATCTACTAAAGGTTTATATTCTACAGTTTTTCCTGGTTCAAACCCACATGAAGCAGTTACTAATAATTTTGCTTTACTATCATCAATTCTACTTGCAAGTTCACTTGATGCAAAGCCACCAAATACCACAGAGTGAATTGCTCCAATTCTTCCACATGACAACATTGCAATAACTGCTTCAGGTATCATAGGCATATAAATTATAACTCTATCACCTTTTTTAACTCCTTGATTTTTAAGAGCCCCAGCAAATTTTGAAACTTTTTTTTTTAACTCTTTGTATGTAAATTGTTTTTTATTTCCAGTTATAGGACTATCGTAAATCAAAGCTATCTTATCACCCTTGCCTTGATCTATATGAATATCTAGTGCATTGTAGCAGGTATTAGTCACTCCATCTTCAAACCACTTATAAAAAGGAGGATTAGATTTATTCAAAATTTTAGTCGGTTTTTTAAACCAAAAAATATCATTTGAGATCTCTTTCCAAAAATCTTCAGGATTATTTATTGAATTTTGATAAATTTTATTAAATTTTTTAGTCATTTAATTTGATTCTATTTAGCGAAATTTTTAATCTATTAAATTATAAATTGTATTAAAATTTAAAAAGTAAGTAAAATCAACCTAAATTAGACATAATTAGTTCTTCTAAAAGCTTCATATTTTTGATAATTAAACTCGAACCTGGTTTAAAATTTAGTTTAAACCAGGTTTACATAAATTAAAATTAAAAACTAACTAAAGAGGAATTTTTTTATGAAAAAACTTAAATTGTTTGCTTTTACAGTTGTGGCACTATTTGGTGTTTCAAGTGTAGCAAACGCAGAAACTGTGCTTTTAGCATCTGATGACTTTGTTGGAATTTCATTCTGGCTGGTATCAATGTCTTGTTTAGCAGCAACCGTATTCTTTTTCTTAGAAAGAAGTTCGGTTCCAGCTGGCTGGAGAGTTTCGATGACTGTTGCTGGTTTAGTTACTGGTATTGCATTCGTACACTACATGTATATGAGAGAAGTATGGATCATGACTGGTGATTCACCAACAGTTTATAGATATATTGACTGGTTAATTACTGTGCCATTATTGATGTTAGAATTCTTTTTTATTCTAGCAGCAATTAATAAAGCTAACTCTGGAATTTTCTGGAGATTATTACTTGGTTCATTAGTAATGTTAATCGGAGGATATTTAGGAGAGTCTGGCTACATCAATGCTATGCTTGGTTTCATTATTGGTATGGCTGGATGGATCTATATTCTTTATGAAGTATTTTCAGGTGAAGCAGGAAAACGTGCAGCAAAAAGTGGAAACAAGGCTCTTGTAACTGCTTTTGGTGCAATGAGAATGATCGTTACAGTTGGTTGGGCAATTTACCCATTAGGTTATGTATTTGGTTACCTAACAGGTGGTGTAGATGCTAACTCACTAAACGTGATTTACAACGCAGCTGACTTATTGAACAAGATCGCTTTTGGTCTAATCATATGGGCAGCAGCAATGCAACAACCTGGTAGAGCTAAGTAGTTCTACTCTTTTTTATAGAGTTTAAATAGGACAAGTATTAATTTACTTGCCCTATTTTTTTTGTGTTTTATAAATATTTATGCCCAAAATTACATATATAGAAAATAGTGGAAACTCACACACCATAGAAGTCGCTAAGGGATTGAGTGTTATGGAAGGAGCGGTTCAGAATGATATCCCAGGAATAGATGCGGATTGCGGTGGAGGTATGGCTTGTGCAACTTGCCATGTTTATGTCAAAGAAGAATGGTCAGATAAACTCTTAAAAAAAGAAGATGGAGAAGAAGACATGCTAGATATGGCTTATGAACCTAATAAATTTAGTAGATTGAGTTGCCAATTAATAGTTACAGATGAATTAGATGGATTAACTGTTAGTATTCCAGTTAAACAAGGTTAAAAAATGATTAAAACAGACACTTTAATAATAGGAGCTGGACCAGTAGGTCTTTTTTGTGTTCATCAATTGGGAATAATTGGACTGAAATGTGAAGTAGTAGATAATTTGGATAAAATCGGTGGTCAATGTATTGAGCTTTATCCTGATAAACCTATTTATGATATCCCGGCGATACCCGAATGCACTGGTGAAGAATTGACAAATAATCTAATTAAACAAATAAAAAGTTTTAAAACGAGTTTTCATTTAAATGAAAGAGTTGAGGAAATTAAAAAAGTTGAAAAAAAATGGCTTGTTAAAACAAATAAAGGAACAGCATTTGAAGTGTCTAGCATAATAATTGCAGCAGGTGTTGGTTCTTTTGAACCAAGAAAATTTCCAACGAAAGATATTGAACAGTTTGAAGATAAGCAAATATTTTATTCAGTTAAAGATAAAAAAATTTTTAAAGAAAAAACAATAAGTATTTTTGGTGGAGGAGACTCGGCTCTAGATTGGGCTATTGAGCTATCAAATACATCTAAAGTGATATTAATTCATAGAAGAGATGACTTTAGAGGAATGCAATCTAGCATTGATAAAGTTAACAAGTTAAAAGAAGAAGGTAAGATAAAAATTTTTACAAAATATCAACTAGATTCAGTTCAGGGAAAAGAAAAAATTGAAAGTATTGGCATTAAACACGAAGATAAAAGTATAAAAGAAATTAAAACTGATTATGTATTAGGTTTTTTTGGATTGATAATGCGACTTGGACCTATTGCTGAATGGGGATTAAACTTGGACAAAAAAACAGTACCAGTCAATACAGAGAGTTTTGAAACAAATAAAGAAGGAATTTTTGCAATTGGAGATATATGCTCTTATCCAGGAAAACTTAAATTAATCCTTTCAGGTTTCCATGAGGGAGCTCTTGCTGCTAGAGGATGCTTTAAGTATGCAAAACCAGATGAAAAATATAGATTTGAATTTACTACTTCATCTAAAACAGTAAAAGGTAGACTAGGTATTAAAGAGTGATAGAATTATTTAGTTCTGATACTCCTAACGGAAAAAAAATTACAATATTATTAGAAGAATTAGGATGTAATTTTATAGTCACAGTAATTGACTTATCAAAAGATGAACAATTTAAAGTAGATTTTAAAAAGATAAGTCCATTCAGTAAAATTCCTGTAATTATAGATCATGAAAATGGAGAGTCAGTTTTTGAATCTGGTGCAATTTTAATTTATTTGGCACAAAAGTATAATAAATTTTATGAATTAAAAGATCGTAATGTTATAAATCAATGGCTAATGGCACAGATGGGAACAATTGGTCCAATGCTTGGACAACATCATCAATTTCACCATTATAATCCTGGCAAAAGTCAATTTGGAGAAGAAAGATTTTTTAAAATAGCAAAAAGACTTTATGGAGAATTAGATGAAAGACTTTCATCATCAAAATATTTAGCTGGCTCAAATTACACTATAGCAGATATTGCAACATGGCCTTGGCTAGCAAGACATGAATGGCATGATATTGGATTAAAGAATTACAAAAATTTAACTAAATGGTATTTGGAAATAGCAAGTAGAAAAGGAGTGATTAAAGGTTTTGATCTTTTAAAAAATGGGTCTCAAATACCAAAACCTTAGTCGTCTGCGTAAACTTTTTCGTCTTTTTCATGTTTTTCTTGAGCTGCTATACAAAGTTCGGCAACTGGTCTTGCCATTAATCTTTTTAAACCAATTGGTTCAGCTGTTTCAGCACAAAATCCGTATGTGCCATCTTTAATTCTTAACAAAGCTTGATCAATTTTAGAAATTAATTTTATTTGTCTATTAATAGCTTTCATTTCAACAGTTTTATCAGTGTATGAGCTGGCTTGGTCTACAATATCAGCCGAAACACTATTATCGTCTATTGAACCATTATAAAGAGCTTCATTATTCGCTTTTACTATTTCTTTCTTCCAATCTTGAAGTTTCAACTTAAAAAAAACTTGGTGTTTTTCACACATGTATTTTTCTGTATCTTTTGGCATATAGGTTTTTGAAATTTTTATAGGTAGTGCTTTTTTTTTTACAGTAGAATTGGTTTTTTTGACTGATGATTTTGAGATTTTTACCATATTTTTAATTTTGAATTGCCGGAGTATATTCAGCAATTAATGGGTGTCAAGTAAGCTTAATTCATATAAAAATCACTAAATGCAACTAAATAAAAATAATATAAATAACTTATTTTATATATTTATTACAGCTCATTTAGTTTTATGGACATTAATTCCATCATTAACAAATAATAATTTACCACTTGATACAATTGAAGCTTTGGCTTGGGGAAGTAATTTTGATTGGGGTTTTAATAAACATCCGCCTGCAAGTGCTTTTTTTTTAGAAGTATTTTATCAAATCTTTGGTGCACAAGATTGGGCTTATTATTTATTGAGTCAAATATTTGTGATTATCTCTTTTATAGTTGTTTTTAAATTTGCAGAGGAGTTATTTAAAAATAAAACTTTGAGTTTAATTTCAGTACTTTTATTAGAAAGTATTTATTTTTATAATTTTACCACTCCAGAATTTAATGTAAATGTTTGTCAATTACCTTTCTGGGCTTTATGTGTTTATTATTCATGGAAGTTATTTGATAAACAGCCAATAACCTTTAAGAATTGTTTTTGGTTAGGCGTGTTTGCAGCCATAGGTTTTTTATCTAAATATCTTTTTATTTATCTTTTAATAGCTATTGATCTATTATTTTTTTATATAATTTTTATAAAGAAATATAAAAAATTTAATTTTAAGTATTTAGTATCTCTAGAAGTTTTTATTGTTTTATTAGTTCCACATCTAATTTGGTTATCAAATAATGAATATATAACTATCACTTATGGATTAGCTAGAACTGGATTAGAGAATTCAAATTTATTAGATCACATAATTTATCCATTAATATTTTTAGGTAAACAATTAGGAATACTAATTCCATTCTTTATAATGATATTTTTTTTAATAAAAAAATTTAAATTTAAAATATCTTTAAAAGATAAAAAATTATTATTTTTGATATTTATCAATCTAGTTCCGATTGGGCTAATGTTTTTAACTTCAATGTTAACTGGATCAAAAGTAAGAACAATGTGGATGACACCATTCTATTTATTCTTTGGTGTTTTAATTGTTTATATTTTTCAAGCACAAATAAATCTAAAAAAATTAAAAGGCTTCTTTTCATCATTTGTAATCTTATTTACTGTTTCACTTTTTTCTTACGCATACATCTCAATTACAGAAACAGATAAAAGAACGGACTATTCAGGTAAAGCAATAGCTATAAAAACCCAATATGCCTGGAACCAAGATTACAAAGAACCCATTAATGTTGTGCTAGGTGATGAGTGGAATGCAGGTAATTTATCATACCACTTAAAATCTAGACCTGTTTGGGAAGGACTTATTACTAAAGATAAATTAAACTCGTTATCTAAATTTACGTGTATAGATAATATTTGTATTGGATACAGATGAATAAAATGAAAATTTTAATTCCAGTTTATAACGATTGGCAATCAGTTTTTGAACTATTAAAAAACATTAATTCAGAGGTTTTAGCATTAGATTGTGAGTTTTCTGTAATAATAGTTAATGATACTTCGACAGAAAATAGATCAGAATTTCCAACTAATTTAAGTAACCTAAAGTCTATTCAAGTCATTAACATGAAGGAAAACAAGGGCCATGCAAGATGTATCGCTGTTGGGCTAAAACACATTAATGAAAAAGAAGAATTTGATTATGTAATTCCAATGGATGGAGATGGTGAAGATAGACCAGAAGAGCTCAGTTTATTGATTGAAAAAATTAAAGATTATCCAGATGCAGTTGTTACAGCCAATAGAGTAAAAAGATCTGAAGATTTTATATTTAAGTTTTGTTACTTGGTTCACAAGTATTTAACTCTAGTTTTTACAGGACAATCTATTAAATATGGAAACTATACATGTCTCCCAAAGTCTGCAGTTAGTTCAATGGTTAATGAACCAGCTACATGGAGTAGTTTTTCAGGTTCACTAGCAAAAACTGTAAAAGATAAAAAATCTATTCCATCTGAGAGAGGCACAAGATATTTTGGGCCATCAAAAATGAATTTTATTAATCTATTAAAACACTCTCTTTCAATTATTACAGTCTTTAAAACAACTTTAATAATTAGATCTATATTATTCTTAATTGCTTACTTATTTTTAATGACAGGAAAAATATCAATAATTACATTAACACCAGTTATTGGAGTTATCTTTATGATGTTCTCTGTCATTACTTTATCAAAGAGAGAAAATATGACAGAGTTTAATAATTCCTTAGAAAATATTGAAAGTATAGATAAAATTAAATAGCTTTTATTATTGGCAGTGAATGAAAGCCAGCAGTATCTATCTTTGAAGAGTGATCTCTCCTCATATTCCACTTCTTGTTAACGCCAGCACTTGCTAAACTTAGTGTTGATCGTCCATATCTATAATTTGTACTATCGATAGATCTCATTAAGCCTTTAATCTTCTCATCTTTTTCTGAAGAGAATAAATTTTTGCTACCCTCTGAACCAGTTAAGCCAGTCAATGTTATGCCTGCTTTTTGATACCTATATCCATTTATAAATATTTCATTTAGTGCAACTAAAGCAGTTTTAACTATTTCGATACTGTTATTTGTAGCAATCGGAAAATCTATAGTTTTAGCATTAGAGTAATAAACTCCTCTATTTTGAAAAGGACTTGTTCTAACAGATACTGTTATTGATTTTGCAATCAAAGATTCGGATCTAATTTTTTCTGAAGCATTCAAACAATAACTTGTAACTGCTTCTTGTAGTTCTTGAAATTTTTCAACTCTTGTGCCAAATGATCTTGATACTACACAGCTTTTTCTTTTTGAAGTTTTGGTTTCTAATGAAATACAAGGAATACCTCTAAGTTCTAATGCAGTTCTAGAACTTAAAACATTAGAACTTTTTTTAATCCAAGTGTTTGACATATTTTTTAATTGTTTAGCATTGTAAATTCCATTTTGATGATAAAATTTTGTCATCTGCTTACCAACTCCCCAAATATCATTAATATCTATTTTTTCTAGCAGTGGATCAATATTTTCAACACCAATTAAGTTTGTAACACCAGATTGTTTTTTCTTTGCTATATGATTTGCAATCTTGCTTAGGGTTTTTGTTTTTGCAATACCAATACTTGTTGGTATTCCTGTCCATTGCAAAACAATACCTCTAATTTCTTTTCCCACATCCTCAACTTCATCATCAGGATAATTACTTAAATCTAAAAAAGCTTCATCAATAGAATATATCTCCAACACTGGATTAAATCTTTTTAAAGTTCTCATCACTCTTCTAGATAAATCTCCATATAAAGAATAGTTTGAAGAAAATACATAAACTTTATTTCTAAGTATTATATCTTTAGCTTTAAAGTAAGGCTCTCCCATTTTTATACCAAGAGCTTTTGCTTCAGTTGACCTTGATATGATACAACCGTCGTTATTAGACAAAACTACAACAGGTTTATTTCTGATTTTGGGATTAAATAATCTCTCACAAGAAACATAAAATGAATTGCAATCTACTAATGCTATCTTTTTAGTACGTTGAATGGATGACATAAGTCACAACCCCCCAAATGAATACTTCAGATTCATCACCAATTATTATTTTATCTTCAATATTTTTTGAACCTGATGTTAAAAATTGTCCATCTTTTGATTTAATAAAACTTTTAACAACTAGTTCATCATGAACATTCGCAACAACGGTTGAAAAATTTTTAGGTTTTAAACTTCTATCAATAACTAATAAGTCACCATCATAAATACCAACATCGGTCATCGATTTTCCTTGAACCCTAATGATAAATGTTGCTGGAACATTTTTAATTAAATGAACGTTAAGATCGACATCTTCTTCAATGTAATCTGTTGCAGGAGAAGGAAATCCTGCGCCAGCTTTATGTAGATAAAATGGTATTGTTAGTTTCATGTTCTTGTTTTGTTCTTATTTATAGACTAATTATACAATACACGCAAGAGGTTGTATTTTGAGTCTGTAACTGAATCAAAAGTGAATCAAAAGGTGAACATTCAAACTACATTTTGTAGTCTTGTGGATAACTTCAACCAGAGATAGTTTAAAGCAAATATTAAAATGAAAAAACTTTTAAGAATCATAGTTCTGGGTTTGTTGTTGAGTGGGAATGCTTATGCAAAAAAAAATATCACTAAACCTGATTTTCAAAATCGAATTATAGAAAATGGTAAAACAGGTTTTGTTTTAAGGTATCATGGAGAAAAATCTCCAAGCAAATTTGAAATTACTTTGCCAAAGAACTCACCACCTATAATTTCTGATTATCATTCTAGATATGGAGTTTTAGGTGGTAGCAGAAGCAATCCAAGTAAACATGGTGGTATTGACTTTTACATTAAAGCTGGTTCGCCAATAATAGCTGCAGCTGATGGAAAAGTTTATGGGGTAAAAGTAAAAGATAAATGTGTAGGAAATCAATTTGCGATTTATTTTGGTAAAAGTCCTAATGGTAAAAAATTATATGCAACACATATGCACGTTGGAAAAATACACGTAAAAAAAGGAGAGATCGTTAAAAGAGGACAATTGGTGGCTGAAGCCGGCGCAGAAGTTAAAACTAATTGTGGCGGCGGAATGGAGCATCTACATTTTCACATGTCCAAAAAAAAAGGAACAGAACCTAATGCTTGGGGTTCTTGGAGATTTTTAGGTGGACCTCCTGGATGGATTAATCCTCATGAATATTGGACTGGTGGCAAAGGTAAACCGGAATGTTTTGTTGAAGGAAAAGAATACCCAGAAGGTCTTCTTACTCTTCCAGTTGTATGTAATGAATCATAAATGAAAAAACTTTTATGGATATAAAATTTAATGTAAAAAATAAAAAAGGAGATATATGAAATTAAATTGTCATTGTGGAGCTGTTGAGGCAGAAATTAATGCTACAGTTAATGAATTAGCAAAAATTGTAAGATGTAACTGTTCTATTTGTAAAAGAAAAAATGCAACGATGGGAATGGTTAAAAATGAAGATTTTAAAGTTACCAAAGGAGAAGATAAATTAAAACTTTATCAGTACCATACTAAAGTTGCCAATCATTACTTTTGTACTGAATGTGGAATTTACACTCATCACAATCCTAGAAGCGCACCAGCCATGACTGGATTTAATTTAGGATGTGTAGATGAAGTGAAAGTAAAAGATTTAAAAGAAGTCGCTTTCTTTGATGGACTTAACCATCCAATGGATCAGAAAAAGTAAAAATTCAATGAAATTAGCCGCAGAGTGTTTTAGTAAAGTAAAAAAAGATTGTCTTAAATTTATCTCATCTCAGGAAACAAAGAGAGATAAATTTAAAAATAAAGATAAGATGATTAAATCTTTTTTAATTCCAGTAAGTTTTTGGATATCAAAGAGAACTAATAAAAAAAAACCTTTAATGATTGGTTTGGCAGGAGGACAGGGCTCAGGTAAAACTACTATCTCATCGATTTTAACTTTAATTTTACAAAAGTATTTTAAATTAAAAGTTTTTAAAGTTTCAATTGATGATTTTTACAAAACAAGAAAAGATAGAAAATTATTATCTAAAAATAAGCACCCTTTATTAATGACAAGAGGAGTTCCAGGAACTCATGATGTAGATTTAATGTTAAAATTTTTTAAAAAAGTTAAGTCAAAGAACTTTAAAAACTTAACAGTGCCTAAGTTTAATAAGGCAATAGACGATCGTTGTAAAAAAAGCTTATGGTATAAACTTAAATCTAAACCAGATGTTGTAATTTTTGAAGGTTGGTGTGTTGGTGCTAAGGCCCAAACAAACAAACAGTTGAAAAAACCGATTAATTCACTTGAGAAGGTTTATGATCAAGGTATTAAGTGGAGGTCTTACGTTAATAATCAATTGAAAACAAAATATAATACATTATTTAAACAGTTAGATGGATTGCTTTATTTAAAGGCTAAAAATTTTAATATATTAAAAAATTGGAGACTAAAACAAGAAAGAAAACTTTGGGTACAAACAAAAAATAAGAAAAACTTAAAAATTATGAGCAGTGGAGATGTAATAAACTTTATGCAAACTTATCAAAGAGTTACACAACAAATGTTTAAAGATGCACTAAAAAGCTCATCTGTTATAATGAATTTAAATAGTAATCACCAAATTCAAAATATAAAATTTAAAAAAAAATGAAAAAAATATTTTTAATATTGTTATCTATAGTTTTTTTTAATCAACAAGTCTTTGCTGTAACTTTATTTGAGGCACTTACTCAAACTTATAAAAATAATCCAGAATTGAATGCTGAAAGAGAAAATATTAACGTATCAAAAGAAGATTTAAAAATTTCAAAGAGCGAGTATCTCCCATCAGTTGTAATTTCTGGAAGCAAGAGTCAGGAGAGTACAGATAAATTAACTAACAGATCTGGAACAGACGTATCAATTAATGATGTTGACCCTTTAGTACAATCAATAACAATTGAACAAACACTAATTGATTTTGGAAGAAAAGCAGACTTTCAAAAAAATAAAATTGGTATTAATCTTGCAAGTGCAAAATTATTAAAGAAAGAGCAAGAAATTTTATTAAAAGCTATTGAAGCTTATACTGACTTAATACTAGCTAATGAAAAATTTAGAATTAATCAAAAGAATTTAAACTTATTAGAAAGACAAGTAGAAACAGATCAAGCAAGACTTGAAAGAGGACAAATTACTTTAGTTGATTTAGCTCAATCAGAAGCTTCATTAGCTGGTGCGCAAGCAAAATTTATTCAATCAAAAAATGAAATTACAACCAATAAACTTAATTATGAAAACATAATTGGACCAATTTCAAACTTAGATTCTTTAGATAAAAATTTTTATGTAAATTTTGTAATTCCAGAAAATTTAAGCAGCGCGATTAAGATTTCAAAAAAAAATAATCCTGACTTAATTATAGCTAAATTAGAACATCGCCAATCAGAAAAAAATATTGATATTGCAAGATCTGATCTATCACCTTCCGCTAAGCTCTCATATGAAAACTCTAGATCCGAGGATTTTAGTACATTGTATGATGAGCGTGAAAAAAATACACTAAAAGCAACAGTTACATGGCCAATTTATACTGGTGGAAAAAATATAGCATCTTTAAAAAAAAATAAGAATTTATATAATAGAAAAAAACTATTGTTAGAAAATACACTTAAAACTAATGATACCAATGTTGCTAGTGCCTGGTCTACATTACAATCTTCAAAAAGTTTATTAAATTCCGTTGAGTCACAAGTTAAAGCAGCAGAAATTGCTAATGAGGGAATTACTATTGAATATGAATCTGGGCTCGGAAGATCTACTTTAGATGTAATTCAATCTAATTCTATTTTATTAGATTCTAGAATTACTTTGGCAAATTCAGAAAGAAATTATTTAGTTTCCCAATTTAAGCTTCTGAAAGCTGTAGGTCTTTTAAATAGCAAACATTTAAAAATTAAGTAAATAAAGAGCTTTTTAATTATAAATATTAACTGTTGATAAAAAGAACAAAATGTGTACATTTAAAGCATGATTCGAACATTAATTATTTTAACAAAAAAGGCTAAAAATGACTAAAAACAACCTAAAAGTAGTTAAATCTACAAAAGATCAAGAAGCGGACAGCAAAGAAAAGAATAAAGCTTTAGAAGCAGCAATAAGTCAAATCACAGATAATTTTGGAAAAGGTTCAGTAATGAAGCTTGGACAAAGGAGAGCAATGGATATTGAGTCTGTATCGAGTGGATCTTTAAGCTTAGATATTGCACTTGGAATAGGTGGTTTGCCAAAAGGAAGAATTATAGAAGTATATGGTCCTGAATCTTCTGGAAAAACAACACTAGCATTACAGGTTGTTGCAGAAGCCCAAAAAGCTGGCGGAATTTGTGCATTTGTTGATGCAGAACACGCTTTAGACCCAGTTTATGCAAAGAAATTAGGTGTAAACACAGAAGAATTATTAATATCTCAACCAGACGCAGGAGAACAGGCATTGGAAATAGCTGATACATTAGTTAAATCAGGATCTATTTCTGTAATAGTTATTGACTCGGTTGCAGCATTAACTCCAAGAGCTGAGATTGAAGGTGAAATGGGAGATCATCACGTTGGTCTTCAATCTAGATTAATGAGTCAAGCTTTAAGAAAATTAACAAGTTCTATTTCAAATACAAATACGATGATGATTTTTATTAATCAAATAAGAATGAAGATTGGAGTTATGTTTGGTAGCCCAGAAACAACATCAGGTGGAAATGCGCTTAAGTTTTATTCATCTGTTAGAATGGATATTAGAAGAATTGGTGCTATTAAAGATAAAGATGAAATTATAGGTAATTCAACAAGAGTTAAAGTTGTTAAAAATAAAGTAGCACCTCCATTCAAAGTAGTTGAATTTGACCTAATGTATGGAAAGGGAATTAGTAAAGTAGGAGAGCTAGTTGATCTTGGTGCCAAAGCAGATATTGTTGAAAAATCTGGTGCTTGGTATGCATACAAAGGAGAAAAAATTGGTCAAGGAAGAGAAAATGCTAAACTTTACTTGGAGCAAAATCCAAAAATCGCTGCAGAAATAGAAATGGCTATAAGAGAAAAAGCTGGAGTGATATCAAAAAAAATAGAAGGAAATCCACTAGATCCAGAAAAAGCAGCTAAAGATCAAATAGAAGAGCCTATAGTGGATAAAAAAGAAGAAAAGACACCACCTAAAAAAAATTAGTTAAAGTCATCTTTAATTATTAAAAGGCGCTTAAATTAAGCGCCTTTTTTCCCTTACTGATATCTAGACATCAATTGAAAAAGCTGTATCTTCAAAATATGGCAGACAAAACTCTAAATCAAATAAGAAGTACATTCTTAAATTACTTTGAAAAAAACGACCATAAAATAATAGATTCAAGCAACTTAGTACCTAACAATGATCCAACACTAATGTTTGCAAATTCTGGAATGGTACAATTCAAAAATGTATTTACTGGATTAGAAAAAAGAAGCTACAAAAGAGCAACAACTTCTCAAAAATGTGTAAGAGCAGGTGGAAAACATAATGATTTAGAAAATGTTGGGTACACACCTAGACACCACACATTTTTTGAAATGCTGGGAAATTTTTCATTTGGGGACTATTTTAAAGAACAAGCAATTAGTTATGCATGGGACTTGATAACAAGAGATTTTGGTATAGATAAAAATCGCCTCTATGTAACAGTTTTTAATAAGGATGAAGTAGCTTTTAATCTTTGGAAAAAAATAGCAGGTTTAAAGGAAGATAGGATAATTAAAATAGCTACTTCAGACAATTTTTGGACAATGGGCGAAACAGGTCCTTGTGGCCCGTGCTCAGAAATATTCTACGATCATGGAGAACATTTACAAGGAGGTTTACCAGGAACCAAGGATGAAGATGGAGATAGGTTTATAGAAATATGGAATCTTGTCTTCATGCAGTATGAACAACTTTCAAAAAATAAGAGAATTGATTTGCCAAAACCTTCTGTAGATACAGGAATGGGTTTAGAGAGAATAGCGGCACTTTTACAAAACACACATGACAACTATGAAACCGATCATTTTAAAAAACTAATTCAGTCTACTTCTAATGTTGTAAACAAAAAAGTAGACTCTGCAAATTTATCTAGCTTTAGAGTAATTGTAGATCATCTAAGAGCCAGTTCATTTTTAATAGCAGAAGGTGTTTTACCATCTAACGAAGGTAGAGGATATGTACTTAGAAGAATTATGAGAAGAGGAATGCGACATTCTCATTTACTAGGATCAAAGAAACCTATCTTTTATAATGTTTTTCAAACTTTGTTGGAAGAAATGTCTTATAATTATCCAGAACTAGCTAGAGCAGAGCTATTAATTAAAGAAACACTAAAAATGGAAGAAGAAAATTTTTTAGTATTACTTGATCGGGGAATAAAAATTTTAAATGAAGAAATTCTTAAAATTGATAAAATTTTACCTGGTGAAGTTGCTTTTAAACTTTATGACACTTATGGCTTTCCTTTAGATTTAACTGAAGATATTTTAAAAAGTAAATCTTTAAAAATTGATAATGAAAAATTTAAATTTCTAATGAAGAAAAGTAAAGAGTTAGCAAAAAAAAATTGGAAAGGATCAGGAGATAATTCAGTTGATGAAATTTGGTTTGAAATTAAAGATAGTTTGGGATCAACTGATTTTTTAGGGTATAGTTCGAATAAGACCGAGGGTGTAATTAAATTATTACTAAAAGATAACAAAAAAGTAAAAATACTAAATAAAGACGACCAAGGAGTAATTATTACTAATCAAACCCCATTTTATGGCGAATCTGGTGGTCAAGTAGGTGATACAGGTACAATATCTAACGATAATTTTCAATTTGATGTAACAGATGTACAAAAAAAATTAGGAGATTTATTTGTTCATTATGGAAAAGTTAAAAGGGGATCTATTAAAATAGACGATAGTGTTGAATTGAAGATTGATGATGAAAGAAGAGATGCTATTAGAGCTTATCATTCAGCTACACATCTTTTACATGAGTCTCTAAGAAGAGTTTTAGGCAAACATGTTACTCAAAAAGGATCATTAGTTGAACCTGAAAGATTAAGATTTGATTTTAGTCATATGAAACCTATTTTACCTGATGAAATTGAAAAGATTGAAGCATATGTGAACTCAATGATAGAGAATAATTCAGAAGTTAAAACCAGAATAATGACCCCAAAAGAAGCAGTTGATAATGGAGCTTTAGCTTTGTTTGGAGAGAGATATGGCGATGAAGTTAGAGTTTTGTCTATGGGAACAGAAAAAGATCACTATTTCTCTACTGAATTGTGTGGTGGCACACATGTAAAAAATACAGGAGATATAGGTAAATTTAAAATAATTAGTCAATCATCTATAGCGGCTGGTGTAAGAAGAGTAGAGGCTTTAAGAGACAAACAGCTTGCAAACTATATACAGAATAAAGAAAAACTTTCAGATTTATCAACTCAAAAAAATGAAGAAATAATTAAAGATTTAACAGATAAAATTACTAAACTTGGAGGGAAACCTAATTTAAATAATAAAGATCAAGCGATATTTATAAAAGATTTGACTAAACAACTTGAAAAACTCACAGTGAATTCAATTTTAAAAGATAAATCAAAAAATATCATTAAAGATGAAAAAATAAATAATATTAAAGTTAGATTTCAAAAAATTTCAGAACTTCCATTTAAAGATCTTAGAAAATTAATAGATGAAGGAAAAAAAGAATTAAAAGAAGGCATTATAGTTATTTATGCTATTAATGAAGATAAAGTTGGTTTAGCAGTAGGTGTAACAAAGGGCTTAGATAATAAATTTGACTCAGTCAAACTAGTTAAAATTGGATCTGAGATTATAGGTGGAAAAGGCGGAGGAGGAAGATCTGATTTTGCTCAAGCAGGAGGAATTTTAACAGAAGAAATAGAAAAGTCGTTTGAAAGTATAAAAAAATTAATTAATTGAGTTTTTTTTTAAGTTGACCGTCAAGTTCATCTAAAAATTGATTTGTTGTTAAATATTTTGTGGTTGGACCAATTAAAATCGCTAAATCCTTTGTCATAGATCCATTCTCAACTACTTCTATACAAACTTTTTCTAAAGTTTTAACAAAATTTTTTAATTCTTCATTATCATCAAGTTTTGCTCTGTGGTATAAGCCTCTCGCCCAAGCAAAAATAGATGCTATAGGATTTGTGGATGTTTCTTTACCTTGTTGATGCATTCTATAGTGTCTTGTAACAGTTCCATGAGCTGCTTCGGCTTCTATTGTTTTGCCATCTGGAGACATTAAAACACTACTCATTAAACCCAAAGAACCAAATCCTTGCGCAACAGTATCAGACTGAACATCACCATCATAATTTTTACAAGCCCAAATATAATTTCCATTCCATTTCATAGCGCAAGCAACCATGTCATCAATTAGTCTATGTTCATAAGTTATTTTTTTTTCTTTAAATTTTTCTTTAAATTCATTTTTAAAAACTTCTTCAAATAAGTCTTTAAATCTTCCATCATATTTTTTTAATATTGTATTCTTTGTTGAAAGGTAAACGGGCCATTTTTTATTTAGTCCGTAATTCATACAGGCTCTAGCAAAGTCTTTGATAGATTTATCTAAGTTATACATTGACATGGCTATTCCTGGCCCTGGAAAATTAAACACTTCAAATTCTTTTTTATTTTTACCATCTTCTGAAGTCCATTTAATTTCTAATTTGCCCTTTCCAGGTACAGTAAAATCGGTAGCTCTATATTGATCACCAAAAGCGTGTCTTCCTATACAAATTGGATTGGTCCAACTTGGAACTAATTTAGGAATATTTTTACAAAGTATTGGCTCTCTAAATACTGTTCCACCTATAATGTTTCTTATAGTACCATTTGGTGATCTCCACATTTTTTTTAAACCAAACTCTTCTACTCTTGATTCATCAGGTGTTATGGTTGCACACTTGATACCAACACCATGTTTTTTAATTGCATTAGCAGAATCTACTGTTATTTGATCATTAGTATTATCGCGGTTTTTCATGCTAAGGTCGTAATAATCAATTCCAAGTTCTAAATAAGGTAGAATGAGTTTTTTTTTAATAAACTCCCAAATTATTCTTGTCATTTCGTCACCATCTAGTTCTACAATGGAATTTTTAACGTGAATTTTACTCATATTTGATTATATACTATCTTAATAATTGAATTTCACAGTTTTATATACATATTAATAAAAAATTATCAAATATAAGGTTATGTTAAACAAAATTTTTCCAAAAATTCACACAGAAGGTTATAAATTTTTAGTTCTAGCCTTTCTAATAACTATTTTTTTAAATTTTTTAAGCTCATTTCTTGGGTTAGTTGGTTTAGTTTTAAGTATTTGGGTTTATTATTTTTTTAGAGATCCTGAAAGAATATCAATAAATGATAACAATTATCTAACCAGTCCTGCAGATGGTGAGGTTTTAATGGTTCATGAAATAGATGGACCAAAAGAACTTGGGTTAGAAAATAAAAAATTTACCAAGATAAGTATTTTTATGAATGTTTTTGACTGTCATGTAAATAGATCACCATGTGATGGAAAAATCACAGAAATATTTTATAAACCTGGCAAATTTTTAAATGCTTCGCTAGATAAAGCAAGCGAAGACAATGAGAGAAATTACTATAAAATTAATAATAATAATGAGGAAATTATAGTTGTTCAAATTGCTGGATTAGTTGCAAGAAGAATAGTTTGTGAAAGTTCGAAAGATCAAGAATTAAAACAAGGGGATAGAATTGGAATGATTAGATTTGGAAGTAGAGCTGACGTTTACTTTCAAAACTATAAACCACTGGTAAAAATTGGACAAAAAACTATTGCTGGTGAAACCCTTTTAGCAAAAAAATAATTTATGGAACTACCAAAAAATAATTTTAAAATAGTTTCAGATAAAAAAGCAAGAATGATTCTTCCTAACACAATTACTTTAATAGGAATTTGTATTGGATTAAGTTCAATAAAATTTGCTTTAGATGGAAAATTTGCAATTGCAGTTATAGCAATATTATTTGCTGGTTTAATGGATGCCCTTGATGGTAGAATTGCTAGATTGATAAAAGGAACATCTAAAATGGGTAAAGAACTAGATTCACTTGGTGATGTGATTAGTTTTGGAGTGGCGCCGGCATTTATAATGTATTTTTGGAGCTTGCAATATTTAGATAAATTAGGATGGTTAGTTTGTCTAATCTATGTAGTTTGTACGGCTTTAAGATTAGCCAGATTTAATGTTAATTCAAATGAGGAGCCGTCATGGAGAGATAATTTTTTTGAGGGTGTCCCGTCACCAGCGGGTGGAATTACTGTTTTGATGCCTCTAATATTTAGTTTTAGTGGATTTAATAATATTTATTTTAATATGAATTATGATTTTGTAGTTCCAATTTTTTTTATATCAGTTTCTATCTTGTTAATAAGCACTATCCCTACTTATTCTTTTAAAAAGATTGTGATTCCTCGTAATATGACTGTTTTTTTATTATTCAGCATTGTTCTATTTTTTGGGTTATTGTTAATTTATACTTTTAAAGTTTTAGCTGTTAGTGGATTTATATATTTAACCTTAATTCCAATTAGTTATTTTCACTATAAGAAAATAAGTAAAAAAAAGAACATTACAATTAACTCAAAAGAAGTTGAAGAGTTAGAAGATATATTATAAATGAAAAAAAACGTAATTGTTTCCTTAGCAGATTCAAATTACTTTGAATTGTTAAATGAGTTAATTGACTCAATAACAAGATTTGAAAAAAGTAAAGGTGTAGCAATCTGTATATTAGATGCTGGACTAACAGAAAATCAAAAAACTATATTATTCAAGAAAGTTGATGAAATTAAGTCAGCAGAATGGGATATAGATGTTCCTTCATTTAAAGTTTATGGTAAAGAATGGTTAAAGAGCCAAGTATCTAGAGCATTTTTACCAAAATATTTTCCTAATTATGAAAAATTCTTGTGGATTGATTGTGATGCATGGGTAAATGATTGGAGTTCAATTGAGCTTTATTTTAAAGCTTGTGAAAATGGTAAACTGGGTATTACACAGTCACTTGGACCAGGTTATAAAATAATTTCAAAAGTTAAATGGCTTTTTGGAAAAATTGCAATAATTAAATCCCAAAATTTTAAACATGCAATTAAATCCAAAATTGGTTTAGATAAAGCTAGAAAGCTTGCATTTGCTCCTCACATTAATATTGGAGTTTTTTCTTTAGAAAAAGATTCACCAGGGTGGAAGTTTTGGCAATCAAATCTTGAACAAACATTAAAATCAGGAAATATTTTTGGTTCTGAGGGATTAGCAATCAATATGTCTGTATATATTGATAATTTAGAAACTGAATTTTTACCACTAAATTGCAATTGGATTGCGAGCAATCTTCTTCCAAAGTTTGATGATGAAAAAAATACATTTGTGGAGCCCTATTTACCAAATTATAGAATAGGAATTATGCACCTAGCCGCAGGTATTTGGGACGGAAAAAAAGATATGAGATTAAATAAAGAAATAAAAATTGATATTAAAAACCTTAAAGATAACACAAAACCTAGAAGCTTAAGATTTGAGCAATAGTTGAAAAAAAATAAAATTTCAAAAAATTGGATTAATAAACAACGAAGAGATATTTATGTTAGAAAATCTCAAGTTGATGGATATAGAGCTAGATCAGTATATAAATTAATTGAAATTAATGAAAAATTTAAAATCTTTAAAAATGGAATTTCAGTAATTGATCTAGGTGCAGCTCCTGGCAGTTGGTCGCAATACACCTCTAGAATAGTAAAAAATGGAAGATTAGTTTCAATAGATTTAAAAGAAATGGAAAAAATTGAAAACACGAGTCAAATTAAAGGTGATTTTACAAAACAGGAACTTCAAGATAAAATTAAAAAATTATTTAGATCAAAAGTTGATGTGGTCCTCTCTGATATGGCGGTAAATACCACAGGTATTAAAGATATAGATGCAATTTATACAGGTGAATTATGTAAAAAGGCCATGATATTTTCTAAAGAAACTTTAGTTAAAGAGGGAAGGTTTGTGGCAAAAATATTTTTAGGAACTTCATTTAACGAAATAGTCGCAGACGCAAAGACAATTTTTAAGGAAGTGAGGGTTTTTAAACCAAAATCAAGTAGAAAAGAATCAAAAGAAAGTTTTATTATTTGTAAAATATTAAGATAGATATTTTTATTTATAAGTGAATCATATATAAAAGATCATGGTTCCTATAAAAGAAGCACTTACCTTTGATGATGTTACTATGACTCCAAAGTATTCTGAGGTACTTCCTTCAGAAGTTGATACGAACATAAAACTGTCAAAATATTTAACACTTAAAATACCAATATTAACATCTGCAATGGATACTATTACAGAAAGTAAAATGGCGATAGCCATTGCAAAAGCTGGTGGAATAGGAATCATTCATCGAAACCTTGAAATAAAAAAGCAAATAGAGGAAATTCAAAAAGTAAAAAAGAAAAATTTATTAGTAGGAGCTGCTGTAGGAGCTGGTCCATTAGAACTTAAAAGAGCAGAAGCAATTCTAAAAGAAAAAATTGATTTAATTGTAGTGGATACGGCACATGGACACAGTAAAAAGGTTGCTGAAATTATTAAGGTAATTAAAAAAAAAAAAACAAACAAAACTGCTCTCTGTGCAGGAAATATAGCAACTGCAGAGGCTGCTCAGTTTTTAATTAAGAATGGAGTAGATATTATTAAAGTTGGGATTGGACCAGGATCTATTTGCACTACCAGATTAGTGGCTGGAATAGGGGTCCCTCAATTGAGCGCTATAATAGAAGTCAAAAAAGGAGTCAGAAATAAAAAAATAAAGATTATTTCAGATGGCGGAATAAAATATTCTGGAGATATATCTAAAGCTTTAGCAGCAGGAGCTGACGCGGTAATGATTGGATCTTTGTTTGCAGGTACTATGGAAACACCTGGAAAACTAATTAAAAAAAATAATAAATTATATAAAAGTTTTAGAGGGATGGGATCAGTTGGAGCAATGAACAAAGGATCAGCAGATAGATATTTTCAAACAAAACAAAAAGATATGTCAAAATATGTTCCCGAAGGTGTTGAAGCATTTGTAAGATTTAAAGGAAATGTAACAAGTATAATTTATAAATTAATTGGAGGATTAAAATCATCTATGGGTTATTTAGGAGCGAAAAAAGTATCAGATTTAAAAAATAAACCAAACTTTGTAAAAATTACTAAAGCTGGATTTTATGAAAGCATGGTTCACAATGTCGATGAAATTAAAAAAGAAACTAAGTATTAATGTTTAAAAAAATTATATCATTGTTAAGTATTATTATATTTAATATTGTATGCAGCCAAGTAATTGCTCAAGAAAATTTTTATGAACAAGGTAAAAAAAGATACTTAGAAAAAAAATTAGATGATGCAAAATTTTTATTTCAGAGGAGCATAGTTTTCAATCCAAAAGAAACAAAATCATATTTATATTTAGCAAAAATTTATAATTTGGAAGAAAATCAAAAAGAAGAAGAAAAGAACGTTACTACTGTTCTATTATTAGATCCATCAAACGAGGATGCAATTTATATGTTAATGAAAATAAATTTGAAAAAATCAAATTATTTAGAGGTAAGAAAATCACTTACAAACTTTGTAAAAGTTTGTAAAAAATTATGTGAAAAGGAAAAATCAATATTAGAATCTTTAAAAAATATAGAACCCAAAAATGAGTCTTAACAACAGCCTCAGTAAAATCTTAATTATAGATTTTGGATCACAATTTACTCAACTAATAGCAAGAAGAATAAGAGAACTTGGAATTTATTCAGAGATACTTAGTCACCAAAAAGCTAAAACAAAAAACAT